>ERZ869909.799-NODE-799-length-31310-cov-4.034195_pt1 | contig 31310 bp, 29 predicted proteins | sample MGYA00520892_ERZ869909 | MGnify/ENA primary metagenome ERZ869909 (study PRJEB32215, sample SAMEA104723947) | bioreactor metagenome | biome: bioreactor; feature: anaerobic bioreactor; material: water | place: China | collected 2015-03-12 ...
ATCGGCCCGTGTCGTTGAGCCGTACCGTCAGGGCTACTCTCGTCAGCAGGGCGGCTGGATCGGCGGCGACAGCGTCGAGAATGCAGGTCCCTTCTACCAGTACACCATCGACTTCGGCACTGGCCCCCAGCCGTACCCGGCACACTTCTTCGCGACCTACGGCGGTATCCGCGGACGCGATCTTTGATCTGATCGCAACCCAGCATCATTTCGCCCGGATGGGTACATACCCATTCGGGCGTTTTTTATTTCCGCACTCCGCGTCCTGATCGAAGGGTGAGGTTCATGAGCAAGGACAAAGTCAAGATCGGTCTCGCGGTCGTGTGCCTGCTGGTCGCGGGCGTCATCGTCGCTTGGCAGTTCGGTGTCTTTGGGGGCGGTGAGACACCCACCACACCATCGGGCACTCAGGCCGGGAGCACCGGGGGACAGGCGACCGGCGCCAGCACACAGCAGGATGGCGAGGGCATCACGCTGTCGCCTGCCGGCGGATTCATACCACCTGGGCCGCGGGATCGCTGAATCGTGTGATCGCGGTGTTGGATGGCGAGGATCGCGGTCTGTCTGTCCGGCGCGGTAGTCTGTCCGTGTGGACGGACGCGTGCTCTATGCAGGGATCGACGAGGCGGGGTACGGCCCGATGCTGGGGCCGCTGTGTGTCGCTCTGACGGTGTTCGAGGCACCGGGGCGCAGCGATGAGGGTCCGGTGGACACGCCGGACTTGTGGGGGGTGCTCTCGGAGGGGGTGTGCCGCGAGGCGCGAGAGGCCGGATCGACGCGTGTCGCGGTGAATGATTCGAAGCGGCTGAAGGGGTCGAACGCGCTCAAGACACGACATCCATTGATGCATCTGGAGCGGGGGGTGTTGGGATTCGTACAGGCGCTGCATCGTGATGCGGGTGTGGCGGACGATGCGGCGTTGCTTCGTGCGCTCGGGGCGGCGAACAAGGACGGGGAAGGCGAAACGCTCGAGTGGTATCGGGGCGATCCGGTCGCGCTGCCGGTCTCGACGACGCCGGACCACCTGCAACTCATCGGCGGGCGGTTGCGGGCGGTGTGCGAGCGGGCCGGGGTGAGCGTGCTGGATGTGTCGGCTCGCATGCTGGATGAGCGGGCGTTCAATGATCATTTGCGTGGTGCGACGAGCAAGGCCGAGGTCACGCTCGGTCTGGTGGGGCGATTGATCCGCCGGGTGTGGCGGTCGGAGCGGGCGGTCGTGACGGGGCCGGATCATGGCGCGTGCGTGGTGGTGGATCGGCAGAGCGGGCGGATGCGGTATGCGCCGATGCTGCGCCAGTTCGTTCCCGAGGCGACGATCCGGGTGGTGCGGGAGAGCGATGAAGAGAGTGTGTACGCGTTGTCGGCGCGGGAGGACGATGGGACTCGGCGCGAAATCTCCATCAGCTTTCGTGTAGAAGCGGAGCGGTGGCATTTCCCGGTCGCGCTCGCCTCCATGACGGCGAAGTATGTGCGTGAGTTGTCGATGCTCCGCTTCAATAGATTCTGGTGCGGGCGGTACTCGGAGTTGAAGCCGACCGCGGGCTATGTCGCGGATGCGAGGCGCTGGCTCGCGGATCTTCAGATGCTCTCCGGGGTTCCCGAAGCATCACTGCGGGAGATGTGCAGAAGAGCATGAGTGGCCCACCGCTCGAATCCGGCGAGAGACGGCTGGCGCGCCGAATGCTGGACATCGCAGCGCGTGCGGGGCTGCGCGGGTTCGGCGCGGTGGAGCCCAATCCGATGGTCGGCTGCGTGCTCGCGACTCCGAGTGGGGAAATGGTCGCGGTGGGGCATCATCGGCGATTCGGCGGAGCGCACGCGGAGGTGGATGCGCTCAGGTCGTGCCGTGCGCGCGGGATCGATCCGGCGGGATTGACGGCGTATGTCACTCTTGAGCCGTGCAGCCACGAGGGCAAGACCCCGCCCTGCACCAGAGCGATTCTGGATGCGGGGATCGCACGGGTCGTGTGCGCACGCCGTGATCCGCATCCGCTGTCGCAGGGGGGTGCGGAGTTTCTGAGTGCCCGCGGCGTTCCGGTCGTGTTCACGGATGCATCGCAACTCGCGGTGGAGCTTGCCGAACCGTTTGTCCATCGCGTGCGGACGGGGAGGCCCTGGGTGATCGCGAAGTGGGCGCAGACGATGGATGGGCGGATCGCGACGCGGACCGGACACTCGCAGTGGATCTCCAACGCGATGAGCAGGAGGCGCGTGCACGCGCTGCGCGGGCGGGTGGATGCGGTGCTCACGGGCATCGGGACCGTGCTGGCGGATGATCCCCTGTTGACAGCGCGAGATGTGCCGGCGCGTCGGGTGGCGCAGCGGGTGGTGATCGATCCGACGGCGCGCCTGGCGCAGACAAGCCGGCTCGTCGGGAGCGCGCAGGAGGCGCCGGTGGTGCTGGTGCACGGACCGGCAGCGCAGGCGGATGTGATCCGAAAGTTGGGTGTAGAGACGGTCGAGTCGGGCGCACCGGAGATCGACCTGCGATGGCTGCTCGAGTGGCTCGCACGGGAGCGTGGGGTGGCGACGGTGCTCGTCGAGGCGGGCGCGGGTGTGATCGGGCGGCTGGCGCGAGAGGATCTGATCGATGAGGCGTGGGTGTTCACCGGTCCGGTGCTGCTCGGGGATGAGCATGCGCTGGGGCCGGTGCGCGGAGCGGAGACGCCGAGAATCTCGGATGGAAGACGATTCCGCCTGCTGCGCGTGAAGAGTCTTCGGGATGATGTCTGGTCGGTGTACCGGCGATCATCCGGCTGATCACTTCGACGGTGCATCCTCGCCCTGCGGCGCGGGCGGCGTGACCGGCTCGGGACGGGGTTCCGGGAGCGAGTCGAAGTCGGCGATGGCGAAGAGTTCGGGGGTTGCTGCGGCGGGGTAGAGCCAGATGACCTGACCCACGCGGAGCCCGAGTCTGCCGTCGGATGTGTAGCCGATGGTGATCATTTCGAGGGGTTGCGAGTTGGCGTTGTAAAGCTCGACGCGGGCCACGGAGCGGAGGTCGTCGCCTCGGAACGACTCCTGCGGCTCGCCGGGCGTCGCGGTGAGGAATTCGATCGCCTGTTCGCATGCCTCTGCATCGGCGGGGACATGGTCGGGGAGCGTGACCCACTCGCCGAGGCGTCGGCGGACTGCCTCATCGCGCCCATCCGCGTGGCGGATGCGGATCATGGCGATGTCGCCGGGGGAGGCGTTGGTCGGAATCGGGTGGAGATAGGCGCGGGGAGCGGTCGGGATGGAGGTGGCGAGCGCGGCGGGCATCGTGAAGCGGGACGGACCGGACTCCGAGTGCGATGCCGCGAGCGTGGCGCCGCTCGGGTCGGCGGGGGAGCGGAGATACAGCCCCTGTCGCGTGGTGGAGACGCTGACGCGACCAGATGCCTCAGCACGCCGGACATCGCGTTCAAGGCCGATGGCCAGGCGCAGCGGGGAGGGTTCGGATTCGGGCGAGTCGATGAAGCGGACGATCTGAGAGCCCGCGAGTGTGTCGAGCAGTCGGGAGACGGCCGCCTCGTCGCAGCGTGCGGAGACGGGGGAGGTCATCACCCAGCGGGTCTCGACGCGGGCGAGTTGGATCGTGCCGTCGCTCGATTCGATGCGGATGCGCGATGCTTCACGCGGCGGGATGTTCGGGAATGGGCTCATGACCCGCCACCCCTCGGGCCCGGGGTTGAGCAGCGCATCGCGGGTGCGGACTTCGATGGCTCCGCTGGGTCCTGCATCGGAGACGGCGCCGATCATGCCGCCGACACCGGTTTCGCCGAAACGCACGGAGTGGTGGGAGCCATCTTCGAGTTGAACCCGGATGCGGGGTGCGGATTCGGGGATGCTGGACGGCGCGGCCGCGCCGGGGATGGACTGGAGATCGGAGAGGATCGCCAAGGCGCCGCGGATGGATGCGGGCTCGATGGGCCAGGCCGTCTCGCCGGTTCCGAGCGTCCATGTCCCATCGTCCCGACGCGCGAGGGTGTGCGTCTGTCCATCTCGGATGAACTCGATGCGTCTGGCCGCGCCGGGATCGAACTGCATGAGCGGCGTGGGCTGTGTGGCATCACCGGTTTGGGGGGTCTCGGTGGTGCTTGTGGTGCTGCCGGGGCGTGTGAGCGGGCTCCAGGTCAGCACGAAGATCACACCCAGAACGAGGACGCCGGTGGTGATGATGATGAATGCGTTTTTGGACATGGCAACACTCTACCACGCTGGTACAGCTGGCTCATGAATCAGCCGCGGAGCCAGCGAAAAGCGAGTCCGGAGAGCAGAACGAGCACGGGGAGCCCCGCGATGAGGGCCCAGCGCATGGCGAGGATCTGAGCATCGCTCAAGTCGGCGATGCGGGGGACATCACGCACGCTGGGACCGGCGCCGATCTGGTCGTCGAGCCCGGCGAGCCATGCGAAGGATGCGTCGAAGAGTTCATCGTTGCCGGGGAAGCGACGGGTGACGATGCCGTCGACCTGACTGGCGGCCTGCGTGGTGGCGTCGGTGAACCATGCCGCGGCTGCGACGGCGACGAGACGCTGCGTTGTGGAGCCGTTCTGCGCTGTGTCCGGCGGTGTGCGCTCGGCGGCGACGACGATGGGCCACGGGCCCTCGACATCGTCTCGCATCGGGTCGGGGTTGGGGAGGCGGGTCATGCCCTGACGGAGCAGGGATTGCCACGCCGCCATCGCCCAGGTGTCCGCGCTTGCGGGGATCGCAAGGACGGGCCAGACGCGAGCACCGTCCGGTGGCTGATCGTCGGGGCGGAGTGGTGTGGCGGCGCTGAGGTAGGTGGGCAGTGCGTCGAGGGCTCGGGCGATGGGATGCTCGCCGGTGCTGCGCCGGAGTGTGAAGTCAACGGCGGGTGCCGGTCCCTGCGGTGTGCTTGCGCGACGGATCAGGAGCCGCCCGGAATCGCTGGTGATCCCGAAGAGGGGGAGGGCTTGCACGAGCGGATCGGTATCGCCGATGGCGGGGAGTTCGCTCGGGCCGACGGTGAGCAGGATGGATTCGCCCGCTTCGACGAGCCGGAGGATGGCTGTGGAGAGACGGTCGCGCCGCTCGATGCGCTCGCCGAGTTGGCCCCCACCGGGAGCGCCGAGCACGAACCAGACGATGGGGGTCTCGCGATCGGCGATCTGGAGTGTTGACCGATCGGGCGGGAGAGGCGAGAGCAGGACGGGCCACTCGTGGACGCGGACGCGCTGTTGGCGCAGGCGTCCGACGAGCATGCCGATCTGATTCTCAGCGCCCTGGGAGAGGCGACCGCTCGATCGCATCAGGTTCGTGGGCTCGGCGTGTACGAGTATGAGGACGGGCTGGACGGGGTTCGCGGAGGCGGCGATGGCGGCGCTGATGAGCGATTCGCCCGCCATGCGCAGGCGCGTGCCGCCCGCATCTTCGAGTCGGCGCGGCAGGAGCGACTGGAAATCCACCGCGGTGGTCTGTGCGGGGCCGAGAATCAGTACGGTCTCCTGTGCTTCGAGCACGCGCGCGACGGAGAGCGGGTCGAGCGGATCGAGCGCACCGAGCGCATCGCGGGTGCGGAGTGCATCATCGCGGGCTCGTTCCGCGCTGGAGAGTACCTGGCGTGCCAGCGCGGCATCTTCCGAGGCCGCGGTTCGGAGCGTCTGTTGGCAGAGCGTCATGATGCCGGCGAGGGTGACATCGATGGTCGTGAGCGTGGGTTCGATGGCGGTGAGCGCGGCATCGACCTGCGGGAGGAGGACCTCTGCGAGGATGGGCATCTCGCGGTGTGCTCGCAGGGTTTCGGCGGCTTCGCGGGCGAGTGGGGGGATGGCGGCGGCGGCGGAGGCGTTGTCGTTCCATGTGCGCCGGAATTCTCCGGGCTGCTGACGCTGGACGAGCGATTGCGCGAGCGCTGCGATTTCGTCGGTGCGCTCTGCGATGCCTTCGAGTGCTTCGGAGGCGCGGGTCAGGGCATCGGCGTGTTTCTGTGCGGCGTCGGAGTGATTCTGGAGCGAGATGCGGACGACCGCTTCCGCCTGGTCGAGCGCGGCGGGGGAGTTCAGATTGATCTCGCGGATGCTGATCCGCGGCGACGCCTGCGTGAAGGCGTCGAGCAGGTCGCGGATGCGCTGCAGCGCCCGTTGATCGACCTGCTGAAAGCGTGCGGAGATGACAAGTGTGTGATCCGCGTCGAGCTTGGAGAGAGTCTCGATGGTGCGCGGCGAGAGTGTGTGCTCGCGCGTGGCGGTGAGGTCGAGCCGCGTGTGGTAGCGGGTTCCCAGCGCCACGGCGAAGGCGGCGCCGAGCGTGAGGGCCGAGAAGAGGATGAGCGCGAGGACGGTGTATCGCGTTCGGCGCTTGGCCGCGGTGCGTGTCATCGCCACCTCCGGAACTCGAGGGACATGGCGGTGAGCGAGACGAACCAGAACGAGATGGCGATGAAGAAGACGATGTGCGAAGTGTCGATGACGCCGCGGGCAAAGTCGTCCATGCGTGCGCCGAGCGAGAGGATGCGGAGGTATTCCGACCAGGGTTCGCCGAGGGTTGTCGCGCCGATGGTCGTGGCGAGCAGCAGGATGAGGAAGAAGAAGAGCGTGCCGAGGAAGGCGACGATCTGGTTCTGCGTGAAGGAGGAGAAGAGCAGACCGACGCTGAGATAGAGCATGCCCAGGAGGACGACGCCGAGGTATCCGGTGGCGATGGGGCCGTAGTCGGGATCGGCGATCACTTCGAGGAGGATGAGGAACAGGCCGGTCGGTGCGAGCATGGTGAGGAGGAAGAAGAGCGCGCCGAAATACTTCCCGAAGGCGATGGCCCAGTCGGAGGCGGGGGATGTGCCGAGCGTTTCGATGGTTCCGCTGCGTCGTTCCTCCGCGAGCAGACGCATGGAGACGGCCGGTGCGACGAAGAGGAGAAGGATCTGCGAAGTCTGGAAGACGGCACGCAGCGAGGCGGGCTCGCCGGGGATGATGGCTCGCGCGACCCAGATCCCCATGAGGAGCATATAGAGCGCGATGACTACCCATCCGATGGAGGTCCGGAAGAACGATGCGTATTCACGCAGCGCGATGTGCCAGCATGCGGTCACGGCGTGGCTCCGGGCTTGCTCTTCCCGGTGGGTTCGGGCTCGTCCTGCACGAGACGGAGATAGAGCGACTCCAGAGATTCCTTGGAGGGTCGGAGTTCTCTGACAAGCAGATTGGCATCACGACACGCGCGGGCGATGGGCTCGCGCAGGTCGGTCTCGCGGCTCTTGCCTTCGATGGTCGCTCGGACCCAGCCGTCGTCGAGCGAGGCGGTTTCGATGCCCGAAACGCCCGGCAGGGCGCGGAGAGCGGACACCAGCGCCTCCGGCGTGGGGGTGTTGGCCTCCAGAACGATGGTGGCGCGTCCGCGGGAGAGGAGATAATCCGGGGTGCCGTCGGCGCGGATCTCCCCCCACGCGAAGACGATGATCCGGTCGCAGGTCCGCTCGACCTCGGGGAGGATGTGGGAAACGAGGAGCATCGTCCGGTCCCCGGCGAGGTCTCGGATGAGGGAGCGTGTCTCGGCGATCTGGGAGGGGTCGAGGCCGTTGGTCGGCTCGTCGAGGATGAGAACGGGCGGGTCGTGGATGAGTGCCGCGGCGAGGCCGACACGCTGGCGGAAGCCCTTGGAGAGGTGGGCGAGACGCCTCTGTGTGACCTCGGAGAGCCAGCAGCGGTCGATGACCTTGTTGATCGCTGCAGCGCGATGGCTCCGGCGGATGCCGAAGAGCCCGGCTCGGTAACGGAGGTAGCCGGTCACGGACATTTCCGGGTAGAGCGGGTTGGCCTCTGGGAGGTAGCCCAGCCGCTGGCGGACCTCGAGGGAGTCATCCACGGCGTCGAGGCCGTCCACGCTGACCCGCCCCGAAGTGGGGGGCATGGAGCCGGTGATCATGCGGATGGTGGTCGACTTGCCAGCCCCGTTGGGACCGAGAACGCCGACGATCTGCCCCGGCTCGATCCGGAAGGAGACCCCACGGACGGCGTGGACTTGGCCAAATCGCTTGTGGACCTGTGTCAGCTCGATCATGGGTCGCTCAGGGTATCCGAGAGCGGGTGCGGTCGTTTGGAATGGAATGATCCACATCCGCCGAAAGTTCGGTACTTGGCCGGAACGCATCCTGACAGGAATGCGAACCGAATCCCAGTTATGACCAGCCCTTTTGAGCCGATGCTTGAAAGGGACCGGATTCGATTAGACTTCGATACGGAGGGGAAGGGGCCGTGGGCCTGACTTCCTGAGTTTCGAGTTTGCAGAGATGACCCAATCGCGCCCCAAACTTCTGGTGCTCGGGGGCCCGCACATCGACACCGATGCGCTCGGGGAGACTCTGGGCCGGTACTACGACCTGGTCGAGTCCTCACCCGATGCCGCGATCCGGACGCTGGAGGGCGAGGGCTGTCAAGCGGTGCTCGCGGAGGCGGGGGATTTCTTCCCGCTGGAGCGGGATCTCGTCGGACGCCAGTCGAGCATGCTGCTCAACGCGATCGGCGAGGGGGTGTGTCTTGTGGATCGCGACGGCCGGGTGCTGTGGGCGAATCAGCTCTACCGCGACCTACCCGAGCAGGTGCGCAAGCGGGTGGTGCATGTCTGTCGGCACGCGGTGGAACACTTCATTCAGCAGCGCAATCAGCCGGAATCCGCGACCGGCGGTCCCGAGGCCACGAATCGCACCCGACGATTCAAGCTGAATTTCCGGAAGAACCAGCGGTACTTCGAGGTTCTGGTGTCGCCCGTCGCGAGCAAGATGAACGCTCCCAGCGTGCCGAGCCAGGGTGCCGGTGCGCCGACGATCATGCTCGCCGCCGCGGTGGTGCGTGATGTCACGGCAACGGAGCGGCTCAACCGCAAGATGGATGCGATCGAGCGGGCCGGTCAGGATCTCGCCCGGCTCGATGCGGACATCGTGCGGAAGATGCACCCGACCGAGCGTCTGCGACTGATCGAGGAGCGTGTTCGGCACTACGCGCACGAGTTGCTGCACTTCGATCACTTCGCCATCCGCATGCTCCACCCCGAGACGAACCGTCTTGATCTGGTGATGTCGTCGGGTATTCCGGAGAAGGCGCGAAACATCGAGCTTTACGCGGAGACGGAAGGCAACGGCCTTTCCGGGTATGTCGCGGCGACGGGGCAGTCGTGCATCTCGAACAACACCGCGAATGATCCGCGGTACATCTACGGCCTTGAGAATCCGGGTTCGTCGCTGACGGTGCCGCTGCGTGTGCACGACCGGATCGTCGGTGTCTTCAACATCGAGAGCAGCCAGCAGGATGCGTTCAACGACCGGGACCGCCAGTTCGCGCAGATCTTCGCTTCGTACATTGCGGGCGCGCTCCACACGCTGAATCTCCTGCTCGTCGAGAAGCACACGACCTCGGAGTTCGCGAGCGGTACGGTGACGGGAGAGATTCGCGGGCCGCTCAATGATCTCGCGGCGGAAGTGGACCTGCTTCGCAAGGAGAATCAGGGCAACCAGGCGATGCTATCTCACCTCGACAGGATCTCGCGCGATGTTCTGTCGATCCGACGCCGTATGAAGGCGTTCACGAAGGGCGAGGCGACGCTGCTCGGTGCGGATGAGGTGATCGAGACCGGCACGATCGATCCGATACTCAAGGGCAAACGGGTTCTGGTTGCGGACAACGAGGAGACGATCCGCGAATTGATTCGCGATGTGCTCTCCGCGGTGGGCTGTCGAGTCGTCACTTGCGATGACGCGACTTCCGCGATCCGCCTGCTCGAAACATGGCAGCACACCTTCGATGCCGACGAGGGCTTCGACCTCGTGATCTCGGACATCCGGATGGACGATCGGACGGGGTACGAGGTGTTCGCCGCGGCACGCGAGGCGAGCACGGATCTGCCGGTGCTGCTGATGACCGGCTTCGGCTACGACCCGCACCACTCGATCGTGCGGGCGACGCAGGAGGGTTTGCAGGGGGTGCTTTTCAAGCCCTTCGCGGCGAAAACCCTCATCGAGGATGTGCGTGCCGCGATCCTGAAGATGCCCCGCAAGGGGTGAGTTGTGGGGGGAGCCGGTAGGGGCGGCTGGGATCAGGCGCGTCGGGCCTGAAGGACGCGGGGGAGCCCCTCGAAATCATTGAGAATGAGCGGTTCGACGAGGCGGGCATCCGCCTTGGCGAGGTCGAGCACGCACTCGGCGTTGCACGAAGCGATCTCGATGAGCAGCATGGCACCGCTGGCGAGGTGATCGGGGGCGCGGTCGAGCAGGGGGCGGATGAGGTCGAGGCCGTCGGGCCCCGCCCGGAGCGCGCGTTCCGGCTCGTGGTCTTTAACATTCGGCTCGACGCTGTCCCACTCGTGGTCCGGGATGTAGGGTGGGTTGGAGACGAGAAAGTCGTATTCCGATGACTCGGAGAGGGGTTCGAGGAGGTCGCCCTGGTGGAACCGGATGGCGGGTGTGACGGCGTGGCGCTCGGCGTTCAGCGCGGCGACGCTGAGGGCATCGTCGGAAATGTCTGTCGCGTCGATGGTTGCGTTTCGGAGGTGCTTGGCGAGCGCGATGCTGATGCAGCCGCTTCCGGTGCAGATGTCGGCGATGCGGAGCGGCCTGTCGATGGCGCGGGCCGTCTGGATGACCGTTTCGACGATCGTTTCGGTGCTCGGACGCGGGACCAGCACGCGCCGATCGACCAAGAACGGCATCGAAAAGAACCATGCCTCGGAGACGAGGTACTGGACGGGCTCGTGGCGGAGCGCTCGGGTCACCATCGCGCGGAGCCGGGCTCGCTCATCCTCGTTCGCCGGACGGTCGGCATCCATGTACAGACGCATGCGGTCGCAGCCGAGCGTGTGCGCCAGGAGCATCTCGGCGAGGAGGCGCGGAGAGTCGAGATTCTTCTCGGTGAAGGCGCCGGTCATCCAGGCCAGAAGCGAGCGTGTGGTCCATGTGCTCGGGGCGGTGTTCCGAGCATCGTCGGATGTGGGTCTGGAGACGGTCACGGGGCGAGTCTAGCCGCTCCGGAGTCGACCGGTACTGGTCTCTGGGGGGCGCGTGGAATGGGGTATAGTCTCACAAACGGAAGTTTGGAAGGTAAGAGACATGAGTTCTGTCCCCAGTCAGGTGAATCCAGAAATTGTCCGCTTGCTGGATGCGGTCTGTGATCTCGCGTCGAAGCACGAGGTCTTCGATTCGGCGCGTTGCGAGGACGGCCGCGTTGTCGTGCACGCGGCGGAGGCGCCGGAAGAGGTGTTCTACCGTCTGGAGTGGGACGAGGGGGCGCTGTATGTCTCGTGGGTGTGCGCGGATCGGTACATCAGCCAGTCCATCGAGGCGGAGTTGATGTGGACGGGCGATGATCTGGACGACATGATCGATGAAGAGCTGGCCGATACCGGGTGGACGCACGGTCGGCTGGGCGAGATGGAACACTTCCGGAATGATGAGCAGCTCTTCACCTTCCGGTCGGCGATTCGTGTGCCGTTAGATCGCCTTGATGCGTCCGCGCTGCTGGGCTGTCTGATTGCGTATCACCATGCGTTCAGCGAACTGGGCGACATGAAGCCGGATGAGGATTGACCGATTGCAAGGACGCGGGCGAGCATCGATTACAGAGGTGTACGCCAGCGAACGACAGGAGCGACGATGCGGATCCTGATGCTTGGGTGGGAGTTTCCACCCTTCATCTCGGGCGGGCTGGGCACGGCGTGCTACGGCCTGACCCGCGCGCTCGATGCGCTCGGGCATCAGGTGCTGTTCGTGCTCCCGCGCGCGATCGAGGGCGACTCCGCATCGCATGTCACGCTGCTCGCTCCGGAGGATGGCGAATCTGAGCAGCCCGCGGCTCCTTCCGCGCCAGACGAACCGCGGGGCGCCGCGCCGCCGATCGCATCTCATGACAACGGGGGCGCGGTGTCTCCGGTTCGGGGGCTGCAATCGCGCGAGATGGAGCAATTCCTGCACGCGCGATTCCTCGGCGTCGACAGCCCGATCCTGAACCCGTACCGGTCCGATGGGCTGCCCGTCGGGGCGGAGCAGCGCACCGCGAGCGGGGGGGTGCGTCCGCCGGAGGAGGTCATTCGGGCGTTGCGGGCCTCCGGCGTCGCGGTTCCGGAGGGGTGGACCGCCGCGACTTCCAACCCGAGTGCCGGTGGCGGGGAGGCCGGTCGGGGCAAGGTCAAGACGCGGGGCGGGAAGGATTACGACGGCGACATCTACACCATGTCGCAGGAGTACGCCCGGCTCGTGCTGACTCTGTGCGGCCGGCACGAGTTTGATGTCATCCATGCCCACGACTGGATGACCTATCCGGCGGGGATGGCCCTGGCGCGAGCGACGGGCAAGCCGCTGGTGGCGCACATTCACTCGACTGAGTTTGATCGGTCCGGCGAGCATGTGGTGCAGGGGATCTACGACATCGAGCGTCGGGGGATGCACGCGGCGGTGAGGGTGCTCGCCGTGAGCGAGTTGACGCGCTCGATCGTGACAGCGCGCTACGGCGTCGAGAAGGAGAAAATCTCCGTCGTCTACAACGGCATCCAGGTGGACGATCGCGTGGACTTCTCCAAGGCGCGCATCGAGTCGCGCGACAAGCTCGTGCTCTTTCTCGGGCGCATCACGATGCAGAAGGGCCCGGAGTATTTCATCGGTGCGGCGAAGCGCGTGCTCGAGAAGATGCCGAATGTCAAGTTCATCGTCGCGGGGTCGGGGGACATGGCGGTGCGCACGATCGAGCTGGCCGCGGCGATGGGCATTGGGCACAAGGTGCTGTTCGCCGGGTTCCTGCGCGGGAGCGATGTCGATCGGATCTATCAGATGGCCGATCTGTATGTCATGCCCTCGGTGAGCGAGCCCTTCGGGATTGCGCCGCTGGAGGCGATCCGCAACGACACGCCGGTGCTGATCTCCAAGACCTCGGGCGTCTCGGAGGTGCTGCGTCACGCTCTCAAGGTGGATTTCTGGGATGTCGAGGAGATGGCCAACAAGATTCTGGCGGTCCTCCGTCATCCACCGCTCAGTCAGATGCTCCGCAAGCACGGCTCGATGGAAGTCCGGCGGCTGACCTGGGAGGGTGCTGCGGAGAAGTGCATCGATGCGTACGAGCGGTCGATCGACGCGATGGTGCACCACCCGCAGGCGGATACGGTCGTCTCCTGAATGCCCCGGTACTGCGAAAGAAGCACGGCGCGACCGGTCTACGATGGACGGCATGGTGTCCGCATCACGATCCGTCGAAGTGCATGACCTCGCGGGGATGGCGTACGCGCCCGCGCTCGAAGTGCAGAGGGCCGCGCACGCGGAGGTGCTGGAGTGGCGCGACCGGGCGGACACGCCGATCGGGCGGCTGTATCTCGTCGAGCATGTTCCTCCCGTGATCACGATCTCACGCCGACCGGAATCGCGTCAGCACCTGATCGCCCCGCCGGGAGCGCTCGAACGCGCCGGGGTCGAGATCCACGAAACGGATCGCGGCGGGGACATCACCTATCACGGCCCCGGACAGTTGGTGGTGTACCCGATCCTCGATCTCAACCGACTGGGCCTGAATCTCCACGGCTACATGCGTTTGCTCGAGCAGGTGGTGATCGATGTCTGCAGTGCCTTCGGTGTGCAGGCCGGTCGCGATCCCGAGGCGACGGGGGTGTGGGTCGGCGAAGAGGGGGATCCCCAAAGAGCAAAGGTCTGTGCCCTGGGCATCCGCGTCCGCCGATGGATCACGATGCACGGGCTCGCGCTGAATGTCACGACCAATCTGGAGCATTTTTCGCTGATCGTGCCGTGCGGCCTCGCGGGACGGCCGGTGACCTCGCTCGAGCGGTTGCTCGGCGATGATTGCCCGTCGATGGACCGGGTGAAGCAGTGCGTGTGCGCCACGATGGCCGGAGCGCTCGGCGCGGAGTTGCTGCCTGCCCGGGTCTGACGGGCCGGTGCGGTTTGGGCGCTGGCGATCAGAAGAGATTCAGATCGTCGCGGACATCGTCGTTGATGTCGGTGCCCTCGGGCGACATCAGCACGGGACGCTGGAACATGTCGTTGCGGACGGCCTCCATCGGCCTGTTCTCGATGATTTTCTTGTCCGGCGGGGTCGAGGCGATGAGGTAGTTAAAGCCCTTGTCCTTGGCGACGGCACGAGCCGATGACTTGGCCATTTCGTACGCCTCGCGGAACTGGCTAACCACGAACATCTCCAGTTGCTGCTGGGCGAGGCCCTGTCGCTGCTGGAACTCGCCCATGAGCTGGGAAAACTGCTGGCGCTCGTCGGCGAAGTCCGGATCATCGCGTGCCGCTCCGCGCAGTTGCTCGCTCAGCGCGGTGATGCGCTGGCGGAGATCCTGAAGCGTTGCGGTCAGGCGCTGCTCCTCCGCTTCGCGAGCGGGCCGGAAACGATCGGTGTTCATCAGTTCCTCGGTGATTTCGAGGATGGAGCACACGGCGATGCGTGCCTCAGGAGTCGGCTCGCTGAGGACGCGTGCCGCGGAGGCCGGGCTGTCGATGAGACGGGTCAGAGTGACCGAGAACAGGGTCGAGAGAGCGATCACCGCGATGAGCGCGGGGACTGAAATGCGCATACTTCCTCCGTTGGGGGATATGGCCCTGCGCGGGATCGAGTGCAAATCCCGAGCAATCAGGGCGTTGGAGCGATCCAGAGATAGTAGAACCCGGATTCGCTCGGCTCTCCCCCGAATCCGGGAAGCCCTGTTCCGCCCGGGAGATCGACCCGGACAGGGGCGAGCGTGATGCCGCCCCCGGAATCATTGCGCATCACCGTGGGATGATGGTCGAGCGTTGTGGCGTACGGCGAGCCGACGGTGACGCCCTGCGCGTGGTACTTGACGAGACGGGCGCGGTCGAGGTTCGCGAGCGACTTGGCGCGCTCGAAGGCGTCCCGCAGCGAGCCGGTTTCGTCCACAACGCCGAGTTGCACGCCCTCAGTTCCCGTGAAGACCCGGCCGTCGGTGATGGTGTCGAGCGATGCCGAGCCGTTCCGGATCTGCGGGCGACGATCAGCCACGAGGGTACGGAACTGTTCGTAGAATTGGTCGGTGAGGTGCTGGAGTATCCGGTAGTGCTCCTCGACGGGCGTCTCGAATGGATTGGCGATGGCTTTGTTTTCGCGGCTGACGACCGCGCGTCCGGAGATGCCGATGCGGTCCATGCCGCGCGAGAAGTTGAAGGTCTGGACGATCACGCCGATGGAGCCGGTGATGGAGGAGGGTTGTGCGATGATGTGGTCCGCCGCGAGGGCGATGTAGTACCCGCCGGAGGCGGCGACCTCGCCCATGGAGACGATGACGGGCTTTCCGGATCGCTCACGGAATCCGCGGATCTCGGAATAAATTGTCTCGGACGCCGCGACCGTGCCGCCCGGTGAATTGATCCGCAGAATGACCGCCCGCACCATCGGATCCTCCTCGGCCTTGCGGAGCCGGGTGGTGATGGAGTCCACGGCGTTGGAGCGCCCGCTGAGCAGGCCGGGGCTCGGGGCGTGGCTGATCAACCCCTGAAGGTCGATCTGGGCGATCTTGGGCGCCGATCGTCCGGCCCCGGGGTCGATGAGCACCTGCGTCTCGGCGAGGGAGCCATCGCCGGGGGCGAGGTCGATCACGACGCGGTTGGGCAGGCAGCCGGAGAGGCACGCCAGGGAGCATGCCGCGAGAGCGAGGCAGGCCGTGAACCGGACGAATCGGGCGATCGGGCGAGTCTTGAGCATGACGCCAGTGTACGGTGAGGGGCCAGCATGACCGACGATCCCCAATCAGTCCGTCCGGAAGTTTCACCCGGCTCCTCGGAGGGTGTCGGGCATGTCCCCGTCTTGGGGGGGCCGATCATGGAGTTGCTGGACCCGAAGCCGGGCGAGGTGGCGGTGGACTGCACTGCCGGGCGGGGCGGGCACGCGACCCAGATCGCCCAGCGCCTGGGGCCTTCCGGAACGCTCGTCCTGATCGATGCGGATGCCGAAAATCTGGCGTACGCGCGGGATCGCGTGCTTCGGGAGTGCAGCGGCGAGGCGCCCCGGCTGGTCGGCTGGCACGCGAATTTCGTGGAGACAGCGCGACGGATGGCGGTCGAGGGGCTCCACGCCGATGTGCTGCTGGCGGATCTGGGGTTTGCCTCGAACCAGATGGCCGACTCCGATCGGGGGTTGAGTTTCTCCCGGGACGGGGCGCTGGACATGCGGTTCAACCCGGCGGGGGGCGGGCGGACCGCGGCGGACCTGGTCAACACGCTCTCGGAGCAGGAACTCGCGGAGATTCTGCGGGATTTCGGCGAGGAGCGTCAGGCGTGGCGGATTGCCGCGAAGATTGTGCGCGAGCGGGGGAACACACCGATAGAGACGACATCGCAGCTTGCGATGATTGTTCGTCAAGTCCTCGGGCCCCGCGGCGGCGGCCCTCGCATCGATCCTGCCACACGGACCTTTCAGGCCTTGCGCATTGCAGTAAACGACGAGCTTGGATGTCTCCGCTCCCTCCTTGAGGCGGTTTCGCGCTGCGCGAGCGGGATCGGCGGTGGGACGACGGGGTGGCTGAATCTCGGAGCGAGGGTCGGGATCATCTCCTTTCACTCGCTGGAGGACCGTGAAGTGAAGCGGGCCTTCGGCGAACTGGAACGACGGGGGCTGGGCGAGCAATTGACCCGCAAGCCGGTCGAGGCCGATGAGCGGGAGCGCCACGAGAATCCGCGAGCACGATCGGCGCGCCTGCGCGTCATCCGGCTGACGGATTCTCGGTAAGATCCGCTGGCGTCGGGCGAGAGCCCGGCGTACAAGCATTGTCGATCTCGCACGGACTGGTGAGATCGGGCACAACTCACCTCGGACTGGTCTTTGCAAGGACGCCGCCGATGACCAGGGAACAAAAGCTCGCGCTTATTCTCGGATTCGCCCTCACACTCGTCGTGGGGGTCTTGATCTCGGATCACCTTTCCGGTGCCCGTGCCGCGGGCATGCCGGAATTGACCGAGGCGTTGACGCCGCGTGACCAGCCCCGCCCCGGGCTCGGACGCGATCGCTCGACCTACATGCTCGTGGAGCGCGAGGAGCCCGCGCCGCGGGATGTCTTCGCGACGAACCAGCCCGCGGAGTTACAGATCGTTCCTGATCAGATCCCTCAGAGCAAGCCCGAGATGCGGAACGGCACTCGCCACGAGACCCAGCTTGCGCAGGCGTTCGATCAGGTTCGGCAAGGATTTGGCGAACTTCGCCCTGTTGTTCAGCCGGACATATTCACGATGGGCGAGAATCGGCTGAATCAGGAGAACAGGCGGGCGGAGGCGCCGCAGGTCGATCCGCTTCGGGAGGATGCTCGGCGTCCCCCGGCCGAGCATGTTCACCGCGTCGAGCAGGGCGACACGCTCTGGAAGATCGCGGAGCGGTACTACGGCGACGGTGCTCTGTGGACGCGCATCGCCGAGGCGGAGCAGAACAAGGGCCGCATCATGGCGAACGCACAGGTTCGCAACGGGGCGACGATCGTGATTCCCGGTGTTCCCGCGATGAGTCAGAACAATCGGGGCTCATCGCGCGACATCCGTCCGGCGCAGCCGGCTCCCCGGCAGCAGACCTATACGGTCCAGCGAGGCGACACGCTCGGAGAAATCTCGATGAAAACGCTCGGCACGAGCCGGCGCTGGCGCGAGATTCTCGAACTGAACCGCGACCGCATCCGCAATCCGGATGTGGTGCCCGTGGGTGTGGAGCTTCGTTTACCGCCGATGTCGAGCTGATTTCCGGAGGGTCGCGCCCTTGCGTGCCAAGTTGATCGCGATCGTGCTCGTTCTGACCGTGACATCCGTCACGCTGCTCACGGTTCGGCAGCAGCGCGTTCAAGCGGTGAGCGACATGGCGACCGCGATCGAGCGGGCGGCCGCGCTGGATCGTCAATTGTGGCGCATCCGGATGGAGATCGGTCGGCGCACGATGCCGGATGCGCTGGACTCCCGGCTGATCGCGATGGGTCCGATGGAGCCGATGCGATTGGACCGCTCGCGCTTGCGGTGGTTCACGCTCGAGGATTCGCTGGCGCCCGAGGAGGAGGAGATCATTCCTCCGGTCGTGCTGCATGAAGAACGCGTTCTTCCGGAGCCGGGAGGCGCCGAGTGAAGTTCAAGTTTCAGAAGAGCGCCGACGCCGATCCTGTAGCCCGCGCAAACCGGGTCGGCGGCGTGATCCTGATCGGGATGCTGGTCCTGCTGCTTGTGGTGCTTGGGCGCGTTGCGCAGATCCAGTTGAGGCCCGAGTCGCAGTTGCTGCCGCACATCCAGCAGCGCATCAGCCGAATCCCCGAGCCGGCACGCCGGGGCGATCTTGTCGATCGACGCGGACGCCTCGTTGCGGGGACCCGAGTCGGGTATCGACTGTTTGTGGATCCCGCGAGATTTGATGAGCCGTACGCGGAGAAGATCCACGCCATCGCGGAGGCGACCGGGGAAGATGTCGCTCGCGTGGCCGAGCGGATTCTGCGCCGGGTCGCGCAGAACGAAGTCCGGCGGCGTGAGGGGCGATCGCTCATTCGCTATGTGTCGGTCGGCAATGTTCTGAGCGATGCGCAGATGGACATGGCATCGCGGTTGAACATCCCCGGTGTCCATCTTGAGCGCCGCTCGGTGCGCGAGACCCCCGGCATGGAGCTGCTCGGTCCGTTGCTCGGGAAGGTTGGCGTGGATCACGACGGCCTGCTCGGCGCGGAGCTTTCCTTCGATCGAGCGATGCGTCCGGTGCCGGGTGCGATGGACTATGTGCGCGATGCACGCGGGCGGCCGCTCTGGGTCGAAGCGACCGGTTACACCCCCGGGACGGACGGTGACGAAGTTCGCCTGAGCATCGACCTCACGATTCAGCGGATCGTGCGTGAAGAACTCGAACGCGCCCTCCGGGACTGCGATGCGGCGGGAGCCCGCTGCGTTGTTCTGGATCCTCTCTCCGGAGAGGTGCTTGCGATGGTGGATGTGGTCCGTGAGCCCGAGGGCGCGGTTCGCTGGGACAACAAGCGCTGGCAGCAGGTGAGGAATTCTGGAGAGCGGGTGCGCTGGCTGATCATTCCCGAGGATGAACGCCGCACGATCGATCCGGCCATGGCCCGTAATCGCTGCGTCGAGGATGTGTACGAGCCCGGATCGACCTTCAAGCCGTTCATGTGGGCGGGCGTGACCGCTCGCGGCCTCGCCAAGCCGGACGAGATGATCAACACTGAGCAGGGGCGCTGGCGCACTTCCTACGGCCGCTCCCTCGCCGATGTCGCGGCGATGGCCGAGCAATCGTGGGCGGATGTCCTGATCAACTCATCGAACATCGGCATGGCCAAGGGGACCGAGCGGCTCACGCATCCACAGATGCACGCCGATGTCGTCCGCTTCGGTTTCGGACGGCCCACCGGCATCGGTCTTCCCGGCGAAGCCGCCGGACTCGTCACCAACGCACGCCAGTGGAGCAAGTACACGCACACGAGTGTCGCGATGGGGTACGAGGTCGCCGTGACGCCGTTGCAGATGCTGCGTGCCTTCAGCGCCTTTGCTCGCGAGGGTCCGCTGGCCGGGACGATGCCGGACCTGCGGATCATGGCGATGCCCGAGGGCGGGCTGACGGGCATCGGCAATCGTGTGCTCCCCGCCGAGGTGGCCGCGCTGACGCGGCGCGTCATGGCAGGTGTGGGCGAACGGCTCATCGAGAGAGATCGACGCTGGCATCCCGACGACCCGCCGATGCACTACAGCGTCTTCGGCAAGTCCGGCACTGCGCTCGCGCGCCGACCCGGCGCACGCGGCTACCTGACCGATCAGTATGTGTCCTCCTTCATCGCCGGTGCGCCCCTCGATCACCCGCGGATCGTTGTTGTGGTCGTGATCGATGATCCCGGCCCCGAACTCCGGCGCAAGCGCATGCACTTCGGCACGGCGACCGCAGGACCGGTGCTGCTTCGTATCACCCGGAGGACGCTGGAATACCTCGGCGTTCCCGAGGACAACGCCCCGGACATGGCCTCGGCGAACGCGCTTCAGGCCAGCCGCTGAGGGTCAGCCCGCAAGCCGATCCAGCCCATAGGCCTTCATCTTCTTGTAGAGCGTGGTGCGGTTGATCTCGAGTTGATCCGCCGTGGCCTGCCGATTCCAGTCGTTGGCTCGCAGCGCTCGGAGGATGATCTTCTTCTCCGGCTCCTGGAGGGCCTCGCTGAGCGGGATCGGCTTCCAGCCCTGCGCGGAGTCGTCGGCATCCATGCCGACTGAGTTCATTCTTGGGTACATCGTGCTGTTGGCGGCCTCGCCCTTCACGACATACTCCGGGAGATCGTCGAGCATGATCGTCGGGCGCTTGCAGAGCACCACGGCCCGCTCGATGATGTTCGCCAGCTCGCGGACATTGCCCGGCAGCGGGCAGCGCTCGAGCGCGTTGATCGCCTCGGGACTGAATCCCACGATCGTTCGTCCGTGCTCCGCGCAGAACCGTTTGAGCAGGTGCTCGCACAGCAGCGGGATATCGCTCGGCCGCTCGCGCAGCGGCGGCAGCTCGATCCGGACAACATTGATGCGGTAGTAGAGGTCTTCGCGGAACTCGCCTTGCGCGACGAGTTCCTCCAGCGGCTTGTTCGCCGCGAGGATCACGCGGACATCCACTTCGATCGTATCGTTCGACCCCAGCGGCTCGAAGCAGCGCTCCTGAAGGACACGCAGCAGCTTGAGCTGCATCGCCTGCGATGCGGAGTTGATCTCGTCGATGAAGATGGTGCCTGTGTCCGCGGCGAGGAATCGGCCCCGCTTGTCGGTGTGCGCCCCGGTGAACGCGCCCTTGACATGCCCGAAGAGTTCGGATTCGAGCAGCGTTTCCGGGATCGAACCGCAGTGCAATTCGACAAACGGCTTTGCCGCGCGCGGCGAGAGCTGGTGGATCGCTCTCGCGATCATGCTCTTGCCGGTCCCTGACTCGCCGGTCATCAGCACCGTCGCCTTCGATGGCGCGACGCTCTCGATCAACTCAAACGCCTTGACCATGCGAGAGTCCGTGCCGACGATCGATCCGAGCCCGAACTTCCGGTCGAGCTGCTTGCGCAACCCCTGATTCTCGGCGAGCAGCGTCTGCTGTCGCAGCGCCCGTTCGAGCACGAGACGGATCTCGCTGTCCACGATCGGCTTCGAGAGATAGTCGAACGCGCCGCGCCGGATGGCATCCACCGCCGACTCGATCGTGCCGTAGCCCGTCAGCATGATCACCACGATGTCGGGATGCTTCTCCGTGATCTTGTCGAGCAGTTCCAGCCCGCTCATCTCCGGCATCGAAACATCGGAGATCACGATGTTGAACGGTGTGGGCTTCTTGTTCTCCGTTTCGTTCCGAGCGTTCTCCAGCGTCAGCAGCGCCTCACGCGCGTTGATGCAGGTCGCGGCGTCGTACCCCTCATCCATCAGAAACTGAGCGAGCGATTCCGCGACGATCGGATCATCATCGACGACCAGCACCCTCGGCCGCGTCTTTGCATTCGGCTGCGTCATGCATCCACCGGCACGAAGACCCGGAAGCGTGCGCCCGCACGATCCGCCCGATTGTGCAGCGTGACGGTGCCGTTCAGTTCCGAAACGATCTCGCGGCACACCGCCAGCCCCAGCCCCGCGTGCCCCGGCTTGGTCGTCGTGCGGGTCGAAAGAATCTGCACGCCCGGCGCCGGCAGGCCCGGCCCCTCATCGAGCACCACGATCTCGATGCCGCTCTGCTCCTCCGTCCAGCGGGCCGTGAGCGAGACGGTGCCCCCGGTTCGGCTCGCCTCGATCGCGTTGCGCAATGCGTTCGCCACCACCGGATACAGCGGGAGCGACGGGCCGTGCTCCAGCCGATTCTCCGTTTCGATCTCCAGCCGCACGCCGCGCTCATCCGCGAGCGGTTGGAGCACATCCGCGGCGTGTTCGATCACCTCCGCGAGCGGACGATTCCCGGTCAGGACTCTCCCGACCGCGGATGGACGCAGCGAGGACACCGATTGCGATGCATCCCGCACCAGCATCGCCACCTGCGTCAGCGCATCCCCCGCGGAATCCAGATACACGAGCGCGGCATCCTTGGACTCGGGTGTCTTCAGCCCGCGCTGGGCGAGCCGCACGAACCGCAACGAGCCGTCGATCAATCCCGCGATCTCGTGGACGAGCGCGCCGAAGTCCAGTTCCGTCCGGCTGGCGACCTGCGCGAGTTGCTCGGGGGTGGGTTGACGCTCGGTCGGGTTTCCGGAGTCGTTGGAGGGGAGCATCATGTTGCAGGGAATCGACATTTCCGGCTCGACCCTGCACCCCGAGCGTGGTTTTCAGGCAACGCCGGTGCCGGTCGTTCCGGGATTCCCGGGCGTGGATGGCTCAGAAGACCCCGGCCATCCGCAGGCCCGAGAGCCCGAGAACAACCGCGAAGACGAGCTTGATCCAGTTGATCGGCAACTTGCCGGTCAATCCGGCCCCGAGGTACCCGCCCAGCACGGCGGTGGGGGCCAGCAGCAACGCCAGCACGATGGCGTGACCCGGCTGGGCATCGTGCTGAGGGAGCGTTGCGACCTTGATCGTGGCTCCGACCGCCGAGGTGATCCCCATGACCGCGACGCTGGCACCGATCGCCTGGCGGAACGGGACACGGCACAGCTTGTAGGCCAGCGGGACCGCGATGGCCCCGCCCCCGATGCCCAGCAGCCCGCCCAGAAAGCCCATCGCCGACCCAACGGTTCCTGCCCGCACCGGCGTGACGACCGCCCGATCCGGAGGATGATCCGGGCGACGCCGGGCCACGCTGAGCAGGGTGTCCACCACGACATAGGCGAGGAAGAGGGCGAAGAGGCGCTTGAGTTGAGGCGTCGAGAAGGCGTTCGAGACGAGCACGCCGCAGACCATCGCGACCAGCGTCACCGGAAGCATCAGCCGGAACAGATCGCCCCGGATGTTGCCCATCCTGTGGTGCTTCACTGCCGCGGGCACCGCGACCACCAGATTCACGATCATCGCCGCGGCCTGGTAGAGGTGCTGCGAGTGCCACGAGCGGTCCATGAAGATGATGGCCATCGCCGGGATCATGATGACCGAGCCGCCGATCCCGAGCATCCCGCCCAGCGATCCGGCAACGATCCCGACAACCAGCATCACGATGATGTCCAGTGGCTCCAGCACGCTCCGGACTGTATCCGATCGGGCGTTTGCCATGAGCACCGTTCCCGGGGGATGATGTGGGCATGCCCGGCGTGCGCATCGTGACAGTGACGCTCAACCCCGCGATCGATCGCGTCATGGAGATCGAGCAGTTCCGCGTTGGGCAGCACCAGCGCGGGCGACGGTTGGGCTGGTACCCCGCCGGGAAGGGCATCAATGTTTCCCGTGTGCTGGCCGTCTTGGGAACACGCAGCATCGCGACCGGATTCGTCGGACGCGATGAGTTGGCCCTGTTCGAGGAATTCCTGGAAGACATCGGCGGCGGCCGGGTCGTGATGCAGTTGCTTGGTGTGCGCGGGCGAACGCGCGAGAACACCACGATCATGGATCCCGTTCTCGACACCGAGACGCATATCCGCGATGAGGGGATCGAAGTCCAGCCCGAGGATGTCCGGCGCGTCAGCAGCAAGGTCGCCATGCTCGCCCGCGACGGCGTCATGATGGTGTTCGCCGGTTCGCTCTCGCCGGGTGTCTCACTGGGTGATTTTCGTTCGATGCTGCATCGCTGCCATGATGGCGGAGCCCGTGCCGTGGTGGATGCCGGTGGGAAGGCGCTCAGCGCTGTGCTCAACGAGGACATCTGGCTGCTCAAGATCAACTCATCCGAACTGGGTGAAGTCACTGGGATGCCGACGCATTCGCAGAGCGAGGTCGTGGCCGCGGCACGATCGCTGACGCGCGACTGCTCGGGCAACATCAAGCATGTGATCATCACGCGGGCCGAGGCGGGCGCGGTGCTGCTGAGTCCGGATGCGTGTCTCGTGGCGCGCGTCTTCGTGCATCCCGGGCGGATCGCGAACACTGTCGGCTCGGGTGACAGTCTGCTCGCCGGGGTTCTCCACGAGTGGAGCCGTGGTGCGGGCTGGTCCGATGCGATGCGCCGAGGGGTCGCCACCGCCACCGCCAACGCCGTCAGCCGCACACCCGGGATCATCTCTCTGGATGATGTTCGGGAATTCTGGGACGCAGCCGCTGTCGAGACGCTCGATGAGCTCGGCGAGCCGGTCACTCAGTGACCCCCCGAATTCGGCGCTCTGTGCGGCCTGGAGGGGTCATCGCGTCCGAGAACCTCCGAATATCCGCCCAAACCTGCGGTCTCGCTGGTTGTCACCCCCATCTCGGTGTCTACTGCACCTGCACAGCCCGGCACGGGTCGGGCGGGAATCCGCGTGGAGGTTTGTAGGAACTCACTTGCACGCATAGACTCAGGACTCTGGCGCGTGGTGGTCGCGCCTCTGCCGGCCTGCCGTGGTGGGCATGACCGGCGAACCTGCTTCGATGAGTGAGCAAGGCGGCTCGCTCCCGATGCACATGTGGTGAATCAAAATGAAAGACTTGTCGGCAAGCATCCTTACGGGCTCTCGTTCTGAGCGTGCGCGCGAACTCACGCTCCTCGCGGTCGCGGTCTGCATCACCGTCCTCTCCGCGGTCGGAGCCAAGCGCGCCGGCGGCATCCCCGTACTCGCCGCGATCGATCACCCGTTCAGCCAGCAGATCATGATCGAAGAACCGGATGTCTTCCCGACCATCGCCGCGAGCGATGCCGGGCAATCACAGGTCACACCGGCAGCACCCCTGATCGAGCAGAGCTTGGAGCGCGTCGGGTACTGGACCGATGAGGACGGCGTCGAGTACTACACCCCCGAGCCCGGACACGAACGCTACTACAAGGGCCGCCCGATCCGCCCCGTTCGCACCGTCTGGATGGTCGTCACCGCGTACAGCCCGGACCATCGCTCCTGCGGCAAGTGGGCCGATGGCTTCACCGCCAGCATGCGATCGGTCTGGACCAACGGCATGGAACTCGTCGCGGCCGACACGCGTCTGCTGCCGATGGGCTCGCTCGTGAGCGTGCCCGGCTACGCCGAAGGGCGCACGGTCCCCGTGCTGGACCGCGGCGGAGCGATCAAGGGCGCACGCCTCGATGTGCTTTACGCGACACACAACCGCGCCCGCCAGTGGGGGGTGCAGCGGCTCCCGATCACCATCTGGGAGTACGCGGACGAAAACTGACAGTCAGTTCGTCTCGGGGGTGTTCCAGGGCGACACACTCAGGACACGCAGTTCATAGTCGAATTCTGCGAACGGTCCTAGAAACACCGGCGTGTTGAAGACACCGCGTTCCGGGCGATCGGCATTGATCCGCACCTGTGCTGCGATCTGTCCGGTGATCCGCCACGCGGAGCGCGAAGACTCCTCCGCCAGACGCCGTCGGTCGCGGGAGTTGAGTTCCACGATGAACGCTTCACGATGCAGCGGCTGGAGCGTTTCGGGATGGACGACGAAGACGCGCACGGGCTGATGTGCGGGGATCGCGCCCCGTTCATCCGAAACCGACACCACCCAATCGATCCGACCTCGAAACGCGCGGTTCGCTGCGTTCGCCCAACGGCGCAACGCGCCGAAATACGCTGCGGGCTGCTCTTTGTCGAGCGTCTCGGATTCCATCGCATCATTGTGGGATCGCTGGATCGCGCTGAGCAACGCATCGGGGAACGCGAAGGGATCAGCACTGGCCGGATCCGGGTACGCACGCCTGGGCTCCTCGGGCGCTGCTGCCGGGGCCGGGGGCTGCGCCTCGGCAGGTGCGGGCGTCGGTTCCGGTGTCGGCGATGGCGCGGGAGGCGTCCTCTCCAGTTGGCGCAGGAGCACGCGATTGGCCTCACGCAATCCCTCGGCTTCCTCCCGTGCGGTCGCGAGCTGAGCTTCGAGCTGGGCGATACGCTGGCGGAGCGCCTCGTTCTCACGGCGCAGGTCCGCCATGCTCTCGTCCGGCTGCGCAGAGGCGGTCCCGCCGAGGACCAGAAGCGCCAGAAGGATGAATCTCCGGAGAACGGGATGGTGCTGGATCATGGCCGATTCCTCGTGAGCAAAGTCCCTCTGGAGCGTAGCATACGAACGATTCATCACCCTTTTCCGGCGAGGAGTTCAGCGTGATCGTCTCCGGATCCATGAAACGCCCGACGACTGTGGATGAACTCATCGATCCACGCATGCTCGCTCGCCTCGACCGGTTGGACCTCCGCACCCGGAAGATGTTCCCCGGCAAGCTCCAGGGCGAGCGCCGGAGCAAGCGGCGCGGCCAATCCGTCGAATTCGAGGACTACCGCAACTATGTCGCCGGGGACGACCTCCGATTCATCGACTGGAATGTCTACGCCCGCCTCGATCGCCTCTTCATCAAAATTTTTATCGAGGAGGAGGATCTCGCCCTCAACCTCACCATCGATGCCTCCGCCAGCATGGATGCGGGATCGCCCAACAAGCTCCTCTTCGCCGCCCGCCTCGCCATGGCGCTCGGCTACATCGGGCTCGTCAAGCAGAACCGCGTCGGCGTGACCATCTTCGGACGCCCCGGCATCCCCGGCGTCGTACGACTGCCCGACATGCGCGGGCGTCATCAGGTGGATCGCCTCGGGCGTTTCATCCTCGAACAGGCATGGCGAACCGGCGAGCACGTCGACCGGGGCTCCGCACTCGCCCCCGGTCCCGGCGGCGGGTTCAACGAAGCCCTCACGACCATCGCACGCACACGCACCGGCAAGGGAGTCATGGTCCTCCTCAGCGATTTCCTCGTCGAGGAGGGCTACGAACAGGGGCTGAAGACCCTCAGCGCCTCTTCCGGATACGACACATACTGTCTCCAGATCCTCGCCCCCGGCGAGATCGACCCCGCCCACGAGGGCGAGGGGGTCATCACGGGCGATCTCCGGCTCACCGACATCGAGAGCGGACGCGGCGCCGAGGTCACCGTCACACGCCAGATCATCGAGAAATACCGCGAGCGTGTCCGCAACTACTGCGCACAGCTCGAGCACTACTGCACCGCCCGCGCCATGGTCCACCGGCTCGTCCGATCCGATGAGTCCATCGAGACGCTCGTCCTCGACACCCTGCGCCGACGCGGCCTCCTCGCCTGAGCATCCTCACCGGCTCTGCTGCGCAGCCGAACGGATCTCCTCCATCTTCGCATCGTCGAGGCCGAGGTACTCGTACATGTACCGGTCGTAGGTCTCGGCATCCTGATCGCGTGAGAGGTCCAGCCGCAGTTCGTTGATGACCTTCGTCCCCTGCGCGATCCAGGCGTTCCAGGTCTCGTTCGAGATGTTCTCGTAGATCCACTGCCCGATCGGCCCCCTGAACGGGGGGCGCGCCATCTGGTTCCCAGGACGCCCCGTTTTCTGGCACACGAACGCCCCCTCGGGGATCTCCGGCTCCGCCGCCCCCTCGACCTCCGGCACGGGCGCCCCCGCCTCCTTCAGGGCATCTGCCATGGCCCGTCGGGGCATCAGGTCGCCATTCTTCGCCGCGACCGTGTACCCGCGCGTCCAGATCTCGACCGCCTTGTCCCGCTCTCCACTGGCCAGATACTGCTCCCCTGCGAGCTGGTACGCCTTCGAGAGGTCCGGCTGGGCCTCGATGGCACGGAGGTAGGACGCTGCGGCATCCGCATGACGCCCCGCCTGGGTGTACGCACTCGCGAGCGAGAAATGGGCCATCTCGTTCTCGGGGTCCGCCTGGGCCATGTTCTCGAACTGTGCGATCCGCTGCTCAAGGTCCATTCGCGGGCTCCTTCCAGGAGGGGGCTGTGGGGGTCGGGGTGTAGGTTAGGCCCTTCGCTCGCCGATCGGCAGAGCCGACCCGTGTATCTTCCCCTGCATGTCACGCAGAGATAGAGAGCGGTTCGACGCGTTGCTGGAGGAGGTCATCGCATCGCTGCCGCCCGCGCTGAAACGCCTCATCGAGGAGGTGCCCGTCATCGTGGATGACCGCCCCGATCCCGAGCTGGTCCGGTCCCTCATCCGGGAGTACGGCGAGGAGGGTGGCCCCGATGCCGAGGAAGAGATGGCCCAGACGCTCTGCGGCCTGCACAGCGGCGTCGCCCTGACCGAGCGATCCGTCAGCGAAGTCCCCGACACCCCCTCCGATGTCCGTCTCTACCGCGAGGGGATCCTGAACACCGCGGGGGGCTGGCAGGACGACGGCAAGGAGGAGACCGTGTACGACGAGATCTGGATCACCCTCCTCCACGAGCTCGGGCACCACTTCGGGCTCGATGAGGACGATCTCGCCGAACTCGGATACGACTGAAACCGGTTCCCGACTTCCCGGAACACCTTAGTACGACCAGATATCACGCCATTTCCCACAGCCCCAGCAGGAGAGCATCGACATGAGGCGCACCAACTCTTTTCTCGCGGCAGCCATCACCCTCAGCGCCGCGGCGGCGACCTGCCTCGCGCAGAACCGCGTCGGCTATCTCACTCTGGAGGACTCCGTCTCCGAGCGTCACGCGACCGCCGGTTTCCTCTCCGCACCCTCGGGGCTCCTGCTGAGGGATGTCATCTCGACCTTCGAGAGCATCGCGAACGACAGCAATCTCAAGGGCCTGGTCATCCGCGTGAAGGACATGCCATTCACGCGGACACAGATCGAGGAGATCGCCCCGGCCCTGAGCATGATCCGCGCCTCGGGCAAGAAGATTCACATCTTCACCGAGAACTACGGCACACTCGAATTCCTTCTGGGCGCACACGCGGATGAGCTGCTCATGCAGACCGGCGGATCCGCGTCGCTCACGGGGCTGTACATGGAGGAGCTGTTCCTCGCCGATGCGCTGCGAAAATTCGGCATAGAGCCCTCGTTCGTGCAGGTGGGTGACTACAAGGGCGCGGACGAGATGTTCGCCAAGAACGCCCCGAGCCCGCAGTGGGAGGAGAACATCAACGGTCTGCTCGACGGTCTCTACCACGCCATGCTCGACGAACTCGCCAAGGGAAGCGGCAAGACCCGAGGACAGATCGAACGGGCCATGGAAGAACTCTTCTTCGCCGACGGTGCGCGAGCCATCGCGACCGGTATGCTCACCGCAGAGATCGATCGACTCGATCTCGATGCACACCTCGCCAAACGCTACGGCGATGACTTTGTCTACGAGGACGACCTCTGGATCAGTTCCGAGGAGGAAGCCCCGGACTTCTCCAAGATGGGGCTCTTCGAGGCGTTCGGGACGATCATGCGCATGTTCAACGAGCCCGCGCTGCCGGACATCAGCCGAGACACGATCGCCATCGTTCACATCGACGGTGCGATTGTTGACGGTGAATCCAGCCCCGGCGGCTTCTTCGGCGAGTCCACCGTCGGTGCGCTCACCATCCGCGAGGTCCTGCGCGAGATCGAGGATGAGCCGCTGATCCGCGGCGTCATCATCCGCATCGATTCGCCCGGCGGCAGCGCGACCGCGAGCGAGGCCATCTGGCAGGGCATCGACCGTCTCAAGGCGAGCGGCAAGCCCGTCTGGGTCAGCGTGGGATCCATGGCCGCATCCGGCGGCTACTACATCGCCGTCGCGGGCGACCGTATCTACATGAATCCCTCCAGCATCGTCGGCAGCATCGGGGTCGTCGCGGGCAAGATGGGCATCGCGGGGCTGTACGAGAAGCTGGGCATCAACGCCGTGCCGCGATCGCGCGGTCCCCGTTCCAATATGTTCGGCGGCCTTGAGCCGTGGACCGCCGACGAAACGGCGCTGGTCCGTCAACGCATGGTCGAGACCTATGACCTGTTCTCAAGCCGCGTCCGCTCCGGCAGGCCTGGGATTGATCTCTCAAAGGCGGGAGAGGGCCGACTCTTCGCGGCGAACCGTGCCGTCGAGCTGCGCATGGTCGATGCGGTGGGGGGACTGGATCGCGCCGTCAAGGATCTCGCGCTCTCGATTGGTCTGGCGAGCGACGCCTACGAACTGCGCGACTATCCGGCGCCCAAGTCCTTCGAAGAAATGATCGAAGAGATCTTCGGCTTCGTCCGTGTGCGCGACATCGGTTCCGAACTCGCGCTCGGCGCGGTGAACGAAATCGGACGCGAAGTGCTCGGGCGTCAGGCGTGGCGAAATCTCGCGTCCCACCTCGAAGCGATGATGCAACTCCGGGATCAGCCCGTCGTGCTCACCGCCCCGCGGGCCATCATCGTCCGCTGACATCAGCCGGACGCCGCGGCGAGATCCGCATCGGAAGCGTCCATGTTCGTGTAGACCTTCTGCACATCGTCGTGGTCCTCCAGCCGCTCCAGCAGCCGGAGGATCTTGGCGACATCATCGCCTGCTGCGCCGGCCATGACCGTGGGCTCCATCGTGAGTTCCGCGGAGGTCGCTTCGAGGCCGGCGTTGTCGATGGCATCTTTCACCGTGATGAAGTCGGTGGGGGAGGTCACGATCGTCCATGTGTCGTCTTCGAGCGTGCAGTCGAGTGCGCCCGCCTCGATCGCGAGGTTCATGATCTGATCCTCGGTGGTCTTGGCTGCATCGATCGTGATCACGCCGCGCGCCTCGAACATGTAGCCGACCGAGCCCGTGGTTCCGAGGTTTCCGCCGCCGCGTGAGAAGATCTCGCGCATCTCTGGGGCTGTTCGTGCGCGATTGTCTGTGAGTACATCGACCATGATCGCCACGCCGCTCGGGCCGTACCCCTCGTAGCGGATCGACTCGAAGTTCACGGCGTCATCGCCCGTGCCCGCGCCCTTGTCGATGGCGCGCTGGATCGTGTCCTTGGGCATGTTGGCCGCACGGGCCTCGTCGATCGCGTAACGCAGTGAAAGGTTGGATGCCGGGTCGGGGCCGCCCATCCTCGCCGCGACCATGATCGCGCGCGAGCACTTCGTCCAGACCTTGCCCCGCTGCGCATCCACACGCGCTTTCTTGTGCTTGATGTTCGCCCATTTGCTATGGCCGGCCATGCGTCTTCACTCCTCGATTGCAATTGCGATCATTACTGCTGCGGCGTTGCTCGTCGATTCCGGGGGCGCTCATCGGGTTTCAGCCCGGGGATGGACTCGATCTCCGGTTCGAGCCCGGAGCGAGCGGCACGCGCCTTGTCCCGCGCCGCTTCGGAATGTTTCCGAAGCTCGACGAGGGTGGATTCCATGTCGACCGTCCCCATCTGGTCGATGAGCCGCATCGCCGGCCCCAACCCAGCCCAGGCATCGTCCCACGCCTGGAGCGCCTCCTCGCGCCGACCCGCCGCCCACAGCGCATCGCCCAGATGATCCGCGACGATCGGCGTGACGATGAACTGATACACCTCATCGCGGCTCTGCTCCGCCAGCCGGCGCGCTTCGCGCAGCAGCGAGATCGCGCCGCGCATGACCACTTCGCCCGTCTCGGGATCCTTCTTGTCCTCGAGGATGCCCTGCTTGTACCGCGCCCAGCCCA
>ERZ869909.801-NODE-801-length-31262-cov-7.334039_pt1 | contig 31262 bp, 22 predicted proteins | sample MGYA00520892_ERZ869909 | MGnify/ENA primary metagenome ERZ869909 (study PRJEB32215, sample SAMEA104723947) | bioreactor metagenome | biome: bioreactor; feature: anaerobic bioreactor; material: water | place: China | collected 2015-03-12 ...
CGCGCCTTGTTGATGCGCAACCCGCTCGAGAGACGCTCGAGGCTGCGGTTGAGCTGGTTGGTGGTATTGCTGAGCGTGCGCTGCGCGTTCATCGCAGCGATATTGGTATTGATGCGAAGACCCATGGTCTTACCCTCCGTGAGTGCTATGCGGGGCATCCCTACTCCCGCATGACAATGGCAAAAGCCTTCCTGGCTTTGCCTGGATAGAAGCGCGGTCCAGGCGCTCCCGGTCGTATCACCTCCTTTCGCTTCCGGCGGGCCCCGCGCCCCCGGTGAGGGGCGCGGGGCGTGTGCCGGCGGGGCGTGCGAACGCCCCAAGTACTACCCGAGAACCAGTACTACACGAGAACCGGTACTACCCGAGAAGCTGCAACGCGGTTTGCGGAATCACATTCGACTGCGCCAGCACCGAGGTACCGGCCGACAGCAGAATCTGGTTCCGCGTGAATTGAATCGTCTCGCGCGCGATGTCCGCGTCGCGGATTTGGCTTTCAGCAAACGCCGAGTTCTCTTCCTGAATCTGCAGGGTCTGCACGGTGAACTCGATGCGGTTCTGGAGCGCGCCCAGCGTGGCCCGCCGCGTGTTGATGTTGTTCACCGCCGTGTCCAGCTGCGTCAGCGCCGTCTGCGCGCCCGCCTGCGTGCTGATATCCACCGTGTTCACGCCGATATCCTGCGGACGCGAGCGGAAGGTCGACAGGTCCAGCGCGATGGTCTGGCCGTTGCGGGCGCCCACCTGGAGCGTGGTGACGAGGGTGCTGTCCAGCACCGCGACGCCGTTGAACTCGGTGTTCGTGGCAATCGCCCCGATTTGGGCGATCAGTTGCGTCACCTCGCCCTGGAGCGAGGTGCGGTTGGCGTTTGACAGCGTGCCGTTGGCCGACTGCACCGCCAGCTCACGCATGCGCTGCACGATGTCGGCCACGGTGGACAGGCCGCCCTCGGCCGTCTGCACGAGCGCGATGCCGTCCTGCGCGTTGCGTTGGGCAACCTGCGTGCCGCGCACCACCGAGCGGAAATTCTCCGCGATGGCCAACCCGGCGGCGTCGTCGCGCGCCTTGTTGATGCGCAGACCGCTGGACAGGCGTTCCAGGCTGCGGTTCAGATCGAGGGTGGACCGCTGCAAGGTGCGAGCGGCGTTCAAGGCTGCAATATTCGTGTTGACGCGAAGTCCCATGACACATTCCTCCGTGAGTGCATCTGCTGCGCTTCCTTGCGCAGGCCCCAGTGGCGCGCCCCGTGCCCGCAGGGCACATTCCCGAGGGGTGAAGACGCTCCACAACCGGCCGCCACGCACCCCAATGCTTGGCGGCCATGCGTTTGCCCGGCTTGGCGAAGGCCCATCGGCCCCACACCATGGCTAGGCGGGTATCAACCCCGGCCATCACCGGGGTATGGTGCGCCCTACCCCAACGGGGCGGTGCGCATGCACGGTCATGCTGTGGCATCAAGTGCCCGCGACCAACCCGCCGCGGAAACACTTGCCCGGCGTCATCCCTAACGCCTTGCGCGTAACGCGGCAGCATCCCTGAAGCCGCGCGGCGCGTCTGTCTTACCGATAAAGCCAACAGACTGGATCTCACACTCCCGCGCATCCCTGCGGGGGGTGTGCCGTGCCATTCAACTGCATGCAGGACCCTCTGTGAGTCCCGGCGCCGACCCTGGGGCGCCGAAGTGCGCGGCGGGGACATCCTGTCTTCCGCCTGGCCGCTTTCCGGCCTTACGGTGGTTTTATCGGCACCTTTAGCCAGAACTTTAGCGTTTCTTTGAAAAAACTTTACGAACCCCCAAATCCCCGTAAATCCTTGTGCGGCAAATAGAAAAGCCCGGCGCCCTCCCTGGGGGAGAGCGCCGGGCCATATTTTTTTCTACTGTCTGTGGACCCGACTCAGGCGGGCCCTCCGGGCGATTAGCCGCCGAGCAACTGGAGGGCCGTCTGCGGAATCACATTCGACTGCGCCAGGATCGAGGTGCCCGCACTGACCAGAATCTGGTTGCGCGTGAAGTCGATCGTCTCGCGCGCAATGTCCGCGTCACGAATCTGGCTCTCGGCGAAGGCCGAATTCTCTTCCTGAATCTGAAGCGTGGTGACGGTGAACTCCAGCCGGTTCTGCTGGGCACCGAGCGTCGCGCGCAGCGCGTTGACGCTGTCCACGGCGCCGCCGCCGTTCAGGGCCTCATTGATCGTGGTGATCGCGGCGGACGCGCCCGCCTGGGTGCTGATGTCGACCGCGTTGATACCCAACGCGAGCGCCGTGGCAACCACCGGGGTCACCTCGAGGGTTTGCCCCTCCAGCACGCCCACCTGCAGCGTGGTCGACGCCACACTGTTCAGAACTTGGACGCCGTTGAACTCGGTGTTGTTGGCAATGTCGTCGATCTGCTCGAGCAGTTGATCGACCTCTTCCTGCAACGATGCGCGGTTTTCGTTGCTGTAGGTTCCGTTGGCCGCCTGCACCGCAAGCTCACGCATGCGCTGAAGGATGCCTGCGGTGACCTCGAGCGCCCCGTCGGCCGTCTGCACGAAGGCGATGCCGTCCTGCGCGTTGCGCTGCGCGACCACCGAGCCCCGCACAAACGAGCGGAAACCCTCGGCGATGGCCAATCCGGCGGCATCGTCGCGGGCACGGTTGATGCGCAGCCCACTGGACAGGCGCTCCAGGCTGCGGTTGAGGTCGTTGGTGGTGCGGCGCAAGGTGCGGGAAGCGCCCAGGGCAGCGATATTGGTGTTAACACGAAGACCCATGACTGTATCTCCTCCTTGAGCGAGCCCACCTCTGCGTCCTTGCATCGGTGAAGCCGGAACGGTCGGGTATCCGGCTCAAAATCACTTATCGGCAGGAATCTGGAGAACCTTTAGGGGCAATATCGAGGCGTCTTCCTTGCAACACGGGCCGCAATTCGCCAAACTGAGGGCGATCGCACCTGCATCCACACGCCAATACCCAATCAACGGGGGGGATCCCAGTACCATGGTCAATGTCGGCATCATGAGCTTCGCCCACATGCACGCGCACAGCTACGCCGCGTGCCTCAAGCAACTGCCGGGCGTCAAGCTGGGCGCCATCTGGGACGACAGCGCCAAGCGCGGCGCGGACATGAGCCAGACCTTCCACACCCCCTTCATCCCCAAGCTGGACGACTTTCTCGCCACGGACATCGACGCGGTCATCATCTGCTCGGAGAACATCAAGCACCGCGCGATGGTCGAGGCGGCAGCAAAAGCGGGCAAGTGGATCCTCTGCGAGAAGCCCCTCGCGACGACGGTGAAGGACGCCACCGCCATGGTCCAGGCCTGCGACAAGGCAGGCGTAGGCCTCGGCACCGCCTTCCCCTGCCGGTTCGTCACCCCCCTCATGGAGGTGAAACGCCGGCTGGATGCGGGCGAGATCGGCGAGTTGTACATGGCCAACTGCACCAACAACGGTTCCTTTCCCGGCGGATGGTTCGCCAAGGATGAACTTGCCGGCGGCGGCGCGACGATGGACCACACCGTGCATGTGGCCGATGTGCTGCGCTGGATTACCGGACGCGAATTCACCAAGGTGTATTGCGAGAAGGGCGCCTTCATCCGCCGCAACCTCAAAACGGACGACTGCGGCGCCCTCCACCTCGAGATGGAGGGCGGCATCAAGGTGGCCCATGTGGCCAGCTGGAACCGCGCCGCCTCCTTCCCCACCTGGGGCGATGTCACCCTCGAGCTGATCGGCGAGAAGGGTGTCATCAACTGCAACGCCTTCGGCCAGAAGCTTGATGTCTACAGCGACAAGCACGGCAAGGGCGAATGGGCCCACTGGGGCGACAACGCCGACCTCGCCCTCGTGCAGGACTTCGTACAGGCCGTCGCCCAGAAACGCCCCATGGCCTCCACCGGACTCGACGGCCTCCGCGCCGTCGAAGTGACCGTCGCCGCGTACAAGAGCGCCAAGGCCGGCAAGGCGGTGGCGGTGTAAGGGGGGGCTCGTTGCGGTCTCGATTCCGTCCGTGTCAGTCCGTGTCAGTCCGTGTCAGCGCCCCATACACCCGCCCGATCGCCTCGCCAATCACGGCGGGCGCGTGCTGCCCCTCCACCCGGGCCCGCGCCGCGGCGCCGAGCCGCCGTCTGAGTCCCGCATCGCGCAGCAGGCGCAGGAGGGCCGCCGCGAAAGCCTCCGCGTCGTCGTCGGGCACGAGCAGGGCGTCCTCGCCATCGGTCAGGCCCGGTGCGGCCCCTTCGCAGGCCACGAGCGCCTGGCCCGCCGCCATCGCATTCAGCAGCTTGATGGGATAGCCCGACCACGACACGCGCGGGCATGCGACGACGGCCTCGTGCGCGAGCACCTGCCGCAACCCGCCGAAATCGTGCACCGGCACGACCTCCGCCCCCTCGATCGCATCGATATCCGCCGTGGCGAACAGGAGCCGCGCCTTCGGCTCTTCGTAACGCACGCGCGTCATGGCATCATGCAGCAGCGGGAGGTTCTGGTACGCATCGAGGTTACCCGTGTACAGCACCGGCGGCATTTCAGCGGAATGCACTGCCATTTCAAACTGCGTTGCGTCCAACGCCGGCGGAATGACGAATACCTTGTCCGCATCACACCCGCATGCGATGAGATGATCGCGCAGCCTCGAATGCGGCGCGATCACCGCATCCGCCCGCCGCGGCAACGCGCGATCAAGCCACGCACCGGCGCGACGCGCCCAACCGGCGCCGCCGAAGTAATGCGGTAACTCATCCGCCATCGCATTGTGCGCCTGGTAGACAATCGGCCTGCGCCGACTCGTCAAGGCGCACATTAACCCCTCGTAATTGTGCGCGTGGATGAGGTCGATATCGCGCAACGAGCGCAAGGTCGCCGTCAGCGCCAAATCATGCACCGGCTTCCAAAACGACGGACCCGCCCGCGTCCGGCCACGCCGCGACCGCGACCACGCCCGCGTGATAGCGAGGTCCGGCGGGTCCGCGCCGAGTCCATAGCCATACACCACCAGCGTTACCGCATGCCCGAGGTCCTTCACCGCCCGCGCCGTATCCGCCAGGTGCGCCTGCGACCCCTGCGGCACCGGAAACGGGCACGCCCCCACCATCGCGATGCGCAGGGTCATGGTTGGCGACCCGGTACGGCGCGCGGATCGAAGAAAATCCCCCCTGCCCCCCCTTTTTCAAAGGGGGGAATGCCGCGCTCCGTTTGTCGCGCGGACCGTGAACCGCACAGGGCCATTAACCGCCCCCGGTGGGTTTCGCGGCGCGACGGGGGACGCAATAACAACAATGGCTCGCGCGTATGCATCCCCCTTTGAAAAAGGGGGACCGAGGGGGATTTCCGGCTCTCGCTCACTCCAGATACCCCAACGCGCGCAAACGATCCTCGATCTCCTGCTCTTCCTCGGGCGAGTATGCCGCTTCCTCGCGCAATGCGGCCGTGCTCCCGCCCACGGTCTCCCCGCCGATGAGACTGCGCCCTTCCATCGCCGGCGCCGGCACACCCATCGCCGCGAGCACCGTCGGCGCGACATCCAGCAGCGACACGCCGTCCGACTCGAACTGTTGCGACAAGAGCAGCACGCCCTCCTTGCGGTGGTTGCCGTTCATGCCGCGCTCCTTGCCACCGAGATGTTCGTCTGGCCCGATGCGGCGAAAAGAAGGACCGCCACGCGCCCGCAGGCACGAGTGCGAATAGCCATTCTCCAGCGCCAGCTCCAGCACGATGTCCGGCGCGCGCTCGACATGGGGGCCGTCATAAATCGCCGCACGCGGATGTGCTTTGTCGACGCACTCCCATGCCTCGAGTTCCGCGCAGAGGTCAGACACAAAGGCATCGTAATCCTCCGGCTCGACCACGCCTTCGGGCTCGCGGCCCTTGAGGTTCACGCGCACGGAGGGAAAGTAGTTGAGTTCTTCCGAGTACGCCCGCGTCTTCTCCCACTCGATGCCGCCAAAGCGCGAGCCGCTCTCCGCCTTTGCCGCCATGCCGGAGAGTTTGCGGAACAGGGCCCCCTGCCAACGCGCGGGCACGGCGGCAAGTGCGAGTTTCTTCAGTGGCGACGACGCGGCCGCACTCTCATCAAAACTTAGATAGTCATGCTCCGCCAGCCAATTGTTCAGGTGCACCACGCCCGTGCCGGCCCCGCCAAAGCCGTGGTCCGACACGACCCCGACGAGGGCATCCCCGAAGGCATCCATCAGGCGTCCCACGGCCGCATCCAGCCGTTCGTAGACCTCCTGAATCGCCGTCTCGAAACCGGGTTGGTGACGCGGTGAATCCGGGTCATGAAACAGCCAGAAATGGTGCGAAACTGTGTCCGATTCCCCGAAAACCATCATCAGGAAATCAGGCGATTCCGTTGCAATGAGATCGAGCGCGATGCGCTCCTTCGTCGCGACGCCATCGAGCAGTTTTGGCAATGCCCGCGCGTGCCAGCCGGGACCGATGCGCGTTTCCTGAAAATCCGCGAAACGCCAATCCTTGACGCGCGGATACAGCGACTCGGGATACACAAACTCCCGCGACACGGCCGTGCTCACGGGCGAATCGAACCCGCTGACCATGAAGCCGTTGACCGGCTCCGGTGGAAAGGTTGCGGGCACGCCCAGCACGCCCACCTTCGCGCCCGCATCGCTCAGCACATTCCACAGGGCCGGTGCGCGCCGCTGCGTGGCGTTGGTGAAGGAGATGCCGTATTCGCCTTCCTTCATGCGCGTGAAATCGAACACGCCGTGCCTGCCCGGGTTCACCCCCGTCACGCAGGTCGTCCACGCCGGGAAAGTCGCGTGCGGCGTCGTGCTCGCGCAGGGCACGAAGCCCCCCGAGGCCGCCAGCGCCGCCAGATTCGGCAGCCGCCCCGCCTCCATCCACCGCCGCGCCAGCGTCGGCTCGAGCCCGTCCAACCCTATGAGTAGAAATCGCCGCATCCCAGCATTGTAGCGATTGCAGCGTGCGGCCTACAGTCCCAACGCTCCCCCTTGCTACAATGGGTTCCATGGCCAAACCACTTGCAACTATCCTCGTGTGTGAGGACGACGATGTCCAGCGCGAGATCATTCGCGATATTCTCGTCGAGTGCGGTTATGCCGTGGAGGCGGCGGCCTCGGCGGAGGCGGCGCTCGCGGCGATGGATGGGCAGGACTTCGACCTGCTGCTCACCGACCTGCGGATGCCGGGCACGAGCGGCCTCGAGCTGTTGCCGCGAGCCAAGCACGCGCGGCCGGACCTCGCCGTGGTCATCATGACGGCCTACGCCACGGTGCAGACGGCAGTGAAGGCGATGAAGGAGGGGGCGTCGGATTACCTCGCCAAGCCCTTCGACAAGGACGAACTGCTGCTGACGATTCAGTCCAACCTCGAGCGGGCGAGCCTGCGGCGCGAGAACTCGCAGCTGCGCGAAATGCTCAAGTCCGCCTACACCTTCGACCACATCGTCGGGCCGGGCGAGGCGATGCAGCGCGTGTTCGACCGCATGGAGCGCGCCTGCCAGACCGCGAGCACGGTGCTCATCACCGGCGAGTCCGGCACGGGCAAGGAGGTCATCGCCCGCCACATCCATGTGAACGGGCCGCGCGCGAACAAGCCCTTTCTGGTCGTCAATTGCGCCGCGATACCGGACACGCTGGTCGAGTCTGAGCTGTTCGGCCACGAGAAGGGCGCCTTCACCGGGGCCGAGGTCAGCCGCGCGGGCAAATTCGAGGCCGCGCACGAGGGCACGCTCTTCTTGGACGAAATCGGCGACATGAAACTCGAGGCCCAGGCCAAATTGCTGCGCGTGTTGCAGGACGGCGTCGTGGAACGCGTCGGGTCCACCAGCACGCGCGAGGTAGATGTACGCGTGATTGCCGCGACGAACCAGGACCTGCGCCGCCGCGTGCAGGAAGGGGCATTCCGCGAGGATTTGTATTATCGCCTCGAGGTATTGCCCATTTCCGTGCCGCCCTTGCGCGAACGCATGGACGACTTGCCGCCACTCATCGCCCATTTCCGCCAGAAACTTGGGCGAAAGCTCGGCATCGAGCCGCCCGCCCTCGCCCCGGAGGTCATCGACGCTTTCCGCCGGTTCCGCTGGCCCGGCAATGTGCGCGAGCTGGAGAACACCCTCGAGCAGCTGTTCGTGCTCACCCCCGGCGACACCGTCCGCGTCGACGACCTGCCCGAAAAACTCCGCACCCGCGAGCCCGAGCCCGGCGATGTCACCCTGCCCCCCGGCGGCCTCGTGCTGGAAGACCTCGAGCAGGAACTCATCCGCCAAGCCCTCCAGCGCACGGGAGGCCGCATCAAGGAGGCCGCCGAGCTGCTCGGCCTCACCTACAAGACCCTGCAATACCGCCTCAAGAAGCACGACATCGACCGCCGCGACCCCGGGGAGTAGGGGCGGACCTATGTGTCCGCCCAAGGTCGGGCTCCCTCTCCCTCTGGGGGCCTTCCCATAGCTTCGGTGGTAGAAAGTTGTGACCAATCCCTTCAAATCCCCCTCGGTCCCCCTTTGCCAAAGGGGGAGGAATGCGGGCGGCTTCAAATGCGGAGTGCGACCGAAAGTCTTTGGATTCAAGTGGGTTTCGGGCTATCACGGTTGCTTCTGCCCAAAGTAGAGCGCGCAAAGTCCCCCCCTTTGGAAAAGGGGGGCAGGGGGGATTTCCTCCGGCAAAATCACAGACCCCTACTTTTTGGAAGGTTCCTCTGGGAGAGGGTCGGGGTGAGGGGATGCCGTGCGCAGACTCCTGCCCCCGTTGGCTGGACACTTCCCCCCCGCATGACACGCCATACCCCTACGCGCTACTATGCGGCCGTGTGTTTCATCAACGGCCGCGCGGAGCGGTTTCGGGAGATTTTCCTGCATGAGCGATGGGTTGCGGGTGACGGTATGGAACGAGGGGCGGCACGAGAAGCTGCATGAGCATGTAAAGGCGATCTACCCGAAGGGGATGGGCTGGCAGATCGCGCAATATCTCGAGAAACAGCCGGGCATTGCCACGGTGCGCGTGGCGGAGCTGGACGACGCGGGCCAAGGGCTCACGGATGCCATTCTCGACGATACGGATGTGCTCACCTGGTGGGGCCACATGGCCCACGACGATGTGCTGGACGAAAATGTCGAGCGGGTATACGAGCGCATCACCGGCCAGGGACTCGGCATCGTGGTGCTGCATTCGGGGCATTACTCGAAGATTTTTAAGAAACTCATGGGCACCGAGTGCGACCTCAAGTGGCGCTCCTCGGGCGAGCGCGAGCGGGTCTGGTGCGTGGACCCGGCCCACCCGATCGCCTCGGGCCTGCCGGACCACTTCGAGATTCACCCGGTGGAAATGTACGGCGAGCATTTTAATATCCCTCAGCCGGACCAGCAGGTCTTCATCAGTTGGTTCGAGGGCGGCGAGATTTTCCGCAGCGGCTGCTGCTGGCACCGCGGGCGCGGCAAGGTGTTCTACTGGCGCCCAGGGGATCAGGATTTCCCGGTGTATTACAATGAGTTTGTGCTCAAGGTCATCGCCAATGGCGTCCTCTGGGCCGCGCCGACGCGCATGGCGGGCCCGATCACGCGGGGCAATGTGCCGCCGATGGAGCGCCTGACGAGCACCGAGACCGCCTCATGAGCACGAACGGAAAACAAGGAGCATTCATGCGTTTTGCCACGACAATTCTCGCCGGTATCCTCCTTCTCGGCGGTGCAGCAACGGCGGATACGCCGGCACTGGCCAAGAAGGCGGAAGTCTTCGCCCATGACCTCCAGGAGCGCTTCCTGTTCGATGGCCAGGTGATGTGCAAGCGCCGCCTGCCGACGAGCGCGCGCCCCTTTGCGTCGTTCAACATGCCGGACAACGCCTACATGACGGGCATGTACCTCGGCGCCCTCAGCTTCGAGTACGACGCAACGAACAGCAACGATGCCCGCGCGCGGGCACGGGATGCGCTCAACGCACTCGAGTTGCTCTGCACCGTGAGTGGCCAGCCGGGCCTGCTCGCCCGTGCCGCCGTGCCGATGGATGCGGAGTGGTACGACGACGGCATCTGGCGGGAATCGCCCGATGGCGAGTACCGCTGGCGCGGCGATGTCAGCAGCGACCAGATGACGGGCGTTTTCTTCGGCTTGGCCTATGCCTACTTGCACACCGCGAGTGGACCTGAAAAGCGCCGCATTGCGGCCATGGCCTCGGCACTGGTCGATCACCTCGAGCGGAACGACTGGCGCATCGTCGGGTACGATGGCGAGCCGACGCAATGGGGCCGCTACGACCCGGAGTATGTATCGAAGGTCGAGCCGATGAACGCGCTTCTACTGTTGCAGCACCTCAAGGTGACGGCCTATGTGACGGATCTCCCGAAATACCACGCGCTGTACGAGCGCATGGCTTTCGATGAGGGCTACGCCGAGATCGCCGTCAACGCACGGCGCTTGCGCGGACCCTTTCCCGTCAACCACTCGGATGATGTCCTGCTCTACCTCGCCTACGCCCCGCTCTTGTCCCTGATGGACGAGGGCCGCGAAGCCGAGGCCTACATCGCGAGCCTGCGCCGCACTTGGGAGGGCGATGCGGATACACCGGGCGCCAAGGCCGAGCGCAACCCCTTTTTCGAGCTGATCACGCGCCATTACCTCGCGCCGTACTTTCCGGACGACTACGCCGAGTTGGTGGAAGGCGACGAGGCCATTCTAGCCCCATTGCGCGAATTTCCGTTTCGAATGAAGTGGAACCGCGACACAATCGAGGCATATGCAGCGCAATTCGGCTTCGATGCGGATGAACCCGTCATCAGCGAGGAGCCGGGCGAAGGCGAGGCCGTGCCGTATGACCGCCACGCCAAATCGTGGTCGGCACTCGTGGGCAATCCTTACGAAGCAGGCGACAACACCGCCGACGCGGCCACGGAGTACAACGGCCACGACTACCTCCTGTCGTACTGGCTCGCGCGGCAGCTCGGCGTGGCCGGTCCCAGCGATTAACCCGCCGCCGTGTGGCTCGTTCCTGTCGGTGACCTGAAGCCCGGACTGGCGCTCGGGCACCCCGTGCTGGATGCCGCCGGCCGCGTGTTGCTCAACGCGGGCGTCACGCTGAACGAGCGCTACCTCGGCATTCTACGGGAGCGGGACTACCGCGCCGTCTTCGTGCGCGATCCCGCCGCCCCGATCGACGCGCCGCCAGATGAGGACCTCCCATTCGCCGTGCGCGTGCGCGTGGTGGATGCACTGCGCAAGGCGTTCGAGTCCCTCGAGCGCTATATCGGGCAGCCGCGTTTCGCCACGGTGCAGGACATGATCGCCGTGTGCCGCTCGCAGGGCATGCAGCCGCTGCTGGGCCCGCGCGGACCCGTGGCGGATAGCGTGCAGGCGGCCTCCGCCCTCCTGCAGGCCGTGCGTGGCCGCACCGTGCTCGCCGGGATGCCGCTGTGCGTGCCGGGGGAGGGAGGTGCCTACCACGGGTATGTGAGCACCGCCGTCGTGGCGGCCCTGCTGGCCGAGCGCGCGGGCCTGCACGATTCGCAGGTGCTGGGCATCGCCCACGGCGCCCTGTTGCACAACATCGGCAGCGTGTTCCTGCGACACCAGGTGGACCATCAATCGTACGAGCGTGACCTCGCCGTGCTGGGCTACGAAATGCTCAAGCACGGCGGCGACAGCGCCCTGCTCGCGGCCCATTGCGCGTTCGAGCAGTTCGAGCACATCGACGGTACCGGCCTGCCGCGCGGCATTCGCGGCAGCAACCACATCGAACGCCACCGGCGCGTGGACCAACGCGGCATGCTGTCCCTCAACGGCGAAATATGCGCCGTGGCAAAGGCGTACACCGACCGAATCGCCGGCGCGAACGGACACGCGCCCCGGCCCGCCATGCGTGTGCGCGAGGAACTCGCCGCGTACGCCGGCACACGGTACAACCGCGCGGTCGTCGAGCTGCTGCTGCGCATGCTGCCGCCCTACCCCTGCGGCACCGAGGTCACCGTTTCCGGCGGCAAACACGACGGCTGGAGCGGCGTCGTGGACGAGGTAAGCCCCAAGTCCATCGACCGGCCCTCCATCGTCCTCTACCGCGACGCCACCGGCGCCATCGTCAAGCCCGTCGAGGTCGACACCGCCCGGCACGCGGAAATCCGGCTAACCGTGCGCGCAGTCGGGGTGCGGGTGTAGCGGCCATCGCGGCGCAGGCCTTGTCGCTTAGAGCAGTCCAATTTTTTGTGCATACGCATTTTGGGAGGGCGAGCGTCCCCGCGAGCCGCAAGCTTTCGCGTGGGCTCCGGCTCGCGAGGACGCTCGCCCTCCCAATGCGGCCGGTCTCTCGAATGTCGGGCCGTAGCCTTGGCGAAGGACGAACTGAGCCGCTCTTCCGACCGTAAGGTCTCCTTCCCCCCTACCGCAGGCTATCCAGCCCCACGGTTAATTCCTCCATCGTCTCGCCGTTGATGTTGATGATCTGGTAGGTGACGGCCGGTTCTTCGCTCTCGGTGTCGAAGGTCAGCAGGCCGAAGGAGGGAAGGTCGTTGTAACCGAACAGGGACGCATCCATGATGGCGTGCGTGTGCAGATTCGTGAGCTGGCCCGAGCCGAACTCGTAGAAGTCGTAACCTTCCTCGCGCTCGTGCCGGTACGCGTCCGACCGGTGCCGGTCGGACGACAGCAGCACCACCCCCTCGATCTCGTGCGAGTCGATCCAACCAAAAATTTTCGCGCGCTCGTCCGCGTATCCCAGCCAAGTATCGAGGCCTCCCTGGCCGGGCTTTGCACCGTCGTGCCAGGACACGGGCGACACCAGAACCTTAAAAGTGGCATCGGAGTTGGTGAGGGTTTCCTTGAGCCAAGCCAACTGCACCGGCCCGAGCATCGTCGGGTTCTCCACTTCCTCGCCCCGGCGGCCGCTGCTCGTGCGGTAGTAGCGGCCATCCAACATGATGAAATGGACATCCGCGATGCGGAAGTCAAAATAGGTGCCGGGGTGTGATTCGCCGCCGGCATAGGGCGGATTGACCCAGTTCTGATTAAAAATTTCCCAGACCATCGGCTTCCAATAGGGGATATCGACCTCGGGGCCGCCGTGGGAGTCGTCCATGGCGAAGTCGTGGTCGTCCCAGATCGCGAACACCGGCGTGCCGGCCACCAGTCGCCGCCATTCGTGGCGTGATTGCCGCTGGTAATAGCAATATTGATTCTGATCCGGGCTTTCCGGGTCGTCGATGTAGACATTGTCGCCGAGGGTCAAGAAGGCCAGCGGGCGCGCGCCGAGAATGGTGTCCCACATGCGCTCGTTCGGCGGTACGAAGCCCGAGCAGCCGCCAAAGGCGATCTGAAAACGCGTGGGCATGCCCTCGGCAGGAAAGGTGCGAAAAGCCTGATGCTGCGCCCGCACCCGGTGTTGCTCATCGCCCAGCAGCACGGCGTAGTGGTAGTGCGTGTCCGGCTCAAGACCGGTGACATCAACGACGGCGGTGAAGTCATCGTCCGCCTGCGACAAAACCGGACCAAAGACCATCGGATCGAGAAAATCCTCGTTCGCACTCACGGCAACGCGCACGGGCCTTTCATCCACCGTGCGCACCCACACCTTCGCGGCGGTATCCGTCATCGCGCCGAGCATCGGGCCGTGGATCGGCTCATGCAGGTATTGTTGGCGCAACGCAACGAATGCCTCGTGCTCGTGGAGCGGTGCGAACAAGCGGCGCGGACCCGCCAGAAAACGCTGCGGCGGCATGCTGGCGTAGTCGATCGCCATGTCCATGCTCTCCGCTGCCGCGTCGAGCTCGCCCAATTGCGTCTGCGCGAGTGCCCGCATGAAAAGCAGTTCCTGCGTCATCAGGCCGGGGTAGTTCGCGAGGTATTCATCGCAATACGCGACGGCCTCCTCGGCCCGCTCGGTCTGGATTAATCGCAGGGCATATTGCCCGATGCGCTTGCGATGGCCCAGGTTCGATGGCGGCGGCGGTTGCCGCATGTAGTCCCCCGATTCCGACGGGTGCGAGGCCCCCGCGAGAGGATAGTCCTGGAAGGGATAGCCGTAGGGGAAATCATAGGGGGAAACGGCGGGTTCTTCGGAAGTCGCGGCGAAGGCCATCAAGAATCCGCCCAAAACGGCTGAAAATACGGTGTGTCTCATGGTGATCATCTCCCTCGTTCATATGTAATCGTATTCATGGCGCCAAGGCGAGCCGGGCCCGGGGAGACCTTCGGTCGCCGGAGTGGCTCGGTCGGGAGACCGGCCACATCGAGTATGGTGGGGCGAGCGTACCCGGTTCCCGCGCCGTAGCGCTCCGGCGAAGGAGGGCGAGCCGAGGGCCGGGGTGGCATATCTCCGCGAAAGGCGTTTCTCAGTAATCGATACTCGCCTTCAGCACCCCATCCGCGTACTCGGTGACCAGTTCGAAGGCGTCCTTGCTTTGCTCGAAGGAAAACGAGTGGGTCATCACCTTGCGGATATCGAGTTTGCCGCTGGCCACCAGCTCAATGGCTGCGGGGTAGTTGTGCTTGAAGCGGCGCACCCACTGCAGCGTGAGTTCCTTGCGGCGCGCGGGGCCAACGGGGATGCTGTCCATCTCCTTGCCGCTGATGCCGACATGCACGACGCGCCCGGCCGGCTTGGCGATGTGCAGGGCGTTGGGCAGTGCGCTTGAGGCGTTCGTGGCGTCGATGACGACATCGGCCCCTCGGCCCTTCGTGAGTTCCTTGATCGTCTCGACCGTGTCCTGCGTACTCGCATTAAACGCCTCGTCGACCCCGTGATGCGGCGCTTCCTTCACGCGGTAGTCGAGCAGATCGGCGCCGATGATGCGTCCGGCGCCGGAGAATCGCAGCACCTGCGCCGTGAGGAGTCCGATCGGCCCGAGGCCGAGCACGGCGACGGTCATGCCAGCCTGGAGGTTGCACAACTCGGCGGTGTGCAGCGCCACGGCCAGCGGCTCCATCATCGCGGCCTCATCGGCGGGCATGGAGTCGGGCACGGGGAAGCAGAAGCGCGCGGGGGCGGTGTAATACTCGGACAGCGCGCCGTCGTACGGCGGGTTGCCGGGAAAGATCATGTTGGGGCAGACATTGTATTGCCCGCGCAGGCACCACTCACATTTCTCGCAGGGCATGCCCGGCTCGACCGCCACGCGTTTGCCCACGAGGGAGGCATCCGCCTCGGCGCCGACCGCCTCGACGATGCCGGCGAATTCATGCCCAAGCGTAAACGGCGGCTTCACCTTCTGGTTGCCGATCGCCCCCTCGACATAGTAGTGAATATCCGACCCGCATACGCCGACGGACTCGATGCGGATGAGGGCCTCGCGCGGCCCCGGCTCCGGCTTGGGCGCATCCTGAATGATCACCTCGCGCGGGGCGATCCATTGCACGGCTTTCAAAGTGAATTCTCCTTGGAACGGTTTAAATGCTGCCTATGCCCGCATCAGCTTCCCGGCGCGTTTGTGAGCACCGTGCGGCTCTGGATGTGCGGCCGAAGGTCTTGCGGCAGCCACCAGCTCTCTTTCATCTTGCGCTCGCTGAAGAGTTTCTCGGCCTGATCGGTGTAATGCGGCGAGTCGGGATCGTCGCTCTGGCCGATGGGGTGCATCGTCCAACTGCGCACCGGGTCGCTCATCACCACGATCTGCGTGGAAGTCTGGCCGGAGCGGCCCCAACGCGTGTGGTCGGCACGATCCCCTGCATAGCCGACGCTGCGCAGCGTGCGGGTGCCGTAATCGCCACCGCCGCCGAGGGGCCACGACTTGTCATCCCGGCCGACGCGGAACTTGTCTCCGTACACGGCGTCGAGGCTCTCGAAATGGCTCACGAGGGTGTTCATACCGTCTGCCAAAGCACGCAGGAGCACGCGCTGCTGGGCGCCGGAGAGTTCGGGCTCCGTGAAATCCACATCGGACTGAACGATGCGGTAGTGCTGGTCGATTTCGTTGCCGATATCGCGCCCAACATCACCGGTGCGGGCCACTTCGCGGCGGAAGTAGTAATACTGAAGCGCGGCACTCGAGTCGCGCGCGAGGGCGCCATCCCATGCGAGAAGGCTTTCCACCGCGGCGGTGTAATGCGGGTGCTCGGCGTGGGCGCGGCCATGGGCCTCGTGGGCCTTGCGCAATTCCTCGATCCAGCGCTGCCAGCCGAAGGGGTGAATGTCGAGACCATACGCGATGGCTTCCTCCGCGGTGACATTGTCGTTGGCCGCAAGCAACTCGACCGCCCGAGCGCCGCGCTCGTTGGTGTTGCCGCCCTCGGTGCCGAAAATGTAGCGGGGGTAGTTCTCGGGGCGCAAAGGGCTGTCGATCAGCATGGCATCCGGCGGGATGTTGCAGTTTTGCATGTAACCCTCGGGCGGATTGAGCAAATGCACGAGATCAGACTGCGGGTGGATGCCCTGCCATGCCGTCGCCGAGGTGTCTCCCGGCACGGGGCGGTCCCAGTCGTATCCCTCCGGGCGGATCGGCACGCGGCCGGTGCGGTGGTAATAGATGTTGCCTGCCGTGTCGGCCGTCATCACATTCTGCGGAAAGACCTCGTTTCCTTCGAGACCGCGAATGACATCCTCGTAGTCCTTGCCAAAATTGAGGTGATACCAAGCCTCGAGGCCGTTCACGCTCTCGTGGTAGGCCATGGCATGCGCGTAGGCCTTGCCGTCGCGCATGGCGACGATTGGACCATGGTGCGACGCGTACATGGGCACCTCGACGGCGTCGGCGCCCTTGACCTCGATGACCTCCGTGCGGACGGTGAAGTCGCGCCACTCGTCGTCGAAGCGGTACTGCATGGGGTTGTCGGGGTTGAGGGTCAGTTCAAAGATATCCGCCGTGTCGGGACCGCCGGTGGTCATGGCCCAAGCGAGGTTCGCGTTATGGCCCAAGCCAATGTAGGGGTTGCCGGCCAAGGTGAACCCGCTGCCCTTCAACTCGCCCGCGTGGATGCGGAACTCCCAGAAGCGGGAGGGGCCGAACCACGCGAGGTGCGGGTCGATGTAGAGAATCGCGGCGTCCTCCGCCGAGCGCTCGGGCGCGATGGCGAACTGGTTCGAGCTGCGGGAGGTTCGGTCGAAGCCGGGCTGAATCCCGCCGCGGCGCAGGTCGCCGAAGCCGTCATCGATCGACCAGCTGTAGAGGAAAATGCGGGCAAAGGCGATGACCATGTAGCGGTCGAACTCGCGCTCGCCCCACCATTCGGGAAGTTTGTCGGGGTTGGCCTCGAAATAACCCGCAATGCCAGCGGTAAAGGCGTCAAGATGCGCCATGATCTCCGGCTTGATCTCATCCGCCGCGCGGCGCTTGGCCATGCTGTAGTGCTCGAACATGCGGCTCACGGTGTCGGTCTGCACCCCCCCGGGGCCGTCGACCGTGGCCAACTCGCCCATGCCCATGAGCAGATTGCGCAGGAGTTGCTCGGTGTGGTCCTCGGCCTGCGCCCAGCCCATCGCGTAGAGGCCCGCCTCGGCCGTGGGCGCGTAGATATGCGGAATGCCCCAGGAATCACGGTAGACGACGGTCTTGCCGGCATCCACGCCTTGCCCGGGGAGGGCGTCCTGTGCGGCTGCGGGCGCCAGGCTCACGGCGAGAAATGTCAGCAGCGGCACATAACAAATCATGGCTTTATGGATCATTGGTCGACTCCCCTCATGGAATGCGGCAACGCCCGATTGCGCACAGCTTGGTCATGGTACACACTGACCTCCCCGCATGCCAATAGTCCCGCATGCCAATAGTCCCGCTTGCCAATAGTAGTGTGCCGGGTTTGACTGCAACCGGCCGCACAGCGCATGCTCGACGAGCCGGGCAAGCGTGGCTTCCCGGCACTGGGGAGGATATTTAGAGCCAATGCGTGGTTTGGATGTCAGCGTGGTCATTGCCGCGCGCAGTGGCGATCAAATGGTATCGCAGTGCCTCGCCCACCTGGAGGTGCAGTCGTACCCCGCCGGGCGGTTCGAGGTCGTCGTGTGCTGCGGCGATGAGGAAGCCGAACGCACCCGCATCGAGCGCCTGCTGCGCGGCTCGCCGGTGCCCACGCGTACGCTGGGCGTTGCGGGCGGCTCGTGGGCGGCTCTCGCGAATGCCGGCGTCGAGGCGGCGCAAGGACGCTGGCTGCTCTTCCTCGACGAGGGACTCCTCGCGAGTCCCGGATTGGTCGAGTCCCATGTGCGCACGCAGGAGACCAAGGGAGGCCGATGCGCCGTCATCGGCTCCGTGGGGCTGCATCCCCATGTGGACCCGGCCACCTTCACCCCTTGGGAAGTGCTCTGCGAGCCGGTCGCCCATCAGCCGGGCGATGCGCGGCCGTGGCATGTCTGGCGGGCCTTCAACCTCAGCGTTCCCCGTGAGGCCCTCGAATCGGCCGGGGCCTTCGACACGGCGGAGGAAATCGCCTCGGTGGCGGACCTCGACCTGGCCTACCGCCTCACGCAGCAGGAGATGCCGGGCTACTACGCGGCGGACGCCGCCGCCTATGGTTTGCGTCCGACGACCCTGGCCCATGAGCGCCGCCGCCACTACAACCTCGGGTACGACACACACGCCCTGCTCAAGCGCACCGCGATGCCTCAATTGCGAAGCACCATCCTGGGCGCGGCGCCCCGGGGCACCTTGACGCGTGCGCGCTTGGAATTGCCGGTTTGGGAGCAACTCAGCACCACGATGGACCCCGGCTCGGCGACATTCCGGCAATTGATTCGGCGCATTCTGCATTTGCGCGCCCATCAGGGCTTCGCAGATGCACAGGCCGGCCGGCCGCGCCGCTCGTTTGCTTCGCTACCGCCCCTGCCCACGCCGGATACCGTGCTGCCCGGCGCATCCCCGGACACGATGGACGCCCCCCACGAATAAAAAAAATGGGGACAGTAACCATTTATTTGTAACCCATTGCCCTGTAACGGTTGGCGCAGTCATAAATAAATGGTTACTGTCCCCATTTTTTCCATTTTTTCGGGATAGGTCAGGTGATGAGGGACAACTTCTCGAACGCGGCCCCGAGCACGGCCTTGCTGTCGACCTGCATCCAATCCTCCAGCACCGTGGCGTACACGCTGCGGAAATCCACCGTGTACTTAAGGTCGCCCGCATCAAGATCGGTCAAGCTCGGGTAGCGGCCATGCAGACCCGCCTCGGCATGCTCGCCGATGAGGAACATCGGGGCCGCGGTGCCGTGGTCAGTACCGCCGCTGCCGTTTTCCGCCACGCGCCGCCCAAACTCGGAGAAGACCAGCGTCATGACGCGGTCGGCGGTGCCATCCCGTTTGAGTTGGCGCTGGAATGCCTGAAGCGCGCTGCCAACCTGCTCGAGCAAGCGCTCATGACGGCCCAACTGCCCCGCATGCGTGTCGAACCCGCCGAAGCTGACATAGTAGACCCGGGTGTCGAGTCCACCGTGAATCAGCGAGGCCACCGTGAGCAGCGGGTTCTGGTTGCGCGCCGGGCGATAGCCGCCGCGGTCGGCCGCCTCCCGCACCTCGTGCGCACTCAGGATTGCATTCGACGCCGTATGGCGCAGAAAGTCGAGCGAGGCATTCGGGCTGGGCGTGGTTGCGTTGAGTTCGGCGAAGGTCGACTCCGTCGCCATGCCATCGCCTTCCTGAAAACCGAAGGTGTTGGGTTGGTCAAAGGCGATGCCAAGGCCCAATTCGCCCGCGAATGCCTGGGGCCGTTCGCCGATCGCCACGCCCACCTGCGGCCGGCACGAGCCCGCGCAGGCATTGTCGAAGTAGCGCCCGATCCACCCATGGCCGAGGTACTCTTCCGCGTCGCTCGCGGTCTCCCAAATTTCCATCGAGCGGAAGTGCGAGCGATCCGGGTTCGGGTATCCCGCCCCTTGGATCACGCCCACCTGGCCCTGATCGTAGAGGCGCATGAGGCCCTCGAGCTTGTTGTTGAACGCCACCGCGTCGTTGATGGGAAGTACGCGGTTCTTGGACAAGGCCAGGGTCGGCCGCGCCCGGTGGTAGGCATCCTCGCCATGCGGCACGAGCGTGTTGAGGCCGTCGTTGCCGCCGCCGAGTTGCAGCACCACCAGGATGCGCTCGCCCTCCGCGCCGGCGCCGGCGATGCCGGCCTCCACCGTGCGCGTGAGAAACTGCGGTGCAAAGCCAAGCGTGGAAAACAGCGCGGCGCCCTTCAGGAATCCGCGTCGAGATAGTGGCTGCTTCATCGTGTCGCTCCAAGATGTCCAGGATGATGGCGTGGGAGACTGTTGTGCGGTCCGCTCAGCATAGCTGGTACTCCGCCGTGCTCAGCAGCAGTTGCAGCGTCGCCCGGAGATGCGCCGGCGCCGCCTCGTCAAGGGTCTGGGGTGTCGTGTCGCCACGGGGAAAGGCCAGCGAGCGGTTGAGCAACGCACGTTGCTCCGGCGCCAACGGCACGGCGATAAACCGCTCGATCATCTGGTCCAAAGCCTCCGCGACGGGCGCGTCGCCCTCAATGCCCGCGAGCATCGCCCCCGGCCGCCATTCCTGGCGTTGACCTTGGCGGCGCAAGGCGCGCTCCAGGATTTCGTATTGCTCGTCCCGCGAACTGGCCGCCTCGACCTGCGCGCGGATCCGTTCCCGCGTCGCCGTGGAGGGCAACTGCGCAAGCGCGGCCATGAGGGCACCCTCGTGCCGGGCCGCCTCGCCGGAGGCAAACAACTCGCCCATGGGACCGTCAGCCATCATCGCTTGCATGGCCATGGCATCGTCGTCGGGCGCCATCATCCGCTGCATCGCGCGGCCGGCCATGCGGCGCTCATTGGGACCCGCGGACACGAGCGTTGCGGGAAGATTGACGCGTAGGAGCATCGCATTCGCATTGACCCATGCCGAGTTGCCGTCCCATCCCTTCACATTGGGCGGATAGAACAGATCCTGCCCGAGCCGCGCCATTGTGTCGGCCATGGTGTGCACAGGCACCGGGTCGAGCTGAAGATCATGCACGAGCTGCACCGCCAGTTGCGCCGGACTCTTGATCTGCGCCCCCACGACGGCGTCGTCATAGAAGGACTCCGCGAGGAACAATTGCCGCAAGGCGGGCCGCAGTTCGTAGTCGTGGGCGCGAAGCGTCGCCGCCAACGACTCAATTACCGCCTCGTTCGGAACTTCCGTGCCGAAGTAGGTCCACAGCCGCGTGGCGAAGTGTCTCGCGCAAGCTGGCTGCTCGAATACGATGTCGATGATGTCGTGACCATCAAGGTTTCCACGCTTGCCCAAAAATTCCTTCGGGCCGTCGTCGTGCTGGCGGCGGCGATAGGCGAACTCGATGCCGTTCGTCGCCCAACCGGTGAAGGCACGCGCGGCTTCCTTGATGTCCTGCTCGGTGTAGTTGCCCGTGCCCAGCGTGAACAACTCAAGCAGCTCGCGCGCCCAGTTCTCATTCGGGTGCTCGCGCGTGCTGGTCGCATTGTCGAGATAGCGCAACATCGCCGCGGATTGCCCGACCTTCGTCGTCAATTCACGCAGATTGCCCGCCGAATGCCGACGCAGCGTCTGGTTCAGTTCCCAATTCTCGTGCGAAGCGCGCACCTTCTGCGCCGAGGTGGCAAAGTGCCCGTGCCACATCAGCGTGAGCTTTTCTTCCAGCGGATCCGGCGTGGTCACCATCTGCTCGAGCCACCAGCCCTTCAACAGGCGCATGGTCATCCGCTCTTGCTGCTGACGCTCCATGTACGCCGCCCGGCGCTCTTCTTCACTCAACCCCCGCGTCACGGTGCGGCGGTCCGCCTGTGTCAGCGGCGGCAGCACGAAACCCGGTGAGGCCAGATTCGACTCGGGGTACTCCAGCAGCGAATCCACCGCCGCTTCCGGGCTCATCGCGGCGAGCGCCTGCACCCGGGCGTGAGGAATGCCGAAACCGGCGCGGTTGAGGAGATGGCGGGCCGTGCGCGCATTCCAGCGGTCAGCGGGCAGTGGGGCCAAGGCATCTGCGGTCATGGGGCGCACTCCAAGGGCAAGATGGGGGTGGTCAAGCCGTTCGTGGAGCGAGTATAGCAGTTCGTGAAAAATCGCGCTTGACTTGTAAGGTGTCTAACTGTTAGTATCTATACAGATGGCGCCGCCATCCCCGAAATCTGATATGCTCTGCCCAAGAGGGGGGGAAACCACCATGGACCCGAACGCGTTCGATGACCTGAAGGCGCAGGTGAATCGGCTCGAGGACGAGCTGCACGGCCTGCGCCGCAAGTTGCTGGGAATGGAGGCCGCCTGGCTGGAGCGGCAGGGTTTCGCGCAGGAGCCACCACCAACGCCCACGCGATCACCCCAAATCGGAACTGCGGTACCTCCATCCGCCCCGAAGCCTCCCTCGTTGCCCATTCCCCCCATCCCGCCGCCCCCGTCGCGCGGCCGGACAGAGTCGCCGCGTGAACCCATTGTCGCCAGTGGACTTCGCGCCGGGCCTCCCCCGGTTCCCCGTTCGATCCCGCACGAGCCCGGCCCCATCGCCACCTTTTTCTCGAATGCGTGGCGCTCGTACGGTCCCCCGTCGGATCTGAGCTGGGAAATGGCGCTGGGTACCTGGTGGTTGCCGCGCATCGGGGTCGGGATGGTGTGCATCGCGATCGTCTGGGCGCTGACCTTTGCCATGGGGTATTTGCCCGAGGCCTGGTGGCCCTATCTGCGTCTGGGCGTCGCGACCGTGGGGTGCATCGGCCTGCTTGGCATCGGCAAGTGGCTCGAGAAGACCTACCCCGATTATGCCCGCGTGCTCATGGGCGGTGGTATTGCCCTGAGTTACCTCGTGATATTCGCCACGCACTACATCGAATACACGCAGATCACCGATTCCCCCGTGCCGACCCTGATGCTGCTGGCCGCCTTAACCGCTGTCTGGTTCGGGGCGGCGGCGTTGCGGCGCTCCTGGCTGCTGGCGATGTTCGTCACCGCGGCCGGTCACGCCACCGTGGCGCTGTCGACGGTCACCCTCGATATCCCGCACCCGACGGCCATCATGGGCCTGCTGGCGCTGGCGGCGGGCACGGCTGCCTTCCTTCCCCGGGAAGGCTGGCGGACGGTGGCCTTCGCGGGCCTGCTGGGCAGCTACGGCAACTACTTCCTGTGGCTCCTGAACAGCCCGGAAAGCGATGCGATCTCTGCCTTCGTGATGGCCATGGGCGTGCTGATGGCCTTCTACGCCCTCTACCTCCTGGCGGACCTGTACCAACCGGAGAAGCAGCGAACGCGCCTCCGGCCCCGGTGGTTCTATGCCTCCATCAATACCGCCGCGGCGGTCGTATTGGGCTACGCGCTGGTGTATGGCTTCCCGTTTGAAGACCCGATCATCCTGCTGGAAGTTGGCGAGCCGATCGTGACCATCGCCACGATGAGCGTCTATTTCTTCGTTGCTGCGATGGTCCTGTTCGGAATCGCGGCCATCTACGCCTTCGCCCGCAACGGCGACCGCATCTACGACCTTTTCGTGGCCAAGGGCTCCCTGTTGGTCGCCTTCGGCCTGATCGAGCTGTTCGATGGCCGCACGCTGACGGTGGCACTGGCCCTCGAGGCGATCGTGCTGCTCATCCTCTCGATGCGCCAAGGGTTGGCGTCGACGCGCCTGCTCGCGCTCGTGGCCGCCACCGCCGCGTTTGTTTACGGCGTTGCCGTGCCACCCGCGAGTTGGGACGCCGAACTGGGCATGCAATTTGGCGCGATACTGGCTGTCGCCCTGTCCGGCCTGGCCTTCATCACCATGGCGGCCCTGTACGAGCATCTGGATTGGCAGCGGCACGCCCGCCCTCCGGTTGACGCCACGCTCTGGTGGCAACCCATCGCCGTGGGCCTCGAATGGGTGAAGGACGACGACGGCGCAGTGCCCCAGGCCCGCCGCACCCTCGCCGCCGCGCTGGCCGCTGCCGGGGCCATCCTGCTCAGTCTGCACGCGCAAGCGATGGCGCCGCCTGGTTGGCAGGCCCTGCTCCTCGCCTTGACCGGTATCGTGCTCGTGGCCCTGGCCGCTGGTTCCGGCACTTCGGCATGGGCGATCGGGGCGATGGTCCTCGCGGGAACCGGCGCCGGGCACGCGGCATACGCCATCGGCCAGAACGGCCCCATTGAGGGCGCCGTGCTCGGCATCGGCGCATTGCTGGTGCTGGCAATCGCATCGGAGCGACAGCATCTCGGCCACCTGCCCGCGCTCTCTGCCTGGCACACGCCCTCCGTTGCCCCCATCGCCTATGGCGTTGTGGCCTCCTTGGCCGCCATCGCCACGCTTCGATACGGCACCGCGGAGTACCCCTTCCCGGTGTGGCTGACCGGCGGCGCCGTGATCGCCGCCGCGCTGACCCTCGCCCTGCACCGGCACGCGTGGTCGATAATCGCCACCGCCTACCTCACCATCGCCGCGCTTGGCTGGCTGATGTTTTGGTTGGGACAAGGCATGAACTACGCCCAGTCGACCGATTGGTGGTGGCCGACCGGCATCGCCATCATCGTCGTGGGCTTTGTTGCCGACCGCTTCTTTGCGCTTCGAAAGCACGAGCGTTCCGCCCAGATCGCGGGTGAAACGGGGCTGATCGTCGGCGCACTCACGCTCTACCAGGCCCTTGGCGTCTGGCTCGGCTACGAGTGGCAGACGATGCCCCACGCCGCCCTCGCCCTCGGACTGCTTGTATGGGCAGGGGCCTACCGGAGCAAGACCGCCGCCGTCCTGTCCGGCCTGATCGCGGTGCTGGCCACCGGCGCCCTGGTGTCGTGGAGCAGCACCAATCAGCTGGACACCGCGCCCATGCTGGTGGGCTTCGCCGGCGTGATCGCCTTCTGGGTCGCGGCGGACCGGGGCCTTGCGCTCATGGCGGCGGCCGGCAACGAGGAGAGCCCGCGCATCCCTGCCTTGGAGGTCATCGTGCCGCTCCTGGCGAGCGCCCTGCTCACGGGGATGCTGTACTGGCTGCCGGCGATACCCAACAACTACACCAGCATCGCCTGGACCCTCGCCGCCTTCAGCCTCTTCGGCGTGGCGTTCGCCCTGCAACAGAAATACTACCGTTACGCCGGCCTCGCGCTGATTTTCCTCGTACTCGCCCGTGTATTCCTCGTCGACACCGCCCAACTCGAGCCCGCCTACCGCATCGCCGCCGGTGGCCTGCTCGGCATCGTCATGTGCGCCATAGGCTACGGCTATGTCCGCGCCCGGCAGGGCGGGGAGTAGGGGCGATGAGAAACGACTCTCGACCCGTCGAGCCGCTCATACGGCCACCCAGCTCGCTGCTGCCTGCCGAGCCGCTCATGCTCGCCCTCATCAGCGGCGCGATCTACATCGTCATCGCGTTGGCAGTCGGTCGCGCTTTCTTTGCGATCCTGCCCAGCCCCATAGCAATTCCCGCAGCGTTGGCGATCCCCGTGGGTCTTTCGTTCGTACTGCATGCGGGCACCTGGCATGTGATTACCGCGGTGGGCATCGTTTGTTTCACGGTCGCTTGGGCGGGTGCGTCGATCTTGCAACCAGCCATTCTGCCGGAAGTTCAATTCCGCGATACAGCCCAATGGCAAACCGTAACCTTGGGGATCGTTGTGAGCAGTCTCGTCATCGACCGCCTGTTTCGACTGCGTCCACCGAGCGTCATTACCCGGATCGCCGCCACCGTCATCGTTTTTCAGGCGGCTTTGGTGCTCCTATTGTCATGGCCTTTTCTGGAGCCCGCATCTCGCGCCACCACCATCGCCGCGTGTGCGCTGTACGCGGTTGCCGTTGGCTTCAGCTATGTCCGTGCGTGGCAACGAGTGAGAGTAGGCAACGAGATATGAGTACCCCAGGTCGCGTGCACATCCCACCCGTAAAGCACCGCAATCAGGGCGAAGGCCTCACCCCGCTCCGGATCGTGGTGCTGGCCACGCATGTTGCTGCGATTGGGTACGCGCTCTGGTTCATCTTGGCCACCATCCCATGGGAACGCCTGACGCCGGCGAATGTGGTGTTCTTCTCAGCCTTGTTCACGGGGCTTTCCCTCAGCGTATACCCGAACTTCTGGCAACCCTTCGTGCCGGCTTTGCTCGCTTTTGGGACCTTTATGTGGGCCGGAGCCACATTCATGCTGCCGCACAGCCAGTTTGCGGGCACACCGGCATGGCAAGCAATTACGCTGGGGTACATCATCGTCGGGTTGAACGCCGACCGGATGTTTCAGCACCGAATACCCAACTGGCTCTCGCGTTTGTCCGGAATCCCCGCCGCCGGGCTTGCCGTGTTGACCACCTTGCTGGCCTTCGAGAACCTCGAAGCTGGCCCTAAATCGGTGCTCATCGCCGTCTACACTCACTACCTGCTTTCCTTGGGACTTGGGGGATACTACTGGCTTGTCCGCCGACAACGCGCCGCCGTGGAATCCGTCCGGTGATTCGGGTGCCGCCATCTCGCTCGGATGACCTTCTCATGGGGCTGCCCGGCTCGTGGCCGCCTGCCGAACGACGCTCGATTGCCGTGATCAGCGGCGTGATTTACATCGTCCTCGCGTGGACATTGGGCCGGGAGGTGTTCTTGAAGGGGTACTACGGCATGATGCCGCCGGTGTGGTTTCTCGGGGGCTTTGCCATCGCCGCCGCAGCCTCACTGGTTTTGAACCGGCACGCGTGGCAGCTCATCGCCGTGGGATACCTCGCTGTCGGCGCGGTGATGTGGGCCGGGGCATCGACCTTCCTCGCCCCATCCCAGTTTCTGGCGACACCCGGCTGGCAGCCGCTGACGGTTGCCTACATCGCCGCTGGACTCGCCTTGGAGCGTCTTTTCCGCATCTGGAGACCGGACTGGGCCTCCAAGTCGGTGGGCGTCGTGGCCGCCGGGATATCCTTGTTGATAGCCTGGGTCGCCTTTCCTCATCTGGAGACCGGCTCGCGCGTCTGGGCGGGTCTTGTGATCATCGTTTGGCTCGGATGGCTCGCGTACAACCACGAGTGCGCGCGCCAACGCTTCCCGGGGAAACCCGAAGGCTGACGCCCCCCAGAAACCCATGCCTCAACCGCCTTTTCCGACTTCCAATGATGTGGCGGGGTCTCCCGCGTGCCGGCCGTAGCTTCAGCGAAAGATGGACCCCGCCACATCAATAAAAAGAGGGAGACCGCTCCACATCACTGTGGCTACTCGCCGTGGCCGACCAAATAGTGCGGGCCATTGTCCGGCAACGGCCCACCCCCCCTGAAACACCCGGCCCTGCCGCCGGTATCGTCTACACGGGCCGGCGGCAGACACCCCACCGAACCCGATTCCGCGGCCCATCCCGCGGCGATCATTCCAGCTCGGCACGGCCCCCCAACGCTCTGCCCGGTGCGGGTGGTCGCCGCGTTGCGCGCTGCCAGCCACCCCGGCACCGGCGCCGAACCCGACGCCAACATTGTGCCAGCCCCCCTTCAGGGAATAAACTATGCCGATACGCCGTTTTCCCGGCGCGAGCACATTTAAGCGCGCCCCGGGAGCGGACGGCATCATTTTGCGGGCGCGCGTGTTCCTACTGATGTGATCGAAGACACTGGGGAACGGGGATGCCGGCGCATCTGTACGCCGACCGTGTTCGCCCAAAAATTCCCACACGGCGGCCGTTGCCGACCGGGTTACCACCGGCCGCAGGGACCGATTTCGCACGAAGGGACGCTTCACACGATGAGCACAGTCGAATCCGAACTGAAGGGCGCCAAGTACGCGGGAACCCGCGTCGAGCAGAGCAACCGCGAGGTGGCCGAGCTTGCCCAGCGCACCTCGGCGTACAAATACGGCTGGGAGACCCTGATCGAGGCGGATACCCTGCCGCCCGGCCTGAACGAGGACACGGTGCGTGTCATCTCGGCGAAGAAGGACGAGCCGGAGTGGATGCTGGAGTGGCGTCTCAAGGCTTTCCGCCACTGGCTCACCATGGAGCAACCGACCTGGCAGAAGCCGGATTTCCCGCCGATCGACTACCAGGCGCAGAGCTATTGGAGCGCGCCGAAGAAGAAGCCGGGCAGTCTGGACGAAGTCGACCCCGAATTGCTCGAAACCTTCGAAAAACTTGGCATTCCCCTCGATGAGCAGAAGCGCCTCACCGGCGTTGCCGTCGATGCCGTGTTCGACAGTGTCTCCGTCGGCACGACGCACAAGGACATCCTCGCCAAGCGCGGGGTGGTGTTCTGCTCGTTCAGCGAGGGCCTGCGCGACCACCCGGAGCTGATCAAGAAGTATCTCGGCACGGTCGTGCCTGCCAATGACAACTATTTCGCGGCCTTGAACTCGGCCGTGTTCAGCGATGGCTCCTTCTGCTTCATCCCGAAGGGCGTCAAGTGCCCGATGGACCTCTCGACCTATTTCCGCATCAACGCGGCGGACACGGGCCAGTTCGAGCGCACGCTGATCATCGCGGAGGAGGGCGCCTCGGTAAACTACCTCGAGGGCTGCACCGCCCCGATGCGCGAGAAGAACCAGCTGCACGCCGCGGTGGTCGAGCTGATCGCACTCGACAACGCCTCAATTAACTACTCGACCGTGCAGAACTGGTACGCGGGCGATGTCAACGGCGTTGGCGGCATCTACAACTTCGTCACCAAGCGCGGGGCCTGCCGCGGCCGCAATTCGCGCATCTCGTGGACGCAGGTCGAGACCGGCTCGTCCATCACCTGGAAATACCCGAGCTGCCTGCTGCAGGGCGATGGCTCGATCGGCGAGTTCTACTCCGTGGCCCTGAGCAACAACCGCCAGCAGGCGGACACGGGCACGAAGATGATTCACCTCGGCAAGGACACGAAGAGCACGATCATCTCGAAGACCATCTCGGCCGGCAAGGGCGACAACAGCTACCGCGGTCTCGTGAAGATCATGCCCGGCGCGGAGAACGCCCGCAGCTACACGCAGTGCGATTCGCTGCTCATCGGCGACAAGTGCGGCGCGCACACCTTCCCGTATATCGAGGTGCGCAACCCGACCGCGCAGGTGGAACACGAGGCCTCGACCTCGAAGATCAGCGAGGATCAGCTTTTTTACTGCAACACACGGGGCATCGGCCCCGAGGATGCCATTTCGATGGTGGTCAATGGCTTCTGCAAGGAAGTGTTCGACCATCTGCCCATGGAGTTCGCCGTTGAGGCGACGAAATTGCTTGAAGTGAGCCTGGAAGGGAGCGTTGGATAGTGCTGGATGTAACAAACCTCCATGCTGAGGTCGAAAATACCCCCATTCTCAAGGGGATTGATCTCCATGTGAAGCCGGGCGAAGTGCACGCCATCATGGGGCCGAACGGCTCGGGCAAGAGCACCCTCGCGGGTGTGCTGGCGGGCAACGATGCCTACGAGGTGACGGAGGGCAGCGCCTCCTTCCTCGGCGAGGACCTGCTCGACCTGCCGCCGGAAGAACGCGCGCGCCTGGGCCTGTTCCTCGCGTTTCAATACCCCGTCGAGATTCCGGGCATCAGCAACGCCTACTTCCTTGAGGCGGCCTTGAACGAAATCCGCAAGAGTCACGATTTGCCCGAGCTTTCGCACAAGGACTTCATGGAGCGCCTTCAGTCCCGCATGGAATTGGTGAACATCGACCCGCGCTTCGCCGATCGTCCCGTCAACGAGGGCTTCTCCGGTGGTGAGAAGAAGCGAAACGAGATCCTCCAGCTCGCCGTGCTCGAGCCGAAACTCTGCATCATGGACGAGACCGACTCCGGCCTCGACATCGACGCCCTGCGCATCGTGGCCGAGGGCGTGAACAAACTGCGCGCGGATGACCGCGCCTTCGTGCTCGTCACGCACTACCAGCGGCTGCTGAACTACATCGAGCCGGACTTCGTGCATGTGCTCTTCGAGGGGCGCATCGTGAAATCGGGCGGCAAGGAACTGGCCCACGAACTGGAAGCCAAGGGCTACGACTGGATCAAGACCGAGGTGGCCGCGTCCGCGTGACGCCTACCCTTCAAGGAGCAGCAGCAGCAATGGCCACCGTGACCGAACGGGACCCGAAGCAGTCCTACATCAATGACCTCGAGCGCCTGACCGCCAAGGCGGATATGCCCGATTGGCTGGCGAAGGTCCGTGCATCGGGCCGTGCCGCCTTCGATGCGCGCCCATGGCCGCACAACAAGCTCGAGGAATGGCGCTTTACCGACATCCGCCCGATCACCCGAAACGATTTTGTCACCGCCGTGCAGGATGCCGGCGTCGAGCCGGATGCCGCCTACCTCGATGCCCACCGCTACGGAGTGGACGGCTGGACCGAGCTGGTCTTCGTGGATGGCTTCTACGCGCCCGGCCTGTCGCGCCAAGGCAACCTGCCCGAGGGCGCCGTGGCCACCGGACTCGCCGAGGCTATCGCCGCGAATCATCCCGCCGCGCGCAAGCATCTCAACCAGTACGCCGCGGGCGTCGAGAGCGCCCTTGTCGCGTTGAATACCGCCTTCCTGCTCGACGGTGCCCTCGTGCACCTGCCCAAAAACGCCGTGTGCGAGGCCCCCATCCACCTGCTTTTCCTCACCACGCGCGGCAACGAACGCCGCGCCTTCCACCCGCGCGCCCTCGTCGTGCTGGATGAATCCGCCGAGGCCATTCTTATCGAGACGCATGTCGGTGCGGGCGGCGAGTCCTTCACCAACGGCGTGACCGAGTTTGTGTTGGGCGCGAACAGCAGCATGAAGCGCTTCATGGCCGTGTTCGAGGACGAGGCCAGCCATCACCTCAGCACCACGCGCGTGCAGCAACTCGAGGATAGCCGGTTCAAGTCGCACACCATGACCGCCGGCGGCGCCATCGTGCGCCCCGAGTTGTCCGTCGATCTCGCGGGCGAAGGGGCCAGCTGCGACCTGCACGGCCTCTACATGACCGCCGGGGACGACCTCGTCGACCACGCCATCGACATCACGCACACGCGCCCGCATTGCCACAGCTACATCGGCTACAAGGGCATTCTGGATGGCGAGAGCCGCGCGGTGTACACCGGCAAGGTCAATGTGCCGCCGGATTCCCAGCAGACCGACTCGAACCAGCTTAACCAGAACCTGCTGCTCTCGCGCAAGGCCACGGTGACGACCAAGCCCCAGCTCGAGATCTACGCCGACGATGTGAAGTGCACCCACGGCGCCACCATCGGCCAGCACCCGGATAAGCTCGTGCACTACTTCCGCACCCGCGGCATCGACGAGCCCACCGCCCGCGGCATGCTCACCTACGGCTTCGCCGACGATGTCGTCAAAGAACTCGAGGTCGACGAAGTCCGCGCACGCATGGAAGACTTCGTCTTCAACCGCTACAGCCCCTCCGCCCACCGCGCGAAGTAGCACCGGAGCCATTCTTGGCTGTAATTCTTGTCATGCCCCTGCAGGGCATGGCTTCTTAAATCCTGCCTGACCCAGGGCGGCGCTACGCTTGCCCTGGGTTCCTGAATCCCAAGATCGTTAAAAAGTTTTGCATTTCTCACGCTGCCTTTGCAGTAAGTTGTTGTACGG
>ERZ869909.802-NODE-802-length-31148-cov-8.793151_pt1 | contig 31148 bp, 26 predicted proteins | sample MGYA00520892_ERZ869909 | MGnify/ENA primary metagenome ERZ869909 (study PRJEB32215, sample SAMEA104723947) | bioreactor metagenome | biome: bioreactor; feature: anaerobic bioreactor; material: water | place: China | collected 2015-03-12 ...
ACCACCAAAGCTGTCTTCATGATACTCACCTTCACCTACACAGAAGTACGCATCAGTTCGTAAAGTCGAAGAGGGCCCCGATGTTAAGAGCGGGGATCAGAAGATTGCCGACCTTGTAAAGCCCGGTCATGAGACGCGAACGGGCCGGATCGAAATGAGCGGGGATCTGCACCTTCATCGAAGGGTCGAGGGTGAGGACATCGCCCACCTCGTCGACGATGAGGGCAAAGTTTTCGCCTTTGTGCTCGATGCCGATCGCGAGCGCGTTCTGCACGTCGTCCATCGGGATACCGAGGCGGCGGCGGAGACTAACGGCAGTGACGATCTTCCCGCGCAGGTTCACCAGGCCCACGATGTCGGCCGGGCCGAGCGGGATCGGCGTTACGCTCGTGATACGGAAGATCGTCTGAGCCTGTAGGACGGAAAGGCCGAAGGCCTCGCCGCCTGCAAACACGGTGAAATAGCTTTCTTCGCCTGCGGTCGGAACATCCGAAACCATCTGGACGGCGGCGCTCATGCTGCTCATGCGGCAAGCTCCATGCTGGAAGCCTTAGCGTCGGCGGCGGCATCGAGTGCGAACGCGAGCGTCTCGAGCAGCGATTGGCGGTCGTGCTTGCTCAGGAGCGCAACGAGGCCGTTGTCTGTCGCTTTATGCGCCGCGCGGGTCGTGGGGTGGGTCGCCACGCCGACGATCGGAACGAGGCTCGCATTCTTGCGGTCTCTCAATGCAGCGAGGGCGCCGGGGAGGGCAAAAGCCGGCGCGTCGAAATCGACGATCACGGCATCGTAGGCGGAGAACTGCCCGACAAGCTCGTTGATGTCGGCCGGGATTGCGGCGGCTGACAGGTTGTAGCCTGCTGCGGCGAGCGCGGGACAGAGCATGTCGCGGACGAGCTGATCGTCAGCCGCGAAGAGAACGCGCTGAGGGCTTGTGCCAGTGCTGGTCGGCGGGTCTGCCATCCGGATGAAGTGCGATACGTCGAGCAGCTCTACCGCTTCGCCGCGAATTTCCGCGGAGCCGACGATGTCGGAGTTGGCGCTTGCGAGCTGGATTTCGAGCTTTTCTTCGAGAATGTCGACGATCTCTTCCGTCATGAGGCCAATCGAGCGTTTCTCGGTGGCGATCACCAGCACGGGATAGGATGGCTTCGACATGTCGATGTGATGCGAGATCGGCACGATCGGCATCAGGCGGCCCTGCAGCAGGACCATGAGGCGGCCGTCGGAGCTTTCGATGCGGCTCGTCTCGACCATCTCGATGCGCGATACGAGCGACAGCGGCAGAACCTTCGGTGCGCCGGGGCCTGCGCGGAACATAACGAGGCGACGGCGTTCGAGGGCGCCCTGGTCGCGCAGATCGGTCCGCTTCTTCTCGGTCGACTTCTCGATGCCGAGGTTGGCGCCGATGCCTGCCGGATCGAGGATGAGGACGACGGAGCCGTCGCCCAGGATGGTGTGGCCGCTGAAGACCTTGAGGTGAGACAGCGAAGCGGAAAGCGGCTTGACGACGATTTCCTGAATGTCGGCGACGCCGTCCACGATGATGCAGAACGAATCCGTGCCGACGCGCATGACGACGGCGAGCTTTTCAGCCTCCTCGTTCTCGCTCGCAGCGGAGAAGCCGACGACATCGCGTAGCTCGACGGCGGGAATGACCTCCTCACGCAACTTCAGAACAAGCGCGTTCTGAACGTTCTGGATCAGGTCCTTGTAGTTCTTGCCGAGGCTGACGGCCTCGACGACCGACGTCTGGGGAAGCGCGAAGCGCTGGCCCGCGACCTCGATGATGAGGGCCGGTGCGATGGCGAGCGTCAGCGGGATGCGGAGCGAGAAGCGGCTGCCCTTGCCGGGTGCGGACGACAGCGACACCGATCCGCCGATGGCTTCGATGTTGGAGCGTACGACGTCCATGCCGACGCCGCGGCCGGAGACGTTGGAGACGACCTGAGCCGTGGAGAAGCCGGGCTCGAAGATGTAGCGATAGATCTCCTCGTTGCTCATGCTGCGGAGATCTTGCTCCGTCGCGAGGCCTTGCGAGGTGATTTTCGCCTTGATGCGCTCGATGTCGAGGCCTTTGCCGTCGTCGGCGATGTCGATGGTGATCTGGCCGGCCTCATGGGCCGCCGAAACGCGGATCTCGCCGCGCTCGGGCTTGCCGCTCGCGAGGCGTTCTTCCGGCCTTTCGATGCCGTGGTCGGCGCAGTTGCGGATGAGGTGGGTCAGAGGATCGCGGATGACCTCGATGAGCTGGCGGTCCAGCTCGGTATCGGCACCCTCGGTGACGAGGTCGATGTTCTTGCCGAGGCTCGTCGAAAGCTCGCGGACGAGGCGGGGAAGGTTTGCGTAGAGGCGACCGACGGGCTGCATGCGCGCGCGCATGACCGCATCCTGCAGGTCGCTGGTCAGTGTGGACAGGTGCTGAAGCGGCGTCTTGATGGCGTCGTCCTCACGGTGGCGCGCCAGCTCCAGGAGCTGGTTGCGCGAGAGGACGAGTTCGGAGACGAGCTGCATCATGCGCTCGATGGTGTCCACCGAGACGCGAATGGTTTCCTGATTCGGGTTGGCGGCGGTCTTCGCCTGCGTACCCTGAGTTCCCTCCTGCTTGGCGGCAGGGCCGGGCTGCTCCTGCTGGGCAGGCGCCTTTTCGGCCTTCGGCGCTTCCGCAGCGACGGCTGCGGGTGCGGCCACGGGCTCAGGCTCGGCGCTCGGGGCGCTCTCTGCAACCTGCGGGGCGGCGAGTTCGACGTTCGCTTCTACCGAGGCTGCGGCGGTGGCGGCTTCCGCTCCGGCTGCGTAATAGGCTTCGAGCGCGTTGATGATCTCGCTGTCGTCGCCCGGGGGTTCGCCCCCGTGCTGACCGATCTCCTCGATGATCGTTTTGATGCGGTCGATGGCGGCGAGGATGATGGTGACAGAATGCTGCGTGGGGGGGACGCCGTCGCGCAGCATACCCATCACGGACTCGGCGGCATGGCCGACGCGCTCAAGGCGCTCTAGCCCCAAAAAGCTCGACGTGCCTTTGATGGTGTGAACAAGCCGGAAGATGCTTGAGATCAGCGAAGCGTCTGACGGGTTGCGCTCGAAATGAACGAGCTGCGTTTCAGCACCCTCGATGTGCTCGGTGGTCTCGGTCAGAAAGTCTCTCAGTAGCTCGTCCATGGAGCGGGTCCCTCAGCGACGGCGTTGTTGTCTTTGTTTTACGCGACGCACGGAATCAGGCGGTCGGCCATGCCTTGCGGCGTCTCGGCCGGGTTGTCCCTTCCATTGTTGACGAGGTCGGATGCGCGATTGAGAGCGCTCCGGATGGCACATGACGCGTTTTCGCAGAAGTCCGACACGCGCGACGGGTCGATGTCGCCTTCGGGGCCACGATGGGCGCGAATGACATCGATCGAGGCCGTCGCCATGGCGTTGATGCCGTCGATGATGCTCTCGAAATCGCGGCGGAAGCCATCGTCCAAGCCCTCGTAGATCTCAAGGGCGGCTGCGGAGCCGGGCAGTGCCGACTTGGCGAAGTATTCGCGATAGGTGACGGGGCGCCATTCGAGCAACTCGTCGAGCATCTCGGGGAGGAGTGTCGGCAAGTTCTCGATCAGAAGCAGGATTTCGTTGAAATGGTTGAGGTAATCGTTGGCGATGCCAGACGCGGGGTTGACGAGCTTCGCCGCGCGCTCTTCCAGTGAAGCATTGCTGGTATCGTGAGCACCGGTCGCACTGTCGGTCGTTGCCATGTCTTGTTGCCCGCGTTGAAGTTTCGTCACATGAACGACGATACTCCACGGCGTTGACTAACAATGCGTTACGACCGGCGCGAAAAGGGCCGCATTCTGATTGATAAAAATGCCGTTGTCTGAACGTGCTGGCGCAACCGTTGCCGTATCGTTACGTCGGCGGGGCGCGGACGGGTGTGCCGATGAGGTCGGCAACGAGTTCCTGCTTGCGATCGATGGGTTGCTCTACAACGAGAGCGAACTGACTCTTGGATTGGGCCAAACGGCACCAGAAGATGCGCTCATCCTGGCATTCGAGGCCGATCAGGCTCTTAGGATCGGCATTGAGGCGTAGAATCTGACCAGGTTTCAAAGCGGCGATGTCGCCCAGCGTGAGCTCCGGGCCCTCCAGCACGCCTGTCAGGACCATGCTTGCTGATGCAAGGCCGTCCTGCATCTTTTTCTGCCAATCCGGGTCCACGTTCGCGCCGTCGAGGGCGCGGCTGCGCTCCAGCAGTTTGCGGATCGGGTAGAGCGCCGACTGCGGAATGATCATGAACATGCGTCCGCCGTTGTCGAGGATCTGGAACAGAACCTGGACGGCGATGACGGGGACATCGGTCTGCCCGAGAATCTGGAAGTCGAGTTTGGTTTCCAGCTTCTCGAGTTCGAAGGTCGCGGGCGTGATCGTGGAGATGAGATATTCGAGCTCGGGAACGACGATGCCCAACACGCTTCGCGCAAGGCGGGCTTCCAGAGAGGTGAACGGGCGGTCGGCTTCGAAGGGCGGCATCGAGCCGTCCCCGCCGAATGCGGCGTCGATGAGGGAGAAGATGAAGCGGCGATCGAAGCCGACAACGATTTTGCTATCCCACTGACGGCAATAGTAGATGCCGGCAATGCTGTCTTCGTAGGATTCGAGCACGTCCCACGAGTTGCCGCTTTCGAGCTGGTTGACGAAGAACGACGAGGGCACGTTGCAATATTCGCGGAACCGCTCCGAGAGCGTGGTTACGAGACGTTCGAGAATTCCTTTCAGAACGTGCAGGCGCTCGACTTCGAGCTTGGGGGGCTCGAGGAGCTTGTCGGTTCCGGGCTGGCCGCCGGATTCGCGGATCTCGGTGTACTCGTCGGCCATCAATCCTCTTCCTCTTCGGGATTGCCGATTTCAATGATGCCCTTCTCGATCATCTCCATCGCGGTGTCGGCAATGGCGCGGCGTGCTTTCTGAATTTCCTTGGCCGAAGGCTTTTTGCCGGTGGCGACTTCCTGCTCGATCATGCGCCGTGCGCGGCCTGGGGTCGCTTCCAGGATGAGCTCGATCATCCGCGGCTCTGCGCCATAGAGCGCCATAATGGTGCGGTCGGTCGGAACTCCATCGAACAGTGTGACAAGCGCTGGCGGCGAGAGCTTGGTGAGATCGTCGAAGGTGAACAGCAGGCTTCGCACCATTTCCGCTTCTTTCGGGCGGTGGGCGTCGAGATCGGAGAGGATCTCGTCCATCTGCTTGCGTTCCATCTTGTTTATGATGTCGGCAAGGCGGGCGTGAATCGTGGGGCCGGCATTCTTCGCGCTCTTGTAGAGCAGCTCTTCTTTGACGGCGCCTTCGAGAAGCTGGATCGGCCGTTCGAGCACGACTTTCATCGAAAGCATCCGGCGCATGATCTCGTTGCGCAGTGGGCCTGGGAGCATCTTGAGTGCGGCAGCTGCATAATGAGGCGGCGTGCGGGAGAGAACCAAGGCCGAGACCTGCGGGTGCTCTTTCGCGAGATATTGCGCGGTCGAGAGTTCGGGGACCTCGCCCAGCTTGATCCAGATCGACTGCAGGGACTTCGAGCGCACCTGCTGCATGATTTCGGCGATCTGCTCGGGAGGCACGACGCCGTTGAGAAGCTGCTCGACCTCGTGCGCCGTCGCAATCAGGTCGCCACCTGTGCGGAGGTGGGTGGCGAACTCCTCGATCAACGCATCGAGCGTTTCCTTGGAGACGGCGCCGAGATCGGTCGCGGTCTGCGCAATGAGCTTGATGTCGTCTTCGTCGAAGTGCTTCAGGATGCGCGAGGCGACCTGCTTGTCCATGGACAGGAGAAGCGCGGCCACCTTTTTTGGGCCGGTCAATTCAATGGCTTCGACTGGCTCTTCGCCGCGGCTCGGTCGTCTTTCGGCGTTGGCCTGGGTCATCGGTCGCTCAAGGGGCCATCATGCTCGGCGCCACCCGCCCGCGGCCGCGTCCGGCCCGGGCTCGATCTCGAAGCTTCGGCAGCGTTTCGGCGGGGCCGATGCGATGCATCACAAGCTCTCTACAGGCTTCCACGATTTGGCTTGAGCGAAGCTTGCGAGCTGAGGTGCGCTACAACTCAGACCGGACGTTCCCAGCAGGTCTGTTGCGTGCCGGAAACCTTTGCGTCCGCTTCAGCTAAATCGCTGCCACGTCACCGTAACCCGGGTGCCGACTGGTACGCGCTGATAGAGGTCGATCACATCGTGGTTGTACATGCGGATGCAGCCCTTGGAGACGGCGGTGCCGATGGACCAGGGCGCGTCGGTGCCGTGGATGCGGTAGGCTGAGCTGCCGAGATAAAGTGCGCGCGCGCCCATGGGGTTCTGCGGATGTCCGCCGGGCACCCACTTCGGCAATTTGGGGTTTTCGCGCAGCATCGCGGGCGTGGGTGCCCACGGCGGATTGACGGCCTTGCGCGAGACGCTGGTGACGCCCTGCCAACGGCTCTGCTCGCGGGGGACCGCGATGGGGTAGCTGATCGCTTCGCCGCGGCGGTGGACCCAATACAGCTTCCGGTCTCCGAAGGAGACGATCAGCTGGCGCGGTTCGTAGCGGTTGCTGAACTTGACGGTTTGGCGTGAGCCGCCATCCCAAAGGAACGAGAAGAAATCCTGGGCCGCGGCGCGAGACGGCGCGAGGGCGCAGGCCATGAGTGCGACCGCCGCCATGAATAGGGCGACGTGCGGAGCAGGCGCGGCAAGAGAGATGATCCTGGAACGGGCCGTTGCCATACGGGAAGCCTCCCCTTTCGGCAGGTCCGCGACGGCGGGCACCTGCGGGTCAAATGGGCTCTACTTCGCGGAGATCACCGTCTTCCGCCGATATACTCTGCAACGTGCCTTCGTCGCGTGCGCCGCGCAACTCAGGAATTTCCCTCATCACGGCGAGGGACAGAAACGATTGTTGTTTTTCTGCATCTATTCCTAATGCATTACGGAGAAAACGCGCGCTCTGCTCAGGTCCGCGTTCAGGCCAGGACGGGGAACGAGACCGAGACCTTGAGGCCCGGTTTGTTGTCGCCGAGGGCGACGGATGCGCCGTGGAGGTCTGCGATGGCGCGCACGAGGCTGAGGCCCAGTCCGTGCCCCGGGGTCGAGCGTTCCCGCTCAAGACGATAGAAGCGGCGGAAGACGTTGTCGTGCTCTGCCGCTGGGATGCCGGGGCCGTCGTCAGCCACGACAACGACGGCGCCGCGCGACGTGACGGAGAGGCCAAGTGTAATGGTCGTGCCGATGGGTGTGTGCTGGAGCGTGTTCTCGATCAGATTGGCAATGAGCTGTAAGAGCAGCTCGTGGTCGCCGCGGATGGTGGCCGTCGGGGCGCCGGTGACGTTCCACGCGAGATGATAGCCCGAGTCCTCGATCACGGGGGCGTAGGCTTCGGCGGCGTCGCTCAACGTCGCTTTGAGATCGAGATCGACGAAACGTGTGCGCCGGTCACCGGCTTCGAGCTGGCCGATGTTGAGCAGCGCTTCGAAGGTGGCGACGATGCTGTCGACTTCGCTAATGGCGTTTTCGAGGACGTCGCGGGTTTCGGAATTTGCGGTTTCCGCCTCCGAGGCTGCTTCGAGCTGTTGGCGTAGTCGGGTCATCGGACGCTTGAGGTCGTGGGCGATATCGGTCGAGGATTGATTGGCGCTTTCGACTAGGCGCTTGAGCTGGGTCAGCATGGCATTGATGCGCTGGGCGATCTCGTCGAGATCGTGATGCGCGTTTTTCACCGGCACGCGCCGATCCAGATTGCCACCCGATACGGCGGAGAGGGTATTGGCGATGTCGTCGATGCGCCGTTGCGTGCCGCGAGCGAGGTAGATGCCCGATCCGACGCCGAGCACGGCGGTTGCGAGGAGGCCCCACCCGAGGCTGCGCATCAGGATGCTCCACGCGTGCTCGACCTCGCGGTTGCTCATTCCGACGAGAAGCTGGCCCTCGGAGACGGGTGCCCAGATGGCGTAGAAGTGACCTTGCGAGCGGCCTTTGCTGGCAAGCTCGGGCAGGTTTCTGCGTTCGAGATCGCGCCAGCCTTCAAAGTGAGCTTGAGAGCGAACATTGCCGGCAACGACTTTGCCTTCAGCGTCAAGAACGGAGAAAATGCTGTCGGTGTCGCGGACCGAATCCATTTCGTCGTGGACCACGGTCACCAGCTCTTTGAAGCCATAGCGGCGGTCGATCGCGAGAAGCGCATCGCGTGCGTTGAGGACGCGTGCGCGCACGCCGTCTTCCAGACCGTCGATGAGGTTCATGATCAGGCTGACGAACAGGGCCGTTACGCATGCCGTGATAATCAGCGTAAAGGTCGCGGCAGAGCGAACCTCGGTGCGACGGAAAAGATTACGGATTGTCATTGATGGAATAGCCGCTGCCGCGGATCGTGTGGATCAGCGGCTTTGCAAAAGGACGGTCGATTTTGGCCCGCAGGCGCGAGATGTGCGTTTCGACCACGCTCGTGCGCGGATCGAAGTGGAAGCCCCACACGCGTTCCAGCAGCATAGTGCGTGTGACGACGCGGCCTTTGTTGCGCAGAAGGACTTCCAAGAGAACCAGCTCCTTGGGCTTAAGGTCGATACGATCCTTGCCGCGCCGGACTGCGCGCCGCGCTACGTCGAGCTCAAGGTCGCCCGCGCGCAGGATGTCGCCCTCGGCCCGCATGGGTGGGCGCCGGCCGAGCGCGTTGACGCGCGCGAGCAGCTCGGCAAACGCGAACGGCTTCACGAGGTAGTCATCTCCGCCAACGTCGAGGCCTTGGACCCGATCATTGACGCCGCCGAGCGATGTCAGGAAGAGGATCGAGACGCGGCTTCCCGCGCTGCGCAGCGTGCGCGCGAGGGAGAGCCCATCGAGGCCCGGCAGCATCCGGTCTAGGATGACGATGTCGTAGTTTTCGCGGATGGCGAGCGCCAGCCCGTCCTTGCCATCGGACACCACGTCGATGGTGTGGCCGGCCTGGACGAGACCTTTCGCGACGTACTGCGCTGTGTCTTTGTCGTCCTCGACAATGAGCACCCGCATGATTTTGAGCTCCCTTGCGGCCTCCCGTGGGTCAGTGGGGGCGGCTCTTTGGTGTCTATATCACCAAATCCGAGCCTCCCAAGCTTGCCCGGAAGGCACGAAGGAGCCCGAACGCTTTTCGGCGTTCGGGCTCCGGGGCACCCAGCAAGGGACGGGGCCCAATGGGCAGCATCGAGGGGGACCATTGTTCAGGAGCTGGCTGTGTGCCCCCAAGGAGGAGGCGCACATCTCAGAGACTGCCCACTCCTGAGATTAGGGAGGCAAGGTTACCCCCTCATGTCCGGGACCTTACAATTGCGGTAAAGTCGGAGTTCTCCCTCTTGTCGGTCGGACGATATGGTCACGGCGCGCTCGGTGCGTCTGCCTCTGCCTCCGACGGAGAAAGCTCTCCCGATGCTTCGGCGAAGCGCGAAATAACGAACGCGGCAATGGCGAGCAGGAAAATGAGCGGCAAATTCCTTGCCACGCCGCGTGCGATTCCCGGCGCTGCGGCCGGGGCGACGGACGTCAATATTGCCATCATCTCGGGAGGGAGCTGGATGCCGTCGTCCGCGTCCTCTGCTTCATCGGCGGTTTCGGCCGTGTTGGCGGCCGCCTCGGTTTCCGCTGCGGGCTCGTTCTCCTTATTGTTCACGGCCATGGTGATCAGGGCGATGACCGTAAAAAGGACAGCCATGATCGCGTAAGCGGACACGTGTCCGTAAAGCTCGACGAGCTTGATGGAGAGGGCGGCAGTCGCAAACCCCCCGGCCACGAGAAGGGGCACTGCCACCGTCGCGCGTCCCACGAATTTTGAGATGGCCGAGTCGATCGAACGCTCGGCCCGCTTGAAAAGCCCCTGGAACAGCATCGGCGGTCAGTTCTCCCCTCCCGATCTCAGACGAAGCGGCGAGGATGCGCGCGTCACGATTTCCAAAGCGCGCCGATGACGAAGCCGAGGCCTGCCGCGACAGCGAGGGTCGTGAGCGGCTGGTCCTTGACCGACTTGTCGACGGCGCTTTTGAAGTTCTGCGCGACTTCCTGAACCTGCTCCGAAGCCTCGCGGCCCTGGTCTGCGACGTTGCGCGCAACGCGCTGAATTTCCTCGCTGGTGCGCTCGGCGAAGTCGGTGGCCTTATCCGCCAGGTCGTCGGCCGTCTTGCCGCCGCGCGTGGTGGTCGATGAGGTGTTTGTCATGGGAAACGCAGCTCCTATTCCTGTACCCGAGGCGCTGTCCGGCCCCGGCTCAGTAAACGCGGACGACTGAACTTGGTTTCACTCGGGAAGCTCAGGACCTTCGTCCGGAAACAGGTGACGGAAGGTGACGATCGTCGTCATCAGGATGGGCACGGCTACGAAGGCACCGATGGGCCCCCACATCCAAGCCCAGAAGCCGATGGCGAGGAAGACGGCGAAGGGGTTCAGCGTCATGCGGCGCCCCAACAGCATCGGCGTGAAGAACTGGCCTTCGAGTGCGGTGATGGTGAGGTAGGCGGCCGGGGCAATGAGCGCTTCGCCGATGGTTGGAAACGTGAAGAGGCCGATCAGGAAGAGAACGGCGGTGGTTATGGCTGGGCCGATGTAGGGGATATAATTGAGCACCGCGGCCAACACGCCCCAGAGCAGCGGGTTCGGCAGGCCAACGGCATAGGCGAGCAGGGCCGTGATGCAACCCAGTGCGGTGTTGATGAGTGTGAACGTGCCGAAATAGACCGTCGTTTTGTGCTCGATGTCGGAGAGGATCTTGAGCGCCGTCAGTCGCGCTTCTCTGCTCGGAAAAACGAGCACCGACCGCGTTTTGATCTCCTTCTGATAGATCATGTAGAAGATGAGCGCTCCGAGGAAGAGGATGCCTTGGGTGACGGCGGGTGTGAGCACCGAGACGATGCCATGCACGATGTTGGTGTTTTCCTCGACCCTTAGGCCGGTGCCGCCCTGGCCGCCCGTGGCCTGGTTCAGGGCGCCCATCACTTCCTCGAGAAAGTCGAGTGGGCCCGACATGGCAGCCAGCCTCTGGCGGATGAGATCGCCCAGTTCGGTGGCGCGGCCGAGCCAATAGGTGATCGGTAGCGAGAGCAGGGTGGCGATTGCGAGCAGAACTGCGACGAACGCAAGCGTCACGAAGATCACAGACGGAACACGGGGCAGGCCCTGGCGCTCGAACCATGCGACGAGAGGGAGCAGGATGTTGGCCACGACCCACGCGAGGATCACCGGCACCGCGACGTCGCGCATGAGATAGAGCGCGGCGAGCACGGCGAGTGCGAACAGGCCCGTGACCGATACATGCGCCACAAGCGCCCAGTTTTGGGCAGTGGACGCCGTGGGTGTGGGCGTTCCAGCGTTTCTCGGTGTGGCTTCTGGCGGCACCTCCGGGATTGCCATGGCGTGTCACTCCCACTTTTTATCGTCGTTGTTGGAGGCGCTCTTAGCCTCGTATTTATTGGCTCATGCGCTCGGAGGCTTGCCCGTCGTGTTCCTTTTGAATGCGCCCGCAAGAGCACGCCCCGCGCCGCTCGCCTGCGACCAGAGGGAGCCCCAAGTCCATTTGTCCTTGAGTTCGTGCAGAACCCTCAGCAGTTGGGCGCGCGTTGCTTCGGGAAGCGCGTTCGCGATGTGCTGCCAGAGGCGTTCCACGTTATAGGGTGCCGCGTCGAGTAAGCTCACCGCGACGGCCTCGTCCGGGCCGAAGCCGAGATCGCCTGCGGCAGAGGCTACGGCCGCCCTGATGCTGCGGGCTTTTTCTCGCTGATCGTCTGCTTCGTAAGGCGGGGTCCATTCGTTGAAGGGACGGAGGCGGTCGATGTGGGTCGCGACGAGGATGATCGGTGGCCGGCGGCGGTTGAGGCGGGCGGCGAAGTGGCGGCGCAGCGCGTCGAGCGCCGTTCTATCAACCTCGCGGTCGGCGCGATTGGCGGCCGCGACCCACAACACGAGATCGCAGTCTGCGGCCTTCTCGATCAATGCTTCGATGGCGCGAGGATCGCTGCTGATGCCGGGGCTGTCGATGATCATGGCCGCGGGAAACCCCTCCCGCTCAAGCCGATAGGGCGTGAACTTGGCGGTGGCGGGGAGAGTGTCGGTTGCCGCCTGGGCTTCGCGGGCGAGCGCATTGACGAGGCTCGATTTGCCCGCCCCGGTTTGGCCGGCGACGAGGATGCGGAGCGGTTCTGCCCGAACCTGACTGAGCGCGGCTTCATCGGCCGCCGTTTCGTCCGATACGTAGCTCGTCAGCGCGCCAGAGGTGACCCGCAGCCGTCCGCCATAAAGGTCGATGGCGGCGCGGCCGATTTCCGTGATGTAGGCTTCGGTCAGACGGCGCGCGATAGCATCCCGCCCCCACTGCATCATGGCCTTGGAAAGCTGTTCGCGCGCCTCGTTGGCGACCGCCGTTGCGGGATTGATCATGCGGATGACACGCCAGACGTCGTAGGCTTGCCCGGCGACGTCGAGCGCACCGCGCCAACGATAAAGGGCAAGAGCCTGCGCGACGGTGAGGCGATCTCCAAAGGGGACGCGTTCGAGCGTGAGCATTCTGAGGCGGCGGCTTACGCGCTCGATGATTGCGAGCGCCTCGGGCATGGTGAACTGCCAGAGCGGGTCTTTGCGGTCGGGATGGATGCGGTGAGCGACGACCTCGATCGTATCCTGTCCGAGCTTCAGAAGAAGCTCGGGGCTGGTGATCGTTGCAGGATCGGTCTTCTTCGCGAGGCGTGTCACGTCTGTCCAGGCCAGCTCTTCGGCCGGCGACCAGTGAAGGCTCGGCGTCTCTGCCGGATCCGGTGTGTGTGCCTCTGTCGTTGGGATCTCGACGGGATCTGCGGGGGGGAGCAGCCAGCGCTGGGTGAAGTAGACCAACGCGACGGCGGCAAGAGCGAAGCCGGTCCAATGAAGGAGATAACCGTTCTGCCACAGCCAGATGCTGCCGAGCGGGATGAGCGAAAGTGCGGGCACGAGAAGGCCGATGCTCAGCAGGATCAGAGATGCTGTGCGCCTTGCAGAGCCTTTGCGCGCCGTTTTGCTTTGTTTCATCGGCGCTCTCCGCCGTCGTTGCGCGACAGTCTTTGTTCTTTGGCGATGCGGAAGGCTTCACGCAGAGACTGACGATAGGTTTCGGCGATGTCGCGGCTGTCCGTGAGGCCGAGCCGGCGTCCGTGAAGATAGCGGATCGCGGCACGGCCGAGCGCATACGTGACCGCAAAGCTTGCGGCGGCCGATGCTGCGGCACCGGCGGTTTGTCCGTAGACCGGAATGAATTTGGCGAGCTGACGCAGGCCGATGCTAGCCGCGACCTTGGTGAGCGTGCCTGCGCCGAGAGCGGCGCTCAGCTCCGCGTATGCGCGCCGGTCCCAGGCGATGCCGTAAAGCGTGCCGAGGCGGGTCAGCATGCGTGCCTGGACCGTGGTTGCGGCAATGGTTCCAGCCACGGGAAACGGGACGAGATCACCGCCCGCTGCGGCCATGGCGTGGCCCATGACGATGGGATCTGCGGCGCGCGCTTTGGGGTCGGCGGCGAAGCCCGGCATGGCTTGCAGTGCGGCGAGCATCCCGTGCGGGGCGACGGTGGAGAGCCCCTCCGTCAGTGCGTCGAGCCCGTAGTCGTGCGGGACGAGGCCGTCCTCTGGCTTCGTCAGGTCGACGGGAACGAAAAGCAGTGGGCCTTTTCCGGGGAGGCCGTCCAGCAAGGTTCGCTGGTAGGCGAGGGCGCGCATCAGGTCGACGGGAATGCGATCGATTGCCTCCGGCGGTGCGTGCGGATCGAACGGATATGGCTGCGTATGGCCTTGGCCCGGCGGGTAGGCATCGTGAAGCGTCGTTTGCGCGACGACAATTGGCCAATCCGGATGGCGCGTGCGGACACGATGGAGCGCATCGCGCACGGCCGTCTGATCCGGATCGGTCGCGCGCATGGTTGCGACGATGAGGTGGGCTGCAGCTTCGCTGATCGCGAGGTCGTCTTCGGGATCGTACGCCACTTCGCCGAGACCACGCGTATCGAGGAAGCGGAGTACCGGTGTATCGTCAGGGAAGGCATAGAGGCGAGCGGTGCGTGTGCAGGGGCGAAAGCCGTCGCCGATGTCGGCGTCACTCGCCTGGGTGATGGCGCGGATGATCGACGTCTTGCCGCTTTGGACCTTCCCAAGCAACCAAACGACGGGCGCCTGCAACTCCGTATGCTGCCCGCTTTCGCCATTTCCGGCAGCGTGGGCACGCTCGTCCGTGCGATTGGAGTTGGTGCCAGGCCACGGTTTAGAGGTCCCGGACAGGCTCGGCAGCACGCCGCTTAGCGCCGCAGCCCATCTCGCCATGATGCCCTCATATTCCGTGTGACCCAATTAGTGACAGGTGAGGTCGATTTCCCCATCACGCAAGACTTAAGTCAACGCGCCGAAGAAGAATGAGTTCCTCTTCGAGGCGCCTGCGTGGTGGGTCGAACAGGCCGCATGACGCTAATCAGGAGCCTTCTTTCTGCTCCTTGAGATATTGGATGATCTGTTTGCGCGTCTCGGCATCCTCGACGCCGGCGAACGGCGTCATGGTCGTGTTCGATGCGACGGACTGCGGGTTGGCGATGAACTTGTCGAGCGTGGCCTCGTCCCAGGTGATGCTTGACGTGAGGCCGCCCGAATAGTTTCCGAAGCCTTCGACTTGGCCCGCGGGCGATCCGAAGATGTTGTGAAGGCTCGGGCCGAGACGATTGTCGCCCTCGTTCACTGTGTGGCACGTGCGGCAGTGGTTGTTGAATTCGATCTGACCTTTGCTGGCGTCGCCGCCAGGGGCCGGGCCTGCGCCTGCTGCTGCCGGGTTTGCCGCTCCTACACTCAGGCAGGACGCACTCAAGATGAGCGCCAGGAATGCCGTCCGCATCGATGTGCCTCCTCGGTTCTTGTTTCTTGCGGTTCGCGACGTTCAACGCGACGCGCTTAGGAATAGTTCCCGGGATGTTTTTCTGGCGCAGGCGGACGATTTGAGCGCAAACGCTTGGGCTTTGAGAGAAATCCGAGTGCGATCAGGGATAATCTGGCACGTAGCAGAAGCTTGTGTATGATGCCCTCCGCCAACGGGGAGTGGGTTCGACAACCAATGCTGAACAGACTGGCCAACTTGCTCCGGGTCCGCGTGCCGGAAGTGGCGGGCGCGGCCCTGATCCTTATTTTTGGCCTGACGCTGTGGCTTGGAACCCGATACGCGCAACAGGCCGAATGGGTGCGCCACTCGCTTCAAGTGGAGATGAAGCTCTCGGGCATCTACGCCCTCTTGAAGGACGCCGAGCTCGGCCAGCGGAGCTACATTCTGACCGGTGAGGTCGATTTCCTGCAGCCGTTCCTGCGCGCAAAGACTGAGCTTCCCGACGAGATTTCCGAACTCAAAGCGCTGCTTTCCGACAACGATGAGCAGCTCGAGGCATTCAAGGAGGCGGTGCCAATCATCGAACGGCGCCTTGCTTATGCGGAAGAGACGATCTCCGTGCGGCGCCAGCAGGGATTCGACGCAGCGCAGACGCGCATCCTGCAGCGCTATGGCTTGAAGGTGACGGAGGAGTTGCGCGACCGTTTCCAGGCTTTGCGGAAGGTCGAGCATGGGCTGCTCGAAAGGCGTGAGGCCGATATGCTTCGGACCGTGAACGTTCTTGCGGTCGCGGTCGTGCTGGCGTTTCTCGTGACGTTGTTTGCCCTTTCGGCCTGGATATTTCGCACCCGTCGCGACGCTGCGGACATTGCAAAGGCGAACAAGCTTCTCGAAGAGACGATTGCGGATCGCGACGTGGCCGAGATGCAAATCCGCCAGATGCAGAAGGTGGAGGCTGTCGGCCAGCTCACGGGCGGGATCGCGCACGATTTCAACAATATGCTCGCCGTGATCATGAGCGGAATAGGGCTTGCGCAAAAGCGCCTTCAGCGCGGCCAGGATGGCGCCGAGGAGTTTCTCAACGGTGCGCTCGACGGCGCGAACCGGGCTGCGACGCTGGTCAAGCGTCTGCTCGCGTTCTCGCGCCAGCAACCGCTTGCGCCGAAGGCCATCGACGCGAACAAGTTCGTTGCGGGCATTTCGGAGCTGATTTCACGCGCTCTCGGCGAGACGATCCAGATGGAGACGATCCTCGGCGGGGGATTGTGGCTCACGCATGTCGACCCGGTTCAGCTCGAGAACTCGATCCTGAACCTCTGCGTGAATGCGCGTGACGCGATGCCGGACGGTGGCTGCCTCACAGTCGAAACGGCGAACTGCCATCTCGACGATCGCTATGCACGGCTGCATCCGGGAATTCCTGCAGGTCAGTATGTGCTGATCGCCGTGACGGATACCGGAACGGGGATGTCGACCGACATTCTGGAAAAAGCGTTCGATCCGTTTTTCACCACCAAGGATGCGACCAAGGGGACGGGGCTCGGCCTCTCGCAGGTGTACGGGTTCGTCAAGCAATCAGGCGGGCATGTGAAGATCTACTCGGAGATCGGGCAGGGTTCGACCGTCAAAATCTATCTGCCACGCCATTATGCGGTGGAGACGGAGCGCCACGAGGCAGTGGTGCAGGATGTCATCCCGGCGAAGGGCGAGGAGACGGTTCTTCTCGTCGAAGACGACGTTCGTGTGCTCGAACTGACAACCGCGAGTTTGCGGGAGCTGGGATATACGGTTCTCGTAGCGGGAAGCGCCAGGGAAGCGCTCGTGCAGCTTGAAAGAGACATCGAGATCGATCTCTTGCTGACCGACATCGTGATGCCGGAAATGAACGGACGCAAACTTGCGGATGCGGCGATCAAGGTGCGCCCGGACCTCAAGGTGATCTTCATGACGGGCTTCACGAAGAACGCTGTGGTTCACAACGGCGTGCTCGATCCTGGTGTGAACTTCCTCGCGAAGCCGTTCTCGCTCGAAGAGCTTTCGGCGAAGATCCGAGAAGCGCTCGAAACAAAAAGAGCGTAGCGCTTAAGCGCGCGAGAACGTGCGCGCGGGCTGGCAAGTGTATTTCGCGATATAGTGGTTCGGGTGCGCTTCGACCCACTTCGCGCCTTCGATCTGCGAGGCGATCATACATCCTCTGAGATCGACATTCTCGTTGAGCTGGATGGGATGTTCCTCGCGGCAGGATGCGCCGACGACGATCGAACAGACGGTGAGTACCAGCTCAAACACGGCGGCCTCCTGAGGGTTTGCTCAGAGCTTTTGCACTTCGAATGCATTTCCAATCTTGGATATTGGCGCAGGGTTCCGTTTCGCTCCACTCACGATTTCGTCGACGGCTCTTGCATTGTCGCGTGGGAACCATCTCAGCATGGATGCGGCACCCGGCCGGGTCTGGGCCGGGTGCCGCGCTCCAGTGTGTTGGTGCTTGGTGTCGCGGGACTAAGCGGCGCGTCGATTGAGCCGGCTTTCGGCCATTTCGTTAAGATGCGCGTCGGCTGCTTTCTCCTCCTTGAGGTTTTCAAGAAGGATGCTCGCGCAGTCTTCGCGTCCGAGTTCCTTCGCCCAAGCGGCGAGGGTCCCGTAACGCGTGATCTCGTAGTGCTCCACGGCCTGGGCCGCTGCAATGATCGCAGCATCGAGAACCGACTTGTCCGCGACTTCGCCTGTCACCTCGTTCGCTTCCTTGATGATGCCGTCAATCGCGGGGCATGAAACGCCGCCGATTTCGACGCCGTGCATCTGGAACACTTTCTCAAGGCGATCGATCTGCCGATGCGTTTCGCCAAGGTGGTTTTCGAGGCCGCTCTTGAGCTGAGGATCGGAGGCTTGATCGATCATGTGCGGGAGTGCTTTCGCGATCTGGTTTTCCGCGTAATAGATGTCGCGGAGGGTGTGCACGAAAAGGTCATCCATCGATTTGATGTCGTAGGTAAAAAATCCCATGGCGTGTCTCTCCTTTGTTTTCTTGTGTGGGACGCGTGGGCTATCCGACAGCGTATGCTGCCGGGAGTGAGGCTTAGTCGTAGCCGCCGATGATCGGGAGAATTTCTCCGGTGATGTAGCTCGAGCATGACGGCGCAGCGAAGAAGACGTAAGCGGGTGCGATTTCCTCCGGCTGTGCGGCGCGCTTCATGGGCGTGCTTTGCCCGAACTTTCGGACTTCTTCCGCTGGCCGATCGGCGGGGTTGAGCGGGGTCCAAACGGGACCCGGCGCAATGGCGTTGACGCGGATTCCGCGCGGCAGAACGTGTGCGGAAAGCGCGCGTGCGAACGCGTGGATACCGCCTTTGGTTAGCGAGTAATCGAGAAGATCCTTGCTGCCATCGATGCCGGTGATCGAGCCGGTCAGAATGATGGAGCTACCGGCGCGCATACGCGGGAGTGCGGCGCGTGTGAGATAGAAGAGGCCGTAAAGGTTGGTTTTCATCGTGCGGTCGAAATGGTCGTCGGTGATGTCCGATATGTCGAAGGCGTGCTCCTGGAATGCGGCGTTGGCGACCACGATGTCGAGCGCGCCAAAGGCTTCGATGGTTTTCGTGACGGCCTCTTCGCATGTTGCGCGGTCCGTCACGTCGCCCGGCAACAGGATGCAGCGGGCGCCTTCTTTCTCTACCGCGTCTTTCGTCTCACGGGCATCGTCGTGCTCGTCGAGATAGGCAATCGCGACATCGGCGCCTTCCCGGGCGTAGAGGACGGCGACCGCGCGGCCGATGCCGGAATCGCCTCCGGTAATCAGCGCAACCATACCAGCGAGCTTCTCTGAACCCTTGTAGGCGGGTGCTTCGTACATCGGCGCGGTTGCGAGATCTTTTTCATGTCCCGGCTTGGCCAATTGCGTTTCGTCGAGTTCGTCAGGATAGCGGCGCTGGCCGGCTTGGACGGCTTCATGCTTCTTGCGTCCGCCGCGCGAGGTCCCTTCCTTCTTGTCCACCTTGTTGATGTGAGCCTGGATCTTCCGGCTTTCCTCGGAAGCCTGTTTCGCGCGTTCGAGCGTCTTTGGGCGGGTCATCGTTGGGCGCCTTTCAATCTTGTCGAGTAGCAACGCTCTCCCCGTCACGGAGGTTCAGCGCGCTTTGTTCGGAACGGGAGGCGTCGGGGCGCCGTTACCTTTGCAAGGAGAAGAAGCGCCAGAAGTCAGGAGGAGACCCATGCGGTGGCACCGTTCGGGAGCCAATTCTGCCTTTGCCCTTGCACTGCTCGCGGGTGGTTTCGCGTTTGCGCCTGTGGATGCCGAGGCGCAGATCCCGCCGCCCGCTCAACCCGGCGCGCCGCCGCCCGCGATGGATCAGCCGTCCGAAAGCACGGTGCCGCCCGCCGATCCGGGGTTGCAGGGCGAGACGCCCCGCGAGCCTTTGTCCGAAAAGCTCAAGCGTGGGGAGGGTGTGCTGGAACCGCCGCGCAGCATCGATCCGGGTATCACGCAGCCCGTCCCGGAGGATTTCGAGAGCAAGACGCCTGTCATTCCGCCGCCTCGCGACGCGGATGGCGCGCCCCTGGACGCGGAACCGAAGAACCCTCAGGCGCCCAACCCTCAGACAAAGTAAGCGCACGGCTTAGGATTGCGCGGGGCAGGTATTGCTTTATTCGGACGTGGTCTTCTTCCGGAGCTTTTTCTGAGACGGTTTAGAATCTTCCGTAACCATATCTCGCTCCAGGCGGCGTTCGGTCTTGGGAGAGATCGGCGGGCCGGGTAGAATCGTTGCCCGTCCGGTGCCGTCGCGATCGACCGTTACGGCGTTTTCAACGGCGTCGTCGTCCAGCCGCTCCTTTTCGAGGCTCGTTGCGCTCTCGGGGGTTGTGGCAGGGCCCTTCCGCACCGCCTTGTCTGCCGTCTTTTTCGAGCGTTCGGATTTCATGGCTTGCTCCCGGCTTTCGCAGCACCCTCGCCCCGCAACAAGCGGTGAGGGTGGTGTTGCGAGCCAACGCGGGGTGCGGGCCGCGGTTCCTTTGAGCGCCACGCAGGAGCCTCGGTGTAGCCATGCTGGTATGGCATGGAACGCTGGGAAGAGCAGGACGTTGTTTTTTGCAGGTGGGAGAGGGACTTCGATGGCGTCGCCTCGTCCTGGCCGTGCGAGGTCCGAAAAGATGCATAATTTCATAAGCCGTATTGTCGTCAGAGGGTCTGTTGCCGCGCTGCTTGCGCTGACGGCGGTCGGGGGCAGCCATACTTCCTCAGCGCAAGGGACGGACGGTGAGGGTGCCGGAACGCTGGGGCTTTCGGGACCCGCGGTAATGGCCATCGTCTCTATCGTCGATCAGCGGATTGCGGTCTACGACGCGAACGGTGGCGTAACCCAGGCGCGCGTTTCGAGCGGGCGGACGGAGTACGAGACGCCGGTTGGCGTCTACAGCGTGCTGCAGAAGAACCGCGATCACGTCTCCAACCTGTACGAAGATGCGCGGATGCCGTTCATGCAACGGATGACGTGGTCTGGCGTGGCTCTCCATGGCGGTGCGCTGCCTGGGTATCCTGCTTCGGCAGGCTGTGTGCGGCTGCCCAACAAATTCGCGAGCGAGATCTTCGAGCTGACGAAGCTTGGAACCCGGATCATCGTGGCGCGCCGCGACGTGGCCCCCGTGGCGTTTTCTCATTCGGCGCTGCCGAAGCCTCAGCTTGCGGCAGCCGAGGCGGTGCTGACCCGTACGACGTTCGATCCCTTGGCTGACGAGCAGGGTAAGGGCAGCGTATTCGAGCCCGATTTGAGCAACTGGCCGGAGCGGCAGGCGACCCTCGATTCCCTCCGCACCGTTGCTGATGAAAAGGCGGCGACGGCGAAAGCGGCCGCGGCGCCTGTCGAAGAGCTTAAGACAACCGTGAAAACGCGCGCGGCGGCCGTGAAGAAGGCGGCCGGGACCAAGCGAACAGCAGAGCGCGCGAAGAGCCGTGCCGAGGGCCGTGTGACACAGGGCGAACGGCGGCTCGCAGCAGCCAAGCAGCCGGCGACGATCAAATCGCGCGAGGACGCGCTCGCCAAGGCGCAGGCCGGGCTGGATGAGGCGGAGGCCAAGCTGGCCGAAGCGAATGCCGAGGTGGAAGCTGCCGAAAAGGCCCACGCCGCGGCGGAGCAGGAGCTGGCAGCGGCCGAGGCCGTGTTCGCGGAAGCGGATGCTGCGGCGAAGGAGGCCCGGCGCAAAACTCTGCCGATTTCCGTGTTCGTCAGCCTCAAGGAGCAGCGTGTCTATGTTCGTCAGGGCCACGAGGCGGTGACGGATGCGCCGGTGACGATTTCAAATCCTGAAACGCCTATCGGTACGCATGTCTTTACGGCCGTCGATTTCACGTCCGGCGGAGACGACATGCGATGGACGGCTGTCTCCATAGGGCCGCACGTGCCGGGACAAGACGGGTATGGCAAGAAGGCGGAACCCACTCCGACAGACGCGGTATATGCTGGAGCCGCGCTCGATCGTATCGCTCTGCCGGATGACGTGAGTGCGCGTATTTCAGCGGCGTTGTGGCCGGGATCGTCGATCATCGTGTCGGACGAGGAGCAGAGCAAGGAAACGGGCGAGTCGACCGATTTCGTGGTGCTGATCAGCGGCGAGCCGCAGGGCGGCATCGTCATTCGGCCGCGCCGCGAGCGTCAGCCGCAGATCCCTGAGTACTTTGTCGATTACGACGCGTACTACTATTATGACGAGTATGGTCGGCGGTACGACCGGCGCCGCTACGACCGCCGCAACGACAGGCGGTATGGCCGATATGACCGCTATTACGACGAGCGGCGCGGCCCGCCACGCGATCGTTCATTTTTCGGTCTATGGTAGCCTTCTGCGCCGTCCATAGGGCGGCGAGCAGAGGGTGATCATGGCTGCGAGAACCATTGCGTCGGGATGCGGCGTTTCGTTTCTGAGCTTGGCGGCGCTCGTGTCTGCGGCGGCGCTGCTCTCGATGCCGTGTGAGTCCTTGGCTGCTGAGGTTCACAACACCGCGGCGATCTCTGTTCACCGTGCCGCGACCGAGCGTCTTGAACGGCGACGTGCGGTGAAGGCCGGCCGGTTGCAGGTTCCGCTCCCCAATACGCCGGATACGACACGTGTGCTGACGCGGCTCGCAATTGCGGGCTTGCAACTTGGCGCGCCTGTGATGCTGCGTGTGTTCAAGGCCGAGTCTGAGCTGGAGGTTTGGGTGCAGAAGGACGGCGCCTATGTGCCGTTCGCCGTCTATCCGATCTGCTACTGGTCGGGGAAAATCGGGCCCAAGCTGCGTGAGGGCGACCGGCAGGCGCCTGAGGGCTTTTACACGATCACCGCTGGACAGCTTCATCACGGCGGACGCTGGCGGCGCTCGCTGGACATCGGCTATCCGAATGTGTTCGACCGCGTGAACGGGCGGACAGGGTCGCTTATTCTCGTGCACGGCGGATGCGATTCCGTGGGATGTTTCGCGATGACGGATGCGGTCAATGCGGAGCTTTATGATCTCGTTTCGGCTGCGCTGAGGCGCGGGCAGGAGCATGTGCCCGTGCACGTGTTTCCGTTCCGGATGACGGACGCGAACGTTGCCGCGCACAGCAATGGGGCGTGGAAAGATTTCTGGGCCGATCTGAAGCTCGGATATGACGCTTTCGAGCGCACGCGGCGAACTCCGCATGTCACAGTGTGCGGACATCGCTATCGGATAGCCGACGGGAAAGTCGGCGGTGCGGGCGAGGAGGTGGCGTTGTGCGAGGCCGACCTGGAAAGGTACGGCAGCGTTATGGCCGCAGCCCGTGCGGCGACCAAGGGGGCTTTGCCTCCGGAAGAGGAGACGGCGGCCAAGCAACGAGCCATTCCCTGCTCGATGGCGCTTCCGAGCTGCCGGCGCTGGGTTGCGTTGCGCGACCGGATGACCGCGAACGGCACGGTCGCGGTCAAGCAAAGCGGTGGCCGCTCGCGCGTGCGGTAGCCAGTTAGACGATCCTCGCGGATTCCAGCTCTTTCGCGAGGATCTGCGTCTCGTGAGAACGTGGGTTCGAGATCGGGGCCAGGATGCGGTAAGCGACGGGCGTGAGGAACAGCGTCAGCAGTGTCGCGAAGCCGAGCCCGCCGATGATCACCCAGCCGAGGGCAAGGCGCGCTTCCGCACCCGCTCCGAATGCCAGCACGAGTGGAACCGCGCCGATGACGGACGCCGCCATCGTCATCATGACCGGGCGCAGACGAACGGTGGAGGCATTGCGGATGGCGGCGTCCACGTCCATTCCCTCGTCGCGCCGCTGGTTTGCGAACTCAACGATGAGAATTCCGTTCTTGGCCATGATGCCCACCAGGAGAACGAGGCCGATCTGGCTGTAAACGTTGAGCGTGCCTCCCGACAGAAGGATGGCGATGGCCGCTGCAGCCAATCCGAACGGGACCGTGAACAGGATGACGAGGGCGCTCACGATGCTTTCGAACTGGGCTGCCAGCACCAGGAACACCACAAGCAGCGCGATTGCGAAAACGAACGCGGTGTTCTGCGAGGTTTCGGCCAGTGTGCGCGCTTCGCCCAGCAGGATGGTCGACATCGTGGGATCGAGCACCTCGGCTGTGATGGTGCGCATGGCCTCGACGGCGTCGCTCAGCACCATGCCTTCGTCGAGGCCCGCTGTGATGGGGACGGCGCGCTGGCGATCCTCGCGACCGAGGCTCGGAGCGATGGCATTTTCCTGGATCGTCACCAGCGAAGACAGCGAGACGAAGCTGCCGTTGTTGGTCTTGACGAACACGTTGCCGAGGTCAGTCGGGTCGTCGATGGGCCGGCCGCCGGCCTTCACCTGAACCTCGACGATCTCGTCGCCGATGAAGAGGTCTGCAGCCTTCTGGTAGTCCACCATCGTGTTGATGAGACTGGTTATGGTGGCGATGGGCACGCCGAGCTTCGTGGCCGCCTCGCGGTTGATGCGGACGGAGAGCTGCGGCTGCGTCGTGTCGTAATCCGTGCGTGCGTTGCGGAAGCCCGGTGTTTCCGAGAGGCGGCTTGCGAGCTCCACTGCCTTTTCGGCGAGCCGGTCATAGTCGGGCCCGGCGATGGCGAAACGGAAGCCCTGGCCGCCGCCGCGGATGCCGAGGCTGTTGGGCTGGCGCATGGCGACGGTGAGGCCCGGAATGCCGGACAGACGTTGCTGCAGCTCGGCCTGGATTTCGTGCTGCGATCGGCTGCGGTCGTTCCAGGCGGCGAGCGGGGCCACGATCATGGCGCGATTGGCGTTGCCGCCGCTGCCGATGGTTGCGAGCACGCCGGTGATCTCGCCTTTCTCTTTCAGGTCGGCGAGCTCTGCTTCGACCCGCTCCGTGAGCCTCGCCATGTATTCGAGGTTGGCGCCCTGTTGGGTGTTGAGGCTGATCATGATGATGCCGCGGTCTTCGGTCGGTGTGATTTCCTGAGGCAGCATCGTGTAGGCGCCCCAACCGAGAGCCGCAAAGCCCAATGAGGCGGCGACCAGCAGGTAGCGCGCGCGCAGGCAAAGATCGAGCGTGCGGGCGTAGCCTGCGGCCAGACGATTCGAGAGGCGGGTAAACCAGCTTTCGCGCCGCGGCTCGTCTTCGTTGGTTTGGGTGCGCGCGGTCGGTGCTCCAAGTTTCGAGGCCATCATCGGAACGACGGTGAGCGCTACGAAGGAGGAGATCGTGACGGCGAAGGCGAGCACGAAGCCGAATTCGGAAAACAAGTTTCCGACGATGCCCGGCATGAACGAGATCGGAACGAATACCGCGATCAGGACTACGGTTGTGGAGAGAACGGCGAAGACGATTTCGTAAGTTCCGAGCACGGCTGCGGCGCGCGGGCCGTTGCCCATGGCGCGATAGCGCGAAATGTTCTCGACCACGATGATGGCGTCGTCCACGACGAGGCCGGTTGCGATGACGAGGGCGAGAAGCGTCAGCATGTTGATGGAAAAACCCGCGATCCAGATCGCGGCCAGTGTGCCGATCAGCGAAACGGGGATCGCGAATGCGGGCGGGATCGTTTCGCGGGCCGAGCCGAGAAACGCGAAAATGACGAGGATAACGATTGCGGTGGCGAGGAGCAGCGTGATCACCACTTCGGTGATGGATGCGCGAATGAAGATCGCGTCGTCGGACGTGATGGCGATGCTGACGCCTTCGGGCAGTGAGCGTTGAAGGTCGGCCACGGCCTGGCGCACGCCGTCGGAAATGGCGATGGTGTTGGCCTTGGCTTGGCGGACGATCTCGATGCCGATGGCGGTGCTTCCGTCCAGGCGCGTGATGGCTGTTGCGTCCTGGAATGCCCATCGCACGAAGGCCACATCGCCAACTTTCGTGCGGGCGTCGATTTCGAGCGCGGCGACGTCTGCGGGGGTTTCAATCGGGGCTTCCGCGCGGACGATGAGCTGCTGCGTCGCGTTTTCGAGAGCGCCGGAGGGCGTCGTGACCGATGCTGCACCAATGGTGGAAATGAGATCGCTGAGGCCGATGCCGCGTGCGGCGAGCGCTACCTGTGAGACGCGAACCTCGATTGTGCGTGCGCGCAGGCCATAAGAGTTGGCTGCGGCGACGCCGTCGACAGCCGCGAGCCGATCCTCGATCACGTTCTCGACCAGATCCGTGAGCTCGCTTTCCGAGAGCGTGTCGGATGCAACGGCCATGCGGATGATAGGTGAGGCATCCGCGTCGGCCTTCATGACGCGCGGTTCCTGATCCATGTCGTTTGGCAATTGGCGTGCGACGCTGGCCACTGCGTCGCGGACGTCCATCGCTGCGACCTGCATGTCGGTTGTGGTGGAGAACTCGATAGAGACCCGGCTCGATCCGTAAGACGAATTCGACGTGATGCCCGTCACGCCCTGGACGCGGGCGACGGCGCTTTCGATGATGGCAGTGACCTGAGCGTCCATGCTTTCGGGCGAGGCGCCGGGGAAGCTCGAACTCACCGTGACGACGGGGCGATCCACGTCGGGCAACTCGCGGATCTCGATGTTTTGCACGGCCGCGATGCCGGCGATGATCACGAGCAGATTGACGACCATGGCGAGGATGGGTCGGCGAACGAACACGCCGACCCATCCGCCGTCGCTTGCCAGCGGGCGCACAGGGGCAGTTTCATTCGGGGGGATGGTCATCGTGCGGCTCCGGTGGGCTTAAAGACTTGGTGAGGCGGTGTGAGGTGCTCCCGTCACGAGCCTGCCTCTCGCACCTGCTGTCCCGGGCGCAGGAAGCCGCCGCCCTCATGCACGATCCTGTCGCCTGCCTTGAGGGTGGCGTCGATAAAGACACGGTCTCCGTCGCGCGCGAGGATGGCGGCGTTGATGCGCTCGACCGTGTTTTCCGCGGTAACACGCCAGACGTAGGCACCGGACCGATCCCATTGGATGGCCAGTCCGGGGACCACGGGAGATTCGTCGCCGGTGAGTTGGACGCTGACGGAAAATGTGGAGCCGGGGATGAGACTCATGTCCGGGTTCGGAACCTCGCCGCGCACGGTCAGCGTGCGTGTTACGGGATCGATGCGGGTGCCCACTGCCCGGACGCTTCCGTTGTGAATTTCGCCAGGGCGTGCGGCGAGCGTTGCTCTCACGGGCATGTCGATCTTGATTGCCGGCGCTGCAGCCTCGGGAACTGTGAACTCGATGACGATCGTGGAGCGGTCGTCGAGTGTGGCGACCGGCGTGCCGATGGCGAGATAGTCGCCGGTGTCGAGGTCGGTCAGGCCAATGATGCCGGAGAAGGGGGCACGGATCGTCATGCGCTCAAGATCGTCGCGTGCGCGGCGAAGGGCGGCATCGGCAACCTTCAAGGCCGTGTCCGCATCCGCTCGCGTGACGCGAGACACGGCGCCTTCGCTGAGCTGCTTGTAACGCTCCACGGCGTCGAAGGCCTGCTGACGCTGGGCTTCGGCGGATTCGACTGCGATGGCTTCCTGCTCGGAACTCAAGCGGATGAGGGGTTGGCCGGCTTCAACCTTGTCGCCGCCTTGGAACAGCACCTCCTCGATCACGCCTGCGACGCGCGTCGTCAGTGTGACCTGCTGGCGTGCCCGGCCGGAGCCGACCGCCGCGACACGCTCGATTGCGGGGGCGGTGCGAACCTCGTAGGTGGAAATCACCGGATCGCCGTCGATCATGCGGCGTCCGCGCTGGGCGTCGGCGGGTGTCGGAAACGAGCCCATCACGAGCGCGGCAACCGCACCGGTGAGGATGCAAAGCGGCGGCCATCGCCGGGTGCGTGCGGAACTCGAGATCATTGATCCCCCCATTCTGTCCGAGAGACGGCGCCTCTCGTCGGTGGTGTGCTTCATTCGGCGGCAGTGACGATCGGGAGTTGAACGGCGCGATTGGCGCATATCCGTCGGACGTTACCGTCAGTTCATGGTCAGGTCATGTAACTTGGCGTCGTAAATTCGGTTTCAAACGAAGCGTCTTCTTAAAAAGAAACCGGCGGGCTTGGCTTGCCCGCCGGTTCGCATGTCGTGATTTGCAGGCGCTCAGCGCTATTGCGGACCCGCGTCGAAGCGGACTTTGTCGACCAGTTCGGATGCCTTGCGGCGCAGCGCGGCGATCTCGGCGATGGGAAGCGTATCCGCCTTCAACTCGCCCCAGCTTTTCACCAGATCCGAGCTTTCGGCGCCGACCACGATGGGATACTCGCCGCTCTTGCCGACATAGCTTTCCTGCGACTTCTTCGAGAGGAAGAATTCTATCAGCTTGACGGCGTTGTCTTTGTTCGGAGCATGAGCCGCGAGCGCGCCGCCGGAAATGTTGACGTGCGTTCCACGGTCGGCCGCATTCGGGAAGAGGATTTTGATCGACTCGGCGACCGGCTTGTACTCCTCGCTCCGCATCATTCCGGCCATGTAGTAGGTGTTGCCGATGGCGACGTCGCAAAGGCCCGCGTGGACATTGCGCGCTCCTTCGCGGTCGCCGCCCGCAGGCTTGGTTGCCAGATTATCGCGGACGCCGGCGAGCCACGCCTCGGCCTTTTCCTCACCGTGGTGCGCGATCATGGAAGCGATCAGCGCGATGTTGTAGGTGTGCTGGCCGGAGCGGGAGCAGATCTTGCCCTTCCACTTGGGTTCGGCCAGCTCTTCGTAAGTGACTGTGTCCTGGGGCACGCGCTCCTTGGATGCGTAGAGAATGCGTGCGCGCTGCGTGAAGCCAACCCAATGGTGTTCGGGATCACGGAAGCGAGCATCGACGGTCTCGTCGACGAGCTTCGATTCGAGCGGCTGCGTCACGCCTGCGTCCTTGGCCTGGATGAGCAACCCTGAATCGTTGACGATCAGGAGGTCGGCGGGGCTGTTGCGGCCCTCGGCCGTCATGCGCTCGATGATGCCGTTACGGCCATACACGATATTGGTTTTAATGCCCGTTTCGGCGGTGAAGGCGTCCAGAATTTCCTGAATGAGGCCCGGCTCACGGTAGGAGTAGATGTTGACCACTTCCTCGGCCTGAGCCTGAGCGCCGACCGCGCTCATCGCGGCAACGGCCAGCAGGGTGCGCGACCGTGTGACCTTCGAGAGAAGGGCGGTCCGTAGGTTCTTCATAGGTCAGTTCTCCAATAATCGGGGGTCAAGGTCCCGCTATCGGCTGGCCGTCGGAGGGCGTCGGCGTGTGCCTATGCTCCCCGGTTCCGGCCGGCAGGATGCCATTCTCCATAGTGCAGGGCCGAAAACTACGTCAAGAAAGTCAACTTTTTTACGACGACGCCGTGCTTCGCGGCGATGTCGCGACCGATTTATGGCGGCTACGTCATTCTGTCGCTGGGTTGCAAAAAAGCTTCACCTGCTGAACAGGCGTTCCTTCCGTAGGCGTCAATAGTTGACATAGCTAGTATAGATTCAGCAGGATCGTTTTTGCCGTTCGACCGCTCGGCGGGAGGGGAACCAGCTACCGTGCCTCACAAGCGCGGGGCTTGCGTCGTCTGGCGAAGAAATTCGTCTGGATTTTTGGGGGAAGTACAATGGACTGCACAAAGAATTCGCGCGAGCACGACGAGATCGTGCCCGTTCGCGCTGAGGGGGCGACGGCCGGCGTCGGCACGACGCTCGGGCTTCTTCCGATCCTGGCGGTCGCTATGTCGGGCTCTGCGTTTGCCCAGAGCTCGGTTTCGGTCGACGAGATCACAGTTGGGGGCGGTGGCACGCCTGCTCCTGCTGCAGCTCCTGCCGAAGATTACGAGGTTGAGCCGGCTCCGGCTGCTCCCACCGATCTCAGCCTCCGCGACGGTGGCGCTGGGGTGCTGAACCCGGGTGTTTCCTCGTCCGCAAGGTCAACGGCTCCTTTGTTGAACACGCCGCAGACCGTAACGGTTATTCCCGGCACGCTGATTCAGCAGCGCCAAGCGACCACGATGGTGGAAGCGCTGCGCAACACGCCCGGCATTACGTTTGACGCGGGCGAGAACGGTTTCGCTTCAGGCCCGAACCAGTTCAACATCCGCGGCTTCAACTCCGTTGGCAGCCTGTTCATCGACGATACGCGCGACAACGGCAGCTTCACGCGCGACACCTTCAACATCGAAGGCATCGAAATTGTGAAGGGTCCGGCGGCCGACAACGGCCGTGGCACCGCTGGCGGCTACATCAATACAGTTACCAAGACGCCGCGGATCGGCAACTTCGTGGCCGGCACGGCTGGTATCGGCTTCGACGAGTACGATTCCGAGATGCGCCGCCGCGCGACCCTCGACGTTAATCAGGGCGTCGGAACAGTGGGCGTTCGCCTCAACGCGATGATCCAGGACGGTGGCGTTGCCGGCCGCGACATCGCAGAGAACGATGCTTGGGGTGTCGCACCGTCTCTCGCCTTCGGTCTCGGCACGAACTTCCGTGCGACCTTCGCCTATGAACACTACGAGCGGAACGACGTTCCGGATATGGGACTTCGTGTCAATGGCGCACCGTCCGCATTGCGCTCGGTTCGTATTCCAGGTGCGGGCGCACGGCCGAACGGTGCGGGAGATGCGCCGCGCGATTTTGCTTATCCGCAAACAGCGCTTGGCTTCGACGATACCGTGCAGGATGCATTCCTCGCCCGCTTTGAGTACGATATCGTGCCGGGCGTGACGATCAGCAACCAGACGCGTTGGGCGGAAGTCGATCGTGATGCGCGCACCTTCTATGTCAACGGTGCCGCAATTCCAGGTGTGCCGTTCGAGTATTCTCGTAACAACGAGACTTTGAGCAACCAGACGAACCTGCGGGCAAAGTTCAATACCGGTCCGTTCAAGCACACGCTTTCTACGGGTGTAGATCTCTCGCGTGAGGAATCGTTCGCCATCCGTCCGCCGACGACCGCAGCTCAAGTTGAGCAGCTGGCCGACGTTCAGATTGATACCGTCGCGTTCTATGCATTCAATACCGTCGAGTTGAGCCGGCACTGGCAGCTGACCGGTGGTGTGCGCGTCGAGCATTACGATCTCGATCTCAGCGGTCAGGCTATTTCCGGCGTTCCGGGTGCAGGTATTCTCAACTGGAGCGACTCTGACACGACAGTCGGCGGCAAGATCGGGTTGGCTTATAAGCCGGTCGATAATGGCACCTTCTACGCCTCCTACGGGCTGTCGCACTTGCCTCACGGCTCGCTTCTGTCGAACCCCGACATCGCTCGGAACGGCGTCAATGCTTTCTCGGGGTTTGTGCCGGGTGCAGATCCGGTCGAGTTGCACAACTATGAAGTGGGCGTGAAGTGGGATTGGTTCAACGGAAAGCTGTCGACGACGGCTGCGCTGTTCCACACTGAGAAGAAGAAAGTCGGATATCCGGTGCCTGGCAGCGGCTCTCCGCCGGATGTCGTGTACGGGCGCCAGGTCGTACAGGGTCTGGAACTCGGGATCGCCGGCGAGATCACGGAGCGCTGGAAGGTGTACGGCGGTCTTCTCTGGATGGATAGCGAGCGTAAGCACGGCCCGGCTGTCGACGCGGCACTCAACACTGACTACGGCGCAGGCTTGATTCCCGCTGTCACGACCACGAACGGCGACGAGTTGGCGTATACGCCGAACTTCTCCGCCACGCTGTGGATGACCTACGACCTGACGGATAAGTTCACCTTCGGCGGTGGCATCCAGTACGTCGGCGACTCTTGGGTTGGGCGTCCGGACGATGCGCTCCGCGTGATCCCGAACGGCAAGTTCGGCAAGGTGCCGGATTACTTCCTGGTCAATCTGTACGCTTCGTACGACATCACGGACAACATCGAGCTGTCGCTCAACGTCGACAACGTGTTCGACGAGGAATACGTTCAGACGCTGAACTGGAACGGCAACTGGGGCTATCTCGGCGCGCCGCGCACCTACTGGCTCTCGGCGAACTTCAAGTACTGAGCCGCCGGTTAACGA
>ERZ869909.803-NODE-803-length-31125-cov-28.121006_pt1 | contig 31125 bp, 21 predicted proteins | sample MGYA00520892_ERZ869909 | MGnify/ENA primary metagenome ERZ869909 (study PRJEB32215, sample SAMEA104723947) | bioreactor metagenome | biome: bioreactor; feature: anaerobic bioreactor; material: water | place: China | collected 2015-03-12 ...
TGTTATACCAACATGTAAACGTTGATGAGCCTAAGTTCAGCGTGCGGTTGGTGGTGTATTCCGAGCGGAACAAACGCATGCTAACATCCTGGTTGTTGGTGTTTAGCGTTCCGTTTACAAAGTAAATATCATGGCCGGGAAGCGTCATGGCATCTTGCAGCGTCCAACTACCAATGCCATCAAATGCCACATGATTCAGGTAATTCTTGCCTGCCATGGCGATGGTGTTGCCAAATGAGGAAGACCTGAATGTAACTGACCCCTGATAGTTGTAATTCATTTCGCTGATAAGGGTTAAAGACCCGTAGATATTCAGCATACGGGCAGCAGCCCCGGCAAGCTGGGGGTTGTTAGTGGCACCCGTCCAGTTCATGCTTGCGCAGGTGGCATCCACGTCAATTGTGACAATTGCCCCGCCAGAAGGAAAGGATGCAGCATTAAAAAACACGTTGTCATTCAAGGCCGGGGCTTGTGTGTGAAAGGTCAAACCGCCCGAGGTGGTTGCCCAGTGGCTGGCATAATCCGACCAGTTTCCGGTTCCGCCAACCCAGTAATAGTCGGCGGCATGAAGGTTTACCGCAACAAGGATAAACACACTGATAAAGAGTAACTTTTTCATTGGTTGGTGATTTTGTTGGTATATGAATGTTAAAACTTCCGGTTCATTAATATCATAATCAGCAAACCAAATGTAGTGCGAACCAAAAGCAATAATCCCGGCAAATGAGTATTCGCCGGGATTGATTGAGTATTTGCCGGAAACTATTTATTATTTGATTTCGGTGACTTACTGCATGGTATCAAATAATTCGAATAATGCATCCTTTTTGCGGGAGGAAATGGGTACAGTGGATTGATCATCCATGACCAGGTAGCCGCCGTCGGCTTTTTCGTATCGCAGCACATGGTTCAGGTTCACCAGATGGGATTGGTGGGTTCGGAAGAAACCTGCGTCTTCAAGCATCTCATCAAAATCTTTCATGGTTTTTGAAACCAGCAGCTTTTCGCCTTTGGCCAGGAAAAAGCGGGTGTAGTTGCCATCGGCTTCCAGCCTGATGATGTCTTTTACATTTACCACATGCAAACTTTCGGCAGTTCGCAAAACTATTTTCCTGATTTTATCCAGGTTTGAAAGCAGGGCTTTGTATTGCAGGTTGTATTTTTCACCAAGTATTTTCTCAGCGGCTTTTTCAACAGCCTGAATGAGTTCAGCGGCTTTAAAAGGTTTCAGAATATAATCCAATGCGCTGAATTTGATGGCCTTGATAGCGTATTCCTCATAGGCTGTGATGAAAATAATCCCGAAATTGATTTTTTCGAGCCGGTTCAGCAAATCATAACCGTTGCCATCGGGCAGGTTGATGTCGAGCAGCACCAGGTCTGGTTGCTTTTGATGGATGAGATCCAATCCCGAAGCAATGCTGTCGGCTTCGCCTGCAATCTTCAGATCAATGCTGGAATATTTCAGGATACTGATAATGGTTTCCCTTGCCTTGGGTTCGTCGTCAATGATGATGATGGATAGCATGGTGTTGGTTGATTGGTTGATTTGTCAATTGGTTAATTCGTCAATTGGTTAATTGGTCAAATGGTCAAATGGTTAAATGGTTAAATGGTAAATTGGTTAATTGGTCAAATGGTTTCCCGATAGCTCCCGATAGCTATCGGGACGGGATGGTTAATTGGTTTCGTGTTCCTAGTTCATGGTTCAAAGTTTCAAGGTTGAGTAAAATCTAATTAAGCTGTGCTACTGCCACTGCCAACTGCCACCCATTCAACCCTGCCACGGCATTGTTATTTCCACCCTTGTTCCAGCCGGGTTTCCATCCGGGTCGTATAAATCAGTTATTTCCATTCCAAATTTACTGCGAAATTTCTTCGACATAATTTCAAGCCGCTCCCGGATCATGTGTACTGCCAGCGAGAGATGATCTGCGCTTTTGCGAAACTGTTTCGATTCTTCGCGCCCAATGCCATTATCATGAATGGTCACAATAATCGTATTTTCGTTTTTGCTGAACCCAATGTGTAATAAACCTTTTTCTGCTTTATTCCTTAACCCGTGCTCAATGGCGTTCTCAATAAATGGCTGTGCAAGCATGGGTGGGATACGCAGATTGGCTGCATCAATATTTTCATCCACCGCGATGTTAAAACCAAATTTATTGTTGAACCGAAGCGCTTGAAGTTCCAGGTAAATGCGGATCATGGCCAGTTCTTTTTCGAAGAGAACAAACTCAGCCCGGGAGTTTTCAAGCGTTATACGCATCAGTTCGGCAAACTTGGCCAGAAAATCTCCTGCCTTTACCGGGTTCTGATCGTAGAAATAACTTTGTATGGCGATGAGTGAGTTAAAGATAAAGTGCGGGTTCATCTGCGATCGCAACAAACGGTTTTCCAGCTCCACGGCCTTTCGCTGTGCTTTCAGCCTGGTGTTCGCAAAATAGAGATAGGCAGCCAGCATCACTATGGCAAAAAACACTATCACGATCACCAGCAAACGGTTCCGGCGGCTGATCACCATGGTTTGTATGAGGTTGCGCTCGTTCAGCAGGGCAATGTCCTGCTCTTTTTTCGAAGCTTCGTAAATGGCCTCCATCTCGCTGATGGTGCGGTATTGCGATGCCGTGAAAAGGGAATCTTTCAAAGCAGCATACTTTCTGAAATGCAGCAACGCCAGTTGCGGCTTCCCCGATTGTTCATGAAGTTGAGAGAGCAGGTTGTATGCTTCCATCATCAACTCTTTTAATCCGGTTTCCTCAGCCAGTTTAAGCCCGGCGCCAAGTAAAACGGCTGATTTCTGAAAATTCTTTTGTTTCAGATAAACCATTCCCAGCTTGATAGAAGCCTCGGCAATGCCGGTTTTGTCGTTGGCGGCAGCGACAATGGAAAATGCCTGCTGAAAATGTATTTCAGCATCTGACCAGTTTTCTTCCTTTAGCCATGCGTTTCCCAATGCAATGTAGCAGTCGTCAAGTCCGTGACGGTAGCCCAGTTCGTTGTATAGATCAATTGCCTTGCTGATAAAACTACGCGCCTGGGTATTGTTGCCCATGGTGGTCATCACCAGTCCGGATAGCAGGTAGCTGTCGGCCTCACGCTGGCGGTTGCCGGTTTCAATTGAAATCCTGTTGGTTTTGGTGTAATAATCCAGGGCTTTCTCAAAATCTTTCTGGGCATAGTAAACATCGCCAATATTCTGGTAAATGGCTGCAACCCTTCTCTTTTGGCCGGTGTTCTCAAAATACTCAAGGGCTTCAAGGTAATGTTTCAGGGCCAGGGTATAAAATGATTTTTTCTTGTATACATTGCCAATCTGATTGTTGCAGATGGCGATCCAGTCAACATCATTCATTTTACGGGCAATTTCCAGCGCTTTTTGCTGATAATCAAGGGCCAGATTTAGTTCGCCCATATTGTTGTATAGCGTGCCTATTTCGCCGTAACATTCCGAGATGGCCGATATATCATCCAGCATTCCGGCAATTTCCAGCGCCTGCATGTAATAGCTCAGCGATTGATCATAATTACCCTGTAAAAGGTTTTCAATGCCCAGTTGTATGTTGGCTTCCTTTGCCAGCGCTTTCAGGGTTCTGAAGTACTTGTTTGTAGCGGTTTTGTCAGGCTCCGGTATTGCTTCCAGATTATTGTTGATCAGCAACAAAGCTTTATTGTAATAATGGATCAATGAATCGGAAGGGCCATCGAAAAAGCGGTTGCCTTGTGCAAAAAGTTCTTTGATTTGAATGGTGTCAGCTCCCGGCAGGCTTTTGGGATTTCCGGCATATCCGGTAAAAGCATTGTTTGTGATCAGGCATAAACCAGCCACCAGGCAAAAAATGCCTCGTATGCAAATTGATTTTGGTTTGAAGCCCATAAACCCGGATTTAAGGGACATTCGAAAACGCAGGTAATTGCAGAAGCTAAAATTAACTCAAATTTACAACATTTGAAGCCTCAAGCCTAAACCTCAAGTATTTTGTCGTTTTCGGCGATCAGCAAAGGCTCACTCAATCCGGTTGTGAAATGAAACATGGCTTCCGCCACTTTTTCTGCTTTTACGGCGCGGTATTTTTTCAGTTTCCCAACAAGAATGAACGATAAAACCGGATATATCTTTGCGGCAATATCCTCCGCCCAGCGTCGCTCATTGCGTTCGCCCAACAATAAAGACGGCCTTACAATGCAAAGGTGTTTAAAACCAAGCTGTATTAATTCCTGTTCGATTTTTCCCTTTGTTTTCAAATAAAAGGAACTGCTTTTGGCATTTGCGCCAATTGAAGAAATCAAACAAATCCGATCAACGCCGTTTTCCTTTGCCCATTTGGCAACATTCAGCACATAATCATGATCTACTTTATAAAAACCGGCCTGTCCGCCGGCCTTTTTCTGTGTGGTTCCCAGGCAGATGTATGCATCGCGGATGGGCTTTCCGGGTTGGAAAGATTCAATGTTCCCGAAATCAACCAGATGGTGAACTACACCCGGCTTGTCCTGTCCGGTTTTTCTGCGAACCGGCAAATGCAGTTCTTCGTAATATCCGTTTTTAGAAAGTAAGGCAAGCAATGCTGTACCAACCAAACCGGTTGAACCAGCCAGAAGGGCGTTGGGTTTCATAAGCTATAAATGTTTGATCCTGTCTGCAAAGATAGGCATCAAACATTCTTTCTCGGCGCGAGGAATTTGTTATATAGTAAAAGGCCAATAATTGTTGCCACTCCAATCAGGCTGAATATGAACCACAGCAATCCCGGCCTTTGCAGGCCATCTACGAAGTGAACGTAAAGGGTTGCACCCAGGATGCCTCCGACCGCGCTGCCGATTACACCATATAAAAATGAATACCCGAGATAAAGCGCTTTCTTGTCAGCGGGAGCGATCAGCCCGACATACGAAATAAATTTAGGGTGGGCAGTCATTTCACCAATGGAGAAAATAACAATACCGGCCATAAATACCCATGCATGCGTGGAAATTGCCAGGATGGCCATCCCTGCGGTTCCCATTGCAATACCTACGATCATGGTAGGCAGGGCTTTGGTGTTTTTTACAATGCTCGAAACAATCAGTTGAAGTAAAATAATGGTTCCGGCATTGATAACCGTAACGTGCTCGGCATCAAATTCCCAATGGGGATTATCTACAAACAACCGGAGCAGGCTGTTTACGGCATTGTTTACCGGGGTCATGTCCATGTATTCTTTCAGATACCAAAGCACCGTATCAAACATCTGGAAATACAGTATCCAGAACATGGAGTAAATCACGATCATGGTAACGAAACGGTAGTCTTTTAATACCAGCACAACGCCCTTGAGAACCTCAAGGATGGTTTTGGTGCTTTTGGGCCGCGGAGGCTCTTTGTAAACAAAAATATTAAGAACCAGCAACCAACCGGTTCCTATGGCTGCCATGATGAAAATGTACGACCACGAAATGCCTTTGAGATAGGGAACAAGGATAAGGGGAAAAATAAAGGCGCCAAGGTTGATTGTCCAGTAAAAAATGCCAAAACCCAGGCCACTGTTGCTGGCGTCTGTTTCGCGCGCAATGGTTCCCGAAATAAGTGGCTTGAAGAAACCTGCGCCCACTGCCATCAGTGTCAGGCTCAGAAATACCAGCGAATAGCTTGTAACGGCACTGGTAAGCAGGTAGCCGATACTCATAACAGCAAAGGCAAACATCAGTACTTTGCGGTAACCGAAACGGTCGGCGATGGCTCCTGATAAGATCGGCAGCAGATAAAGCAGGGGGGTGATGGTGCTTTTGATCACACCTACACTTTCCTTTGAATAGCCCAGATGCATTACAAGATAAACTGACAAAACCGACATTACACCGTAATACGATCCGCGTTCAAAGAACTCCATGATGATGACCGTCCAGAAATTTCTGGGAAAAGAGCGTATACCACTGCCTTTTTTTTCTGTTGCTTCCATAAATAATGATGTTTTAAGTGATAGATTAACAGGTTCTTATAATAGCAAGACCCAGCGGCCTCAAAAACCACGCAAATGAATGAAAAATAGTCGTCCGAAAAACAATTCATGCCTTTCGGTTAAAAACTTTTTTCAGAATGTTAACAACTTAAAATCAGCCGGGTATAACCAGCAACTGCACGGTGGCGCGGCTGCGTTGCTCAAGCAGGATTGTACGCGAATTTACTACCTTGTCAATACAGCCCTGGTCGTAATTCCTGATGGTGATCAGCTCGAGGTTCTGGTTGTATTTTACCTTGTATTTTTCCTGAAGCGCCTGAATAAGCATTTTAAAACCAATATCATACCCATCAATACAAACAGAAAAGCTAATGGCAGAATTTTGCATCATTTTGATCCGGACGCGGTGCGAGGAAAACACCCCGAAAATATCAATCAGGTTTTCCTCATTTACAAATGAGAAATCACGGGGACTGATGCTGATAAGTGTCTGGTTGAATTTGTAAATGTAGGAGGGAACCGCCTCATACTTTTCGTCGCTGTCCTGTATCAGCGAACCCGCCAGCCCGGGATCGGAAAAGGATTTTATCCACAAGGGGATGTTTTTATTCTGTAGCGGCTTGATTGTTTTCGGGTGTATGATCTTTGCCCCGTAATAGGCCAGTTCAATGGCATCGCTGTATGAAAGGCGGTCAATCTTTACCGTTTCGCGGAAAATGGCCGGATCGGCATTTAACAGCCCCGGCACATCTTTCCAGATCACCACTTCTCTGGCATCAAGGGCATAGGCAAAAATGGATGCTGTAAAATCAGAGCCTTCCCTGCCCAGGGTGGTGTTTTTGCCTTCGGGTGTTGAGCCAATAAAACCCTGTGTGAGTACGAAGTTATCGGCTAAAATCGCCTCCTGAACCGATTGCCTGATCAGGGTGGTTGTTTCAGGCCATAACACCTTGGCGTCGCGGTAGATATTGTTTGTGCGAACCAATTTCCTGGCATCCAGCAAAATGTGCCTGAAGTCTGAGTTTTCCAGGAATGAGGAAACAATGCTGGTGGAAAGCAGTTCTCCGTAAGGCACCAGCATGTCGTACCATTCGTCGAAAGTATTTTTTGTTTCCGATGTGGCCAGTTTTTTCATTTCGCCGAACAAACGGTTTGCGCGCTCATATGCTTTGTGTTTGGGATCGGCAAACAGATTCCCCAGAATATCACGATGAAAGGATTGGATCATTTCGAGCTGTCCGGCATACAAATTCATGTTTCCTTCAAAGGAATAAGCGGCAAGCTTTTCAAAAGCGTTGGTCATTTTGCCCATGGCCGACAATACAACTACCAGGGGCTGGCCGGTGTAGTTGCGGATGATTTTCGCCACATTGCGAACCGCCGGGGCATCTTTTACCGAGGCGCCGCCGAATTTGAATACTCTCATGAGCCTGAACTTAATGAAGGACAAATGTAGAAACTTAATCGGAATAATTTAAACCGCAAAGGCGCTCCCGATAGCTATCGGGAGGCGCAAAGATTTGATTTGAAAGACAATAAGGAACCTCTGGTTGAAAAAATTATTGTTTCATTTTTATAACACCAGTTAGAATCCGCGTTCCGATAGCCATCGGAATCTGTTTGATCCGCGCTCCATCAAAAAGTCAATGGCTGGATGGCATTGGATTACAATACCTGAAAAATCAATGCCAGGCCTGACAGAATGAGAACAAAGTCTGTTTTCTTCACAGCTTGCCTTTACAGCAGAATTTGGTTGGCGTAGTCAAAAAAGAAATTCTTTGTTTTAAAATCCAGCTTTCGGTATTTAATCAGGAAGCTTTTTGGGAGAAAAACAGATTCAATTTCCCTTAATGGGATCAGGAATAAATCATTTGGGTCATCAGGCGTACCACCCACCCCAATTGCAATAAATACAGGTATTTTGCTTTCAGATTCATATCTGCGGTAAGTTTCAATTTGATTTTCTTTTGTCCATTCAATTCCGCTCTGATAATAATATGATCTGTACTTACATTCCACAGCAAAGTTTTCTTCCACATTGCCCATTCTGAAACACAAAAGCAAATCAGGGTTTACCGTGGCTTCGGCATAAATTCCCTGATAATACTTGTCGCCGGCCCAGTTTTTCAGTGTGAAATAGGCTTTGTTGAATCTGGATGCAATATAGCCTTCAAAGATATTTCCCGACTCTTTGTTTTTATCAATCATTCTGGTTTCAGGATCAGATTCTGTTAACCTGATCTCGTTTTCAAGCAATTCGCTAACAATTTTCTTTTCAATGCCAAGTTCAGCTGCCCGATTGTGAATGTGCTCAGTCTCGTTACCTGTAAGCACCCCATCGGCTGCTGCAAGTTTGGCCAGGCCGGCAATTTCCTGCATGCCGGCATCCACCTTTGGCTTTTCCGGCAAATTGTTTAGCTTTTTCTTCGGCTCAGGTTCTTTTTTGTTTCCTTGCGAACCGGCCTTTTGTAGTTTGAATACCAGCGCCATCCCTGCCAGACCGGCTATGATAAAAATAATTTTTAGAATAGGTTCCATTATGCGTAATATATTTGATTTGAGTTTGCTGTTGTGCTGCAAAAACTTCCTTATCCACTACGTGGAATAAAATCTAATGTTAACATCTGTTCTACAATACCATATCCGCTACGCGGAATTTGGTTGATTTAACTCTACGATGCCGGCATCCATGTCAGCCATGCACCGGCCATTTCAGGCGGGCGCTACGCGGAATGCGGTTTACTGATAAATAATTCACCATTGGCGATATTGTATTGTAGCATTGTGTCCCAATAAAAACCTCCTTATCCACTACGTGGAATAAATCTAACGTTAACGTTTGTTCTACAATACCATATCCGCTACGCGGAATGCGGTTTGATGTAACTCTGCGATTTGCCATATCCTCGCCAGCCATGCACCGGCCATTTGAGGGCAGATGGGCGCTAAGCTGAATGCGATCTACTGACAAATAATTCACCATAGGTGATATTGTATTGTAGCATTGTGTCCCAATAAAAACCTCCTTATCCACTACGTGGAATTAAATCTAACGTTAACATTTGTTCTACAATACCATATCCGCTATGAGGAATGGTGTTTGATGCAACTCTACGATTTGCCATATCCTCGCCAGCCATGCACCGGCCATTTGAGGGCAGATGGGCGCTACGCGGAATGCGGTTTGCTGAGAAAGATTTCGCCGTAGGCGATATGGTATTGTAGCAAAAAAGCATACGAACAGGATTTTAATACCTCGTAGAGGTTATGCAAATTAAGGTTATTGGTAATGCCTGGATAATTTTCATCAGCTAAATGTTATTTATCTTTATTTGATTCTTACCCGCTCCATGGTCAGTAATACAATCCATGAATCAGTGCATGGAAATGTCAATCTAATGAGCTTATTTTTGGTGATAATGTTTCCATTAAATATATTGGCATAAACCACTAAGTTCAGGAAAAACGGAGTAAGCATTTACACCATAGGTGTCTAGCTCTTTAAGCATTGTATTTTTGACATCTTCGCTCGATAAAATCAATATCACTTTCGCTAACTTTTTATCATTTCCTTTTTTTATGTCCAGTGCGGTGTACATATTATTGTCTTTTAGATAAAAGTGACTTGTAAACCATCCGTTTTGAGATACGATACGAGAAGCAATATGCTTTGGTTGGTAAACTAAAGTTCTTTCTTGATCGAATGGACTACCTGAATTAATATCAACAATATCAGTTTGACTGAATGAGTAACACCATACTATTCGGTTTGAATCTTCTTTTGGATTATCAGACAAAGCAAACCATAAAGCTGTAAGGGGATTTGAGGTCCAATCCAGCAATCTGGTTGGCAAACCATGATGTTGAGCAATCGCTAGAATTTCCCAGTCATTAATATTCTTATCAGGAGTATATGGATACGATAATCTTCTGAACTCTGCAATCAGCTTCCTTTCAAATAATCCTCGATCTTCCTTCTCATATTCAGGCCTTCCTAATTTAGGGAACAATGGTTTATCAACAGATTGACCCCTATAAATCAAATACTCATCCTGGTTTTGCTTCAACAGATATGCCTCTATTCCCTGTGTTACATTTAAGTACTCTGCAAATGATCGAATTTCGTACGTCTTAATTTCTTTGTTCTCGTTCATATGAATAAAATATTGTCATTTAGACTCCTTCCACAATCCTCACCTCCTCCTCCGTCAACCCATACAACCCATAAACCAACGCATCAATCCTGCGCTCAGCATGATCAATGGCACGTTGGAGTTGTTGGCGGTGGGAGTCTAAAGCAGAGTTTAAAAGCTGACTATTTAGTGCAAGTGCAGTGTCAACCTGATTTATTACTTGACTATACAATTGCTCATCTTTTTCTATTGACAAATCCAGTTGAACAATTGGAAAGTTCTTGAGATAAACATAACTTGGCTCATAGAAGTTCCCTCTAAGTTTAGGAAGTATTTTTTTGAACCAGAAGTATGTCAAATTACTGTTTAACAAACCAAGAAGAAATTTATCATCGATTGTTATTATGAAGCATTTTTGGTTTGTGTACAAATTATTGAGGTCAAGTGTAAATTCGGGTCTTTTCAGAATATTTGGATAAATAATCTTGGGTTTTTCAAATTCCGGCCAATACGCCACAGTATCTTGAATTTCAAACCACTTATAAGGCCCAGGTTTGCGGCCTTTCCAATTTTCACCTTTCCAATCCTTCGGCTTTGGAGTAAGTTTTTCACGGAATTGTAATAAATGGTTTTTAATGGCAGGAAATTCATCAATGTTAATTCCACGCCTTGTAAAGATCAGGTACTTATCAGCAATCGGCGGCTGATAACGCTTAATATCCCTGCCAGCCAGAAATGGTTTGATGACTTCAGCGCTTTTAGAATCTTCTGCGATCAGACGATTTTTTGTTTCTTCGTCAATGACAAATGCTTCATTCAATCCGGTAAGCACGCCTCTAAAAATTTTACCTTTGACATACTCACCGAGAGGAATAGAATTTTCTTGCAATTTCTTTAGAAGTCTGGCTTCCGCATCGCCGGTTAGTTGCCAGCCATCGTTATCAAGATTACCAATTGAAATTTCCCTTTGGCTTTCAAGAAAATAGTCGCGAAGGTTTGTGAAATCAAGCGTTCTAACATCGCATGCCCAAAACTTACCGGTAGGTTTCCCACCTGCAATAAAAATACACGGATAGGTTGTGGCTTGCTGAAAAACCGGCAGATCGCCAAAATCAATAATTTCCTTTATAGGTTGCTTTTTAAGCCAGCGCCTTAAAGGTTCACCATACTTTGCCCGCATCCATTTGTTGGCCACAATAATCCCAAACAATCCGCCATCCTTGAGGATATTCAAACCCTTTTCAAAAAAGTAGGCATACAGGTCGGCCATACCATGATACACCTTGTACCGGGTTTTGAAATATTCCTTCTGTTCACCGAGCAACTCCTGGCGCACATATGGTGGATTCCCGATCACCGCACCAAAACCCCCGTTCTTAAAAATTTCCGGGAAGCCCTGTTTCCAGTCAAAGGCATTGATCTTTTTAAGCTGCGCCGGGAAAAGTTCCAGTTGGTTGTCATAAAAATCAGAACCAATCAGCGAGTTCCCGCATTTGATGTTGTTGCCCAGGTTGGGCAGCACCCTTTCGTGAAACAACTGCAACTGCTGGTTGATGCTGGATTGTGTTTCGCCTTCCAGCGCTTTGAGCAAGAGGTTGAGCTTGGTCACTTCCACGGCTTGGGGGTCAATGTCCACCCCGTAAATGTTGTTGAGCAAAATGCGCTTTTTCTCGGCGGTGGTCAGTTTGCCATCGGGAGTCAGAACTTCGTCCCTTGCACCTCGTCCCTTTTCCTTCTTTTCAGAATTTCTTGCACTCAGGTAATATTTAAGATGCCAGTCAAGCAGGTACTGGTAAGCGCCGATCAGAAAAGAGCCGGAACCGCAGGCGGGATCGCAAATGGTGAGGGCTGAAGCTTCTTTTGGGGATTTGCCTTCCAGCAATTTGCCCACGGTGTTTTCCACAATATAATCCACCACATACTTTGGGGTGTAATAAACGCCTCCGGCTTTGCGCACTTCGGGTTTTTCCTCAATTTTGGCATAATGTGCGGGCGTGAGCCGTATGGTTTTGCCCAGAAAGCGTTCATAAACGCTGCCAAGGATATCGGCGGGCATTACTGAAAACTCATACTCGCTGTGCGGATAATACAGGTTTCTGATGATGTTTTTCAGTGTCTTGTTCACCACCGCAAGGCCTGGGGTAATGCGGTCGGCTTTGAAATCGAAAAGCCCGGAATTGTATTTGTCGTCGGCCTCATGAAAAAGGGCCATCAGGTTGGCATACACTTCCCCTTTTTCAGCGGCTTTCTTCAAACGGCCATAGGTTTCCACGCCACGGTCTTCGCACATACGCAGGAAGATGATGCGGTCAATGGTTTTCTGCACTGCAAAATTGATCTCGTCTTCATCCAGGCTTTTGTTGTTCAGGGCAATATTGGTGGCCAAATCCTTGCGCCATTCCTCAATGGATTTCAGGAATTCATCGTCAACAGTGGTGGTGCCTTTGCGGGCGGTATCGCTTTGCACGTATTTGTCGAAACGGCCTTTGGGCAGGTTTTCCTTTGCGAACACATCCCAGATGAAGTCGAATTCATCAAGGTACTGATCGTAAGTGATGTATTTAATGCGGGCAACAGAAGCTTTGTCGCTGGGTTTGGGTTTCTTGGTGCAGTCGTAAACAGCAAATTCTTCAAAATCGGTAACGATTGAAACCGGCACTTTGGCACTCCAGCCGTAACGCCTCACCTGGTAAGCCGGGCCAATATCGTCTTTGATGTTGATGGAGGGCTTTTTGGCATCCACAAAGAACTTACGCTGCCCGAAAAGCGTAAAGGCATAATCAGGCGCTTTGGTGGCTGAACCCACTTTTACCTTGTCTTCATGAATCACTTCGCGGTAAGCCTCGGCAAAACCCTGTTCATTGTCCATGTCCCATCCCAACGCTTTGAAAAAAGGGTTGATATAATCCACGCGGGTTTGGTGTTCGTTGTAGCCTTTGCGCTTGTATTCTTCAACGTGTTCGCGGAAGCGCTCAATCAGTTGTTCGATTTTCTGCCGGGCAATGAGTTTGGGGTCTGACATGGTATTTGCGTTTTTCAATGGTCAAATTTATGAAAACTATGCTATTATTACTTAAAAAACTTTTCGGTGAACAATCACCCTTAGGCTTTGTTAACCTCATAATATTTAATAGTCAATTTCATTATGAAAACCCTCATCGAATTTATCCGCGAAAAACAGTATGAAATCCCATACGCCACCGGCGAATTTACCCGCCTGCTCCACGACCTGACCATTGCCGCCAAAATCGTAAACCGCGAAGTGAACAAGGCCGGTCTGGCCGATATCATGGGCGAATCGGGTGTGAGCAACGTTCAGGGCGAAGACCAGAAAAAACTTGATGTTTTTGCCGACAAACATTTTATCCAGGCGCTGAAAAACGGCGGCCAGTGCTGTGCTGTGGTTTCGGAAGAGCTGGATGAGCCGGTCATTTTTGACGACGAATACTCTATGAACGGCAAATATGTGGTGGCCATTGATCCGCTGGATGGTTCCAGTAATATTGAGGTGAATGTGCCGATCGGGACGATTTTCTCGGTTTACAAACGCATCTCGCCCCCCGGAACAAAAGCTACCGTTGAGGATTTGCTTCAACCCGGCGAAAACCAACTGGCGGCAGGCTACATCACCTATGGTTCATCAACCATGCTTGTTTATACCAGCGGAAACGGGGTAAACGGCTTCACTTATGATCCTTCGGTAGGGCTTTTCCTTCTGTCGCATCCTGATATGAAAATCCCTGACTCGGGCGCTATGTATTCCATTAATGAAGCCAACTACATCTATTTCCCCGAAGGAGTTAAAAAATACATCAATTATTGCCAGGAACACGACAAAGAAACCAACCGCCCATTTTCAACACGCTACATCGGTTCGCTGGTAGCCGATTTTCACCGCAATCTGATCCGTGGCGGAATTTATATTTATCCGGGTACGGCAAAAAACCCTGATGGCAAGCTGCGACTGCTTTATGAATGCAACCCGATGGCATTTATTGCCGAACAGGCCGGGGGCAAAGCCACCGATGGCTATCACCGCATCCTTGAATTGAAACCCAAAAGCCTCCATCAGCGCGTGCCTTTTTTCACAGGTTCTTCGCTGATGGTTAACAAGGTTATGGAGTTCATGAGCCTGTATATGAATAATTCAGAACGACCCAAAGGCGTTTATTGCGACAATTGCCGCAAGCCATTGCAGTAGGTTGTGATGCGGTGACATATTCGCCGAAAGCACGGGCTTGTGTGCTTTGCCACGTTTTATCGGGTTGGGTGGCGGGTTGATTAGTCAATTTGTAAAATGGTCAATTGGGCTATGCAGTTTGAACTTTGATCGTCAGACTTTGAATTTTGTTCCGTCCCGATAGCTATCGGGAGCTATCGGAATGTGGATTTATTCTGGACTTGCCACGCCGCCGCCGAACCATATCAAAATTGCAGGATGGTCTCGCCCCTCGTCCCTCGTCCCCTGCCTTTCGTCTCCTTGTCTCCCCCTCTCCCTGTCTTTTTTAACCCCGCTCTCAATCAAACTTATGCAATTTTTCAGCGGGTTTTTGTTTTGAACTGTAGTGAACAAATTTACCGATCCCAAAACCCAGGGCTGCTCCGATCAAAACATCCGAAGGCCAGTGTTCCCCGTTCTGAACCCTTGCCAGTGAGGCCATGGTTGCCAGCGAATAGCAGAGCACAGGAACCCATATTGTTTCCTTGTACTCTGCGGCCAATACTGTGGCCATTGCAAACGACAGCATGGCGTGCCGCGATGGAAATGCGTTATACTTCCATTTCCCGAATGGGCCGTCCCAGTGATACGGATCGGAAGGGCAGAGGTCTCCCGGCCGCGCACGCTGGAGTACATACTTCAATGATCCGGCTGTAAAAACTCCGTAGCCATAGGCTTTTACAACCGCCAGTGCAGTTCCTTTGGCGCGCTTGTCTCCTGTAAAGTACATTCCTCCCAGAACAGGGGCAACCCAAATTCCCATACCAAGCGGGTTGAGAAACCATTTATCGGGTTGTGTGAATGATTCCGGATTGTTACGGATGACAAAATCGCGGATTTGGGCGTCGTATAAATATAAGCCGATGCCGGCTCCGGTAATGGATGAAGCGGCAATCCATTGACTTCCATTCCATTTAGCAGGGCGGCCGGCAAAATCCTTAAAATCGGTAAAGTAAGATTTAAAATAGGGGAGGCCGACCTGTGTGTGGTTGAATTCCATAGAAACGGCGGTTTGCCCCTGCATCCGCAATGCCGCCGGCAGCAACAAAACAAGGGGCAGCATCAGGGCGATGATTGTTTTTGTTTTCAACACATTTCCCATGATGCTGCCCGTTTTATACCGGTAAATATTATTGGCCTGATTAGCGAAGCCTATAACTTTTTCCCGTCTTTCACTTCCTTCTTGATCCGCTGGATATGGCCACGACCCAGCGCTTTCACCTCGCATCCAAGCTCAAAATACCTGCGTATCTGATCATCGCCCAGAATGCCAAAGCAATCAATTACGGCGATAGGTTGCCCGGCCCATTTTACAATGTCATCGGGGTTCAGGTTTTTGTATTCTTCATGAGGAACGGCGAGTATAAGCGCTTCAACGCCTTTGAGGGCCTGAGGCAAATCTTTCTGAACGCGGACTTCCTGCAGATGATCCTGGTTACGGAAGAACCGGCTCCACGAGTGGCCGGGAGCGGGATAAACATCCTGGTTTTCGAGTTCGTACCAATGGTCAACGTAGGGGTCGTGCACATGCATTTCGGCGCCCATTTCTGTGAGTTTGCGAACCACCAGTTCACTGCCACTGTAGCGTGTATCGCCCACATCCTGTCGGTAGCTGGCTCCGCACAGTAATACATCCGAGCCTGCGATATAACGCGACATATTGCGTAAAGCATCGCGCACAAGCTGGGCTACGTGCAAAGCGCGGGTGTCGTTAATATCAATGGCGGTAGGGGTGATTTTGAAAACATCGTCGCCGTCCTCAAAGCCCAGGATATGGCGGTAAGCCCAGTAACCCAGGCCGCCATCCTTGGGCAAACAATACCCGCCGATTCCGGGACCGGGAAAGATCATATTGCTGTGTGTGGGGCGCATTTTGATGGCATTGATCACCTTGATCAGGTCTACGCCGTTGCGTTCGGCAAACAAACTCCATTCATTCAGATAGGCCAGAATGGTGGCGCGATAAGAGTTTTCAACGATCTTGGTGGTTTCTGATTCAATGGGGCGATCCATCACTGTGAGCGGATAATCTTTGGTGTTGAGCACTTCGTGCAGGAATTTTTCTACCTTGCGGCGGGCTTCGGTGTCGCAACCGGAGCAAACCCTCCAGAAATCACGAATGCTGGAAACGTATTCGCGGCCGGGCATTACACGTTCAAAACTGTGGGCAAGCAGCGGGGTTGATTTGATCCCGCGTTTTGAGAAAGCCTTTTTGAGGATGGGCCAGGCCACAAACTCGGTTGTGCCGGGGGCAACGGTGGTTTCAATCAACACGAGACATTCGGGCGGTATTTTTTCACCTATGGTTTTCATGGTGGCTTCCAGTGCAGCCATATCGGCTTCGCCGGTGCGCATATCGCCCAGGTCCTGCTTTGCATAGTCGCATTGTACGTCAACCACAACACAATCGGCCAGTTTCAGGCAATCGCTGTTGTAGGTGGAAACGAATGTTTTCTTTTCAACCACTGTGCGGTGAATGATTTGGTCCACCTCTGGATCTTCAGCTTTTACCGGTGAAATTCCCATATTAAGCATGGGGATCTTCCAATAGCTTCTTACGCTTGGGCGCTGGCATCCAATCACCAGTTTAGTGTTGTTGCCGTCTTCGCCGGTGGTGTCGGCCACTATAGCAGCCATAACCGCTCCAACGAAACCCAGCCCCATTACCACAACCACTTCCTTGCCTTCGGTGCGAGCCTGTTGTGCAAGCGCCTCAAGGCGTTTATATTCCTTTGCGTATTCGTTCTTTTGTGGGAGTGCGAATTGCTCACCAGCCGGATTAACGGAGTAAATCATTTCGTTTTTCATTGATCATAAGTTGATTAAAAATAGGTATTTTATTGCTTAAAGGCATGCTCAAAGTCCAAAGTCCAAAGCTCAAAATCCAAAGTTTAAAGTCGTCACTTGTAAATTGTAAACGCGATTTACCGCAACTGTGCGTTCAGTTCTTTTTCAAAAACACGGACAAGTTTATTCATGAACGTATCAATTTCTTCATCCTTCAGGGTCTTGCTGTCGTCGCGCAAAATAAAACTCACAGCATATGATTTTTTACCTTTTTCAATACTTTCTCCTTCGTAAACGTCAAACAGGCTGATATTTTGCAGCAACCTGCCTCCGTTTTGAAGTGCCAGTGTCTCAATCTGGCTGAACTTTACCTGTGTATCAAGCAACAGCGCCAGGTCGCGGCGCACTTCAGGGTAACGGGGTATTTCTGTGTATCTGAGTGAGGCTTTTTTTGCCAGAATGGCCAAACACAGTTCCCAGTCAATCTCAGCACAAAACACATCCTGCTTGATGTCAAAGTGTTTCAGAACATCTTTTTTGATCAGGCCGTAATCTGCCAGCTTTTCCTCACCGGCGTATAAACTCTGGCCATACATCAGGAAGTCTGCACGGGTTTCGGTTGTCTGGTATGTGGAGGAGTCAATACCTATGCGTTCGAGCAGGGCATGAACCATGGCTTTGAGTTGGAAAAAGTCGGTTTTTTCTTCTTTCAGGTACCAGGATTCAGGATGTTTCCCGCCTGTAGTGAACATCGCAATTTTCCAGTGTTCGCGGTATTTGCCCAGTTTGTTGCTGTCTGATGTTTTTTCGCGGTCACTTGTGTAAGTGGCTCCAAACTCAAACAGCTTCATGTCATTCACCTTGCGGTTTAGGTTAAATATAATGGTTTCAAGCCCGCCGGTAAGCAGGGATTGACGCATCACATCCAGATCGCGGCTGATGGGATTGAGGATGTGCACGTGCTTTTCCTTTTGAACAAAAGGCAGGGACTGATCGTAAGTTGATTTTGACAATGAATTGCACATAATCTCGTAATACCCGTTGCTGACGAGAAAATCAGAGGCCGTATTCCGCAATTTCAGGCGATCGGGCTTTTCGGTAAGCGAGATGGATGAGCGAAGTGAAGAATCAAATTCAATATTATTATAGCCGTAAATCCTTAGTATTTCTTCAATTACATCGGCTTCGCGCAGCACATCGGTTTTGCAGGTTGGAACCGCAACCAGAAAACCTTTATCATTGAAGTCGGTTATTTTCATTCCCAGCCAGTTCAAAATGCCATGAATAACTTCCGGTGCGATTGTTTTTCCCGTTAGCCGCTCTATGTTCCTGTAGTTCATTTCAACCTGGGCGGGCAGTATGGTTTCGGGGTAAACATCCACCACCGCCGAACTGATGAGTCCGCCGGCAATTTCCTTTATCAGCATGGCAGCCCTTTTCAGTGCATACACCGTGATGTTGGGGTCGGTTCCACGTTCGAACCTGAATGAGGCGTCGGTTTTTAACCCATGATGTTTTGATGTTTTGCGAACGCTGACCGGATTGAAATAAGCGCTTTCAAGAAAAACATTGCGGGTTTTTTCGGTTACCCCCGATTTTGTGCCACCAAAAACGCCGGCAATACACATGCCTTCTTCGGCATTGCAGATCATCAGATCGCCTGCAGTGAGTTTGCGTTCTGCCTCGTCGAGTGTGGTAAAAGGTGTACCTTCTGGAAGTTGTCTCACTATTACTTTATTCCCGATGATGAAATCTGTATCAAAAGCGTGCAGTGGCTGCCCCAATTCAAAGAGTACAAAATTGGTGATGTCAACCACGTTGTTGATGGACCTCACTCCAATGGATTTCAGAAAATCGCTGAGCCATTGTGGAGAATCTTCTACCTTCACCCCACTGATCGTAATTCCGGAATACCTGGGGCAGGCTGTAGCATCGGCTATTTCTACTTCAATATGGTTGCTGTTATTGTCAATTTCAAAGCCACCGATATCAGGAAGTCTTAATGATATCTGTTTTTCGGGTTCATAAAAATGCGCTGCGTTCCAGGCAGCTACCAGGTCGCGTGCCACACCAACGTGCGAGGCTGCATCGGAGCGGTTGGGTGTAAGTCCGATCTCAAGGATTACATCTTGGTAAACATCGAAATAACCGGCTGCCGGCATTCCTGTTACTGCATCGGCAGGCAAAACCATGATACCTTCGTGGGAGTCGCCAAAGCCAAGCTCATCTTCGGCGCAGATCATGCCTTCCGATACCTCGCCCCTGATCTTACTTTTTTTGATGGTGAACGATTGATCTCCCATGGTCAGTGTGGCGCCTTCCAAAGCCACAAGAACCTTCTGGTCTTCGGCTACATTGGGAGCGCCGCATACAATATCAAGCAGCCTGTCGCCTCCCACATCTACTTTTGTCAAAGTAAGTTTGTCGGCATTTGGATGTTTTGCACACGATTTTACTTCGCCGATCACAATTCCCTGCAAGCCACCTTTGATATTTTCGAACTTTTCAATGGATTCAACTTCAAGGCCGGTATCGGTAAGAATTCTGGCAATATCTTCGGGTGATGCTTCAATGCCTGTGTAATCTTTAAGCTTATTGTACGAAACTTTCATCTGTTTTTCAGTGTGGGTTTTTTCTCAAGTTTGCAAAAGTAAGGAAAAGGTGTTAATGTGTTAAAGTGTTGATATGTTCAAGGTAATAAATCCCATGGTATCGCTTAAAGCGATGCTATGGGTAAAAATAATAGCATCGCTGGGAGTATACCATTTCATTTGATTAGCGATAGCATCGCTGAGAGCGATACTATCGCAGGGAAGTTTCTAATTCAGGAAATCTTCCCCCAGTTTTCCTGCTGTGAGGCAAGCTGCCTGAGGTGTTGTTTTATTGCAGCGTGTTCGGGTTTTTTAAATTCGGGATCGCTTTCTGCGACTTCTTCAGCAGCAGAACGTGCCATTTGCAGGATTTTGCCGTCTTTGGCAAGGTCGGCTATTTTAAATTCCAGCGCTCCGCTTTGGCGGGTTCCCTGTAATTCGCCGGGCCCCCGGAGCTGAAGGTCAACACTGGCTATTTCAAAACCGTCGTTGGTGTTCACCATGGTAGCGATCCGCTTTTTTGCGTCGCTGGTCAGCTTGTAGCTGGTCATCAGGATGCAATAGCTTTGCTCGGCGCCACGGCCCACGCGCCCGCGCAACTGGTGCAATTGCGAAAGCCCGAAACGCTCGGCATTTTCGATTACCATCACCGAGGCATTGGGTACATCCACACCTACTTCAATTACAGTGGTGGCCACCATGATCTGGGTTTCCCCTTTCACAAAACGTTGCATTTCGTAATCCTTGTCAGCAGCTTTCATTTTCCCGTGCACAATGCTTACAGCGTATTGCGGCAACGGGAATTCCCTTACAATGCTTTCATATCCATCCATCAGGTCTTTCAGATCCATTTTTTCCGATTCCTGTATCAACGGATACACCACGTAGATCTGCCGGCCTTCGCTGATTTGCTTTTTCATGAACCCAAACACCCTTAAGCGCTGTGCATCAAAATAATGGATCGTTTTTACCGGCTTACGACCGGGCGGTAATTCATCAATCACAGAGTTATCGAGGTCGCCGTAAAGTGTCATGGCAAGCGTTCTGGGAATCGGTGTGGCGGTCATTACCAGCACATGTGGCGGAATAGTGTTTTTTTGCCAAAGCCTGGCACGCTGCGCTACTCCGAACCGGTGTTGTTCGTCAATAACCACCATTCCAAGGTTTTTAAACTGTACAGAATCTTCAATCAGGGCATGGGTTCCAACCAGGATCTGAAGTTCTCCGTTGAGCAATGCTGCGTTAATTTCATTGCGTTTGGCGCCTTTTGTTGATCCGGTCAACAACTCACACCGGATATTGATGCCTTGCAGCATACGGTTCAAAGATTCGTAATGCTGGGAAGCCAGAATTTCTGTAGGCGCCATCATACAGGCCTGGCAACCATTATCCAGCGCCATGAGCATTGCCATCAAAGCCACTATGGTCTTACCACTTCCCACATCTCCCTGCAGCAATCGGTTCATTTGCTTGCCCGAGCCTGTGTCCTGCCTGATTTCACGGATCACACGCTTTTGCGCCTGGGTAAGCTCAAAGGGAAGGCAATTGTGGTAAAAGCCATTAAAGAACTCTCCGATCTTTGAAAAGGAATGTCCGGTCACTTTCAGCTTTCTGTGCTCACGGTTCAGAAGCATGGGAAGCTGATTAAAGAAGAGTTCATCAAATTTCAGCCTGAAGCGGGCATGCGAAAGTATCAGGGCATCGGCAGGGAAATGGATGTTTAACAGGGCTTCTTCGCGCCCCATCAGTTTCTTTGCGTTGAGAAAGTCCTGGGGCAGAATTTCCGTTATTTGGCCCCTTACACGCTCCATGAGGTTGCTCATGATCTTTGCGATGCCTCTTGCATGTAACCCTTTTGATTTCAATTTTTCCGAAGAACTGTAAAATGGTTGCAGGGGTTCGCCGGCCAATATTCTTGCTTCTTCAACGAGTTCAATTTCAGGATGGGGAACACTGAATTTGTTGTTAAAGATGTTGGGTTTACCGAAAATGAGGTATTCTTTTCCCGGTATAATTTTCTCTTTCACCCACCGTATGCCCTGAAACCATACCAATTCAATCCTGCCGCTGTCATCTTCCAGAAAGGCGTTTAAGCGTGTGCTGCGTTTTGATCCGGTTTCCTGGAGATTTTTTATGATCCCTTTCAACTGCACATAGGCGGCATCAGAGCGTATGTCGGCAATTTTCATTACCTGGCTACGGTCAACATGGCGAAAAGGATAATAATGAAGCAGGTGTTCGAAGGTGTGGATGTTGAGTTCTTTTCTGAGCAAAGCCGCCCTCACAGGCCCCACGCCTTTCAGGTATTCAATGGCTGTTTGCAATACTGGTTGATACATGCTTTGCCGGCTGGTTAAACTGCAAAGGTAAGAAAACAAAAGAGGCTGCTTCCTTGCGGAAGCAGCCTCCTGAAATCATTTCAATAATGTTAGTATTCCCAGAGATCGGTTTCCCAAAGGAACATCTGGTTTTTAATCCTTTCGGCTTCCAGCAGGGCGTCCAGCCCAACGGCATAGTCGCTGATCTGGCGGTCGTAAACATTGTCTTCCTTATAAATATAACTGGCAAAGAAACGTTTCAGGAAAACATCGTCGTAGCTGAGCCTTTGTGCGCTGTTGTGCCGGTTAAACACTTCGGCTTTTGCCAGTACGGGCCTTGCTTCGGGGAAGTAGATCCAGAACAATGGCTCGTAACCGCGAAGTTCGCCGCGCTCGTCGTAACTGTCACGAACAGGGCAAATGCCGAGTATCCGCGCTTCCATCATGCTGCGTTGCTTGTCAAAAACCCAGTCTTCCTTAATACGGAACCTTTTCACATCCATAGGGTTGAAACGGGTCACCACAATGGTATCGTACCATTCGTAAGGAGGTGTAGGGCGTTGCAGGCGCAGTGTATCGGTTCTTTCGAGCCGGCGCATGATTTCATGATAGGTTAAGGGAACCAGAAACTCATCGGTGGGGGCGGATGCATCATAAGCTGTTATAGATCCTTCTTTGAGGGCATCCATCAAAACGGTGACGAGGTTTCTCCAGCCATTATGCGGATATTCAGGATAATAGAAGGGTTGGTTCATCCTTTCACGCAGGTCAATAACACGCCAGATGCGCTTCATCCACATTACATCCGCTTCGCGAATGAATGCATACGGAATCGGGGTTCTGTCAGTGATATGCTGGCGATCGTAAACGGCATCGCGTGGCGGACTGTCAAGTATCTGCGCTGTGGCCTGGTTGCCAAACGATGCAGCCATTCCAATGATTACCAGCGCAAGGATTATTCTTTTCATCTTATGATCGTTTAAATACTACTATTATTAACTACAAAAGTGGCTATTGTATTGTAAGGTTGATGGTTCCCAAACGGCGGGTTCCGCCATCGGGGCCCCTTGCATATATGTTTTCAAGCCATACTCTGTCGCCGCGGCGGGCATTCTGAATATAGTTGATCATTTCTTCGGTTAAACGGTTTCCGGTGCCTGAGCGCTGGAAAATGTCGCCTGCCCTGGTGGCCACAAACTCAAAAGAAGTGATCTGGAAATTCAGGTCAAATTCAAAATCAGCGGGCATGGTTGGAATGATGGCTGTTGCAGCGAGCAGTCGGCTTCTTTCAATATTGCCGCCGGTAATTCCTGCAATGGTTGCTGCCGGGTCGGGAACGCGTTTAACGCGGAATTCCGATGAACCCATGTTGCGCCCTTCTGCGGTAACACTTATAACAGCAGTTGATGCAGTTTCAGGTACACGCACGATCCACTCTTCCCCTACTCGACGGATCTCGCCGGCTGAAATACGGGGTTGGATCTGAGAGTCGGCCATACCAGATACCGAAATGGATACAGGGTTGTCAACGCCTGTATAAAACACGTTCATTTTGGTAGCGGAAACTGTAAGCGAGGGCCTTCCAACAATAAATTCATGACTGAAGTTGTATGACCTTATCTGGCCTGTGGGATCGGGCACAAGAATGGCTCCGGCATAACGTTTAACGCCTTCGCTGGTGGTAGGAATGCGCAGGCGCACCGATCCATCGCTGCCTTCAATGCGGCGTGCAGTGCGCAGATTTTGTTCGGTAACCCTGTCAGCGCCGTCAACAAAAAGAACTTCCGGGTTGCTTCTTGTATCGTATGCGGCAACAAGTATTTCGGCTTCATAAGTATCTCCAAGAAAAACATAACTGCTTGAAGGGATTACCTTGGCTTCAATTGCATCGAACTTGTAGCTTTCGGCATCAATCGCTGAGTACAGGAAGTTGATAATGTCGTATTCGGCATTCTGAACCTCATTAATGATTTTGTTCAGGATGGTTACGTTGGCTGCCAGAATGGTGTGGTAAAAGTGGTGCATTTCCCAACTTTGGATGTTGCCGCTTTTATCGTAGAATGGCCCCTGGGTATCCAATCCGATTTTGATCCTTTCGCGATCCACAGGATCAAGCACGCCTAAAACCCTTTCGCGATATTCTTCAATACGCTGACGTATTTCCTCTGCGCGACCCTCATTAATATAGAAGGATGTGGTTCTGTCATATTTATCCTTGGTTTTGGCTTCCCGTAGCGTTAATTGCCTGGCTGCATCCATTTCGATCCTTTCGGAATAAGCAATAGATGCGACAATCATTTCCTGCAGGTAATTAATGATTTCGTTCGACATTTCCCTGACCTCTTTCGCTCTGTCATAGAAAGGGCCAACCCTGGCTGGATTGAGTTCCTTTTGTTGTTCAAAAGCGAAGTAGGTTGCTTCAATTTTTTTGGAGAAATTTTCATTGGTGGCTTCCATGCTTTCGTTAACGGTAACAAAAGCTTCAAGCACCTCCACGGAAACATTAAGAGCCAGCAGGGCCATGAGTACCAGGTACAACATGCCTATCATCTTCTGCCGTGGTGTCTCTTTAAATCCGGCCATATTGATAAGTTAATTTGAAGTTAAACAAGCGTTTTATTATTAATTTACTTCTGGCTGACATTCATGGCTGCCAGCATGTTTCCGTAAACATTATTGAGTGCAGAGATCCTTTGTGTAAGTGAGTTTACTTCTTCCCTGTACTTGTTCATGAAATCAGAAGTCTCATTAATATTGCTGAGAAACTGGTTAACGCTTCCCTGCAGCTTGCTTCCGGTGTCAATTTGCTCATTCAGGCCTTTCAGCTGCATTTCATACACAGTGTTCAGCGCTGAGAGGTTGCCGGATATTTTCTTTAGTTGTTCATTGTAATCGTCGCCGTCAATTTTAGTCAGGTCGAGCATTTGAGCCGATTTTGCTATCTGCTCGGCTGATTGGGCATAGTTTTGTGAAAGCAGGTTTGCCGATTGGGTAGCCTGTTTTATTGCCTGAGCAAACTCAGTGGTGCTGCCCAACTCTGCTTTGATTGATTGGGATGCCTCGTCGTAAACCGATGTAAGGCCTGCAACTTTTTGTGAAGCGCTGCGCAGGTTGTTTACAAATTCTTTGGTAGCTTCGGCATCCTGTTCCATTAATTCGGATGCCTTATTTGATGATTCAGAAAGTTTGCTTACCGAAGCAGAAGCATTCTTCATATTGTTGAAAAACTCGTCTGAGGCAACAGCAGCAGAGGATACCTTTGCCAGGTGACTGGCGTTGTCGCTGAATTTGCGCAAACCGTCTCCCAAACTTTGGATCAGCTCAGGGCCAACCTTGGCGTCAGCAAGCATTTTGTCAAGCTCCTGTGTAAGCGAACCGGTTTTTGGAGATGGTTTTGGGCTGGGTTTTCCACCGTCTTTTCCGGGGTGGTAAAGGTGGGCCAGTTCCGGGTGTACAAGGCTCCAGTCCGGATCAACAGGTGGCGTTTCAAAAGCCGAAAAGAAGAAAATGACTGACTCGGTCCCAAGCCCGATAATAAGCATGATATCTGCGCCGGGATAGTGGTTGATTTTAAACAATGCACCTAAAATTACAACAGATGCCCCCCAGCCATACAGCCTCGACATAAAAGTTTTAAAGCCTTTGCTTTTTACTAATTTACTCAGACCCATTTTAATTTGATGTTTAGATTAAAGAATTAATGAATTGCGCAACCAAAAAAGAGTTACAAGACAGATTAGTTGTATATTCTGGAAGCCCTGCGGGGATTGTCGCCCCTTTGGCGGCCAAGATAACTTTGAACATTGCGGAAACCAATGTAGGATTTTGCAGTATCCTGATACTCATAGGCTCGTGTGCTGGTATGCAGGTAATATGCAATATCTTTCCAGGAGCCGCCCCTTACTACCTTACGCTTAAGTACCGGTGGGTCGGTTTCGCTTGCATTATAGGTATAAGCGGGGTTCAGATCCCATGTAAAGTTATAGGCAGCTTCATGATAGGCATCGTTGGTCCATTCGGCAACATTACCGGCCATATCGTACAACCCGAAATCATTGGGAGGATAATGTGCAACGATCAGTGTGGTAAGACCACCGTCGGCGGCGTAATTACCGCGAAGAGGTTTGAAGTTTGCAAGGAAACATCCTTTGTCGTTACGTGTATAAGGCCCTCCCCAGGGGTAAGGGCTGAGAGAATTGCCCCCGCGTGCGGCCCATTCCCATTCGGCCTCTGTGGGTAAACGGAAATCCATCAAAGTGGCACGTCCTCTGCCAGCCAGATAGCTGTTCATGAGTTGGGTTCTCCAAACACTGAATGCTTGTGCCTGTTTCCAGCTAACGCCCACTACAGGATAATGATCGTATGCAGGATGCCAGAAATATTTTTCGGTTAGGGGGTCGTTGAAAGCGTATGCATAATCGTGGATCCAAACCAGGGTGTCAGGATAAATATTGGTTACTTCTTTGCGCACATAAACCGAACGGTCGCGCATGCCCTGTGGCCTGTTGGCAAAAGCAGCGTCTTTGGAGTCGCCTCCGCTAAAGTCCTTTGCAGCAGCGGCACGAAGATCAACCCAGTAATATTCGTAGTACAATTTTCTGGTATCAATTTCTTTCCGGCGGAAATAGCGCTCGTGCTCCGGAAGGAACATGTCCTCCAGGATCTCGCGTTCTTCCTCGCCATTCCACTTAATATCCCTGCTCCAGTTGAGCAATGGCGGATCATACACTTCTCCGGTTCGCCGGTTTTCTTCAATCAGGTAAAGTTCGGGAAGGGCCTCGCCAAGCAGGTAGCGTGCAATAGAATCCCTTACCCAGTAAACAAACTGCCTGTATTCATTATTGGTTATTTCTGTTTCATCCATAAAGAATGACGAAATAGAAACTGTTCGCGGCTGATGCACATGTGCTCCTGCCACGTCTTCGTCGCCCACACCCATGGTGAAGCTACCCATTGGAATATAAGCCATCCCATAAGGGTCGGGTTGGTAAAATTTTGGCCGTTTCTGAACTCCGATGAGTTCTCCTTTACCGGCGCTTCCGCAACTGCCGAGTAATACCAGGCTGAGAAAATAGAGGGATAATCGTTTCATTGTTAAATCAATGTGTTCATTATGCAATTAACGGTAATTGTTTTTTATTAGTATAAATGCATTTTTGTTTTGGCCGCCAAAGATAATTAATAATTATAAATAACGCGTGTTGCGATAACTTTTCCTGATTTGTTCCAGCTCGAGCTTGAAACAATAATTGATCATGATCTCGTGGCTTCCTGATGCCCCGACTGCTGAAAGGGGTATATCGTATGAGTAGCCAATTCTGAGATCGTTAAAGGTAACGCCAACCAGCAAGCCCAAGGCATCCTGGTACCGGAAGGTAAGTCCTCCCCAAACTTTCTGATTGTAAACCATCATTGCATTGATGTCGTATTGCACACTGGCTCCATCAGATTTGATAAAAACACTTGGCATAAACTCGTAAGCTGGATTGCCTGCAAGGGTGAACTGCATCCCGCCGCTTAAAAAATAGTGCCTCCTGAAATTCATATAAACATTGGAGGCGTTATCAAATTCCTTACTTCTTTCCAGAATACGGGTGGATGACAGGCCTATGTAGTATTCGCCGGGCATTTGGTAGAATAATCCAAAATTCATGTCGAACATCATGTTGCTAGCCTCGCTGCTTCCCAGATTGGTCAAAAGCGGATCGGTTTCGTCAACCGGTTTGAATTTCCCGGCTTCCAGAAAACTGTTGATAAAGCTAAGTTGCAACCCGATTCCCAGTCGTGCATCTCCGAGCCGGCGATGATAAGAATAACCAAGCTGAACATTGTTTACGGTATAAAAACCGATGTTGTCCTGCATCACCGAACCGCCGATACCCCCCCGGAGCGCTGGAATGGTGCCATCAACTGTGATAAGGTAAGTTTCTGGGGAAACGCGGTTGCCTTCTTCATCTTTGAACCCAACCCACTGCTGCCTGGCGATACCTGTGGCGCATATTGCATTGCTTAAACCCGCAAAACCAGGGTTTGCACCCATATGATTGAACATATTATGGGTGTATTGTGGCTCTTGCTGCCCGCTGGCGATAAGTGCTGTTAAAACAAACAGCGACAGAATGGATGATTTAAGTACTAAACGCATTCAGTGGTTCAAAATATTAATGCCGGAATGAACAGGTTAGTAAACACTCAACGTACTATGCTTAAACAACTTGGCTGGATTAAAGTTTTACACCGCGAATGCCCTCCGCTTCGATGAAAACGAACTGCAATGATACAAAAATTTAATTGACCGATTTAAAAACCCCGTTGTTATTTTGGTTTGCACCGAATAATAACTCCTGACTGACATATTTATTATTGTATTGAGACGGGACAGGCTCAAATTACTTCTAATTTTGCAGCCGATTTGATTGTTCTACCTTAAAACATTGTTATTATGGCATTTATTACAAAAGAAAGACCATTTTCAAAAAAATGGTTCATAAACTACAGCCTGATCGTAATTGGAACCTTTATCCTTGCCGCTGGCTTTGTTTTCTTTATTACCCCTTATAAAATTGTTCCCGGTGGGGTATATGGCATTTCCATTGTGATCCACTACCTCACAAAAGGGATGTTTTCATTTGCCCCCGACGGCCTTCCTGTTGGCTTAACAGGTTTGGTACTCAACATCCCTCTTACGATATTGGGAATCAGGATCCTGGGTCCGAAATTTGGTATCAAGACAATTCTGGGATTTGTGCTCACCTCTGCTTTTATGGACGGACTTACATGGTGGTGGGGCGATATGCCACTGGTAGAAGACGATGCCCTTCTGTCATCAGTATTTGGTGGGGTGCTGGTAGGTTTTGGTCTGGGTTTAATATTCAAATCAAAAGCAAGTTCGGGAGGCAGCGACATCGTGGCCATGATTTTTGCAAAATATACCCGCCTGCCTGTGGGGCAGCTGATTATTTACGTTGACTCGGTGATTGTGCTTGTGGGGCTGCTTGCTTTTGGCGACTGGCGTATCCCGTTGTATTCGTGGATCGTGATCTTTATTACGGGTAAAGTGATTGACGGGGTGATGCAAGGTGTCAATTACGACAAAACACTTTTTATTATTTCCGATAAATATGAAGAGATACGAAGCAAGATCATTAACGATCTTGACCGTGGCGGTACCTTTATCAGCGGCAAAGGCATGTTTAAGGGCGATGAAAAAACAATCATTTTTACCGTGGTGAACCGCCGCGAACTTGCCATGATCGAGGAGTTCATACACAAAACTGATCCCAGGGCATTTCTTACTGTGATGGACGCCAATGATATTATAGGTGAAGGCTTCCGGTCCATTGAAGACAAGCTGGATGGTTGATAGACCTGAGTCCTCAACAATCTTATTTACTGTGGTTTGGCTGCAAGGTATGTGATTTCAGGCCTGGGATAAAGCTTCTGTTGTGTGCCCGCAAATGTCAGGCTTTTGCCCGAAAGGGTGATTTCTGGGAAAAAACGTAGTAACTTTGCACGCCTGAACCCAATCTGATAACAAGTACATGATCCCGGAACCTGGTAAACTACTTGCCACTATTGATCGTCCTGATGATTTAAAGCGTCTTCCGGAAGAGGAGTTGCCCGTGTTGTGCGATGAATTGCGACAATTTATCATAGATATTGTGTCTTCAACACCGGGTCATTTAGGCGCAAGCCTTGGTGTTGTTGAACTAACGGTTGCGTTACATTACATTTTCAACACACCATACGACAGATTGATCTGGGATGTGGGCCATCAGGCTTATGCGCATAAAATTCTCACCGGACGGCGCGATGTATTCCATACAAACCGCATGTATAAAGGCATCAGCGGCTTTCCTAAAATGACCGAGAGCGAATACGATGCTTTTGGAACCGGACACTCTTCCACATCCATTTCTGCTGCACTGGGCATGGCCGTAGCCTCAGGGTTTCTGCAGGATCCCGAACGACATCATGTTGCAATTATAGGCGACGGCTCCATGACGGGCGGTATGGCCCTGGAAGCACTGAACAATGCCGGAGTTTCCAAAACCAACCTTCTGGTGGTTCTGAACGACAATGGCATTGCAATTGACCAGAATGTTGGCGCCATCAAGGAGTACCTTACCGATATTGTTACTTCACGAACCTATAACAAGCTGAAGGACAAAATATGGCTGATGCTTGGCGGGCGCAGCAAATACGGCAAAAACTCACGCGCCATCATTCGCCAGTTCAGCAACGCCCTGAAAACAACCATATTCCGGAAAAGCAATTTGTTTGAAGCTTTCAACTTCCGCTATTTTGGCCCCGTTGACGGACACGATGTCATCAGGCTCACACACCTGATGCGCGATCTGAAAAATATCCCCGGCCCCAAGCTGCTGCATGTAATCACAAAAAAAGGCAAAGGCTTTGCCAATGCCGAAAAGGATCAGACTACCTATCACGCCCCCGGCCCCTTTGATCGGAAAACCGGTGTGCTCATTGAAAAACCATGCACCAACCAGCCTCCGAAATACCAGGTGGTTTTCGGAAAAACCATTCTTGAACTGGCAGAGAACAATGAGAAGATCGTTGCCATAACCCCGGCCATGCCTACAGGCTGCTCGCTCACTTACATGATGGCCAAAATGCCCGACAGGGTTTTTGATGTAGGAATTGCAGAACAACATGCGGTTACATTTTCAGCCGGACTGGCCGCCGGCGGAATGATCCCGTTCTGCAATATCTACTCTAGCTTCATGCAACGGGCCTATGACCAGGTAATTCATGATGTTGCCCTGCAAAAACTGCCGGTTATTTTTTGCCTCGACCGCGGCGGGCTGGTTGGAGATGACGGGGCAACTCATCACGGTGTTTTCGATCTGGCTTATTTCCGGTCTGTCCCAAACATGACTATTGCTTCCCCAATGAATGAAGAAGAACTGCGCAACCTCATGTTTACCGCCCTGGATTATAAAACAGGGCCTTTCGTGATACGTTATCCCAGAGGTCGTGGTGTAATGAGTGATTGGAAAACCCCGTTCAAGGTTCTTGAGCCCGGAAAAGGCAGGATGATCAGCGATGGCGATGACATAGCCCTGCTATCCATCGGACATGTAGGTAATTCTATTACAGAGATACGCGACCGGCTGA
>ERZ869909.804-NODE-804-length-31068-cov-4.700623_pt1 | contig 31068 bp, 29 predicted proteins | sample MGYA00520892_ERZ869909 | MGnify/ENA primary metagenome ERZ869909 (study PRJEB32215, sample SAMEA104723947) | bioreactor metagenome | biome: bioreactor; feature: anaerobic bioreactor; material: water | place: China | collected 2015-03-12 ...
GTTGAACAGGCCGATCTGCGGCGCGTAGAAGAACATCCAGATGTTGGCGGCGGCGATCATCGGCAGGATGGTTGGGGTGAAATAGGCCATGCGCACGAAGCCCCGCCCCGGCAGGCGGGCGTTGACGAACAGCGCCATGCCCAGGGCCAGGGCGATGGAGGTGGGAATGGTGCCTAGGGCATAGATCAGGTTGTTGCGCGCCACCCGCCAGAAGGTGCGATCCTCGATCAGCAACGCATAGTTCTCGAGCCCGACGAATTCAGGCGGCGAGCCGCGAAAGCCGGGCAGGAACAGGCTGTTGATCAGGGTGGACACCGTCGGCAGGTAGGCGAAGGTGCCAAGCAATACCGCCGCCGGCAACAGCAGCAGCGCACCGTAGATCTGCATGCGTCGGTTGGCGTTCTGGATCAGCATGGCACGCACCCTGCGTCATGACGGAGCCGGGGACAGGTCAAAGAGGAGGTCATTTGCCAGGGATGGCAAATGTAGCGTCCAAGGAGGGATTCACAGCGCCTCCTCATTGACCTTTGTCCCCGGCGCCCCTGTTGGCGTCGATTCCTCAGTTCAGCCTCAGCGCGAGTAGCGCCGCAGGGCGGCTTCAGCCTCGCGCTGGGCCTGGGCCAGCGCCTCGGCGGGGGGCATCTGCCCGGTCAGCGCCGCCTGTATGCCATTGTCCAGCGCCCGGCGCACGCGCCCGCCCTGGTAGGTGGAGAGCTCCGCGGTGCCGTGCTCGAGCTGGTCGCGGGCCACCGCCGCCGGCGGGAAGGTCTCGACATAGTCACGCAGGGCCTCGGTCTCGTAGGCCGCCGGGCTGACCCCCATATAGCCGGTCTCGATGGACCAGGCAGCGGCGCGCTCGGGGTCGGTCATCCAGCGAATGAAGGTCATGGCGGCGCGCTGCTCCTCTTCCGTGGTGTCGTTGAAGATGTAGAAGTTGCCGCCGCCGGTGGGGCTACCACGCTGCTCGTTCATGGGCAGCATGGCCACGCCGAAGTCGAACGATGCCTCGTTGCGCACGGCAGTGAGGTTGCCGGTGGTGTGCCACATCATGGCCGTGGCCTGTTCGATGAAGTTCTGACGCAGGGTGCCCCACTCGATGGTGCCGTCGGGCATCGCCTGATGCTCCCCGGAGAGCGACACCCAGTACTCCAGCGCCTCGATGGAGGCGGGGTCATCGAAATAGACCTCGGTGCCGTCCTCGCTCATCAGCCGATGCCCGTTCTGGAAGGCGAAGGCCTGGAACATCCAGTAGGGATAGCCCGTGGAGGGCACCATGACGCCCCACTGGTCGCCGCCGCTGGCCTCGCGCACGGCAGCGGCCATTTCGGCCATCTCCTCCCAGTTCTCCGGTGGGGTCTCTGGATCGAGCCCGGCGGCCTCGAAGGCCTCCTTGTTCCAGTAGAGCACGATGGTGGAGCGCTGGAAGGGAATGCCGTAGGTCTGGCCATCGAGCTGGCCGTTCTCCATCAGGCCGGGGTAGAAGCCGTCCAGCCATTCGCGCTCCTCGTCGGTCTCGACGAGATCGTCGAAAGCGACAATGGCGTCCTGCTCGATCAGGTCGAACAGGTCGATGGAGAAGAGCACCGAGAGCTGCGGCGCATCGCCCGCCTCGATGGCCGACATCGCCCGCACCCGAGTGTCGTCATAGTTGCCGGCATAGATGGCGTTCACCGAGATATCGGGATGGTCGGCCTGAAAATCGGCGACCAGGTCGTCGATGACGTCGGTCAAGGCACCGCCGACGGCGACAGGATAGTACATGGTCAGCTCGACCGGATCGTCGGCCACGGCCTGGCCGGCGCTCAGCAGGCCGGCAGCGGCCATACCGCACAGGGTGGGAGCAAGGCGTGTCTTCATGGGTTGACTCCTGGTGAGTATTTTCCGGAAGGACCGGGCGAGGTCTGCACCCCGCTTCGCTGCGCTGGTTGATGCTGTCTCAGTCGGCCGGGGGCCGCGGAGAGGTCATAGCCCTGGAGCGCCAGGCGTTGCCCGTCTCCAGAATCGAAGAAGTGCGCCGACGAAGGCGACCACTGCAAGCGGCAGGCGGCTCCCTTGCTCACGCCGGGTACGCCCTCCAGCCGGGCACGCAGCTCCTGGGTGCCCACCTTGAGCCGCACGATGCTGTCCGCACCCAGGTACTCGGCATCGATCACCTCGGCCGGAACGCCGTCGGCATCGGCGGGCAGTACGCTGATCTCCTCGGGGCGCACCCCCAGCAGATGCCCCTTGGCGTCGTGGGATGCCACGCAGCAGTGCGGCTCGCCCTCGATGACGGCCCCATCGGCAGCCGCGGCGAGTCTCACCAGGTTCATGGCAGGGCTGCCGATAAAGCTTGCCGCGAAGGCCGTGGCCGGCCTGTTGTAGAGCTCGTCCGGGGTCGCGTCCTGGACGATGCGCCCCGCCTCCATCAGGATCACTCGATCGCCCATGCTCATGGCTTCCACCTGGTCGTGGGTGACGTAGATCACCGTCATGCCGAGCCGCTGCTGCAGCGCCTTGATCTCCCGGCGCATCTCTCCGCGCAGGCGGGCATCGAGGTTGGACAGGGGCTCGTCCATCAGGCAGATGGGGTGCTCGGAGATGATCGAGCGGGCCAGCGCCACACGCTGGCGCTGGCCGCCCGATAGCTGGGCCGGCTTGCGGTCGAGGTAGGCAACGAGATCGACCAGCTGTGCCACCCGGGCAAGACGCTCCTGCCGCTCGGCCCGGGGCACCTTGCGGCTGCGCAGGCCGAAGACGATATTGTCCGCCACACTCAGATGGGGAAACAGCGCATAGGACTGGAAGACCATGCTCAGACCGCGATCACCGGGGGGAAGGTACGTCACGTCACGCTCGCCGATACGGATGTGTCCGTCGCTGGCCTGCTCGAGGCCGGCGATCATGCGCAACGTCGTCGACTTGCCGCAGCCGGAGGGACCCAGCAGGATCACGAACTCACCGGGTGCGACATCGAAGGAGATCCGATCCACGGCAGCCTGGCCGCCCCAGGTCTTGCTCACGGCGTCGAGCCGAATGCGCTTGTCATCGTTGGTCATGGCGCGCTCGTTATTATTGTCATGACAGGATTCAGGGGCCCTCACTTCAGGTTTGCTCATCATTCCCGGAAGCATCAGGCTGCCCATATCACTCTCTCCTGAATCAGCGTAGCCGCACTTCGGCCTCTTTGCGGTGCATCTTCACTCACTGATATGACAGGAGCATGACACCATCGGGCCTGGCCTCGAGACAGCGGCCTACGATGACCTGGGCCAGCGCCGGGTCCATGCTAGAATTCGTCTTTCACCCTGACAGGAACCGACGCGACATGTCCCTTGACGATCTGCATCTGAACCTGCGCAACCTGACCCAGGACGACTACCCTCAGTTGAAGGCGCTGATGGATGCCGTCTATGACGATATCGGCGGCGCCTGGCCCCAGCACTCCATCGACCGGCTGATTCAGGAGTTCCCTGACGGCCAGATCGTCATCGAGGACGACGAGAAGCTGGTGGGGGTAGCCCTGACCGTGCGGGTCGACTACGACGAGTTCTCCAACCCCCACAAGTACGACGACCTGGTGGGCAACCGCGATATCATCCTGAACGACCCGGAAGGCGACGCCATGTACGGGCTGGATGTGCTGATCCACCCCGAGTACCGCGGCTACCGCCTGGGCCGTCGCCTCTACGAGGCACGCAAGGAGCTCTGCCGTTCCATGAACCTGCGGGCGATACTCGCCGGCGGACGCATTCCCCAATACCACGAACATGCCCACGAGCTTTCTCCCGCGGAGTTCATCGAGCGGGTGTCACGCAAGGAGATCTACGACCCGATCCTGTCGTTCCAGCTGGCCAACGACTTTCTCGTCAAGCGCCTGCTGCGCAAGTACCTGCCGGAAGATGAGAAATCCCAGGGCTACGCCACCCTGCTGGAGTGGAACAACATCCTCTACGAACCCGCCGAGCGAGTGCTGGAAAACCGCCCCACCCAGGTGCGGGTCGGTGCCGTGCAGTGGCAGATGCGCGAGTGCGCCTCGGTGGATGTCGTGCTTCAGCAGGTCGAGTACTTCGTCGACGCCCTCTCCAGCTACCAGAGTGACTTTGCCGTCTTCCCGGAGCTGTTCAATGCACCGTTGATGGGACTGCAGGACCGTGCCACCCAGCAGGACCAGATGGCCGCCATCCGCTTTCTGGCCGGCTTCACCGAGCAGTTCAAGACCGAGCTCTCGCGCATGGCGGTCTCCTACAACATCAATATCGTCGCGGGTTCGATGATCGAAGTGGGCGAGGACGACCGACTCTACAACATCGCCTACCTGTGCCATCGCGATGGCTCCATCGAAAAGCAGGCCAAGCTGCACATTACTCCTCAGGAACGCCGGGAGTGGGTGATCGAAGGCGGCGACGAGCTGCGCGTATTCGAGACCGATGCCGGCCGCGTGGGCATCCTGATCTGCTACGACGTGGAATTTCCCGAACTCGGCCGGCTGCTGGCCGACCAGGACATGGATATCCTCTTCGTCCCTTTCTGGACCGACACCAAGAACGGCTACCTGCGGGTGCGTCACTGCGCCCAGGCGCGGGCCATCGAGAACGAATGCTACGTGGTGCTATGCGGCAGCGTCGGCAACGTGCCGTCCATCCGCAACCTCGATATCCAGTACGCCCAGTCGTCGGTGTTCACCCCCTCGGACTTCGCCTTCCCCCACGACGCCGTGCTCTCCGAGACCACGCCCAATACCGAAATGGTGATCTTCTCGGATCTGGACCTGTCCCGGCTGACCGTGGTGCGCGCCGAAGGCTCGGTGACCAACCTAAAGGACCGACGCAAGGATCTGTTCGACCTGCGCTGGCGCGACTGGTCCTGGAAGTCCGGCAGCCTGACCCCGGGCAACCCCGAGGAGAACTGAGGCCATGTTCGGTCGCCTGCGCCGCTGGCGGGCCGAGCGCTTCGCCGCTCGGCACCCCTTTCCCGAGGCAGCCTGGGCCGAGGCCCGCGCGCGCCTGCCGCTGCTGGCGGCGCTCGGCGATGACGAGGCCGTCCGCCTGGGCCGGCGCGCCTGGCACTTCCTGCACCTCAAGCGGCTGAGCCTGCACCCCGAGCTTGCCGGGCGCACTACCTTCGACCTGCCGGCCCAGCTGGCTCTCTCCGCCCAGGCCTGCCTGCTGACCCTGGGCTGGCCCTTCGACGACCATATCGACGCCTTCGGTGGCGTGCACGAACTGTTGATCCTGCCCGAGTCGTTCCGCCGCCACGTGGAGGAGATGGACGAGTTCGGCGTGATGCACGAGTACGTGGACGAGCGAGCCGGTGAGACCTCGTCGCAGGGCCCCGTGGTGCTCGCCTTTCCCGATCTGATGGAGAGCGGCGGCCTCGACGGCTTCAACGTGGTGATCCATGAGCTCGCCCACAAGCTCGACCTGGGCAACTCACTGGACGTAGACGGCTTCCCGCCACTGCCCCGGGATATCGACTCGCAGGAGTGGCACCGCATCTTCATGGGAGTGTGGGACGACCTGCAGGCGCATCTCGCCCGCGAGGAACCCACCCCCATCGACGACTATGCCGCCAGCCATCCCGGAGAGTGCTTCGCGGTATGCTGCGAGTACTTCTTCACCGCACCCGATGTGCTGAACGAGACCTATCCAGCCCTCTACGAGCTGCTGACGCGCTACTTCCGCCAGCAGCCGCTGACGCGGCTGCCAGAGGATCACGCCACGGCACATAAAGACAGCCGGGGGCACCAGGGCCGTTCGGCCCAGTGATGTCTCACCCTCCCTGCTCTCGCCGAGTCTCTCTCCAGGCGCCGCCCTGGGGGAACGACAGTCAGTCCCGTGACGGTCCCAGCAGACCAACCAGCTCCGGCACGGGGCGGTCGGCATGGCCAGAGTCGCTGATCGACTGGTAGAGCGCCAGTACCGCATCGGCCACGCCGCGCCGGGCACCGAGGTCTTCGGTCATGGTGTGGTAGTAGCCGATATCCTTGAGGCCGTTGGCCACGCTGAAGCGAAAACCGGAGGCGTCGCCGTCGGCGATGTAGGGCCGCAGGCGCTCCAGGATCACGCCACCACCGCCGCCCTTGCCCAGCACGTCGAGGAAGGCCGCGTCGTCGATATCGGCCCGGCGCGACGCCGCCGCGGCCTCGGCCAGCACCGCAGTGAAACCCAGCGAGACGAAGTTGTGCAGCAGCTTGAGGGTGTGGCCGGCGCCAACCGGACCGGCATGGGCGATGTTCTCGGCAAAGCATGCCAGCAGCGGCCTGACCTCCTGGAACAGCGGCTCCGGCGCCCCGACGATCAGGTTCAACCGACCCTCTTCGGCCTCCTTGGGGGTGCGCGTCATGGCGGCATCCATGAAGCGTCCACCGGCCGCTTCAACCCGGGCCGCGACTCGCTCGGTGGAACTCGGCAGTGCCGTGGAACAGTCGATCACCACACAGCCCGCCCGCAATCCTTCCAGCACCCCGCCGGGCTCGAACAGCACCGCCTCCACCTGGGGCGACCCGGTCACGCAGAGGATCACCACATCGGCGGCATCGGCCACCTCTCGACCGCTACTCTTTGTGGTCGCCCCGGCGGCGAGCAGGTCATCCACCGGCTGGTTGCCGGGGTGGTCGAGAAAGAAGAGAGCATGCTTCCCTTTCAGGATGTTCGCGGCGATGCCGTGGCCCATAAGGCCCACGCCCACCAGGCCGACTCGAAATACTTGACTCATTGTCTGACTCCCGCTGGTTCATGCAGTCGTGACACACAGGCCTGCGGCTCATTCAGCCATGCTTGATGGCGACGGTCTTGAGCCGGGTGTAGCTCTTCAGGCCTTCGAAACCCTTCTCGCGGCCATGCCCGGAGCGGCCAACGCCGCCGAAGGGCAACTCGATGCCACCCCCGGCACCGTAGTTGTTGATGAACACCTGGCCGCTGCGAATCCCCCTGGCCAGTCGCAGCTGTCGTCCGCCGTCACGCGTCCAGACACCAGCACAGAGCCCGAAGTCCGTGGCATTGGCCAGCCGCAGAGCCTCAGCCTCATCGGTAAAGGTCTGCATCGACAGCACCGGCCCGAACAGCTCCTCCTTGAGCACCTCATGGCCGTCGGGAATCTCCGTCAGAAGCTGCGGCATCACGAAATGACCGCCATCCGGCGCGCCTTCCGCCAGCCTTCCTTTTGCCGCCACGCAAACACCGGCCTCGACCGCCGCCGCCAGACGTGCCTCCAGCTTCGACTTCTGGCGGGCGTTGATCAAGGGACCGCAGTCGGCATCCGCCTCGCCGGCATCGCAGCGCAGCGCCGAGAAGCGTTCGACCAGCGATTCCAGCACGGCTTCGGCACAGCTCGCTTCCACCAGCAGGCGACTCCCCGCCGAACAAGTCTGGCCGGCGTTCTGGACGATGCCGCGCACCACCGCTTCCAACGCGGCCTCCATGTCGGCATCGGCGAAGACAATCTGAGGCGACTTGCCACCCAGCTCCATGGTCACCGGCACATGATGAATGGCAGCGGCCTGGGCGACCTGCGCTCCTGTTTCCGGCGAGCCGGTAAAGGAAAGGTGGTCGATCCCGGGATGCGCCGCCAGGGCGGCACCCGCCTCCCGGCCGAGCCCCGGCACCACATTGAGCACACCGGGCGGCAGCCCGTTCTCGCAGGCAAGTTGAGCCAGGCGCAGGCTACTGAGACAGGCATCCTCGGCCGGCTTGAGCACCACCGTATTGCCGGCCGCCAGCGCCGCCGCCACGCAGCGTCCGAATATCTGGGCAGGGTAGTTCCAGGGAATGATCTGGGCGCAGACCCCATAGGGCTCGCGCAGAGTCATCACCGCGAAGCCGTTCTCGAAGGGAATGGTTTCGCCGTGCAGCTTGTCGGCCGCCCCGCCATAGAAACGGAAGTAGCGGGCGCAGGCCGTGATATCGCCCCGGGCCTGGGTCATCGGCTTACCGGTGTCGGCACACTCCAGGGCTGCCAGGTTGGCGTGGTCGGCCTCGATGACCGCGGCAAAGGAAAGCAGCCATTCGCTGCGCCGTCGGGCCGGCCAGGACGCCCAGTCGCCCAGCTCGCCGGTAAAGGCACCGCGGGCGGCGACGATGGCTGTTTCGACCTCCCACGATTGGCTGCGAGCAATCTGCGCAATCACCGTTCCGCTGGAGGGCGCCTGCACCTCCAGTCGCTCTCTCGTGGCAACCCACTCACCGGCGATGAGCGCGTCGTCAGGTGGCATGACGGGTAGGAAAGACATCGCAATATCCTTATCGTTGGTAACGTTTCAATACACCAGCCGCACCAGCCCCATGGAGATCCAGGGCATATAGGTGACCGCCATCAGACAGGCAAGCACCACAAGCACGAAGCGCGTCAGCCAGGGCAGCATCTCGTCGATGGTGATCCGTGCCACCGCACAGGCGGCAAACAGGTTCACCCCCAGCGGCGGTGTGATCATCCCCAGCGCCAGGTTCACCACCATGATCAACCCGAAGTGCACTGGGTGAACGCCGAACTGGATGGCAATGGGCGTCAGGATGGGGGCCAGCACCAGGATGGCCGCCGAGGTCTCGATGAACATGCCCACCAGCAGCAGCAGAACATTGACCGCCAGCAGGAACGCCATGGGGCTGTCGAACACCTCGGTCACCCAGCCGGCGATCTGGGACGGCAGCCCGGTGCGGCTGATCAGGAAGCTGAACAGCGAGGCCGCCGCGATGATCAACATGACCGCCGCGGTGGAGATGACGCTCTGGCGCAGAATCGGCCATAGATCGCCCGGCTTCAGTTCGCGGTAATAGAGCCCGCCCACCACCAGCGCATAGAACACCGCTACCGCCGACGCCTCGGTGGGAGTGAACACGCCGCCGTAGATGCCGCCGATCACCACCACCGGCATCAGCAGTGCCGCCCAGGCCCGCTGGAACGAGATCATGAAACTGGTGCTGTCCTTGTGGTCATCGAGGCCATAGCCCCGCACCTTGCAGAACAGGTAGAGAAACAGGATCAAGGCGCAGCCGATCAGGATGCCGGGGCCGATGCCGGCGAGGAACAGTTGACCGATGGAGGTGTTGGTACTGACGCCGAACAGGATCAAGGGAATCGACGGCGGAATCAGCACGCCAAGCTCCGCGGAAGAGGCCTGGATAGAGGCCGCCAGGGGCTTGGGGTAGCCATGCTTGACCATCGCCGGTATCAGAATCGCGCCGATGGCGAAGGTGGTGGCGACGCTGGAGCCCGACACCGCGGCAAACATCATGCAGGTCAGCACGCAGGTCATGGCCAGGCCGCCCTGGATGCCACCGACGATGGACTTGGCCAGGTCCACCAGGCGCCGTGAGATACCGCCTGCCGCCATCAGGTTGCCCGCCAGGATGAAGAACGGGATGGCCATCAGCGGGAACTTGTCGATGCCGATGAACATCTGCTGGGGTACCAGCAGCAGCGGCAGCCGGGAGAAGAACTCGATACCGATGATCGAGGCCAGAATGATGGAGACCGCGATCGGCACACCGAAGGCAAAGAGGATGATCAGCGACAGCCCGATGACCAGGTTCATGGCTGGGGCCCTCCCGGACGTGAGCCATCTGCCGTCGTGTCAGAGCCCACGATCTTCCGGGCCTTTTGCACCTCAGGGGACTCCACATCGGGACTGGCCTCCCGCCCCTCCGGGCCGATCAGTTCGCGGCCGGTGATCTGGGCCAGGATGCGTGCGATCACCGCGACGATGGCGAAGCCGGCACCGGTGGGGATTGCCGCATAGGCCCAGGACATCGAGATGTTCATGCCCGACATCGTCTGATTGCTGACGCGCATCGTCATCTGGATGCCGAACTGGATCAGCACCGCCAGCACCAGCAGGCAGCAGCAGACGATGGCGATTTCCAGCAGCAGCATCATTCGCCGTGGAAGGATCTTGTAGATGGCTTCGACGGCCATCATGTAGCCGCCTCGGAACGTGGCGGCGGCCGCCATGAAGACGCACCAGATCATGGACGTCCTGGAGGCGACCTCCGACCAGGTCGAGGGGGCATTGAACAGGAATCGGGTGAGCACCTGATAGAAGCCCAGGGTCACCGATACTACCAGCATGGCCACTGCAATCAGCATGGCCAGTCGCGTCAACTGGTGCTCAAGACGAAGGAACAGCGATACCATTGGGAATCACCATGACCAGAGGGCTCCCGGCTCAGTGCCGGAAGCCCGAGATGGAGAAGGTCAGCAGTTGCCGGCTGCTTCCTGGATACGCTCCAGCATCTCGCTGCCATGCTGCGAAGTGAAGATTTCGTAGGCGGGCTGAACCGCTTCCTGGAAAGGGCCGATGTCGATGTCGGTCTGCACCGTCATGCCGTTCTCTTCCAGCAATGCGACGCCCTCCTCCTCGAGGCGCGACACTTCCGCGCGGGTGACTTCGGCCGAGGCCTGGGCCGCCTCGCGGAACCACTCCTGCTCCTCCTCGCTCAAGCCATCGAACATGATCGGCGAGCCCAGCAGGATGGCTGGGGAGTAAACATGGCCAGTCAACGACAGGTAGTCCTGCACTTCCCAGAAGTTGGTCGCCACGATCACGGTAATGGGGTTTTCCTGGCCATCGACGGTGCCCTGTTGAAGCGCCGTGAACAGCTCCGGGAAGGCCATCGGCGTGGGCCGTGCACCCAACTGGCGGAAGGCTTCCTGATGAACCTCGTTCTCCATGGTGCGAACGCGCAGCCCATCGGCATCGGCCGGTGTCAGCACCTCACGTCGGCTGTTGGTCAGATGGCGAAAGCCGTTCTCGGTCCAGGCCAGGCCCACCAGGTCGTGCTCCCCTACCTTGCCGAGCAGCTCGTCGCCCAGCTCACCGTCGAGCACACAGCGCGCCTGGTCGTAGTTCTCGAACAGGAAAGGCAGATCCAGCACATAGGTTTCCGGCACGAAGTTGCCCAGCGGGCCGGTGGAGGTGATGACCAGGTCCACGGTGCCGATCTGCAGGCCCTCGATCATCTCCCGCTCGCCGCCGAGGGAGCCGGAGGTATGTTCGTTGACGGTAAAGGCCCTATCGCTCAGCTCCTCCAGCTTCTCCTTGAAGGCCTGTGCCCCGACGGCATAGTGCGATGTGGAGGAGAGCGTATGGCCCAACGTGATTTCCTGGGCAGCTTGGGCCTGAAGTGCCAGGCCGGCCAGTGCAGCGGCAGTAACGGTTCCGATGGCGGTAGAGAGTGTGCGGCGTGCAAATAGCGTTTTCATTGTTTTGTTGCCTCTTTTTCGTGGAACACCGTTGGTGTACTGGGTGCGTCCCGTCTCTGACGGGCGCGCGGTCACGCCTTCGCTTCCAGGAAGGCATCGACGATTTCACGCAGGTCGCCGTCGCCCCGGAAACCCAGCTCCAGGGCGCGACGTGTGGTGAAGCGGGAAGGCCAATTGGACACGATAGCCGCAATACGCGGATCGGGCTCATGGCGGACGAGGGCGACCGCCCCGTCGCCCGCCACCTGGCGCAGCGTCTCGAGCATCTCCGTCACAGTGACCGTGATGCCCGGCAGCATGAAGGCGCGGAAAGGACCCAGGGCGTCGCCGGATACTTCGGCGCCGTGTAACAGGGCCTCGATCACCTTCTGCGGTGACATCACGAACATCGACAGGTCGGTGGGCACCGGGCAGACGGCCTCTTCGCCGTTCAACGGCTCGCGCAGGATGCTGGAGGCGAAGCTCGACGCCGCCGCGTTGGGGCGTCCCGGGCGAATGATGATGGTCGGCAGGCGCAGCACTCGGCCGTCGACAAGGCCACGTCGGCTGTAGTCGTTGATCAACAGCTCGCTCATGGCCTTCTGGGCCCCGTAGGAGTTCTGCGGTTGCAGCGCTGTCATGTCGTCGACCAGCTCGGGAAGGTCACCTCCGTAGGCCGCCACCGAACTGGCCATGATCAGGCGTGTCCCGGCGAGGCCGTGGGCGTGACACCCCTCGAGCAGCGCCCGGGTGGCATCGAAATTGACCCGCATGCCGAGCGCCAGGTCCACCTCGGCAGCGGCGCTGACCACGGCCGCCAGGTGATAGATCACGTCAGGCTTTGTGGCCAGCACCGGGTCGAGCCCGCCCGGCTCAGTGATATCCAGTGCCAGGGGGGTTATCTCGACCCCGTCGCCTGCCGGCATCGGCGGCTCGGCCACGTCGAGGAGCGTCAGCCGACGTATGGGCTGGCCATCGAGTGCTCCCCGGGCCAGCAGTTGCGCCACGAGTCGCTGACCCAGGAAGCCGGCTGCGCCGGTAATCGCGATATGCATAGGAGCCTCGCAGTCATTGTTATTGAACAGGTTTCAGGCCGTGTGCCCGGCCCCACGCCAACCCCTGGCGCGTTTTGCCGGCGGGCCGGTACTCGCAACCCACCCAGCCCGTGTAGCCGAGCGCTTCGAGACGCTCGAAGATGGCCGGGTAGTGGACCTCCCCCCTGTCAGGCTCATGACGCTGCGGCACACCGGCGATCTGGACATGGGCGATGGCGGCGAACTGCCGCTCCAGATGACGCATCAAGTCCCCCTCCATGATCTGGCAGTGATAGAGGTCGAACTGCAGCCGAAGGTTGTCGGCCCTCACCGCTTCGAGCACCGCCATGGCCTGGGCCTGGCGCGACAGGAAGTAGCCCGGCATGTCGCGGGTATTGATCGGCTCGATCAGCACCTGGCGCCCCACCTTGGCTGCCTCACTGGCGGCGAAGCGCAGATTCGCCACATAAGTGGCCTGATGATGGGCCCGGGTGTAGGCATCGGCATCCACCGGCAGCAGGCCAGCCATGGCGTGCACCCTCGGACAGTCCAGCGCCTCGGCGTAGCGCAGCGCCTCGACCACCGCATCGCGAAATTCCGCCTCGCGCCCCGGTAGGCTAGCCAGGCCCCGCTCCCCCGCGGTCCAGTCCCCGGGCGGCAGGTTGAAGAGCACCTGCTCCACGCCGGCTTCGCGCAGCGCGCTTGCCAGCACCTGCGGGTCATGCTCATAGGGGAACAAATACTCCACGCCACGGAAGCCCGCTTCGGCAGCCGCCGCGAAACGGTCGAGAAAGCCGTGTTCGGTAAACAGCATGGTGAGGTTGGCGGCCAGTCGGATCATGGTTCGTGTCCCAGTGTTAGTATCGCGGGATTCGTGTCAGTCGCGGGGAAAGCGTGCTTCGAGTTCGGCGACCTGCTCGGCGGTCAGGCAGCGGGGGTTCTCACCGCGCAGCAGCAGGAACAGCCTGGCGGTCTCTTCCAGTTCTTCGGTGGCGTAGACTGCCGTCTCCAGCGTCTTGCCGGCCACCACGGGCCCATGGTTGGCCAACAGCACCGCACTGTGTCGGCCAGCCAGGCCGCGCACCGCGTCACCCAGGGTGGGATCCCCAGGCACGTGGTAGGGCACAAGGGGCAGCTTGCCCACCCGCATCACATAGTAGGCGGTGAGCGGAGGGATGCAGTCGCAGGGGTCGACCTCCGGCAGGCAGGAGACGGCCACCGAATGGGTCGAGTGCAGGTGGACAATGGCGCCAGACTGGGGCCGCTCGTCATACATCGCCATGTGCAGGAAGCTCTCCTTGGTGGGCCGGTCGCCGTCGAGCAGCCGCCCATCGCGGTCCAGGCGCGAGATCCGCGCCGGATCGAGCCGCCCAAGGCAGGCATTGGTGGGGGTCATCAGCCAGCCGCCATCGTCCAGCCGCACACTGATGTTGCCGCTGGAGCCCATGGTCAGCCCTCGTGCAAAAAGCGATTCGCCGAGGGTCGCGATCTGCTCGCGCAGGCCATTCTCATCATGCACGCTCATCGCGCCGCCTCCGTCGCCAGGACCTCGAAGGCCAGAGTGAAGAAATCGGTGCCGCCGAAGTTTCCGGACTTCAACGCCAGCGACAGCGGTGCCTCATGCCCGGCCAGGGTGGCCTGGGTCCAGGGGACACCCGGGGCGATCTGCTCGCCGATGCGCATGGCGCGCACACCCAGGGCCGACACCACCGCCCCGGCACTTTCGCCCCCCGCCACCACCAGCCGCCCCACCCCTTCGGCGACCAAGCTGGTGGCCAGGGCGCTCAGCGCCGCTTCGACCAGCCTGCCGGCCCGCTCGACGCCAAGCTCCTGCTGCACCTGCCGGACACGCTCGGCATCGGCCGAGGCATAGAGCAGCACCGGGCCACCGCCAGCCAGCTCCCGACGGGCAAAGGCCAACGCCTCGGCCAGGTGGACATCGCCTTCGGCCAGTGCCAGGGGGTCCAGGGCAAAGCCGGGATGCCGGGCCAGGAAATGCTCGACCTGGGCCAGCGTCGCCGTGGAACAGCTCCCCGACAGCACCAGGGCGCTACCCGAGGCGGGCGCCAGCTGCCCGGGAGCCGTCACCTCATCGAGCCAGCCACGCTGTCGATACTGCGCCGGCAGCATCTGCCCCAGCCCGGAACCACCGGTAACCAGTGGAAAATCCACCACGGCCGCCGCCAGGGTAGCCAGATCGCCCTCGTCCAGGGTGTCGCAGATCACCCGGCTCACGCCCTGCTGCGCCAGCTCGCCGAGGTAACGGCGGGTCGTCTCGCTGCCCTGTGCAATCACCGAACGCGACACCAAGCCCACGGGCAGTGAACTCTGCCGCGCCAATACCCGCACCAGGTCGGCATCGCGCATCGGGGTGAGTGGGTGGTGCTGCATGCCACTCTCGTTGAGCAGCCGATCGCCGACGAACAGATGACCCTGATAGACCGTGCGGCCATTGACCGGAAAGGCCGGCACCATCACCGTCTGGCGAGCGCCAAGTCGCTCGGCCAGGGCATCGCTGACCGGGCCGATGTTGCCCTCGTCGGTGGAGTCGAAGGTGGAGCAGTACTTGAAGAAGAGCTGACGCACGCCCTGGGCCTGGAGCCATTCCAGCGCCGCCAGGGAGTCGGCAACGGCCTGCTCGGCCGGGCAGGAGCGGGACTTCAGGGCGATGACGATGGCATCGACCTCCCGGGAGGTATCCACCAGCCATTCGAGCGCTTGGTCGGGCACACCGTTCAACTGCACGCAGCGCATACCGCCGCGCACCAGGTTGTTGGCCAGGTCGGTGGCCCCGGTGAAGTCGTCGGCGATGGCGCCCAGCACGATAGCCACTGTCAGGTCTCCTCCGCTTCGCCGGCCGCCCCGGGCAGGGTGATGCCCGACAGCCGCTGATACACCTTGATGACCGCCGAATCGTCCTCCCGCCCTAAGCCCGCCCCCTTGGCGGCGGTGAACTGCTGCAGGGCGCTGGCGGCAATCGGCGTCGCCATGGCCAGCTCACGCCCCGTGTCATGGACAATGTTGAGATCCTTGACGAAGATGTCGACGGCGGAGAGCGGGGTATAGTCGCCGGCCAGAATGTGCGGCACGCGATTCTCGAACATCCAGGAGTTCCCCGCCGAGTGGGTGATGACCTCATGGACGGTCTCGGGGTCGAGCCCCATGCGAATCCCCAGGGCCACCGCCTCCGCCGCCGCGGCGATATGGACACCGGCCAGCAGTTGATTGACCAGTTTCATGCTGGAGCCGGTGCCCGGCGCCTCCCCCAGGCGGTAGACCGTGGCCGCCACGGTATCGAGCACCGGCTCGGCCTTGGCGAATGCCGTCGCAGTGCCCGAGGCCATGACCGAGAGCTGCCCGGACCGGGCCTTGGCCGCGCCACCGCTGATCGGCGCATCGAGCATTTCGAGCCCCTCGGCAGCCAGGCGTTCGCCCAACTGGCGAGCCACACTTGGCGCCACGGTGGCACACTGGATCACCAGCCCCCCCGACGCCATGCGCCCCGCAAGGCCCTGGTCACCGAACAGAACCCGCTCGACCTGATCGGCATTGACCACGACCACCAGCACGACATCGCAGCGCCCGGCCAGTTCGGCGGGAGACGCAACAGCAAGGCCACCGCTCCCCTCGAAGCGCTGACGCGCCGGCTCGCTCACATCACAGCCGATAACGGCGACCCCCTTCTCGAGAAGGGTCATCGCCACTCCCATGCCCATGGCCCCAAGTCCAATGACACCGACTCCTGGCTTGCTTGCCGACCTGTCGTTCACCTGTCGTCTCCTGTCCGGTAGCTGTCCGGTTGCTGTCAGTGCCACGTGCTATCGAAGTGAGAACTGCATACCGACGTCCTGTTAGCGCTACTATGTTATCGCTACCATGTTAGCGCTAACATAGTTTTAGATGATCGCCTGAGCAGCAGCAAGTGAAGTGCCAAGGAGTACGACTAATGTCGGATAAAAGCAGGTCGACACGCCGCCGCCGCGGCTCGGAACAGCCCACCCTGCAGCAGGTGGCGGATGCCGCCGGCGTCTCGGCCATCACGGTATCGCGAGCGCTGAACGCGCCCGAACGCGTCAATACCGCCACCCGGGGCAAGGTGCTCGCAACCGTCGAGCGCCTCGGCTATGTGCCGAATCTGGTGGCCGGCAGCCTTGCTTCGGCGCGCTCGCGCTTTATCGCTGTCATCGTGCCATCCCTGGCCAACGCCGTTTTCATCGAGGTCATCCACGGGCTGCAGGAGACCTTCGAGCGAGAGGGCTATCAGATCCTGCTCGGCAACACCGACTACAACATCGAACGTGAATACCAGCTGATTCGCACCTTCCTTGGTTGGTCCTGCTCGGCGCTGGTCACCGCAGGCCTGCGCCACAGCGATGCGTGCCGCAGCCTGCTTGCCCACTGGGACAAGCCGATCATGGAAGTCATGGAACTGGGTGACGCCTTCGACCTGAATGTGGGCCTCGATCATCACGAAGCCGGGCGCTGCATGGCGAGGCACCTGCTGGGACAGCACTACCGTTCCGTCGTCTATGTGGGCGCCTGTCTGGACCGGGACTACCGGGCCAGGATGCGGTTCGAGGGCCATCGCGAGGTGCTGAACGCCGCGGGGCTGGAGGCACCAATGATCGAGCTGGACCAGCTGGGCAGCCTCGATGCCGGCGCTACCGGGCTCGAGCGCGTGCTATCGCTGTATCCAAGTGCCGACGCCATCCATTTTGCCAACGACGACCTTGCCACCGGCGCCCTGCTGCGAGCCCAGCGGCTGGGCATGACCATTCCGGTTGACATCGCCATCGCTGGCTTCAATGGGCTACCTCTGGGCCAGCATGTCACCCCGCGGCTGACCACCATCCGCTCCCCACGGGAGAACATGGGAAGGCTGGCGGCAGAAGAGGTGCTGAAACGCCTCGACGCCAAGCGAGTGACGCGTCGGCGACATGACGTGGGGTTTGAACTGCTGATCGGGGAGAGTACCTAGGGAAACACTGCACAAATGCCTGCGCGAGCGAACCGCAGCCTTCGGCATGGTTGGCCATAACGCCGACCCCTCCTATGCTGAAGGCACCATCCTGCGCAGGCCGCCCGCATGTCCCGCAAGGTCCTTCTTGCCCTCGCCATTCTCATGGCGCTTGTCCTGCTGGGTTTCCTGGGGCAAGGGCTGGCCGCACGCGACCTGTTCGATGCCAACACCCTATTCTCCCTGCTTCAGGGTTCGCTGGCCTGGCGCGACCAGCCTTGGGCCGGCGCCGTGGTGGTCATGGTCTTCCTGGCCGCCTCGCTGGTGCTATTCCCCCTCAGCGTGCTGGTGGTACTCGCGGGGCTGATATTCGGCCCGGTGTGGGGATTCGTCTATTCGTTCATCGGTACGCTCCTGGGTGCGATTGCCACTTTCTGGCTGGGCCGCTGGCTAGGACGCGACGCCCTGCTGCGCTACGGCGGCAAGCGGCTGCTGGGTCTTTCGCGATACCTGGCGGGACGCGGCGTGCGCACCATCACCCTGCTCAACCTTCTGCCCCTGGCACCGTATACCCTGACCAACCTGCTCGCCGGCGCCTTTCACATCCGTTTTCGCGACTACCTGCTCGGCACATTGATTGGCGCCACGCCGGGGCTGGCTGGCATTATCCTGCTCAGCAGTCAGCTCGGCTCGCTGCTGTCCGCCGAGGACCGCCGGGAACTCGCCTGGGCGGTTGGCGGGATCGTCCTGGCCCTCGCCCTGCTCTATGGGCTCAAACGCTATGCCGACGCCCGCCAGCGGCGCCGACACCGAAGCTGAGTGCGGCGACTATCAAACTCTACCCGCCATGACCGGCACCCTGCCTGGCATCTCACGTTCGAGGAAGTCGATGAAGGCGCGAATACGCGCCGGCACATGGCGGCGCTGCTGATAGACGGCATGAAAGTCGGCCCGCACCCCCTGCCACTCCGTCAGCAGCTCGATCAAGGCACCGCTGGCCAGATGTTCGTGAACGTCCCACCAGGAGCGCATTGCGATGCCATGGCCATCCAGCGCCAGGCCCACAATCACCTCGCCGTCGTTGCTGGCCAGCGGCCCCGCCACCTTGACCGCCTGCTCGGCATCGCCACCACGACGACGGAAGCGCCACACCGCATAGTCACTGTCGTTCTCGCGCAGTATCAGGCAGGGGTGAGCCGCCAGGTCGGCCAGCGAGGAAAGTGGCGCCATCCGCGCGACATAGCCAGGAGCGGCGCACAGTACCCGCCGGTTGACCAGAATGCGGCGTGCGATCAGCCGGGAATCGGGCGGCTCACCCACCCGAACGCCGATATCGAATCCCTGATCCCCGAGGCTCAGCGGATAGTTGCTCAGTTCCAGCACACCCTCCACCCCCGGGTGTCGGGTACAGAACGCCGAGAGCAGCGGCGCCACATGGTGGCGGCCGAAGCCGAAGGTGGCATTGACCCGCAGCGGCCCGGACAGCGCCGCCTGCTGCTCGCCCAGGGCCTCTTCCAGCTCCGCAAGTTCCTCGAGAATCGCCGACCCGCGGGCCAGGTAGCGCTCTCCCTCGGCGGTGAGGCTCAGGCTGCGCGTGGTGCGGCTGGCCAGCTCCACGCCCAGGCGCGCCTCCAACAGCTTGAGGCGCTTGCTGACCGCCGACAGCGACAACCCCAGCTCCCTGGCCGTGGCGGTGAGGCTACCGGCGCCGGCCAGTTGCCGAAAGAAGGCAAGATCATCGAGCTGCGCCATGCTTTCTACACCTCACTTCAACAATATCTTTCCATTGAGCCTGATTATTCTTTTTCTGCCAATGACTAGACTGTCCTGAACACCCTGCACCGCATGCTCGTGAATCGATCAGAAAGGGCCACCGCCATGTTCGAGGGATTTCGATCATTCAGGATCGACAACAACGGTATCTGCATACCCGGCCGCGTCGGCGGCTCGGGACCACCGCTCCTGCTACTGCATGGCCACCCACAGACTCATATGATCTGGCATCGCCTGGCCGAACCCCTGGCTCGTCATTTCACCGTAGTGGCCACCGATCTGCGCGGCTACGGTGACGCTTCCAAGCCACCCGGGGAACCGGATCATGCCAACTACAGCAAGCGCGCCATGGCGGCCGACCAGGTTGCGGTCATGCGTGAACTGGGCTTCGAGCGTTTCCTGCTCTGCGGCCACGACCGCGGAGGCCGTGTGGCCCACCGACTGACCATGGATCATCCCGAGGCGGTGGAAAAGCTGATGCTGCTCGATATCGCCCCGACCCTTGCGATGTACGAGAAGACCGACCGGACCTTCGCCACCGCCTACTTCCACTGGTTCTTCCTGATTCAGCCAGCACCGCTGCCGGAAACCCTGATCGAGGCATCACCGGCCGACTACATCACACGCACCATGGGCGGTCGTCATGCTCGGCTCGATGCCTTCGATCCGGCAGCCATCGCCGAATATCAGCGCTGCCTGGCCCAGGCCGGCGCCGCCCATGCCCTGTGCGAGGATTATCGCGCCTCCAATACCATCGACCTGGAACACGACCGCGCCGACCGCGAGGCCGGGCGCCGCATCACCTGCCCCGTAAGAGTGCTATGGGGGCAGCACGGCATTATCGAGCGCTGCTTCGACCCGCTGGCGGAATGGCGCGCCGTCGCTGAACGGGTCGATGGGCGGGCGCTGCCCTGTGGGCACTATATCCCCGAGGAAGCACCCAACGCGCTGCACGACCATATCCTGCAATTCATGAAAACAGCATGAGGAACTCACCATGACCCATCGTATCGCCGTCATTCCCGGTGATGGCATCGGCACCGAAGTGATGCCCGAAGGCCTGCGGGCTCTGGAAGCCGCCGCCCAGCGGTTCGGCATCGACCTCTCATTCGAGCACTTCGATTTCGCCTGCTGCGATTACTACGCGAAACACGGCCAGATGATGCCGGACGACTGGTTCGACCAGCTCAAGGACTTCGATGCGATCTTCTACGGTGCCGTGGGATGGCCTGACACCGTGCCGGACCATGTCTCCCTCTGGGGCTCGCTGTTGCAGTTTCGCCGTCAGTTCGACCAGTACATCAACCTGCGTCCCTGCAAGCTGCTGCCGGGTATCAAGAGCCCGCTTGCCGACCGCAATCCCGGGGATATCGACTTCTACGTGGTGCGTGAGAATACCGAGGGCGAGTACTCCAGCGTCGGCGGCAAGATGTTCGAGGGTACCGACCGAGAGGTGGTGATTCAGGAGACGGTGATGACCCGCCACGGCGTTGACCGGGTGCTGAAGTACGCCTTCGACCTGGCCCAGAGCCGTCCTCGGAAGAAGCTTACCTCGGCCACCAAGTCCAACGGTATTGCCATCACCATGCCGTGGTGGGACGAACGCGTGGAGGCCATGTCCGGCAACTATCCAGACGTCAGCGTCGACAAGTTCCACATCGACATCCTCACCGCCAACTTCGTCCTGCATCCTGACTGGTTCGACGTGGTAGTGGGTAGCAATCTGTTCGGCGATATTCTTTCCGACCTGGGCCCAGCCTGCACCGGCACCATCGGTGTGGCGCCCTCGGCCAATATCAACCCGGACAGCAGGTTCCCGAGTCTCTTCGAGCCGGTCCACGGCAGTGCGCCGGACATCGCCGGCAAGGGTATCGCCAACCCCATCGGCCAGATCTGGTCCGGCGCCATGATGCTTGAGCACCTTGGGCACACCGAGGCAGCGAAGGCCATCGTCGATGCCTTCGAAGCGGTGCTGGCCGAAGGCGATCCGACTCTGTTGACCCCCGATATCCGCGGCCAGGGCACCACCGAAACCCTGGGAAGGGCCATCGCCGAGCGACTGCTGGTGTGACCTACGTCACGGGAACCTTCACCGGCACCACGAGTAACACCGCCAGGGCAGTGACCATTGTGGGTACCTGATTGATAAAGGTTCAGGTAGCACGAGGCGGGAGCTTCATCGCTCTCGTCATGTGCGGCGTTAAGCTGGTCACCAACGCCCTCTTGATATGCGTCAAGTTGTCGCACACTAAGGATGGAGAGACAGAAGCGTTAAGGCTAGACTATAAATAATATAGTTATAAGGATATAACTAATACAGTCTTGCCCGCTACGCAGGAATCTCCCCATGACACGACCCCTCGAACCGCTCCGGCTTGACCGGCGTCAGCTCCTGAAGCTGGGCCTCGGCGCCGGTGTCGCCGGCCTCCTGCCCTTGGGCAGCCTGCAGGCCAGCACCCTTTCAACCACTGCACGTGTGGTCATCCTTGGTGGCGGCGCCGCGGGGATGGCCATGGCCAACCGCCTGTCCCGTCGCCTCGACGGCGCGCGGATCTCTCTCGTCGAACCCCGCGAGATTCACCACTACCAGCCAGGCTGGACCCTGGTGGCCTCCGGCGTCTGGAAGCCCGAGAAGACCATGCGTCCCAACGCCCGCTTCGTGCCGGGCGGCGTCGACTGGGTTCGCCAGCCCGCCGCCGGCATCGATGCGTCCAATCGCCGGGTCAAGCTGGGGGATGGCTCATCACTCGACTATGACTACCTGGTCGTTGCCACGGGGCTCCAACTGAATTATCACCTGATCGACGGGATGTCACCCGAACTGGTCGGCACCCACGGCATCGGCAGCGTCTATGCCAGCATCGACGGGGCGACACGTACCCGGGAAGCCATTGACGCCTGGATCGCCCAAGGTAGCGGCAAGGGGCTCTTCACGGCGGCCCCCACCCCGGTAAAATGTGCCGGCGCCCCGCTGAAGATGACCTTTACCACGCTGTCCCGCCTGGAGGCGACCGGCCACCGTGACGACTACCAGGTCGAGTTCCTGGCACCGGCCGCCGGGCTGTTCAGCCAGCCCTGGGTCAATGATTTCGTCAAGCAGCGCTTCGACGACCAGGGTGTCACCCGCCGGCATCACTATCGGCTCTCAGCCATCGACCCCGGCGGCCGTCAGGCGGAGTTCACCTTCGTCGGCCCGGACAGCGAATTCACCTCTCACCATGAGCTCCGCGAGGCGGAGTTTTCCCAGGAGGGCGAGCGCACTGTGATCGCCGACTACGACTTCATTCACGTGGTACCGCCGATGAGCGCACCGGATTTCGTCAAGGCAAGCGATCTGATCGCACAGGATGGCCCCTTCCGTGGCGAGTGGCTGGATGTCGACATCCACACCCTGCAGCACAATCGTTACCCGGAAGTGTTCGGCATCGGCGACGTGATTGGCGCACCGATCAACAAGACCGCCGCCAGCGTCAAGGCCCAGGCACCGGTAGTGGAGGCCAACCTGCTGGCCCAGATACAGAACCAGCCGCTGCGGGCCCGCCACAACGGCTACACCTCCTGTCCGATGATCACCGGCATCGGCAAGGCAATGCTGGTGGAGTTCGGTTACGACAACAATCTGGACTTCCTGCCCTCCTTCCCATTCATCGACCCGCGCGACGAGTCCTGGGTCGCCTGGACGATGAAGGATCGCATGCTGCAGCCGGCCTACTACGCCGTGCTGGAAGGCCAGGCCTGAGGAGACTGGACAATGACGATTCAAGGTGTACTGACCATTCTGATGTACGCGCTGGCCCCCTTCCTGTGGCTGATCGTGGTCGGGGTGTCGCTGCTGGCGGCCATTCAACTGGTCGCCCGCCTGCGCGGCTACAAGGCCCTCTACTATCGCTGCCTGGGGGCCAACCTGGCGGCACTGTCGGTGGGGCTGTCCGGACTATGGTGGATCCCTTTCTTTACCCACTCCCGGCTCGCCTACGTGGCCACCACCTTCGACTGGGTGGCGCTGGTCGGCGCCATGTTCGGACTGACCATCGCCGCCTGGCTGGTACTGCATCCACTCAGCTACCTGCTGCGAGGAAATCGGAAGCAACTCCCCACAACGAAACTGAAGCTCTCCTGAGTAACGGCTTGCTGGAATTTCGTGTGCCTTCGTAAGCATCGGCCACAGCTGCCAAATTCGTCGTCTAGCCTGACAGGTGCCAGCTCAGCAGAGCGAAGTGCACACAAAGGAGGAACGGCATGAAAAGGACAGCAATTGCCATCGCAGTAGGCGCCCTGAGTACTGGGCTATCCCACGGCGTCCTCGCTCAGGATGAGGATACACAGCAGAATCTTGATCAGCAGCAGATGTCCGAAGAGGATGTCCGCGAGCAAACGAACGGTGATGCCAACGACGTCAGGATCGAGGGGGAACCTACCGACGTTCAGGTCGATCAGGAGCCCGCCGAGATTGAGGTCGAGCAGAAACCGCCTGAGGTGACCGTCGAGCAACAAGCGCCAGACGTCACCATCGAGCAGCCCGATCCCGATGTCGAGGTGGACCAGGCCGAGCCGGATGTCACCGTGGAGCAGGAAGGCGAAGCCGAAGTCGAGGTCGAGCGCGCAGAAGAAGCCGAGGCCGAGATTCGGGACCACGACGACGAAGCCGAAGCCGAAGACCGGGATGAGCGTGACCCAGCTGACCGCGAAGGCCTGATGGGTATGCAGGTCAGCGATCTCGAAGGTCGTGACGTCTTCACTCAAGACGGCGAGGAGATCGGTGATGTCGATCGCGTGGTCCGCCACACACAGGATGGCGATATCTATGTCATCGTGACCGACGGAGGCTTCCTGGGTATCGGTGAAGATGAAATGGCCTTCCCCTTGGATGAACTGCAGCTAAGCGAGGATGATGAAATCGTACTGCAGAGCCCGGTTAGCGACATCCAGCGGGATGCGGGCGACTTCGATGATGATGACTACGAAGAGCTGGAAGGCGATGAACAGCTCGGAGATATCCACCAGCGCGACAGCTGATGTGCCAGTGACGACCTGGGGTTTCCGAGAGCTCCGGCCCTCCCTCCCTGGCGTTGAATCGAGGCAGAACAGAGGCGCGGCTTTTGCCGCGCCTTATTCTTGTTCACACTTTGTCGGGAACCCGGCCGTGTCCGACAACGGCGTGCCTCTCCATGATCGTGACAGGGCACTCGCAGCGGCTTGGATGTGGCCGAGGGCCTGGGCCGACACCAGCCGACCTACATCGCCTGTAAGGCAATGGGCCATTTTCCGACAGAATCCTCAATGCCACCTGGCAGTTCGTATCGGCAGAGCATCGCGACCGATTCCAGGCGGCACCCGAGACCTATGCACCTCAGTACGGTGGCTGGTGCGCCTGGGCGGCGGCACGCGGTGAGGCCGCCGCGACCATTCCCGAGGCGTGGAAGATCGTCGACGACAAGCTCTATCTGAACTATAACCGACGGATCCAGCGGCGCTGGGAGACCGACATTCCCGGCAACATTGAGGCGGCCAATGAGCACTGGCCGAATATCTTCCCATAGCCCCCCGACAAACTGAGATGAACCGTGCGGCCTCGCCGGTCAAGATTTTTGCCTACCCGCACCGGCCAGATCTGATCCGGGATCATGTTGCTTGAGCACCTGGGACAGACGATTGTAGGGTGACGGTGAACGCACCTCCCTGACAGGAGCCAATCCATGACAGGAGCAAATCCATGACAATCTTCGAGGCACTACGCCAAGATCACGATATTCAACGCGACCTGCTGGCCCGTCTGATTGAGACACAAGGCGACAGCGAGGAGCGCAATGCGCTGTACCGGCAGGTGCGCGACGAACTGAAGCATCATGCCGTCGCCGAGGAGCGAGCCCTCTACATCCCCATGCTGGCCATCGACTTGACCCAGGAGAAAGCGCGTCACAGCGTCGCGGAACACCACGAAATCGACGAGATGCTCGAAACGCTGGATGCCACCGACTACACCTCCCCTGGCTGGCTGGCCAACGCCAAGAAGCTGACTCACCTGGTGATTCACCACCTCGACGAGGAGGAGCAGGAAGTCTTTCAGCTTGCCGGGCGCGGCCTGCCCAATGAGCAGAAGACGGCGCTGGCCGATGACTATCTCGAGGAAATGGCCAGGCAACGTAATGCATGACAGTCAGGCGGCGTGGCCGATGGTGTGGCTTGGCAACCTCTTCTCGTACTGGGTTACTCATTGGAGAGCCCCGAAGGTTGGATCGAACGTCCAGCTTTCGGGGTATGACAGACAGAGCGATCAGGAGGGCACTGCATCTGCTGCTGAAAATGGAGCTGCTGAAAATGAAAAGATCAGCCATGGCTGTTATCTACATCGTAGGAAGAGCCTCCGTGCATAAAAGCGAAAGTTTTCGTCCCCTCCATTCGAATTCATCAATTTCCGACACGCCAAACCCCTTCGAGGATGCGTACCTTCCCCGCAGCCAGGTTGTCACGCAGGTTTCGACCCATGGCGGGAAACGCTTCACCAAAGATCAGCTCCGGCCCCGGCAGCCTGGGCGTATTGGCGGATGCATCTTCAGCACGGCTCTCACGACGACTATGCGCCTCACGCCAGGCCAGGGCCGAATCGGTGACATCATCCACCCTCAGCGGCTCAAAACCGGATAGCGCCATGGTGCGTTCGAGCTGCTCCCGGCTGCGCAGGTGGCTGGTGGCAGGCGTGCGCGCCCAGGGGACAGGCAGTGCCAGCGGCTCAGCGTTGTCACCGGCCACGACCTCATGCAGCAACACACATCCCCCAGGCACCAGCAGGCGCCGCCACTCGGCCAGAACCCGCGGCACATGCGGCATGTTCATCAGCGCATGCTGGCACCACACCCGATCGAAACTTTCCGGGGCCAGCGGCACGCTGGCAGCGTCGGCACAGTGAAAGCGGGTATGATCAGCCAGGCCGGTGGCCTTGCTGAGCCAGTTGGCTACTTCCACGAAGGCCGCCGTAATATCGACACCCACCACGTGGCAGCCGTACTCGGCGGCCAGCAGGCGGCTGGCGCCGCCGGTGCCGCAGCCAACATCGAGCACCCGTTCACCCCCTCTCAGCTCTCCCATCGCCGCCAGGGAGCGGCTGGCGCGGCGCCCGCCGAGGTGGAGCTGGTCGATACCGGCCACCTCGTCGACAGTCAGGTGCTCGGGGTCGCAACCGGCAGCAAGAAAGGCGTCGCGCAGACGAGCCAGCAGCCCCCCATCTTCGCTGGTGGTAACGGCATCGTAATGCGCGTTGAGCCACCGGACATGATCCGGAGAGTTGTCACCGTGAGCGGTTGGCATGGCAGGCTCCTCGCCGTCAGAATTAAATGGTGCCAGCTTAGGCCTCGTTTGCGCCCACCCCCATTGGCCAAAGGTCTGCACGTCCCCTCTACAGGAGAACTCATGAGCCCTCGCATCGCCAGGATAGCCGCCCTCTCCATTAGCCTGATGCTGAGCGCTTGTACCGGGACTCCCAAGGGCACGCAGCCGGTCACCGGCTTCGAACTCGAACGCTACCTCGGTCAATGGTATGAGATCGCCCGGTTCGATCACTCCTTCGAGCGCGGCCTGGACTGTGTCACCGCCGACTACTCCATGCGCGATGACGGCGGCGTGCGGGTCATCAACCGCGGCGTCAACCTGACCGAGCAGGAAGTGGACGAGGCGGAGGGGCGCGCCTACTTCGTCAGGGACGAGAGAGTGGCCCACCTCAAGGTGAGCTTCTTCGGCCCCTTCTATGGTGGCTACAACGTGCTGGCTCTCGATGACGAATATCACTGGGCGTTGGTCGCGGGACCCACCCGCGACTATCTGTGGATTCTAGCCCGCGAGCCCGAACTCGACCCGGGCATATACCGGGATCTTATCGATCGCGCCGAACGCATGGCCTTCCCCGTGAATGAGCTGATCGAGGTCGAGCAGGGTGAAGCCTGCAACGACTGGCGCTGAGCGCCAGTTTCAATATCGCACCCGGGCTTTCACCAGCCCGACGCCAGGGCTTGTGGGAAAAGCGTCTGGACGGGAAGGTAGCTCAGAATTCACGACACGAGCAGGGCAGTACCATGCTGGCGGATTGGATCGAGCTGAGTCTGGAGGGGACGGTACCCACCGAGCGTGCAGGGCGCACGACGGGGGGGCGCTTCCTGTTTCACGCTCCGGGCATACTTGAACTGATCTCTGATACCCCCGCAAGCGACGCCCAGGCCTGCGTTCTCTCCGCTGGTATTCACGGCAACGAGACTGCCCCCATCGAGCTTCTCGGCAGCTGTCTTGCCCGTCTCGAGGCGGGGATTCTCGCGGTGGGCGCACCGGTGCTGGTGATTCTGGGCAACCTGGAATCGATCCGCCGCGGCGAGCGCTATGTGACAACCAACCTCAATCGGCTGTTTCGCCGAGGGCTGGATGAAGAGGGCATGGAACCTGGGCGAGCGTGGGAGCTGATGGCGGCGGTCGATGACTTTTTCACCAGGCATGCCGAGCTGCCCCGCCTGCACTACGACTTGCACACGGCGATCCGTGACAGTCATTACCCGCGCTTTGTGGTCGAGCCTTTCAGCGAGACGGCGACTCGGCCAGAGCAATGGGAATGGCTGGCCGCGGCGAATATTCAGGCGGCATTGCACCAGCACCGCCACAGCTGGACCTTCTCCCACTACTCGAAACACTATCACCAGGCCCAGGCCTTTACCCTGGAGCTCGGGCGTGCCCTGCCCTTCGGCCATAACGACCTGGCGGCTCTCGCGCCGATGGGCCGTCTGCTGGAAGAGCTGATTTCGGGGCGCCAGCCAGCCCGGGCACCGGCGTCGCAGATGACATTCTTCCGGGTCGCCCATGAACTGATGCGTGAATCCGAGTCGTTCCTGCTCTGCTTTGCCGACGATACGCCGAATTTTACCGAGTTTGCCCCGGGCACACGACTGGCCGAGGACGCAGAAGCTGGCAATTTTGTGGTGGGTGAGCAACCGCTGAGCGTGGTGTTCCCCAACGCCAATGTCGAGCTGGGGGCTCGGGCAGCACTGCTGGCGACGCGGGTCGAGCCACCTGCCTGATGGCGCCGCATCCCAAGAAAAACAACCCAATTCATCTATACGCGACATCAACGACAGTAAAAAAATCGGCTATACAACAATAATCTGGAGCAATTTCATGACCAACTGCACTGACCCACTCCACCAAGGTCGAACGACTTCCACCTCCGACCAGCCTGGTCAAAGCGTCCTGTCCTGTTAGAATCGCCCCTTTTTCATACCTGCACGCTTAACGGGCCCGTCACTGCTGGCGACTCGTCCCGACCTGGAGTCCACCCATGGCCGTTACCCCGATTCCTCTCGAAGTGCGCAACATCAAGAAGCGCTTCGGCGATACCGAAGTGCTCAAGGGCCTCTCGCTGCAGGCCAGGAAAGGTGATGTCATCACCCTGATCGGAGCCTCCGGTTCCGGCAAGAGCACCTTCCTGCGCTGCATGAACCTGCTCGAGCAGCCCGACGAAGGCGACCTGATCGTTCACGGCGAAGCCGTGCAGTTCAAGCAGACCCGGCAGGGTCGCGAGCCGGCCGACTGGAAGCAGGTGGTGCGGATGCGCGCCAAGCTATCGATGGTATTCCAGAGCTTTAACCTCTGGGCCCACATGACACTGCTCGAAAACGTCATCGAGGCGCCGATCCATGTGCTCGGAAAGCCGAAGAAGGAAGCCATCGAACAAGGCCGTGCCCTGCTTGAGCGGGTTGGCCTGACCGCCCGGGCCGACGCCTACCCCGCGCAGATGTCCGGCGGACAGCAGCAGCGCGGCGCCATTGCTCGGGCGCTGGCCATGGATCCGGAGGTGATGCTGTTCGATGAGCCTACCTCGGCGCTGGACCCGGAGCTGGTCGGCGATGTGCTCAAGGTCATGCATGGCCTGGCCGACGAGGGTCGCACCATGGTGGTGGTCACCCATGAGATGGGCTTCGCTCGCGACGTCTCCAGTCAGGTGATCTACCTGCACCAGGGCCTGGTGGAAGAGGCAGGACCGCCCCAGGATGTGCTGGTCAACCCCACCTCGCCGCGGCTCAAGCAGTTCCTGGCGCCGAAGTACTGAGGAATTCCACCATGCTCGACCTACACGGCTATGGGCCCCGGCTACTGGAAGGCGCTGGCGTCACCATCCAGCTAGCGCTGCTGTCGCTGATACTGTCCATCATACTGGGGCTGCTGACCGCCAGTGCCAAGATGTCGCGCAGCTGGCTACTACACAAGGTAGCCACGCTCTACACCACGGTGATACGCGGCGTACCCGATCTGGTGTTGATGATGCTGCTGTTCTTCGGCGGCCAGATGGCGCTGAACGTGCTGACCGACATGCTTTACGACCGCTTTGGCGTGGACTGGTACGTCAACCTCAATGCCTTCGCCGCCGGTGTACTTACCATCGGCTTCATCTTCGGCGCCTACATGGGCGAGACCTTCCGCGGTGCGTTCATGGCAGTGGATCACGGTCAGATCGAGGCCGGCAAGGCCTACGGCATGAGCCCCTGGCTGGTATTTCGGCGTATTCGCTTTCCGCTGATGATGCGCCATGCCCTGCCCGGACTTTCCAACAATTGGATGGTGCTGCTCAAGACCACCGCCCTGGTGTCGGTAATCGGCCTGACGGATATGGTGCGCGTGGCTGCCGAAGCCTCCCGCGCCACCCATGAACCCTTTACCTTCCTGCTGCCGGTTGCAGCCGTCTACCTGTTGATCGCCAGCGTCTCGGAGTGGCTGTTCGTCCGACTGCAGAAACGCTACAACGTCGGCTTCGGGGAGCACTGATATGGAATGGTTCAATGCGCTACTCGCCGACAATCGCATCTTCACCCCCAACACCATCGGCTTCTACTGGGAAGGCCTGGTAACTACCACTCAGCTGGTGTTCCTGTCGCTGCTGGTGGGGCTGGTACTCGCAGTGCCGCTGGCCATCGGGCGCAGCTCCCGGCACCGCTGGATCAGCCTGCCAATCTACGTCTATACCTACGTCTTTCGCGGCACGCCGCTGCTGATCCAGCTCTATATCATCTACTACGGCGTCGTCTTCTTCGATGGCATCCAGGAGACCTTCCTCTGGCCGATGCTGAGGGAAGCGTTCTACCCGGCGCTGATCGCCTTCACGCTTAACACCGCGGCCTATACTACCGAAATCTTCCGCGGTGCCATCAAGGCGACGTCACGCGGCGAGATCGAAGCGGCGCGGGCCTACGGCATGTCGCAGAACCTGATGATGCGGCGCATCATCCTGCCCAGCGCCTTCCGCCGGGCGCTACCGGCCTACGGCAACGAAGTCATCTTCATGCTCCATGCCAGCGCCATCGCCAGCGTGGTCACGCTGATGGACCTCACTGGTGCAGCCCGCTTCGTCTACGCGCGTTTCTACGCTCCGTTCGAGGCGTTCCTGTTTGCCGCGGCGATCTACCTCTGCCTGACCTTCGCCATCCTGTTCTTCTTCCGCTGGCTGGAAAAACGTCTGCTGGCCCACCTCAGGCCCCAGAGCGGCTGATGATGCAACGTCAAACAAGCGTTGGAAAACTCACGCCCGGGGGCTTTCAGCCCAGGCGTGGCTGCGTTAAATTCAGGCGCGACGTCACCGTAAAGCGGTGCACGAAATGACAACAAGGAAGCCACTATGAAAAAACTGCTGACCGTCTCCATTCTGGGCCTGGCCATTGCCGCCGGCACTGCCCAGGCCCGTGATTACGACCACGTGCGCTTCGGCGTCGACATTCCCTATGAGCCGATGGAGTACCGTGACTCCGACGGCGAGCTGACTGGCTTCGACATCGATCTGGGCAACGCCCTGTGCGCCGAGATCGGTGTAACCTGCGAGTGGATCGAGCAGGAGTGGGACGGCATCATTCCCGGCCTGCTGGCGCGCAATTACGACGCCATCATGTCCTCCATGACGATCAATGACGAGCGTCGCCAGACCGTGCTCTTCTCCGACCCGTACATCACCATCCCCGGTGCCTGGTTCGCCCCCGCCGGCAGCGAGATCGAGGAGATCGATGAAGAGTCCCTGAGCGGGAAGAGTATTGGCGTGCAGCGTGGGACCACCTTCGACAGCTACGTCACCGACAACTACGGCCGCGTAGCCAACGTCAGCCGCTACTCTACCGCCGACGACATGGTGCT
>ERZ869909.805-NODE-805-length-31052-cov-5.149960_pt1 | contig 31052 bp, 23 predicted proteins | sample MGYA00520892_ERZ869909 | MGnify/ENA primary metagenome ERZ869909 (study PRJEB32215, sample SAMEA104723947) | bioreactor metagenome | biome: bioreactor; feature: anaerobic bioreactor; material: water | place: China | collected 2015-03-12 ...
TCCATCCGCAGGCTGCCGTCGGTGGGCAGGAACCGATCGGTGAAGTAGCGTGCGCCATCGGGTTCGTGCTGGAACTCATAGGTCATGGCGATCTGTTCCAGCGACAGGGCGTAGCGCTCGGCATCGATATTGCCGACGCCATTGGCCATCACCCAGTCGGTCAGGATGTTGTCGCGCAGCGCCAGCTGCAGCCGCTCGACCTCCAGATCGGTATCCAGCGCCGGGTTGCGCGCGGCAATCGCGGCCACGCCGGCTTCGGGATCGGCGGCGGCATCGCGCAGGCCCAGCGCCACGGCGCGCAGGAAGCCGGTCACCGCCTCGGGGTTGGCTTCGGCGAAATCGGTGTTGACGATGATCACATTGCCATAGAGCGCCAGGCCATAATCGGCCATCAGCATCACGGTCATGTCCTCGGGGTCGATGCCGAGCCGGGTGGTGTTGAGATAGGAGGTGAAGGAGAAGCCCGTCACCGCATCAACCTCGCCGGCGGCCAGCATCGGCTCGCGGGTCGGAAAGCCCACCGGCTCGATGGTGATGGCATCGACATCGAGCCCCTGCGCGGCGGCGAAGACCGGGAATTGCGCCCAGGCGCCATCGGGCGGTGGCGCGCCCAGGCGGCGGCCCTCCAGATCGGCGGGGGAGGTGATGCCCTGGCTGACCCGGCCGACGATGGCGAAGGCGGGCTTGTCATACATCACCATGATCGCCGTGACCGGCGCATCGGGGTTCTGGTCGATGAACTTGATCAGGCTGGCCATATCGGCAAAGCCCACCGGGAAGGCACCGGTGGCGACTTTCGGAATGGCATCGAGCGAACCCTGACCCGGCGCCACTTCGACGCTCAGCCCTTCGGCGGCGAAATGGCCATTGTCGATGGCCAGGAAATAGGGCGCCGCCGGCCCCTCGAAACGCCAGTCGAGCGCGAAGGGCATGGATGTCTGAGCCGATGCCGGCACGGCGAAGGCCGCGCTGATCAGCCCGGCGGCGATGAAATGTCTGGTCACGGCGCAAGCTCCCTGTTGGTTGTGACGTCAAGGCCTGTTTCGGCCCCTTGCCGGGCGATGTGGATGGCCCGGAACCCGCCACCGCGGGTGGCTGCCCGCCACCGGGCGCTTCCCGCCGCCCCTGCGAAAGTATTACGGCACAGGGCAGCACAAACTACAAGAATTCACGAATAAGTCTTGTCGGTGATTCTTGATAATGCGCGATTATTCAGCAGCCATCTTGCCGCTCTCGCCGATGGCGCCCAGTGCGGCGATCCGGGCGGTGATATCGCGCATCAGATCGCGGAAATCCTCGAATTCCGGGCTTGGTTCGACGCGGGCCTCATCGAGGTAAAGCCGCCGGTCGATCTCGATCTGGATGACATGCATGCCGCGCGCCGGCTGGCCGTAGCGCTGGGCGATATAGGCGCCGGCGAACGGGCTGTTGCGCGCCACCTTCAGCCCGGCACGCTCGAAGATCGCCTGCACGGCGTCCAAGAGATCGGCGCGGCAGGCGGCACCGAAACGATCGCCCAGCACCACATCGGGGCGTTTGGCGCCGCGCAGTGCATGGCCGGAAAGCGCCTCATGCGGCATGGAGTGGATATCGCACATCAGCACCTGGCCGAATCGGGCATGCTGGCGCTCCAGCAGCCCGGCCAGCGCGGCGTGATAGGGGCGCCAGTAATCGCGCAGGCGTGCCTCGGCCTCGGCCAGGGTCAGCTTGCCGCGATAGATATGGCGCCCGTTGGCCACCACCCGCGCGATCACCCCCAGCCCCGAGGCCACCCGCGGATTGAGCGCCCCGCGCGGCGCCCCGGCAATCAGCGCCGGGTCCAGCTCGCTTTCGGCGCGGTTGAAATCGACATAGGCGCGCGGCACTTCCGAGGTGATCAGCGGCGCGCCGAAACGCGGCGCGTCAGCCAGCAGCAGATCGACAAAGGCATCTTCCGAGGAACGCAGCACCGACAGTTCCACCTGCGCCCGGGCCAGCAGGTCGGCGGGATAATGTCGCCCGCTGTGCGGCGAGGCGAAGACCACATGGCTGGTGATCCGTTCGGGTTCGAATATCTGCACGGCACGCGGCATGCGGGGGCTCCTTCACGGCACAGTATAACGCCGGGAAATAGCACGCGGAAAGGTCTTGAACATGCCCGCGAGTCTATTTATAGACGCCCCTGTTGACGCGGTCCCGCCCGCGTCCTTTTTCGTGGTGCCGATGGGCGCCGGGACAGGCGGGGCAGGTCAGGGCGCGTAGCTCAGTGGTAGAGCACTACGTTGACATCGTAGGGGTCACAAGTTCGAACCTTGTCGTGCCCACCATCGCCCCCGCCGGGGCTGGTGATCATCGCGCCCCGCAAGGGGCGTAACAGTTTCAAGGCGCTCGCGCGCCGCGAAGAGGAGAAGGCCGATGAAGGTCAGAAATTCGCTGCGCTCGCTCAAGCAGCGCCACCGCGACTGCCAGATCGTGCGTCGCAAGGGCCGGGTCTATGTGATCAACAAGACCCAGAAGAAGTTCAAGGCGCGTCAGGGCTGATTCCAGCCACGACCGTCCGGCTTCTTGCCGAGATTTCGAAAAACCGCCGCACCCCCGGGTCGCGGCGGTTTTTCATGTTCAGCATCCGGCCCGCGCCACTTTCGGGGCGCGGGCCGGGGCTGTTCAATCGAACATGCGCAACACACCTTCGGTCATCAGCCGGGCGACGATGCCCTGGGTCAGATAGCCGGTGACCGGCAGATCGGCGTCGCGCTGGTAGCGGCGGATGGCGCGGCGGGTATCGGCATCGATCACCCCGTCCGTCGCGCCGGGATCATAGCCCAGTGCTTCCAGCCGCTGCTCGATGATCACCAGCGTGAAGCGAGGCAGGCGCATGGCCTCCTCGGCGGCGCGCGCGGCCTCGATCTCGGGGCGCGGGCGCTGGGGGCGGGTCAGTTCCTGGATGCGGGCCTCGGCCTGATCGGCGAAGGCGCCCTGGGGGAAGCTGCGCAGATAGGCGCGGTAGGCATCCGGCGTGTCGATCTGGCGGGCCTCGTCCCAGGCGGTGCGGTCGCGGGCGGCGGCGGCCTGGCGGCGGTCTTCCTCGATCTCGTCAAGGCGCTCGCGCGCGATGCCCGAGAAGATGCCATCGGGGAAACGCTCCAGATAGGCGCGCAGCCCGGCCTCGTCACGCCCGGCGCCGGTATCACGCCAGAAGGCGCGGTCGCGGCGTTCCTCGGCGGCCTGACGCTCGCGGGCCTCAGCTTCCAGTTCGGCGGCGCGGCGCGCGGCCTGACCGGCCAGTTGGAAGATCTGGTCACGGTCCAGATAGCCGTGTTGCGGATGGCCGTTGCGCGTCTGCCAGGTGGTGATCGCGCCGCGGGTGGCGGGGCCGAAAATACCGTCGATGCCGCGCGGATCGAAGCCCAGCAGGGTCAGGTCGCGCTGGATGGCGCGGCGTTCGTCGCGCGTCAGGCCCAGCGCGGCCTCGATACGCTCGGGGGTGTTTTCCAGCCGGATGATCGCGGCCTCGGCCTCATCCGCGAAAAGCCCGGCGGGGAATTCCTCCAGATAGCGGCGATAGCCTTCCGGCGTATCGGCCTCGGTGGCCTCCTGCCAGGCGGCGCGGTCGCTGGCCAGCGCGGCATCATGGCCGGCAGGCAGGAAGGCCAGATAGGGTGGGTTGAACCCCTCGATGCGAAGCTGCCGGCGCTCGGCGGTCAACCGGCCCAGATTGCTGCCCGGCACCGTCATGTCGCGCAGGAAAGCGGGCAGTTGCGCGACCGGCCCATGCACCAGGCTGACGCCTTGCGGCACGGTGATCATGGCCGGCAAGCCGGCGGTGACACCGGCGCCGGGACGGCCGGGAAAGCCCATGTCGGCCAGCGCCACCAGCGCGCCGCCCTGCACCTGCCCGGCAATCGCCAGCAGGCTTTCAAGGCGCACGCCATGCGCATCAAGCCCGGCCAGCCCGCCATCGGCGGTATCCGCGCCCATCAGCCAGATGCCATGCGCGGCATGCAGCACATAGCCGGCAAAGACGATCACCACCCGCTCGGGGCGCTGTGCCTCGACCCGTTCGGCGAAACCGGCCAGGGCGCTGCGCATCGCCGCGGCCGACAGATCGGTGGCCTCGTCAACTTGAAAACCGGCGCCTTCCAGCCGGGTGATGGCGCCCAGCACACCGCTGGCGCCGCGCGCATCGCGCAGCCGGTCATGGCTTTCATTGGCGATGATCAGCGCCAGACCCGATGATGCCTGCAATGGCCCGGCGAACCCCAGAACCAGCAGAACAATTGCGAACAGGCGTGCAGCCATGACGGCCCTCCCTTTGCGGGCGGGGCCGACAATTCAGTCGTAGCTGCGCAGATCCTCGATCACCTTGCCGTCGTTCGGCAGGGTGCCGGGAGGCACCAGCTCGACCTTGCCCCGCAGCTTGAGCGTATCAAGCAGCGTATTCTCATACAATTTCGGATTGGCCGCGCGGGTCTCGATCCGCACCGTCATCACGTCCATTTCACCTTCACGGGTGGCGATGACGCGGGCGCGGCTGACTTCCTCGTGACGAGAAACAAAGGCGGCGACCTGTTCGGGGCGTACGAACATGCCCTTGATCTTGGTGGTCTGGTCGGCGCGGCCCATCCAGCCCTTGATGCGCAGATTGCTGCGCCCGCAGGGGCTGGTGCCGGGCAGGATGGCGCTCAGATCGCCGGTGGCGAAGCGGATCAGCGGATAATCGGGGTTGAGCGTGGTCACCACCACCTCGCCGACCTCGCCATGCGGAACGGGCGTGCCGGTGCCGGGGCGCACGATCTCGACGATCACCCCCTCGTCGATCACCATGCCCTCCAGCGCCTCGGTCTCATAGGCGATATTGCCCAGATCGGCGGTGGCATAACATTGCCGGCAGGTGATGCCGCGATCGGCATAGAACTGACGCAGCGAGGGAAACAGCGCCCCGCCGCCCACCGCCGCGCGGCTGATCTTGAGCGCCATGCCCATCTCGTCGGCCTTGTCGAGGATCACCTTCAGGAAATCCGGCGTGCCGGCATAGGCGGTGGTGCCGATGTCGCGCGCCGCGCGCACCTGCAATTCGGTCTGGCCGGTGCCGGCGGGCAGCACGGCCGCCCCCACCGCGCGGGCGGCGTTTTCGAACATCATGCCGGCCGGCACCAGGTGATAGGAGAAGCAGTTCTGCACGATATCGCCGCGCCCGACACCCAGCGCATGCACGAAGCGCCCTAGCCGCCACCAGTCATGGCTGGATTTGCCGGGCTCATAGATCGGGCCGGGGGACTGAAAGACATGATCGAACCCGGCCGCGGCATGCACCGCATAGCCGCCAAAGGGCGCGGCTTCCGCCTGGGCGCCGGTCAGTTCGGATTTGCGCAGCACCGGCAGCGCGGCCAGCGCCTCGATGGAGCCGACGGAAGCGGCATCTACATCGGCCAGTGCGGCCTTCATGCCGGGCAGGGCCTTGGCACGGGCGATCTGTTCGGGCAGCAGGCGGGCGAGATCGGCGGCGCGCTGATCGGCCGAGCGGGTCTCCAGTTGGTCGTAGTATGTGCTCATCTTGTCCTGCGGGGTTGCCCCCCTCCCTTGCGCCGGTCGTGCCGCCGGCTGGTCCGTCGCCCGGGCCCGGCGCGCGTGACGGCGCCTGCCCTTGTTGCTGGTCTGGGCCGCTCAGGCCAGCCAGCGCTTGCGTCGCCGATAGCTGCGCACGTCGCGGAAGCTTCTGCGGCCCTTGTCGGACATGCCGAGGTAGAATTCCTTCACATCCGGGTTCTCGCGCAGCGCCTGGGCATTGCCCTCCATCACCACGCGGCCGTTCTCCAGAATGTAGCCGGTATGGGCGAAGCGCAGCGCGACATTGGTATTCTGCTCGGCCAGCAGGAAGGTCACGCCCTGCTCCTCGTTGAGCCGTTTCACGATGTCGAAGATCTGCTCCACCAGCTGCGGCGCCAGGCCCATCGAGGGTTCATCGAGCAAGATGGTTTCCGGCCGTGACATCAGCGCCCGGCCAATGGCCGTCATCTGCTGCTCGCCGCCCGAGGTATAGCCGGCCAGGCTGCGGCGGCGCTCCTTGAGGCGGGGGAAATAGGTATAGACCATCTCCAGATCGTCGCTGACCTTGCGACCGCCGTCGCGCCTTGTATAGGCGCCGGTCAGCAGGTTTTCCTCGACGGTGAGATGCTCGAAGCAATGGCGGCCCTCCATGACCTGGATGACGCCCTTGCGCACCAGATCGGCGGGGTCGCGTTCGGCGACATTCTCGCCGCGATAGGTGATCGTGCCCTTGGTGATATCGCCGCGTTCCGAGGCCAGCAGCCCCGAGATCGCCTTCAGCGTCGTCGATTTGCCGGCACCATTGCCGCCCAGCAGCGCGGTGATGCCGCCCTTGGGCACGCGCAGGCTGACGCCCTTCAGCACCAGAATGACGTGGTTGTAGATCACCTCGATATTGTTGACCTCAAGCAGCGTTTCGGTCGCGGTGCCGGGGTCGGGGCGGGTATCGAACATGGGTGCATTCCGTCGCTTTGAAGGGGGAGGCCGGGCGCGACAGCGGCGCCGCGCCCGGCCGGGGGCTCGTCAGTTCAGGCAGCCCGGGGTGATGTTGCTCTCGGCGGCGAAGGCCAGCGAGTCTTCCATCACCATTTCCATGATCATCTCACGGTCGGGCATGATCCAGTCGGTGATCAGGTTCCAGGTGCGGTTGTTGGCATCCCATTCCTGGATCATAGCTGCACCCGAGCCGCCATGGTTCTGGCAGGTCACCTCGAAGGCCGGGCCGAAGCCGGGCAGGCCCAGTTCGGCCATGCGCTCTTCGGTGATCGACAGATTGGCCATGCCGTCGCGCATCATCTCGGAGGTGATGTTGGCCACGCCATGGATTTCCTGCGCCGTGCGTGCGGCTTCGACAGCCAGCATCGCCGCATACATGCCGCGCGAATAGAGCACGGTGCCGATCTGGTCGCCCTGGCCGGCGGCGCGGCCACGATCCACGACATATTGCTGGATGTCGTCATAGATCGGATAGTCGCGGCCCGTGCCGTGCATGGCCAGCGAGCGATAGCCATGCGCACCGGCACCGGCGGGCATCACGTCCTGCTCGGAGCCCGACCACCAGACGCCGATGAAGTTGTTCATGTTGAAGCGGATGTTCGCGGCTTCCTGAACGGCGACCGAGTTCATCACGCCCCAGCCCCACATCAGCACATAATCGGGGCGTTCGCGACGGATCTGCAGCCACTGGTTGCCCTGCTCCTGCCCGGGGCTGTCAACGGCGATGGGGATGAACTGATAGCCCAGCCGCTCCGACAGGCGGGTCAGCGTGGGGATCGGCTCGCGGCCATAGGCCGAGTTGTGATAGAGCAGCACGATCTTCTTGCCGTCGAGGCTGCCGTCGTTCTCGTCGAGCAGGTAGTTGATGATCACCGAGGCGCCATCCCAGTAGGTGCCGGGATAGTTGAAGGTCCAGTTGAACACTTCGCCGTTCACCGCCGAGGTGCGGCCATAGCCCATGGTGTGCATCGGCACGCGGTCTTCCATGGTGCGCGGGATCAGCTGATAGGTGATGCCGGTCGAAAGCGGCTGGATGATCAGCGGGTTGTCACCGCGGATCGACTGGTAGCATTCCACGCCGCGCTCGGTGTTATAGGCGGTTTCGCATTCGGTCATGCGGATCGGCACGCCACCGATGCCGCCGTCGCGCTCGTTGATCAGCGTCAGATAGTCCTGATAGCCGTCGGCGAAGGGGATACCACCCGGAGCGAATGGCCCGGTGCGGTAGTTGAGCATCGGGAAGTGGAGCGTATCCGCAAGCGCGGGCGCTGCCGCCGTCATGGTGACCGCAAGAACTGCGGCCAGTCGGGTCATCTTCATTGGTTCTCCTCCCATTGGATGATGACGATTTCGGGGTCTTGGTGTTGCCGGCCTCCCCGCTCAGTGCGGGAAGGGCCAGAGTCTGAGTTTTTCCTTGATGGTGCGCCACAGCGCCGCCAGGCCATGCGGTTCCATGATCAGGAAGATGATGATCATGGCGCCGATGATCATGATCTCCAGATGCGCCGCCAGATCCGAGGACCAGCCCAGCTGGTTGACCAGAAGCAGCTTCAGCAGCACCGGGCCGACGATCAGGAAGGCCGCGCCGAGGAACGAGCCCAGCACCGAGCCAAGCCCGCCGACGATGACCATGAACAGCACCAGGAACGACTTGTCGATGCCGAAGGCCTCGCCGGCTTCGGCGGCGCCCAGATAGGCGGCGAAGAACAGCGCCCCTGCGATGCCGACGAAGAACGACGACACCGCGAAGGCCGAGAGCTTGGCCATCAGCGGGTTGACCCCGATGATCTCGGCGGCGATGTCCATGTCGCGGATCGCCATCCATTTGCGTCCCAGCGTGCCGCGCGTCATGTTGCGCGCCAGCCAGGCGAGCGCCACCACGAAGACCAGACAAAGCAGATAGATCGACACCGCCGAAGCCTGCGGCCCGGTGACCGGATAGCCCAGCACAGTGCGGGTCGGCGCCGAGATCATGCCGGTCGGCGAGTAGTTGTAGAACCAGGGCGTGCGGGTGAAGAGCCAGATCAGGAAGAACTGCGCCGCCAGTGTCGCCACCGCCAGATAGAAGCCCTTGATCCGGAGCGAGGGCAGGCCGAAGAGCACCCCCACACCGGCCGTCACCAGCCCGGCCAGCACGATCACGAAGACGATGTTGAGGCCCGGAAAGGCCACCATCAGCTTGTAGCAGGCATAGGCGCCGCAGGCCATGAAGGCGCCGGTGCCCAGGCTCAGCTGGCCGCAATAGCCCAGCAGGATGTTCAGCCCCAGCGCCGCGATCGCATAGATCAGGAACGGCACCACGATGGCATTGGCCCAGTAATCGTTGATGATGAAGGGCATCACCAGGAAGGCAAAGGCCAGCACCAGGTAATAGGCGAAGCGGTCGCCCTTGATGGGGAAGGTCTGGTTGTCGGCGCCGTAGCTTGTCTTGAAGTCGCCGGCTTCACGGTAAATCATGTCTCAGACCCTCTCGATGATCTTTTCGCCAAACAGGCCTTGCGGACGGAACAGCAGGAACGCGAGCGCCAGCATGTAGGCGAACCAGTTTTCGGTGGCGCCGCCGACGATGGGCTGCATGAAGAAGTCGAAGAGCTTCTCGCCGACCCCGATGATCAGCCCGCCGACGATGGCGCCCGGAATCGAGGTGAAGCCGCCCAGAATGAGCACCGGCAGCGCCTTCAGCGCGATCAGGCTGAGCGAGAACTGCACGCCTGATTTCGCGCCCCACATCATGCCGGCAACCAGCGCCACGATCCCCGCCAGCGACCAGACCAGCACCCAGATGAAGCGCAGGCTGATGCCGACCGACAGCGCCGCCTGATGGTCGTCGGCCACCGCGCGCAGCGCCCGGCCCTGTTTGGTATATTGCGAGAACAGCACCAGCGAGATCACCAGCACCCCGGCGATCAGCGCCGCCCAGAGCTCCAGCGTATCCATATAGAAACCATAGCCGAACCAGGCGAAGGTCAGATCATCAATGGGGCCGGACATGCCCTGCGGAATGCCGACATCGAGCCGCTTGACCTCGGCACCCCACATGATGTCGCCGAGCCCTTCCAGAAAATAGGCCAGGCCGATGGTGGCCATGAAAAGGATGATCGGCTCCTGATTGACCAGGTGGCGGAAGATGAAGCGCTCGACCAGCCAGGCGAAGGCCACCATCACCAGCACCGTGCCGATGATCGCCACCAGCGTCGGCATGGTCCAGCCGAAGTGATGGATGCGGGTGCCGAAGATGGCGTTGATCAGATGCGAGAACGGCACCTGCCCCGATTGCAGCCCCACCAGCGTCAGCGCGGCGAACAGTGCCATAACCCCCTGGGCGAAGTTGAAGATGCCCGAGGCCTTGAAGATCAGCACGAAGCCCAGCGCCACCAGCGCATACATGACCCCGGCGGTCAGGCCGTTGAGCGCGGCCTCCATGGCGAAGAGTAAAGTGTCAGGCATGCCCGCCCCCCTGGAATGCGTCGTTTCGTGCCGAGCGTTGCGTTGCGCGGTCAGTGCGGTCAGTGCCGTCAGTGCCGTCAGTCATGGGCCACCCCCAGATAGGCGTTGATCACCTCCTGGTTGTTGCGCACCTCGTCGGGCGTGCCGTCGCCGATCTTCTTGCCGTAATCCATCACCACCACGCGGTCGGACAGGTCCATGACCACGCCCATGTCATGCTCGATCAGCACCGTCGTGGTGCCGAATTCGTCATTCACATCAAGGATGAAGCGGCACATGTCCTCTTTTTCCTCGACATTCATGCCGGCCATCGGCTCATCGAGCAGCAGGATCTGCGGCTCGGCGGCCAGCGCACGGGCCAGTTCCACCCGCTTCTTCAGCCCGTAGGGCAGCCGCGCCACCGGGGTCTTGCGGATATGCTGGATCTCAAGGAAGTCGATGACCTTCTCGACCTTCTCGCGGTGCTCGGCCTCCTCCTTGGCTGCCGGGCCCCACCACAGCGCCTGTTGCAGGAAGCCGGACTTCATGTGATTGAGCCGCCCGGTCATGATGTTGTCGAGCACGCTCATGCCCTCGAAAAGCGCGATGTTCTGGAAGGTGCGCGCGATGCCCTGCCGCGCCACCTGATAGGGGCGCATCCGGGGCCGTTTGAAGCCCTTGTACCAGACCTCGCCCTCCTGCGGATGATAGAAACCCGAGATCACGTTGAGCATCGAGGATTTGCCGGCGCCGTTGGGGCCGATGATCGCGCGGATCTCGCCCCAGCGGATATCGAAGCTGATATCCTTGATCGCCACCACCCCGCCGAAACGCAGGGTGATGTTCTTCATTTCCATCGCCACGCTGCCGATCGTGCGGCCATCGGCGGTGGTGTAACCGTCGTCTTTGGTGTCGAGCATCGGCTCCTGGTCCTCCCTGGCGGCCGTTGGCGTCACTGCGCGGCGAGCCGGGCGGCGCTGGGCACCACCTTGGCATCGCGCAGTTCCAGCGTGGCCTTGATCTTGCCCTTGCGGCCGTCCTCGTAGGTCACTTCGGTTTCGGTATAGACCGAGCTGGAGCCGTCATAGAGCGCGGCGATCAGATCGGCGAATTTCTCCTCGATGATGCGCCGGCGCACCTTGCGGGTGCGGGTCATCTCGCCGTCATCGGCATCCAGTTCCTTGTGCAGCACCAGGAAACGGTGCACCTGACAGCCCGAAAGCATCTCGTCCTGGGCGATCGAGGCATTGGTTTCCTCGACATGGCCCTGGATCATCTCCAGCACCTTCGGATGGCCGGCCAGTTCCTGATAGCTGGAATAGGCGATATTGTTGCGCTCGGCCCAGTTGCCCACCGCGCTCAGGTCGATGTTGATGAAGGCGGTGCATTTGTCGCGGCCATTGCCGAAAACCACCACCTCAAGGATGTTGGGGTAGAATTTCAGCTTGTTTTCAACGTATTTCGGCGCGAACAGGCTGCCATCGGCCATCTTGCCGACATCCTTGGCACGGTCGATGATGCGCAGATGCCCGGTGCCCGGCTCGAAGAAACCGGCATCCCCCGTGGCCACCCAGCCCTCGGCATCCTTGGTCGAGGCGGTGGATTCGGCGTTCTTGTAGTATTCGACAAACACCCCGGCCGAGCGATAGAACACCTCGCCATTCTCGGCGATGCGCACCTCGACACCGGGCGAGGGCACGCCCACGGTATCGGAACGCACCTCGCCATCGGGCTGCTGGGTGATGAACACGCTGGCCTCGGTCTGGCCATAGAGCTGCTTGAGGTTGATGCCCAGCGAGCGGTAGAACTCGAAGATCTCGGGTCCGATGGCCTCGCCGGCGGTATAGGCCACGCGCACCCGGCTCAGGCCCAGCGTATTCTTCAGCGGGCCATAGACCAGCAGTTCGCCCAGCGCATATTGCGCCCGGTCCAGCGCCGAAACCGGCTTGCCATCCAGGATCGCCGGGCCGACGCGGCGCGCCACTGCCATGTATTTGTCAAACAGCCGCTTCTTGGCGCGGCCGGCGTCTTCCATGCGGATCATCACGCTGGTCAGCATGGTCTCGAAAATGCGCGGCGGCGCGAAGTAATAGGTCGGCCCGATCTCGCGCAGATCGGTCATCATGGTGGAGGCGCTTTCCGGGCAGTTGACGCAGAAGCCCGTCCAATAGGCCTGCCCGACCGAGAAGATGAAATCGCCCACCCAGGCCATCGGCAGATAAGCGAGGATCTCGTCGCTGGAGCGCAGCTTGTCGAATTCCGACGAGGCCTTGGAGGTTTCGATGATGTTGCGGTTCGACAGCACCACGCCCTTGGGCTTGCCGGTGGTGCCCGAAGTATAGAGCATCACGCAGGTCGAATCGTAGGTCAGCGCGTCGCGGCGCTGCTTCAGCTCACCCTCGAAACGCTGATGCGCGGCGCGGCCCTCGGATTGCACATCCATCAGCCAGTTCATGCGCGAATGGTCGTATTTGCGCATCCCGCGCTTGTCGAGATAGATGATCTGCTCGATCGAGGCGACCTTGCCCTGCACCTCGATCACCTTGTCCACCTGCTCCTGATCGCCGCAGATGGCAAAGCGCGCGCCGCAATGATCGAGCACATAGGCCATCTCTTCGGCGACGGCGTCCTGATAGAGCGGCACCGGAATCGCGCCGACCGACTGCGCCGCCACCATCGCCCAGTAAAGCGCAGGGCGGTTGCGGCCGATGATCGCCACATAATCGCCGCGCGCCATGCCCAGCGACAGAAAGCCCAGCGCCAGCGCCTCGACTTCCTCGGAGACCTGTTTCCAGGTCCAGGATTGCCAGATGCCGAATTCCTTCTCGCGATAGGCCGTCTGCGTGCCGAACTGCGCCGCGTTGCGCGCCAGCAGCGCCGGAACGGATTGCAGGGCCCCCTGCGGTGCCGTTGTGCTCACCAGTGTTCTCCTCCCACGTCACGATCCGGGGCCGGCCCCGGATTCGCGCTCCTGATACATTGGTGGTGGGCAAGTCTTACGCCACTTTTTCCCAAACCTTACGAATTGTTTCAGCCGCGGATCGGCAGCGCCCGGGCTCTGGGCAGCGCCGCCCGGCGGGGCTATGCTGGCCGCAAAACACGAGCCTGCCGATGACCGATACCCGCAACCGCCGCCTCAATCTTTCCGCCGGTCTGGCCTCGGTGGCGGTGGCGCTGTCGCTGATCGCGCTCAAGCTCTGGGCGCTGCTGATGACCGGCGCGCTGAGCATGGCGGCTTCGCTGGCCGACAATGCGCTCGATCTGCTGATGTCGCTGGCGGCGTTGGCGGCCATCGCCTATGCCGCGCGCCCCCCCGACGACGACCATGCCTTCGGGCATAGCTCGGCCGAGGATCTGGCGGCGCTGTTTCAGGCGGTGATCGTGCTGGCCTCGGCGCTGGCCATCGGCGCGCTGGCGGTGATGCGCATCGTTTCGCCGGCGCCGGTCAGCCTTCAGGCCGAGGGTGCAGGCATGGCGGTGATGGGGCTGTCGGTGGTGCTGACCGCTGCGCTGGTGCTCTGGCAGCGCCATGTCGCGCGGCGCACCGGCAACCGCGTCGTCGCCGCCGATTCGCTGCATTACCTGTCGGATCTGCTGCCCACATTGGGGGTGATGGCGGCGCTTTTCGCCTCGCAGCGCTGGGGGGTGAGCGGGGTCGATACCGGCGTGGCACTGCTGGCTTCGCTCTGGCTGGGCTGGAGCGGGCTGCGCATCGGTCGCGGTGCCTGGGATGCGCTGATGGACCGCGCCGCGCCCGATGCGGTGCTGGAGCGTATCGGCGCGATTGCCGGCGCCTGGCCCGGCATTCACGGCTGGCATGACCTCAAGACTCGCACCGCCGGCAGCCGGCTGTTCATTGCGCTGCATGTGGAAATCGACGGGAGGCTGACGCTGAATGAGGCCCATGCCATCGCCGATGGGCTGGAACATGCGCTGATCAAGGCGCTGCCCCACGCCGAAGTGATCATCCACACCGATCCCGTTGGCCCCGGCTCGGGGCGTGAGGCGCGCGGTTGACGCCAGCCTGCCCTCAGGCGGCGTCCAGCCCGCGCCCCTTGAGCAGCGCCTCGACCCCCGGCATCCGGCCGCGAAACGCGGTATAGAGCGCCTCGCCCTCGTCCGAGCCACCGGCCGAGAGGATATGCCGTTCCAGCCGGGCGGCCAGCTCGGCATCGAAGGGATCGCCGGCTTCCTCGAAAGCGGCGAAGGCATCGGCATCCATCACCTCGGACCACATGTAGCTGTAATAGCCGCTGGCATAGCCATCGCCCGAAAACACATGAGCGAAATGCGGTGTGGCATGGCGCATGCGAATGGCGCGCGGCAGGCCGATGGCCTCCAGCACCTCGGCCTGTTTCTGCATCGGATCGGCGGGCGGCGGGCCATCGTGGAACTCCAGATCGACCAGCGCCGAGGCGATGAATTCGACCGTGGCGAAACCCTGGTCCCAGGTGGCGGCGGCCTTCAGCCGGGCGCGCAGCTCGGCGGGCATCGGGGCGCCGGTCTGCCAGTGGCGGGCATGGGCCTCGATCACCTCGGGCACTTCCAGCCAATGCTCATAGAGCTGGCTGGGCAGTTCGACGAAATCGCGCGCCACCGAAGTGCCGGCGATCAGCCCATGGGTGACATCGGAAAGGATCTGATGCAGCGCATGGCCGAATTCATGAAACAGCGTGCGCGCATCGTCCCAGGACAGCAGCGCCGGATCGCCCTTGGCGAAATTGCAGACATTCACCACCACCGGGCGCACATCGCCGCCCAGCTTGCGCTGGCCGCGCATGGTCGAACACCAGGCGCCCGAACGTTTGGAGGGGCGGGCGAAATAATCGCCGATGAAGACCGCCATGTGCCGGCCTTCGCGGGTGACCTCCCAGGCGCGGGCATCGGCGTGATAGAGCGGCACGTCCAGCGGGCGGAACTCCAGCCCGAAGAGGCGGTTGGCGGTATCGAAAGCGGCTTCGATCATCGCGTCGAGCGACAGGAAGGGTTTGAGCGCGGCCTCGTCGAAGTCATGCAGTGCGAGGCGGCGTTTCTCGGAATAATAGCGCCAGTCCCAAGGTTCCAGCGGCGGCGCGAAACCATCGGCTTTCAGCAGCGCCTCCATGGCGGCGGCATCGGCTTCGGCACGGGCGCGGGCCGGCGCCCAGACCTGCATCAGCAGATCGCGCACCGCCTGCGGGCGCCGCGCCATTTCGGTTTCCAGCTTGTATTCGGCGAAATTGGCATAGCCCAGCAGGGCGGCGCGTTCGGCCCGGAGCGCCAGGGTCTCGGCGGCGATGGCGCGGTTGTCGGTGGCGCCGCCGCCGGCGCCGCGCGCCGACCAGGCGTCATAGGCGCGCTTTCGCAGCTCACGGCGCGGAGAATATTGCAGGAAGGGCACGATCAGCGAGCGGTTTAGGGTGATCACCGGCCCGCCCTGGCCGCGCTCCTCGCCGGCGGCGCGGGCGGTGGCGATGACAAAATCCGGCAGGCCGTCCAGATCGCCGGCTTCGGGATCGAGCGGCATGAACCAGTCGCGCTCATCGGCCAGCAGGTTCTGGGCGAATTGTGTGCCAAGGCTGGCCAGCCGCGCCTTGATCGCCGCCATGCGCTCGCTTGCCGTATCGTCCAGCGCCGCGCCAGCGCGCAGGAACATGCGCCGATAAAGCATCAGCACCCGCGCCTGTTCGCCATCGAGCGCCAGCCCGTCACGCGCCGCCCAGAGGGTCTCGATGCGCTGGAAAAGCGCGCGGTTGCTGGTGATCGCCGAAGCATGGGCCGAGAGCCGCGGTGCCAGATCGCGGCTCAGGGCCTCGCGCTCCGGGTTGGAATCGCTGCCGGCGAGGTTGAAGAACACGCCGGCCACCCGGTCAAGCAGCGCGTCGGCCTGTTCCAGCGCCTCGATGGTATTGGCGAAGCCCGGCGGCTCGGGATTGTCGGCGATGGCGGCGATCGCCGCGCGCCCCTCGGCCAGCGCGGCGTCAAAGGCGGGGGCGAAATGGTGGTCTTCGATCGCCTCGAAGGGTGGCAGCGCGAAAGGCCCCTCCCATGCGCTCAGCAGCGGATTGCTCACCGGACTTGCCCTTTCATCTTGCCCCAAACACCCTTCGCGGTCGCCTCAGACGCCCAGACACCAGCGCATTATGGCCTTTTGCGCATGCAGGCGGTTTTCGGCCTCGTCGAAGACCACCGATTGCGGCCCGTCCATCACCGCATTGGTCACCTCGTCCTCGCGATGGGCGGGCAGGCAATGCATGAAGAGCGCATCCGGCTTGGCCACCGCCATCAGCCGCTCGTTGACCTGATAGGGGCGCAGCTGGTTGTGCCGGCGCTCCTTGGTGGACTGGCTGTCATGCATGGAAACCCAGGTATCGGTAACCACCAGATCGGCGCCAGCCACGGCCTCGGACGGGTCGCGGATGATCTGCACATCGCTGCCGCGCGCGCGGGCGAAATCGATCCATTCGCGCTCGGGGTCCAGCGTCGGCGGGCCGGTGAAGGTGAAATCGAACCCGAACTGCCCGGCAGCATGCAGGAACGAGGCGCAGACATTGTTGCCGTCGCCCGACCACACCACCTTCCTGCCGGCGATCGGGCCGCGATGTTCCTCATAGGTCAGCACATCGGCCATGATCTGGCAGGGGTGGGTGCGGTTGGTCAGCCCGTTGATCACCGGCACGCTGGCATATTCGGCCAGTTCCTGCAGCACCGATTCCTCGAAGGTGCGGATCATGATCAGATCGACATAGCGCGACAGCACGCGGGCGGTGTCGGCGATGGTTTCGCCATGGCCAAGCTGCATTTCCGATCCCGACAGCACCATGGTCTGCGCACCCATCTGGCGGGCACCGACATCGAAGGAAACCCGCGTCCGGGTCGAGGGCTTTTCGAAGATCAGCGCCACCATCTTGCCGGCCAGCGGCTGGCTGTCATCGGGGGCGGCATGGCCCCGGCCATTGCGCGCCGCCTTCATGCCGGCGGCCTGATCGATCATGCCGCGCAGGGCGGCGGGATCGGTGGTGTGGATGTCAAGAAAATGGTTCATCGGGCAAGTCCTGCATACGGGGGCACCGGCGTTGCGGCGCCACCCCGGCGTGAAACGAAAATCAGCTGTCGGTGAGGCTGGCGGCCTTGAGGCTCTCGGCGGCGGTTTCCAGACGGTTGACCGCCTCGACCAGATCCTCGTCAGGGATGTTGAGCGCCGGCAGCAGGCGGATGACATTATCCGCCGCCGGCACCACCAGCAGCCCGGCCTCGCGCGCGGCGGCGACCAGATCGGTATTGGGCCGGGCGCATTTAAGCCCCAGCATCAGCCCGGCGCCGCGCACCGCCTCGAAGCTTTCGGGATGCGCCGCCACCAGGCCTTCGAGCTTCTGGCGCATCAGCGCGCCCTTGCGGCCCACCTCGGCCAGAAAGGCCGGATCGGCGACGATCTCCATCACCTTGAGCCCCACCGCACAGGCCAGCGGATTGCCACCATAGGTCGAGCCATGGGTGCCCGCCACCATGCCGGCGGCGGCCTTCTCGCTGGCCAGCACCGCGCCCAGCGGGAAACCCCCGCCGATGCCCTTGGCAACCATCATGATATCGGGCGCGATGCCGGCCCATTCATGCGCGAAAAGCCGCCCCGTGCGGCCCATGCCGCATTGCACCTCATCCAGCACCAGGAGCGCGCCCACCCTGTCGCAGGCGGCGCGCAGGGTTTTCAGATCGGCCTCGGGCATCGGGCGGATGCCGCCTTCGCCCTGCAGCGGCTCAACCATCACCGCCGCCACGCTGTCATCGAGCGCGGCTTCCAGCGCCTCCATGTCACCCCAGGGCAGAACCTTGAAGCCGGGCATCAGGGGCCCGAAACCCTTGGTCATCTTTTCCGAGCCGGCGGCGGCAATTGCGCCGGTGGAACGGCCGTGAAAGGCACCCTCGAAGGTCAGGATGGTCGGGCGCTCCTGCCCGGCTTCATGCCAGTATTTGCGCACCATCTTGATCGCCAGTTCCGCCGCTTCGGTGCCGGAATTGGTGAAAAACACGGTATCGGCGAAGGTATGTTCCACCAGCGCATCGGCCAGCGCCTGCTGCTGCGGGATCTCATAGAGGTTCGATACATGCCACAGCGCCTGCGCCTGATCGGCCAGCGCCTGCACCAGCGCCGGATGCGCATGGCCCAGCGCATTGACCGCGATGCCCGCGCCCATGTCCAGGAAACGTCGGCCATCGGCCTCGGTCAGCCAGGCGCCTTCGCCCTTCACGAAGGTCAGGGGCGTACGGTTATAGGTCGGCAGAACGGATGCGATCATGGCGATGCCTTCGATGGAAAGCCCATGCGTGCCAAAGGCGCGCGGGCAAGTCAATGTAGGGAACTTAGCGGGAGGGGGTGCCTGACGGGACAGAACGCCGGGCAGGCATGATCAGGGGCCGAGCGCTCAGCGTCGGCGTCGCAGGTCCAGGAGGGGGGCGATGCGGTTGATCATGGGCCTTGGCATAGCCGGCAATGCAGCGCTTGTCGAGGGGGCATTCGGCATTGCATTTCTTGCGTGGTGGCGGCCTGTGGCGCAATGACCGGTGAATGACGGGCGCAATGACTGGCCTTGCGCCTCTTGTGGTGCTGCGGCGCAGGCTTTATCCCTTGCCTCCAAGCCAGTTTGCCCAGCCTAATGCCAGATGCGGAGGAGCCTTCCATGACCAACCAGCGTTTCGACAAGTCGAAACTTCCCAGCCGCCATGTGACCGAGGGTCCGGCGCGCGCCCCGCATCGCAGCTATTTCTACGCCATGGGCATCTCCGAGGCCGAGATTCACCAGCCCTGGGTCGGCGTCGCCACCTGCTGGAACGAGGCCGCGCCCTGCAACATCGCGCTCAACCGGCAGGCGCAGGCGGTGAAACAGGGGGTCAAGGTCGGCGGCGGCACGCCGCGTGAATTCACCACGATCACTGTGACCGACGGTATCGCCATGGGGCATGAGGGGATGCGCAGCTCGCTCGCTTCGCGCGAGGCCATCGCCGATACGGTGGAACTGACCATGCGCGGGCATTGTTATGACGCGCTGGTCGGGCTGGCGGGTTGCGACAAGTCGCTGCCGGGCATGATGATGGCCATGGTGCGACTCAATGTGCCGAGCGTGTTCATCTACGGCGGTTCGATCCTGCCGGGGCGGCTCAACGGGCAGGACGTGACCGTGCAGGATGTCTTCGAGGCGGTGGGCAAGCATCAGGCAGGCAATTACTCGGATGCCGAGCTGGCGATCCTTGAGCGCGTCGCCTGCCCCAGCGCGGGGGCCTGCGGCGGGCAGTTCACCGCCAACACCATGGCCTGCGTCAGCGAGGCGATCGGACTGGCGCTGCCCAATTCCTCCGGCGCGCCGGCCCCCTATGAGAGCCGTGATGAATACGGCATGGCTTCGGGCGTTGCGGTGATGACGCTGATCGAAAAGAACATTCGCGCCCGCGATATCGTCACCCGCAAGTCGCTGGAAAACGCCGCCCGCGTGGTGGCCTGCACCGGTGGCTCTACCAATGCCGGACTGCATCTGCCGGCCATCGCCCATGAGGCCGGGATCGATTTCGACCTCTTCGATGTCTGCGACATCTTCCGCGACACGCCCTATTTCGTCAGCCTCAAGCCCGGCGGGCAGTTCGTGGCCAAGGATCTTTATGAAGCCGGCGGCGTGCCGGTGGTGATGAAGGAACTGCGCAAGCTGGGGCTGATCCATGAGGATTGCATCACCGCCACCGGCCGCACCATGGGCGAGGAACTGGATATCGTCACCCGCGAGGCCGATGGCCGGGTGATCTATCCCGCCGCCACGCCGATCACCAAGACCGGTGGCGTTGTCGGGCTGAAGGGCAATCTGGCCCCTGAAGGCGCCATCGTGAAGGTTGCCGGCATGAGCGAGGAAGAGCAGGTGTTTTCCGGTCCGGCGCGGGTCTTCGAATCCGAGGAAGAGGCATTCGAGGCCGTCAAGGCGCGCCAGTACAAGGAGGGCGAGGTGATCGTCATCCGCAACGAGGGCCCCGCCGGCGGCCCCGGCATGCGCGAGATGCTGGCCACCACCGCCGCGCTTTCCGGTCAGGGCATGGGCAAGAAGGTGGCGCTGATCACCGACGGGCGGTTCAGCGGCGCGACGCGAGGCTTCTGTGTTGGCCATGTCGGGCCGGAGGCGGCGCATGGCGGGCCGATTGCGCTGCTGCAAAATGGCGATGTGATCACGCTGAACGCGCTGACCGGCGAGCTGTCGGTGGCTCTGTCGGATGAGGAGCTGGCCGCGCGCAAGGCCGCCTGGCAGGGCCCGCGCAAGACCATCTATGCCACCGGCGCGCTGTGGAAATATGCCCAGTTGGTCGGCGGCGCGCGTGCAGGGGCGGTGACGCATCCGGGCGGCGGCGAAGAAGCCCATGTCTATATGGACCTCTAGGGCACGGCTTTCCCTCATGCTTCTGGTCGCCGGCCCCTTGCTGGCGGCCTGTTTCGAGAATGCCTCGATCGGCCGGTTGACCGGCGGGGGCGGCGGCGCCTCGGGGCCGGCGGCGATTGCGGTGCTCGATGGTCAGGTCAGGGTGGCCGGGCCGCAGGGCTATTGCATCGACACCGGCGCCACCCGCGAAAGCGCAAGCGAGGCTTTCGTGCTGCTGGTGCGCTGCAGCGCCAGCCCGCGCCCTGTGCCGGTGCTCAGCGCCACTGTCACCGGCCTTGCCGCGCCGGGGCTGGGCACGCCGGAGAACCTCGCGCGGTTGGCCAGCTATCTGGAAACGCCGGCCGGACAGGGGCAGCTGGCGCGCAGCGGCCGGGCCGAGGATCTGCGCATTCTGGCGTTGCGGGTCGATCAGGGCGCGGTCTGGCTGCGCATCGAGGATCGCGGCAATCCCGAAGCCTTCGAGCCCGGCTATTGGCGCGCCATCCTGCCCATCGCCGACCGGGTGGTGACGCTCTCGGTGCTGTCGGCGCGCGCGCATCCGGTCAGCGACGAGCGCATGGCCTCGGTGCTGCGCGATTTCGTGGCCCGGATGCGGGCGCAGAACGGCGGCTAGCGGGTTCAGTCCAGCGCGGCAGCGATCTCGGCGCGCACCTTTGCCGCCGCTTCGGCCTTGACCGGGCCATAGCCGCGAATGCCCATCGGTGCTGCCAGCACATCGCGCCAGCGCGCCAGCGCGGCCTCGCGTCCCTCGTCGGCATCAGCCAGCGCCTGCCCAGCACGCGCCAGCAGCCCCTCGAACCAGACAATCAGCTCACGTTCCATGCGGCGCTCGTGATGCCAGCCGAACGGGTCCAGCGGCGTGCCGCGCAACCCCTTGAGCCGGGCCAGCAGCGCGAAAGCGGGGCGCATCGCCCAGCCCGGGAAACGGCGCTTGCGCGGCCGGCCACGGGCATCGGTGCCGCCGGGCCAGAGCGGCGGCGCCAGATGGTGGCTGATCCGCGCGCCGGGGCCGAATTCGGTGGAGATACGAGCAGCGAAACCCGGGTCACGATGCAGCCGCGCCACCTCGTATTCATCCTTGTAGGCCATCAGCTTGAAAAGGCTCCTGGCCCCGGCGCGGGCCAGCGCCTCATCGCCCAAGGCCAGCACCGGGGCGAGCGTCTGCCGATAGCGCGCGGCATAGGTGGCGTTCTGATAGGCGGTCAGGAACTCGGCCCGGCGGTTGATCAACTGCTCCAGCGTTTCCTCGCGCGGCGCGGGAATGCCGGCGGCCTGCGCCAGAACGGCCGGGTCCACCGCTGCCAGCCGGCCCAGCGCGAAGGCGCGGCGGTTGGCCTCGGGCGCGACGCCGTTGAGCTCGATGGCGCGGTCCAGTGCTGCCAGCGACACCGGCACCAACCCCTGCTGCCAGCCGTACCCCAGCATGATGATATTGGCGAACACCGTATCGCCCAGCAGCGCCTCGGCCAGCCTGCCGGCATCGAGCGCGCCCACCGGGCCGCCCACCGCGCCTTCCAGCGCCTTCAGCCGCTCGGGCACGTTCAGGCTGGCATCGCGGTTGAGCACGATATCGCCGGTGGGCATGCCGGTCAGGCTGACCACCGCGCGGGTGCCGGGCCGCAGGCAGGCCGAGGCCTTGGGCGCGGTGGAGACCACGATATCGCAGCCGATCAGCGCATCGGCGCTGGCGGTATCGATGCGCACCTGTTGCAGGTCCTCGGGCGTGGGGGCGAGGCGCAGGTAGCTCAGGACGGGGCCGAATTTCTGCGCGAAACCGGTGAAATCCAGCACCGAGATCCCGCGCCCTTCCAGATGGGCCGCCATCGCCACCAGCGCGCCCACCGTCACCACCCCGGTGCCGCCAACGCCGGTGACCAGCAGGTCATGCGGGCGTTCCAGCGCCGGCAGATCGGGCTCGGGCAGGGTGGCCAGCGCGGCCTCGATGGTGCCATGGGCGCGCGGCTGCGGTTTCAGCCTTGGCGCGCCCTCGATGGTCACGAAGGAGGGGCAGAACCCGTTCAGACAGGAGAAATCCTTGTTGCAATTCGATTGGTTGATGCGCCGCTTGGGGCCGAATTCGGTTTCCACCGGCTCCACCGACAGGCAGTTCGATTCCTTCGAACAATCGCCGCAGCCCTCGCAGACCAATTCGTTGATGAGCACGAATTTCTGCGGGTCTTCCAGCGTGCCGCGCTTGCGCCGGCGGCGTTTTTCGGTGGCGCAGGTCTGCTCGTAGATCAGCACCGACACGCCGGGCACCTCGCGCAACTCACGCTGCACGCCGTCCAGCTCACGGCGGTCATGAAAGCTGGTGCCGGCGGGAAAATCGGCGCGGCGGAACTTGGCGATGTCGTCAGAAACCAGCGCGATGCGCTCCACCCCCTCGGCGCGGCAGATGGCGGCGATGGCCTGCACCGAAACCGGCCCGTCCACCGGCTGCCCGCCGGTCATGGCCACGGCATCGTTGTAGAGGATCTTGTAGGTGATATTGGCGCCCGCCGCGATGGATTGGCGGATCGCCATGGAGCCGGAATGATACCAGGTGCCCTCGCCGAGATTCTGGAACACATGGCCCCTGCCGGTGAAGCGGCTCGATGCTGCCCAGTTCACCCCCTCGCCGCCCATCTGGATCAGCGAGGTGGTCTCGCGGTTCATCCAGGAGGCCATGAAATGACAGCCGATCCCGGCCAGCGCTTTTGACTCCTCGGGCACCTTGGTGGAGGTATTATGCGGGCAGCCCGAGCAGAAATAGGGCGTGCGCGTCGCACCGGGGATGTTGAGCACCCGCGCCTCGCTGGCCAGAATGCGGCTTGCGCGTGCCGGCAACCCCTCGTCAGGGAACAGCCGGTCGAGCCGGCGGGCGATGATCGGCAGAAGCTGGCGGGGTGACAACTCGCCCGTCCAGGGGATCAGCCGCTCGCCCGCCTCGTCGCGCTTGCCGACCATCAGCCGCGGCTTCTCGCCATCCCAGTCGTAGAAATATTCCTTGAGCTGGCTCTCGATGATGCCGCGCTTTTCCTCGATCACCAGGATCTCTTCCTTGCCGGCGACGAAATCCAGCGCCCCCTTGCGCGCCAGCGGCCAGACCATGCCGACCTTGTAGATATCGATGCCCAGCCGCGCGCAATCGTCGCGTTCCAGCCCCAGCAGGCGCAGCGCCTCCATCAGATCCAGATGCGCCTTGCCGGTGGTGACGAAGCCGAAGCGCGCGCGCGGCAGATCATGCACCCGCCGGTCGATCGGGTTGGCCTCGGCAAAGGCGAAGACCGCCTGCTTCTTGGCTTCCATGCGTTCTTCGATCTGGAAGCCCGGCAGGTCCGGCCAGCGGTAATGCAGCCCGGAGGGCGGGGCGATGTAATCGGGGGTGAGGAAACGCCGATCCGGCAGCAATGGCACCGAGGCGCCGCTTTCCACCACATCCGAGACCGCCTTGAACCCGACCCACATGCCGGAAAACCGCGACAGCGCGTAGCCCCATTCGCCGAAGGGCAGGAACTCGGCCACCGAGGCGGGATTCAGCGTTGGCATGAACCAGGCCATGAAGGCGACATCCGACTGATGTGGCATCGACGAGGAAACGCAGCCGTGATCGTCGCCCGCCACCACCAGCACCCCGCCATGCGGGCTGGCGCCATAGGCATTGCCATGTTTGAGCGCATCGCCGGCGCGGTCCACGCCCGGCCCTTTGCCATACCACAGGCCAAAGACCCCCTGCACCTGGGCCTCGGGGTTGGTTTCCACCTGCTGGCTGCCCAGTATGGCGGTGGCGGCCAGATCCTCGTTGACGGCGGGCAGGAATTCGATCTGCTGCTCTGCCAGCAGCCTGCGCGAGCGCCACAGCTCCAGATCCAGCCCCCCCAGCGGCGAGCCGCGATAGCCCGAGACCAGCGCCGCGGTGTTCAACCCGGCCTCACGGTCGCGGCGCGCCTGATCGAGCACGATGCGCACCAGCGCCTGGGTGCCGGTCAGAAACACCCGCCCCGCGCGCCGGGTATAGCGCTGGTCCAGGCGGTAGTCATCGAGCGGGCGATGGGGGGCGTTCATGGCCGGTCCTTTCGCGGGGCTGGGATGGATGGATTCTACACCCGGCCAGCCGAAAAGATGTGCCAGAGTTGCACCAATCACGCCCTCGATGTTGAAGATCATGCCGGAATGGCGCATGAATGTGAAAAGCCAATTCAGGATGGATGATGGAACTGGAAGAACGCGACTGGAGATTGCTGGAACTGCTGCAACAGGATGCGCGGCTGTCCAATCAGGAACTGGCCGAGCGGCTGGGCATGTCGGCCTCAAGCTGCTGGCGCCGGGTGCGGCAGCTCGAAGAGGCCGGCATCGTCACCGGCTACCGCGCGGTGATCGACCCGCGCCGCGCCGGCAAGGAGTTCCACGCCATCATTCATGTGCAGCTCACCCGCCATTCGCGCGAGATCGTCGAGCGCTTCACCGCCGAGGTGATGCGCCATGACGAGGTGCTCGATTGTTTCGCCACCACCGGGGCTGCGGATTATCATCTGCGGGTGCTGTGCCGTGATCTGGATGCCTTCAACGCCTTCATGGAACGCACGCTGTTTCCGCTGGAAGGCATCGCCAATATCCAGACCAATCTGGTGCTGCGCCATATCAAGAGCGCCAATGTGGTGCGGGGCTAGCGGGGCTTGCCCTGCAGGTTGTCGATGCGCCGGGCGATGCGCCGGATGCCCTCGGGGATACGTTCGGCGGTGATGGAGCTATAGGCGATGCGGTAATGCCGCTGCCCCGATCCTGGCTGATGAAAGAAGGCGGCGCCGGGTTCGATCAGCACACTGTCCTCGCGCAGGGCTTCGGTCAGGCGCTGGGCGTCGATGCCATCGGGCGTGCGCATCCAAAGGCTGGAGCCGCCCATTTCGGCCGGGCCGGCAATTGCCAGACCCTCGGCGCGCACCGCCTCCAGCATCACCCGGCGGCGGGTCTCGAAAGCGCGGCCCAGCCGGCGCAGCAGCGCGTCATAATGGCCGAGTGACAGGAAATAGGCCGCCGCACGCTGCACCAGCCCCGGCGGATGGCGCAGCACGATGCCGCGCAGCGCCCGGGCTTCGCGGATGAAGGGCGCGGCGCCGACCAGAAAGCCCAGCCGCAGCCCCGGAAACAGCGATTTCGAAAACGAGCCGACATGGATCACCCGCCCCTCACGGTCCAGCGACTTGAGCGCCGGCAGCGGTGCCTGGCTGCCGGCGATCTCGAATTCATAGTCATCCTCGACGATCAGCATGCCGCGCCGGGCGGCGGTGTCCAGCAGCGCGCGGCGTGCCGCCAGCGGCATGGTGGTGCCGGTGGGGCAATGATGGCTGGGGGTGCAGAACAGCACATCGACCTCCGGCGGCAGATCGGCGGGTTCGAGCCCCTGCGCGCCGACCGTCACCGGCTCCACCCGGCAGCGCGTCTGGTTGAGGATCTCGCGCAGGCCGGGATAGCCGGGTTCCTCGATGGCCGCGGTGCGGCGCTGGTTGAGCAGCAGCTGCGCCGCCAGCCAGAGCGCGTTCTGCGCCCCCAGCGTGACCAGAATCTCATCCGGCCGGGCCAGAATGCCGCGCCGGGGCAGGGTGTGACGGGCAATATACTCGACCAGCCCGGGATCATCCTGTTCGAACTGATCATCGGTCAGGCTGTGAAAATCCTTCTGGCCCAGCGCCATCAGCGTGCAGCCGCGCCAGTTGTGATGGTCAAACAGCGACGGGTCGGCCTGGCCATAGACGAAGGGAAAGCGATAGTCGCGCCAGTTGCGCGGCTTGCCGGCCCCCAGCATCGCGCCGCCGCGCTGGCTCAGCGCGCGCGCCCAGTCCACGCTGTCGCGCGGCGGGCTCCGGTCCAGTGCGAAATCCTGTGGTTGCGGCGCGTTTTCCGAGACGAAATAGCCCGAACGCCCACGCGCGCAGAGGTAATCATCGGCCACCAGATCGCCGTAAGCCAGCGTCACGGTGATGCGGCTCACCCCCAGATGCGCGGCCAGTTTGCGGCTGGAGGGCATGCGCTCGCCGGGGCGCAGCCGGCCGGCCAGAATAGCCTCGGCCACCATCTGCCGGATGCGGCTTTGCAAGGTGCCCTCGCTATCGGGCGTCAGAAAGAAACTGTCGGTGGCGATGGCCATGATTTCACCCTTGATATGGCCAGTCTAGCATGATCTGGCGCTATGGATAGCGCATCTCTGGCGCTATCGGTGGCGCGGCGCTTGCGCCATTCTGCCGCCATCGAATTCCAGCATCCATGGGAGAGCCGCAATGGAAGACGCCGCCAGCCGCAATGACCTGCAAGGCGTGATCGAGGCCGACCGCGCGCATGTCTGGCACCATCTGACCCAGCACAAGGCCTTTGAAACCATTGATCCCCGCGTCATCGTCGAGGGCAAGGGCCTGCGCGTCTGGGATGCCACGGGCCGCGAGACGCTGGATGCGGTCTCGGGTGGGGTCTGGACGGTGAATGTGGGCTACGGGCGCGAATCGATCGCCAATGTAGTGCGCGACCAGCTCCTGAAGATGAACTATTTCGCCGGCGCCGCGGGCTCGATCCCCGGCGCGCTCTTCGCCGAGGCGCTGCTCGGCAAGATGCCGGGCATGAGCCGGGTCTATTATTCCAACTCCGGCTCCGAGGCGAACGAGAAAGCCTACAAGATGGTGCGCCAGATCGCCCATCGCCGTCATGGCGGCAAGAAATGGAAGATCCTCTACCGCGAGCGCGATTATCACGGCACCACCATCGCCGCGCTGGCCTCCGGCGGGCAGGAGGAACGCAAGGCGATGTATGGCCCCTATCCGGCCGGGTTCGTCTCGGTGCCGCATTGTCTGGAATATCGCAGCCAGTGGGGCGATGTCGCCGATTACGGGCTGCGCGCGGCCAATGCCATCGAGGAGGTGATCCTGCGGGAAGGCGCCGATACCGTTGGCGCGATCATCCTGGAGCCGGTGACCGCCGGCGGCGGCGTCATCACCCCGCCCGAGGGTTATTGGGAGCGCGTGCAGGAGATCTGCCGCCAATACGATCTGCTGCTGATCATCGACGAGGTGGTCTGCGGCGTTGGGCGCACTGGCACCTGGTTCGGCTATCAGCATTACGGCATCCAGCCCGATATCGTGACCATGGCCAAGGGCGTGGCCTCGGGCTATGCGGCGATTTCCTGCACCGTCACCACCGAGCGCGTCTTCGAGATGTTCAAGGACGATGCCGCCGATCCGATGAGCTATTTCCGCGACATCTCCACCTTCGGCGGCTGCACGGCGGGGCCGGCGGCGGCGCTGGAGAACATGCGCATCGTCGAGGCCGAGAACCTCTTGGGCAATACGCTGGCGATGGGCGATCGGCTGATGGACAACCTGCACGGCTTGATGCGCAAATATCCGGTGATCGGCGATGTGCGCGGCAAGGGGCTGTTTTGCGGCGCCGAACTGGTGGCCGACCGCGCCACCAGGGAGCCTTTGCCCGAGAAGACCGTGGCCGCGGTGGTCGCCGCGACCATGAAGCGCGGGGTGCAGATCGGCATGACCAACCGCTCGCTGCCGGGGTTCAACAATACGCTCTGCCTGAGCCCGGCGCTGGTGGTCACGGCTGATCAGATCGACCAGATCACCGATGCGATCGACGGCGCGCTGGATGAGGTAATCAACGCCTGACAGCCGTTACCGAGCGGAATTTTGCCAGGGGCGTGGTCGGCCGGCCGCGCCCCTTGACCTTTTGGTCAGCCTTTGCCAGTTAGCGGTCAATGAATTGAATTGGCTCAATAATTGTAACGGCTTCGTGAAATGCATATCGTCACGGCCTCGGATGACGGCTATTCCATCGGCGTGCAGGTGCTGATCGCCTCGGCGGCGCGGCACAACCCCGGGGCGCGCTTCTCGGTTCTGGCGCTCGACTGGCGGGCGGAGAGCGTTCAGCGGCTTGAAGCACTCGCCGCGCGGCTGAATTGCCGGGTGGATCTGCACCAGCTTGAGAGCGCCGCGATGGCCCGGCTGACGGTGCGGCGCCGGCATCTCAATCAGGCGGCCTTCCTGCGGTTCCAGATCCCCGATCTGCTGCAAGATGCCGAGCGGGTGCTCTATATGGATTGCGACATGGTGGTTACCGGCCCGCTCGATGCCGCCTGGTTTGCCGATCTGCGGGGCTTTCCGGTGGCGGCGGTGGCCTGCCCGAGCCCCACGCCGGCGGTGCTGCAAAGCCTTGATCTGGCCCCGGGCGACTATGTGAACACGGGCTTTCTGGTCATGGATCTGGCGCGCTGGCGGGCCGAGGATCTGGCCGGGCGCTGCATCACCGCGCTGATGCGCCCCGATTGCCCCTATCTGTCGGAAGACGAATCGGCGATCAATGATCTGTGCCGCGGGCGCATCGCGCCCTTGGCGCCCGGCTTCAACCTCTATGCCTGCGACATCATCAACCAGCCCGCCCTGGCCGATCCGGCGGCGATCCGGGTGGTGCATTATGTCACCCGACCCAAACCCTGGCAGGGTAACGCGCCGCTCGATGCGCTCTGGCAGGCCGAGGCCGTGCGCATCGCCGATCTGCTGCCGGCGATGCCGCCCGTCAGGGCCGATGGCTGGCTGCGCCGATTGAACCGCGCGCGGCGCATCTGGATGGGCTGGCTGGTGCGCAAGGCGCGCTATCGCCATGTGCTGCGGGTGCGCGCGGTGATCAGCGAACAGATCATCGCCCCCTATCTGGCAAACGGGCGACTGGAAGGCGGCATTTCGGGTGGCGTTGGCTCGGGCGGCTAGCGCCAGAGCCCGGGTTCGGCGAATTCGATGGAATTGCCGGCCGGATCACGCAGATAGAGCGAGCGCGCGCCATTGGGCCAGTCGAATTCGGCCTCGATGGCGATGCCGGCGGCTTGCAACCGGGCTTTCCAGGCGGCGATGGCCGAGCGCTCGGCGGCAAAGCACAGATGCCCCGGTCCGCGCGCGCCATGCGGCGGCACCGGCATCGCCGGGTTGTCGGTGGGCCGTTCCGAGGCGGCGGGGTTGAAAAGCAGCAGCATCCCCTCGCCGAGCCGAAAGAAGACATGCCGCCCCGGCACTTCCGGCCCGCGCCTGAGGCCGATGACATGCTCATAGAAAGCTGCGCAGCGCTCCAGATCCTCGGCATAGAGCGCCACTTCCAGCGCCTGTTGCGGTGGCGGGGCTTGGGGGAGGGGAGCCTGATTCATGGCTCAAGCCATGCCGGGGCAGGGGGCGGCGGTCAAGTCCGGGCGGGTTTCGACCGGATCGCGCGGCACAAAAAAGGGCCGGCGCGAGGCCGGCCCAGACGCAACTGGCCGACCGGGAGGGACACCGGCCGGCGCAGGGAGACATGTCACCAGGTATCGGGGCCCTTGTCGGAAAAGCGCTCGACCAGGAAATCGATGAAGGCGCGCACCTTGGGCTGGGTGAAGCGACCCGGCGGATAGACCGCATAGACGCCCAGGAGCGTGCGCGGCAGATCGGGGATCACATCCTCGACCAGCCCCTCGGCCATCGCACGGTGGTAAAGGAAGCTCGGCAGATAGGCGATGCCCAGCCCCTTGATGGCGGCATTGAGCAGCGACTGGCCGTCATTGACCGTCAGCCAGCCGGTGCCGCGCACCTGCCGCTCCTCGCCCGATGGGGCCACGACCTTCCAGACATTGGCACTGGCCTGGTTGGAGTAGTGCAACAGCCGGTGCTCGGTCAGATCGTCGATCCGTGACGGGCGGCCGTGCTGGGCGAAATACGAGGGCGCCGCGATCAGCCGTTGCGTGGTCTCGGCGATCTTGCGCGCGCGCAGGGTGGAATCTTCCATATCGCCGATGCGGATGGCCATGTCGAAGCCTTCCGAGATCAGTTCGACATAGCGGTTCTTGAGCACCATGTTGACGTTGATATCGGGGAATTCGTTGAGGAACTCGCCCAGGATCGGCGACAGCAGCGCGACGCCGAAATCGGTCGTCACCGACATGCGCAGCACGCCTGAGGGGGCCGATTGCATGGCCGAAACGATGCTGTCGGCCTCGCCGGCGTCGTTGAGGACGCGCCGCGCGCGATCATAATAGACCAGACCGATCTCGGTCGGGCTGACGCGCCGGGTGGTGCGGTTGAGAAGCCGCGCGCCGAGCCGCGCTTCCAGCGAGGAGACATGTTTGGAAACGGCGGATTTGGAGATCCCCATCTTGCGCGCCGCATCGGTAAACCCGCCCTGGTCCACCACGGTCGCGAAAGCTTCCATCTCTGTCAGTCGATCCATGCCGCACCCGTGCCATTCCAAGATTCTGGTGTTTCCGTTAGACGCTCCAATTCAGGCATGATTGTGGAGCGGCCCGGGCTTTCCTCGGACAATCACCCGGCAAATGCGAAACATTATGGCGCACGGGGCCAGACTGTTTCGGTTATCGGTCGGCCGTTTTTCGCGCTTGGGTTGTGCTCCGAACCGGGTTCAGAGCGCCGCGGCGAGGCGGGCGCCCTGGTCGATGGCGCGTTTGGCATCGAGCTCGGCCGCGACATCGGCGCCACCGATCACATGCACCTTGCGGCCCCGTGCCTCCAGCGCATCGGCCAGCGCGCGCAGCGGTTCCTGGCCGGCGCAGAGCACCACGGTATCGACCTCCAGCAGCCGCTGACCCTGATCGCTGCCCAGCATGATGCCCTGATCGGTGATCGCCTCATAGCTGACGCCGCCCAGCATGGTGACCCCGCGCGCCGCCAGGCTGGCGCGGTGAATCCAGCCGGTGGTCTTGCCCAGCCG
>ERZ869909.806-NODE-806-length-31032-cov-5.425327_pt1 | contig 31032 bp, 29 predicted proteins | sample MGYA00520892_ERZ869909 | MGnify/ENA primary metagenome ERZ869909 (study PRJEB32215, sample SAMEA104723947) | bioreactor metagenome | biome: bioreactor; feature: anaerobic bioreactor; material: water | place: China | collected 2015-03-12 ...
GGGGCACGGGGGCAACGGGCTGCGCGACCGGCGTGGCCTTGGGCGCAGGCGTCTCGGCCTGTTCGCGCCGCAACCGTGTGCCCATGCGGCGCACCAGATCGCCGACGCGCGACAGCGCTTCGGGCGCGGCGGCTTGTGCCACCGCGGCCACCCGGCCAGCCGGCCCGGCGGGGGGCATGCCGGCGGCAGTGACGGCGGGGTCCAGCGCCGGTTTCGCCTCGGCCTTGGCCGGGGTTGCCGGAGCGGTGGCTGCGGGCGTGACGGGCGCGCGGGCCGGCGTTGCCGGGCGCGGCGTGACACGGATCGGCTCGATGTCGCGGGTTACCTTGCCGGCGCCGCGCACCTCGCCAAAGAAGGGTTCACCGGGAAAGTGGCCCGGCTGCGGCATGGCCACGAAGGAGACCGGGTTGAAATCATGCGCGCGGGCAAAGCCCTCGGCCTCGCCTAGCGTCTCGCGGGCGCAGATCACGACCAGCGCAGTGTCGCCCTCGACGACATAATCATAGACAAGCTCGTCGATCGCATAGGGCGTCAGCCCCTCGATCTCGGCCTCGATCTGATGGCGCCGCGCCTCGTCGGTGGGGCCGGGTGCGGGCACGGTGACATAGCGCAGCTCGCTTTCGGGGATCACCAGCTTGGCGCGAATACCCTCGGGGGCGGCCTCGCTCGCGCGGTCGCGCAGCCGCGCCATGGCGGCGTCCAGATCCGGCACATCAAAGCGCGTGGTGCCCAGAAGGTGCCAGCCGGTCGATGCGCGCTGCAAGACTTGGACACTGTCGGACGACAGATTCAGGGCAAAATTCGGTTTCATGCCGCGCGTTTACCACAAGCCACTGATCGACAACGAGTCCCCGGACCCGCCTGACCCATCCCTATAGCAGGTTTTCGCCGATGCAAAGGGAAAGCCCGGCAACAGCGCTGCCGGGCCACGCTTTGTTGATCGCCGCGCTCAGCCAGCGGCCTTGGCCAGCGCCTGATCCAGATCGGCGATCAGATCCTCGGCATCCTCGATCCCGATGGACAGCCGCACCACATTCGGCGCCGCACCGGCAGCCTTCTGCTGCTCGGGCGTGAGCTGGCGATGGGTGGTCGAGGCCGAATGGATGATCAGCGAACGGGTATCGCCGAGATTGGCGACATGGCTGAACAGTTCCAGCGAATCCACCAGCTTGACGCAGGCCTCATAGCCACCCTTCAGCGCAACGGTGAAAAGCGCCCCGGCCCCGCGCGGCATCAGCGCCTTGGCGCGTTCATGCCAGGGCGAGGAGGGCAGGCCCGGATAGGTGACGGATTCGATGCGCGGATCGGCCTCCAGCCAGGCTGCGATCTTTTCGGCGTTCTCCACATGGCGCTGCATGCGCAGGCTGAGCGTTTCAATTCCCAGAAGCGTATAATGCGCCGCCTGCGGGTTCAGCGTCATGCCCAGATCGCGCAGGCCGATGGCGATACCGTGGAAGGTGAAGGCCAAGGCGCCGAAGGTCTCGTGGAATTTCAGCCCGTGATAGGCCGGTTCGGGCGCCGAGAGCGAGGGGAACTTGTCATTGGCCGACCAGTCGAACTTGCCCGAATCGACCACCACGCCGCCCGTCACGGTGCCGTTGCCGGTGAGGTATTTGGTCATCGAATGCACCACCAGCGTGGCGCCCATCTCGATGGGGCGGCACAGCCAGGGCGTGGCCGAGGTATTGTCCACGATCAGCGGGATGCCATGCTTGTCGGCGATCTTCGCCAGCGCCGGAATGTCGGTGACATAGCCGCCCGGATTGGCGATGGATTCGCAGAAGATCGCCCTTGTGTCGGCGTCAATCGCGGCTTCGACAGCGGCCAGATCATCGGTATCGGCGAATTTCGCCGCCCAGCCGAAACGCTTGATGGTCTGGCTGAACTGGGTGACGGTGCCGCCGTAAAGCCGCGTCGAGGCCACCACGTTGCGCCCCGGCCCCATCAGCGGAAAGAGGGCCATGATCTGCGCCGCATGGCCCGAGGAACAGCAGACCGCGCCCACCCCGCCCTCCAGCGTGGCGACACGCTCCTGCAGCGCGGCGACGGTGGGATTGGTCAGGCGCGAGTAGATATAGCCCACTTCCTGCAGGTTGAAGAGCGCCGCGGCGTGATCGGCATCGCGGAACACATAGGCGGTGGTCTGGTAGATCGGGGTCTGGCGGGCGCCGGTGGCCGGGTCGGGGCGGGCGCCGGCGTGGATCTGCAAAGTGTCGAAACCATAGCTGCGGGTCATGATGTGCTCTCCGTTGATGCTGGAGCGCAGGCTAGGAGAAAGCTGCCGGTGCGACAACTCCCAGATGTGAGGGCAAGCACCGTGCGGCGCGGCAGGGTGTTCGGCGGGGCTGGCGGCGGCAAGGCGGGCGTTCGCCGCCCGCCCGGGCCTCCGCACGGTTTTCCTGCCGGGACGGGGGCGGGCAGGTGGTTCTTCCTTTTCGCTTTTCCCCGAGGCCCGGATGCGGCACCTTGGCCCGGCAGTTCCGAGCCGCCAGCAGACGAGGCCCCAGCATGCCGCATCCGTTCCACCTTGCCTATCACGTCCATGATCTGGAGGCGGCGCGCGCCTTCTATGGCGGGGTGCTGGGCTGTGCCGAGGGGCGCAGCACGCAAAGCTGGGTCGATTTCGATTTCTTCGGGCATCAGATTTCGCTGCACCGGGGCGAGCCCTTCGCCAATGCGCCGACCGGGCAGGTGGGCGAGCACAAGGTGCCGATGCCGCATTTCGGCGTGGTGCTGGATGTGGCGGGGTTTCAGGCGCTGGCGGCACGGTTGCAGGATGCCGGGGTGGATTTCATCATCCCGCCAAGCCTGCGCTTCGCCGGCGAGCCGGGCGAGCAATGGACGATGTTCTTTCGTGATCCTTCGGGCAATCCGATCGAGGTGAAGGGCTTTGCCGACCCTGCGGGCATCTTCGCGCCGTGATGGCGGGTTGAGCCGCAAGGCTGATCTGGAGGGCGTCACTCGCCGGCTTCGTGGCCCGGCGTGGCTTCGGGCAGATCGGTCTCGTGCAGTTCTTCCAGCAGATCAAGAAGCTGCTTCATGCGCTCGCTGCCATAGGCTTGCTCGATCCGGGAAAAAAGCGCGATGCTGGCCGGGGTATTGTCGGCGATGAGCTGGCGCCCGGCGTCGGTGATGCTGACGATGGAGCGGCGGCGATCCGTGGCATCGGTCTCGCGGGCAACCAGCCCGTGATCCTCCATGGCGCGCAGGATGCGCGTCAGGCTGGGCAATTGCAGGCAGGCGTTCTGCGCCAGCAGGCTCTGATCCAGTGGGCCGGCCTCTTCCAGCACCCGCAGGATGCGCCATTTCTGCTCGCTCACCCCCGATTGCGCCAGCATCTCGCGCACCGGCGCCATGATCTTTTCGCGCGCCCGCAACAGCGCGATAGGCAGCGAGCGCGCGGTGCGCCGCAGGGTGGCGGGGTTGCCGGCCGGGGCAGGGGAGCTTGGCTTGTTCATGCCAACCCCCTGCCGCAAAGGCCGGGCTAAATCAAGCGTCGGTCGCGCCCGGGGTGCTCAGAGGCTGGCGAAACCCTTCTCCAGCGCGGCCAGGATCACCTCGACATCGCCCGCTTCCAGCACCAGCGGCGGCGACAGGATGATATTGGGCCCCGACACCCGCACCATCGCCCCGGCCTCATAGGCGACCTTCTGCACCTGCCCGGGCACGCTCTTGGCCGGTGCGGCCTTGCTGGTGCGATCACTGACCAGCTCCAGCGCGCACATCAGCCCGTGGCCGCCGCGCACGTCACCGATGGTGCTGTGTCTTTCGGCCAGCGCCTTGAGCCCTGCATGCAACTGCGCCCCGCGCGCGGCGGCGTTTTCCACCACATTGAGGCGCCGGGTTTCGGCCAGGCAGGCCAGCGCGGCGGCGGCACCGACCGGATGGCCGGAATAGGTATAGCCATGGCCGATGGCGGCGCGGCCGGTTTCGTCTTGTTCAAAGACCTCGGCGACGGCCTCGGCGATCATCACCGCGCCGAAGGGGAAATAGCCGTTGGTGATGGCCTTGGCGGTGCACATCAGATCCGGCTGCACCCCCCAGAGCCGGCTGCCGGACCAGGCGCCGGTGCGGCCGAAGGCGGTGATCACCTCGTCGGCGATCAGCAGGATGCCGTTCTTGCGGCAGATCGCGGCGAGGCCGGGCATGAAGCTCTCATGCGGCACGATCACCCCGCCGGCGCCCAGAATCGGCTCCATGATGAAGGCGGCGATGGTGCCGGCGCCCTGAAAGGCGATCTCGTCCTCCAGCGCCTGAAGGCAGAGCTGCGCCAGCTTTGCCGGGTCGGTCTCGTTGAACGGGTTGCGGTAGGGATAGGGGGCGGGGATATGGTGGCAGCCGGGCAGCAGCGGCTCATACTGGGTGCGGAAATTGGCATTGCCGTTGACCGAGGCGCCGCCGATATGGGTGCCGTGATAGCCCTTCTTCAGGCTGAGGAACTTCACCCGGCCGGCCTCGCCACGGATCTTGTGGTATTGCCGTGCCAGCCGCAGCGCGGTTTCCACGCTGTCCGACCCGCCCGAGGTGAAGAAGGCTCGCGTCAGCCCGTCGGGGGCGAAGAAGGCGCGCAGTTCCTCGGCCAGTTCGATGACACAATCGTTCGAGGTGCCGCGAAAGATCGAATAATAGGGCAGCCGGTCAAGCTGGTTGGCGATGGCTTCCTTCACCGGCGTACAGGAATAGCCCAGATTGACATTCCACAGCCCGCCGACGGCATCGACGACCTCATGGCCATCGACATCGCGGATGCGCACGCCCTGCGCACCGGTGACGATGGTTGGCGGATTGTTCAGGCTGTCCGAAGGCGCGGTCATCGGATGCCAGAGGCTGCGGGCATTGTTGGCCTTGAGGAAGTTCTCGTCACGGGGCATTGCGGGGCTCCTTTCGGGGGCGGGTTCAGGCGGCGATGCGGTGATGGTCGGGGATGCGCCCGCCCATGCCGAGCGAGGCTTCGCGGGCGGCCGGGGCAAGGGCGGCGATGATGCGGTCGCGGTGGCTGTCGGTCAGCCGCGAGGTCGGCGTGGCCACCGCCAGCGCACCGATGGCGAACCCATCGGCGCCAAACAAGGGCAGGGCGATGCCATAGACTTCCGATTCGTAGGTCTGGTCGGCGCTGGCATAGCCACGCGCGCGAGCCTCGTCGATGCGCCGGGCCAGCGCCTCGGTGGTGGTGGGCGTGGTTTCGGTATGCGCGGCAAGCGGGCGGGCCAGCACATCGGCGCGCACCTCGGGCCGGGCAAAGGCGCAATAGGCCAGGCCCGATGCCGTGGCATGCAGCGGCAGCATCAGCCCGGGCTCGATATAGACCCGGTTGGAGCGTGCGCTTTCCACCACGCCGATGGTGCCCAGATCGCGCCCGGCGCGCAGGCTGGCATGGGCGGTCTCGCCGGTTTCCTGCGCCAGTCGCTCCAGGATCACGTTGATGATACCGGTGACCGGAAAGGCCGCCTCGCGCAGCCGTGCCAGCCGCAGGATACCCGCCCCCAGCCGCCATTGCCGGCTGGAGGAATCTTGCTCGATCAGCCCGGTGGCGGCCAGATCGCCCAGCATGCGCAGCACGGTCGCCTTGTCGATTCCACTCAGCCGGGCCAGTTCGCTGAGCCCGGCCTCGCTGCGCCGTTCATCGAAAAGATCAAGCAATCTCAGGGCTTTTTCTACGGTTCGCATGGGCTGTCCGGGTTCCATTCGGCAAGTCTGACGGGGCTGGTGCGAAAGATTCATTGCTCCTGCAAGAATTTTCTTGACCGAATCTTTCGCGTCGCGCAAGTTAAATTTGAAACGATGGTGTAAATAATGAACCACAGGGAGTCCAAGATGAGAAAACCGCTTTCCCTCGCGCTGGCCGCCGCCATGGCGCTGCCGGCTACTGCCGTTCTGGCTGACTATCCCAACGGGCCGGTGCAGTTTGTCGTGCCCTGGCCGCCGGGCGATCTGGAAGATGTGCTGACCCGCATGATCGCCGAGGATTTCCAGACCGCCTATGGCCAGCCGGCGGCGGTGGTGAACCGGCCCGGCGGCGGCGGCGGGCCGTTCCCCGGCGCGGTCGATGTCGCCATGGCGCCGGCCGATGGTTCGGTGATCGGCTCTTTCGTGATCGATGTGCCGCTGGTCGGCCCCTATATCGGCATCCCGCAGCTTGACCCCAATCCCTTCGAGCCGGTGGGCATCTTCCTGACCTATCCGTTCATTCTGGCCACTGCCGCCTCGGCGCCGTTCCAGACCATGGATGAACTGGTCTCCTATGCGCAGGACAACGAGGTGCTGCTGGGCCATTTCGGCGCCGAGATCCCGCCCACCGCCGTTACCTTCGCGCTGGCCGCGTCGCTGGGTTTCGAATGGGGCGAGGATGCCGCCTATGACGCGCTCGATTGCAATACGCTGGCCTCTGGCGATGTCGATGTGATCAACACCACGATCCAGCTTGTGCTGCCCTGTCTGGACCAGATCACGGTGCTGGCCGCCATCACGCCCGAGCGCCTGCCGATGGCCCCGGATGCGCCGATCGTCGCCGAACTGGTACCCGAGCTGACCCTGACGCTGTGGAACGGGCTTTTCGTGCACAAGGACACACCGGCCGAGGTGCGCGAGCGCATCGCCGCCGTGGCGCAGGAAACCATGATGAGCGAGCGCGCGCAGGATTTCGCCGCCGATACCGGGGCTCAGGTCTACTGGATCGATGCCGCCGGGGCCAATGCGGTCATGGCGCGTGATGCCCAGTCGCTGGCGCGGATCGAGGAAATGCTCGGCGACTGACCGGCCACGCCACCCGCTGCCCCGGCCGGTTCCTGGCCGGGGCCACTTCTGCAAGCCCCCCTCCTCAGCCCCCTCAGCCCGGAGCCCGCATGCGCGACCAGCCGCAGAAGCTTTCCGAACTGATCCGCCCCCGCCACCACCGCGCCGAGATCGTCTTTGCGGTGGTGTCCTTCATGGTGGCGCTGTTTCTGGCCACGCAATGGTCCTCGCAGACCACATGGCTCGAAGGGCAGCGGCTGGGGCGGCAACCCGGCCTCTGGCCGCTCATCGCCATCATCGGCATGCTGGCCTTTGGCACCGGCGAGCTGATCGCCTGCATCCTGCGCAACCGGCGTGCCGGCGGCGGCGATGCCATGGCCGAGGTCGCGCATTGGCTGCGCGCGGGCGAATTTCTGGGCTGGTTTCTGGCCTATGTCTTCATCGTGCCCTGGCTGGGCTACCTGCCCTCGACCATGCTGTTCTGCACCCTGCTGGCGTTCCGGCTGGGCTATCGCGGGCGCATGCTGGCGCTGGCGCCGGTGATGGGCGCGCTGGTGGTGGTGCTGTTCAAGGGCTTGCTGTCGGTGCGCATTCCGGGCGGGGCACTCTATGAATTCCTGCCGCGCGCGCTGCGCAACTTCTTCGTTCTGTATCTTTAGGGGGCGGCAATGGACGTCTTTGTTGCCGCGCTCGATATCATCACCCGCTGGGATGTCATTCTGGCGCTGCTGATCGGCTCGGTCGGCGGGGTGATGATCGGCGCCATTCCCGGGGTCGGCCCGGCGGTGGCCATCGCCATCCTGCTGCCGGCGACCTTCGGCATGGACCCGGTGGTGGGCCTGACGCTGCTGCTGGGCATCTATGGCTCGTCGCTCTATGGCGGGGCGATCCCGGCCATTCTGGTCAATACGCCCGGCACCGCGGTCAACGCACTGACCACCTATGACGGCTATCCCATGACCCAGGCCGGGCAGGCGCCGCGGGCGCTGGGGCTGGCGTTTGGCGCGTCTTTCGTGGGTGGCATGTTCTCGGTCGCCTGTCTGGTGCTGATGGCGCCGGTGCTGGCCAAGGTGGCGCCGATGTTCGGCTCGCGCGAGATCTTTCTGGCAGCCCTTCTGGGCTGCGTGATGGTGGTGGTGGCGCATCGCGGGCAGGCGCTGGCCGCCGGGGCGCTGCTGTTCTTCGGCATCTTCATCCACACCATCGGCATGGAGGCCAACCGCTACACCATGCGCTTCACCTTCGACCAACCCTGGCTGACGCAGGGGATCGATCTGATCGTGGTGGTGCTGGGCCTGTTTGCGGTGTCGCAGGCCTTCGTGCTGCTCACCGGGCCCGAAGGCGGCGGTAAGGTGCCCAAGCTCGAAGGCAGCGTGGCGCGCTCGTTTCTGGAGGTGTTTCGCCACAAGCGCGTGGCGGCGGCAGGCTCGGCCTCGGGCACGGTGATGGGCATCATCCCCGGGGTGGGCGAGTTCGTCTCGCAGTTCCTGTCCTATACCTACGCGCGCTCCAGCTCGAAAACCCCCGAGAAATTCGGCAAGGGCGCGCCCGAGGGGCTGGTGGCATCGGAAAGCGCCAACAATTCCGTGCCGCCGGCGGCGATGGTGCCGCTGCTGGCGCTGGGCATCCCCGGCGAGGAACTCACCGCGATGATGCTGACGGTGTTCTATGTCCACAACGTCATCCCCGGCCCGGCGCTGTTCCAGAACAACATGGAATTCGTCATCGCGATCTATCTGTCGCTGGCGCTTCTGAACATTCTGGCGCTGATCTTCCTGCTGGGCGCCACACGGCCGTTGCTTGGCGTGCTGGCGATTCCCAACCGCTTTCTGGGCATGGTGATTCTGACGCTGTCTTTCGTGGGCATCTATTCGCTGCGCAATTCCGCCATCGATTGCATGGTGGCCGGTGCCTTCGGGGTGCTGGGGGTGATGCTCAAGCGGCTCAATCTGCCCACCGTGCCGATCATTCTGGGCATCGTGCTGGGCGGCATCATGGAAGAGAAATTCCGCACCTCGCTGCCGCGCATCCGCTCGCTCTGGAACTGGATCGACCGGCCGGTGGCGCAGATCATCTTCGCACTGATCTGTCTGGTGGTGCTGTTGCATCTTTGGGCGCTGTGGCGCGAATGGAAAGGAAGAAGGCATGGATCAGGCCAGCATTGACGCGCTTGCCGCCAAGGAACTCGCCCCGCGCGGGCTGTTCATCGACAACTGCTGGCAGCCGGCTGAAAGCGGCGCGCAGATGGCGATCACCTCGCCCATTGATGGCCGGCCGCTGAGCAGCATCGCCGATGCCGGCGCCGCTGATGTGGACCGCGCGGTGGCCAGCGCCCGGCGCGCCTTTGCCGGCGGTGCCTGGTCGCGCGCCGCGCCGGCCGAGCGCAAGCGCGTGCTGCACCGCATCGCCGATGCCATCGAGCGCGAGGCGCTGGCGCTGGCGGTGCTGGGGGTGCGCGACAATGGCACCGAGATTTCCATGGCGCTCAAGGCCGAGCCGGGCTCGGCCGCCGCCACCTTCCGCTACTACGCCGAGGCCGTGGACAAGATCCCCGGCGAGATCGCGCCGACGCCGGACAATGTGCTGGGGCTGGTGCACCGCGAGCCGGTGGGCGTGGTCGGCGCCATCGTGCCCTGGAATTTTCCGCTGATGATCGGAGCCTGGAAGATCGCGCCGGCGCTGGCGGCGGGCAATTCGGTGGTGCTGAAGCCCTCGGAAGTGGCCTCGCTCAGCCTGCTGCGGCTGGCCGAGATCTGCGCCGAATGCGGGCTGCCGGAGGGGGTGTTCAATGTCGTCACCGGGCAGGGCGCGGTGGCCGGCGAGGCGCTGGGCCTGCATATGGATGTCGATGTGCTGGTCTTCACCGGCTCGGGCGGGGTGGGGCGCCGGCTGCTGGAATATTCGGCGCGCTCCAACCTCAAGCGGGTCTATCTGGAACTGGGCGGCAAATCACCCAATGTGGTTTTCGCCGATGCGCCCGATCTGGCGGCTGCGGCCAGGACCTCGGCCATGGGGATCTTCCGCAACTCGGGGCAGGTCTGCGTTGCGGGCTCGCGGCTGCTGGTCGAGCGTTCGGTGCATGCCGAATTTGCCGCCATGGTGGCCGAGGCCGCGCGCGGCATGAAACTGGGCAATCCGCTCGATCTGGCGACTCAGGCCGGGGCCATCGCCTCCGAGGCGCAGCTGGAACGCATCGCCGCGCATGTCGCCCGCGCGCAGGATGAGGGCGCGCAACTGATCACCGGCGGCGCGCGCGCTCTGGCCGAGACCGGCGGCAGCTATTTTGCCCCCACGGTTTTTGATGGCGTGACACCGCAGATGGGGTTGGCGCGCGAGGAGGTCTTTGGCCCGGTGCTGGCCATCACCCCGTTCGACACCGAGGCCGAGGCCGTGGCGCTGGCCAATGGCACCGAATTCGGCCTCGCCGCCGCCGTCTGGACCGCCAATCTGGGCCGAGCGCATCGCATGATCGGCGCCATCGACGCCGGGGTGGTGCATGTCAACACCTATGGCGGGCCGGATGTGACGGTGCCCTTGAGCGGGCACAAGCAATCGGGCAACGGCCATGACAAGTCGCTGCATGCCTTCGAGAAATACATCAACCTGAAAACCGCATGGATCCAGCTATGAGCGAGCGCACCATCCTGATTGCCGGCACCTATGACACCAAGGATGACGAGCTGTCCTATCTGGCGCAGGTGATCGGCGATCAGGGCGGGCGGGTGCTGAGCATGGATGTTTCGGTGCTGGGCGATCCGGCGCGGCCGACCGATATTTCCAAGCATCAGGTGGCCGAGGCCGGCGGCGCCAGCATCGCCGAGGCCATCGCCGCCGAGGATGAAAACACCGCCATGCAGATCATGGCGCGGGGTGCGGCGGTGCTGGCTGCAAGGCTGCACGCTGAGGGGCGCTTCGACGGGGTGATCGTGCTGGGTGGCTCGATGGGTACCGATCTGGCGCTGGATCTTTGCGCCGCGCTGCCCATCGGCGTGCCGAAATATGTGGTGTCCACCGTCAGCTTCTCGCCGATGATCCCGCCGTCGCGGCTGGCGCCGGATATCCAGATGATCCTCTGGGCGGGGGGGCTTTACGGGCTCAACTCGATCTGCCGCGCCTCGCTCAGCCAGGCGGCCGGGGCGGTGCTGGGTGCCGCCCGCGCGGTGGAAAAGCCGCGCCGCGAGCGGCCGCTGATCGGCATGACCTCGTTTGGCAAGACGGTGCTGCGCTACATGGTTGCGTTGAAACCGGCGCTGGAGGAACGCGGCTATGAGGTGGCGGTGTTTCATGCCACCGGCATGGGCGGGCGCGCCTTCGAGGCGCTCGCCGCCGAGGGCGCCTTTGCCGCCGTGCTCGATTTCGCGCCGCAGGAGCTGGGCAACCACATGCATGGTTCGGGCATCAGCGCCGGACCGGACCGCATGACCGCCGCCGGGCGCGCCGGTATCCCGCAACTGGTGTCCATTGGCTGTTATGATCTGGTCGATCTGGTCGGCTGGCACCCGATGCCACCGCATCTTGAGGGGCGCCCGGCGCATGCGCATAACCGGCTCCTGACCTCGGTGGTGATGAATGCCGATGAGCGCCGTGCCATGGCCCGGCTGATGGCCGAGCGGCTGGCCGGGGCGAAGGGGCCGGTGACGGTGATCCTGCCCGCCGGCGGCGGCAATGAATGGGACCGCCCCGGCGCGCCGCTGCATGATGCCGAGGGGCTGGCGGCCTTTTGCGACGAACTGCGCCGCGCCTGCCCGCCGAATGCGCAACTGATCGAGCTGGACGCCCATATCAACGATCCCACCTTCGCCGAATCCGCGCTGGCGGTGGTGGATGGCTGGCGCGCGGCGGGGATCTTGCCGCACTAGGCTGGAAATTCGCCTGTCCGTCACATTCAGGGCCCCGGGTGGCGGTGAAAGCCGATCCCGGGGCCTGCTGATTTTACCTAGCCGATTCATTACTGCTGCATCGCCGTCATGAAAGCCGCCGATAACCCGCCTCGAACAGCAGGGTGAGGTGCGGAATGCTTGAAGTGCGCAAGGTGACGCGGATGTTTGGCCTCAAGGCCGCCGTGGACGATATCAGCTTTTGTGTCGATGGGCCGGCTTTCGTGGGCATCATCGGGCGTTCCGGGGCAGGCAAATCGACCTTCCTGCGCATGATGAACCGGCTGACCGACGCCACCGCCGGCGAGATCCTGGTCGATGGCCGCGACATCCTTTCGCTCAAGGGTCGCGATGCCCGCGCCTGGCAAAGCCAATGCGCGATGATCTTCCAGCAGTTCAACCTGGTGCCGCGCCTTGATGTCGCGTCGAACGTAATGCACGGGCGGCTCAACCAGCGCTCCACGCTTTCGACCATGTTCAACCTCTGGGGCCAGGATGACATCCTGCAGGCGATCGACATTCTGGATCGTCTGGGCATCGCCGAACAGGCCGCCAAGCGCGCCGAGGCGCTTTCGGGCGGCCAGCAGCAGCGCGTCGCTATTGCTCGTGCGCTGATGCAGGACCCCAGGATCATCCTCGCCGACGAACCCATCGCCAGCCTGGACCCGATGAATGCCCAGATCGTCATGGATACGCTCAAGCGCATCAATGTCGAGGACGGGCGCATGGTGATCGCCAATCTGCACACGCTCGACACCGCGCGGCGCTATTGCGATCGGGTGATCGGCATGCGCGACGGGCGCATCGTCTTTGACGGCACTGCGGACCAGCTGACCACCGATGTCGCGCGCGAAATCTATGGTGCCGACGAGGGGTTCAACGAGGCCGCCACCTCGACAGCAATCCCCGCCGATGTTGCTGCCGCCCATGTCGCCGCGCAGGCGCTGGCGCAACAGGGTGCCGGCACTGCGGCGCGCCCGCGCCTCGCCGCTGCCGCCGCGCTTTGATCCTTTCCCCCCGGCCCCGCATTCGCGGGGTCTTTCATCTCAACGGAGTGAAAAGATGAAAAAACTGGCTGCCATGCTTGCCGTGACCACCGCGCTGACCGGCGCGGCCTCGGCCCAGGGCATCACCGAGTTCCGCATCGGCCTGCTGGGCGGCGAGAACGCCCAGGATCGTCTGGCCTCGAACGAGTGCTTCCGCGCCTATACCGAGGAACTGCTGGGCGTGCCGACCCGCCTGTTCACCCCGGCCGACTATAACGGCGTGATTCAGGGCCTGCTGGGCGGCACGCTCGATTTTGCCTGGCTCGGTGCCTCGGCTTATGCCGCGGTCTGGCTGAACAATGCCGATGCCGTCGAGCCGGTGATGGTGAAAACCAATCTTGACGGCTCCTACACCTATTATTCGATCGGTTTTGCCCGCGCCGACAGCGGCATCACCTCGCTTGATGACATGGAGGGGCGCACCTTCGCCTTCGCCGATCCGAACTCGGCCTCGGGCTATCTGATCCCGCGCGTCGAAATCCCCCAGGACGGTTTTTCGATGACCGAGGGCGAGTATTTCGGGCGCATCGTCTTTTCCGGCGGGCATGAGCAGTCGATCATCGGCGTCGCCAACGGCGAGTTCGACGCCGCCGTGACCTGGGCCGATGGCCAGGGCGAATGGGAAGACGGCTTCAACTCGGGTGCGCTGCGCCGCGCCACCGATGCCGGCATCGTCGATATGAACGATCTGGTGGAAATCTGGCGCTCGCGTCCGATCGCCGAAGGACCGATCGTGCTGCGCTCGGCGCTGCCGCAAGAGGTCAAGGACCAGATGATCGAACTGCTGGCAAACCTGCACGAAACCGACCCGGACTGCGCCTATGGCGTCGCTGCCGGCGAGACCGCAGGTTTCACCCCGATCGGTCACGAAGCCTATGAATCGGTGATCGAGATCCGCCGCCTGCAGATGAACTGATCATCACCACAATTGGCCGGGCATCCCGCAGCGGGGCCCGGCCTTTTCAATCCGGGGGACAGAATGGCCATTCAGGCAGGCAGCGCGACGCCCTTGGGCGACATTCGCGGCGATTACATGGCGCTGACGCGCCGCCGGCGGATGTATACCGGCATCATCCTTGTCGTCTTCATCGCGCTCTTCGTTTCCGGTTTTCGCATCACCGAGGCGCGCAACGCCGGCTCGTTCCTCGATGGCATAGGGCGCATTTTCGATTTCCCCGCCGAGCTGGTCTCTGAAGCTTGGGAAAAATCGGCCAATCTGCCGGGCCATATGGCGAATGCCCTGCCGGCGCTGATCGAGACGATCAACATTGCCGCCGTGGCCACGTTGGTCGGCTGCATTCTGGGCACCTTCCTGTCACTGGCCGCCACCCGCGGGCTGGCCTACTGGCCGCGGCTGATCCCGGTGGCGCGGCGCTTTTCCGACATCTGCCGCGCCATCCCCGAGATCGTCATCGCGCTGGTGCTCATATTCATCATGGGCGGTGGCCCGGTGCCGGCGATGATCGCGATTGCCGTCCATACCGCCGGGGCGATGGGCAAGCTGTTTTCCGAGGTGAACGAGAATGTCGATCTCAAACCCGTCGAAGGGCTGGCCTCGGTGGGCGCGAACTGGTCGCAGCGCATGTGGCTGGGGGTGTTCCCGCAGGTGCTGCCCAATTATCTCAGCTACGGGCTTTTGCGCTTTGAAATCAATATCCGCGCCTCGGCGATCCTGGGTTTCGTCGGCGCCGGCGGCATCGGCTATGAGCTGAAGAACGCCATGACCTTCGGCCAGGGCCGCTTTGACGAGGCGGCGGGCATCTTCCTGATGCTGTTCGCCACCATCGTCATCGTCGATCAGATCTCCAGCCAGATGCGCAACAGCCTGACCCATGGGGGCCATTGACATGAGCACGCTCGCCACCGATGCCCCGCAGTCCGATCTGCGCATTCAGGTTCTGGCCCGGTTCCGCCGCAAGAAGGCCTTCGCCTTTGCGGTGCCGGCGCTGCTGTTTCTCTATCTGAGCTATGTTTTCTTCGCTTTCGACGTGCCCGGCCTGACGCAGCGCGCGCGGATGGACAATGCGGTGATCCTGCTGTCGGATGCGATCAGCTACAAGACCCATGTCACCCGCGACAACCGGCGCGGCACCACCGCCGTCTCCATCGAGGGCAGCCGCCGCGCCACCTACGAGGAAAGCGCCATCCCCGATTGGGTGGAGCGTGACGGCGACCGTACTGTCATCGATCTGGGTAGCGGGCATCGCGTGACCTATGACGGGCCGGTGGTCAGCTATGAGCTGCCGGGCTACGGGGTGATCCGCATGGAGGTCGGCGAGAGCATCGCGCTGTCGCTGCCTCAGAACGAAGTGCCCGATTTCATCAATGCCTCCGACAACCGCGTGGTTGTCACCACCCCGGCCGGGCGGGTGACGGTGACGCGCTCGCGTTCCGATACCTTCCGCTATGCCTATGGCTGGGAGATGTTCTTCTTCGATCTCGCCAGCCCGTTCTCGGGGCGCGGTCCGCTGGAAAACCTTGGCCTGGCGCTTTATGGCGAGCGGCTGGACCCGGCGCTGCCCAATGCTGCCGCGATGCTGCGCGATTTCTGGTGCAACTCGATCTGGCAGCACAACGAGGTGGCCTGGGCGATCTTCGAGACCGCGCTGATGGCTTTTCTGGGCACGTTCGGCGCCGCCTTCATCGCCCTGCCGCTGGCCTTCTTTGCCGCGCAGAACTTCGCGCCGTCGCGGATGATCCGTTTCGCGGTGCGCCGGGTCTTTGACTTCGTGCGCGGGGTGGATGCGCTGATCTTCACCATCATCCTGACGCGGGCCTTCGGGCCGGGGCCGATGACCGGGGCGCTGGCCATCCTGATCACCGACTCGGGCAGTTTCGGCAAGCTCTTCTCGGAGGCGCTGGAAAATGTGGACAAGAAGCCCATCGAAGGGGTGCAATCGACCGGCGCCAATGCCGTGCAGCGCTACCGTTTCGGGGTCATTCCACAGATCATGCCGGTGCTTCTGAGCCAGGTGCTGTATTTCCTCGAATCGAACACCCGTTCGGCCACGGTGATCGGGGCCATCGTCGGCGGCGGTATCGGGCTGATGCTGACCCAGGCGATCCAGACCACCAGCGACTGGGAGAAGGTGACCTATTACATCCTGCTCGTGGTGCTGATGGTGATTGCCATGGATGCTTTCTCGGGCTGGCTGCGGCGCAAGCTGATCAAGGGCGATGCCACTGGCCATTGAGGCCGGGGCGCACCATCTTGCGGCAGGCAACAGCGGGCATGAGGGGCGGGGCGTGACACATATCCTGATCACCGGGGGCAACCGGGGGCTTGGCTGGGCGATGGTTGACGCGGCGCTGGAACGCGGCTGGCGCGTCAGCCTCACCCATCGCGGGGCGGCTGACGGCCTGCCGCCGGGCGTGCGGGGTTTCGCGCTCGATGTGACGGATCATGCGGCGCTGGCGGCTATGGCTTCGCAACTGGGGCCGCTCGATGTGCTGATCAACAATGCCGGGGTGATCGGCCCGCAGCGACAGGGCGCGCTGGATATGGACTTCGAAGGCTTCGCGCAGACGCTGGCCATCAATACGCTGGCACCCCTGGCGGTGGCACAGGCAGTACTGCCCAATCTGCGCGCCGCCGGGCGCGGGCGGGTGCTGTCGATCTCCAGCCAGATGGCCTGGATGGGCTATGCCAAATCCGACCATCTGGCATACCGGGCCTCGAAAGTGGCGCTGAACAAGGTGATGCAGGGGCTGGCCACCGAGCTGGCTGGCGAGGGCATCGCCGTGGCGCTGGTCGATCCCGGCTGGGTGCGCACCGATATGGGCGGCGCTGCGGCCGAGCTTGAGCCCGGCCCGGTGGCGCGCGGCATTCTGGATCTCGCGGCGCGGCTGGAGCCGGCGCAGAGCGGGCGTTTCTTTCGCCATGACGGCACCGAGAGGGAGTTCTGAGCATGCCCGCCCTGCGCCCTGACGCACCTTTCCTGCACCCTGATTGCGAGATCACGAACAGCCGGTTCGGCGTCTGGTGCGAGGTCGGTCGCGGCGCGCGGGTGCTCAACTCCGAATTCGGCGATTACGCCTATTGCGACCGCTATGCCGATATCGCCAATACCACGGTGGGCCGTTTCGCCAATATCGCCGCCTTCACCCGGATCGGCCCCAGCGACCACCCGATGGCGCAGCCGGCGCAGCATCATTTTCTCTATCGCAGCAGCTATTACTGGCCCGATGCCGAGGATGACGCCGAATTCTTCGCCCGGCGCGCGGCGCGGCGCTGCGTCCTGGGGCCGGATTGCTGGGTCGGTCATGGTGCGATCATCAAGCCCGAGGTGACGCTTGGTGCCGGGGCGGTGGTGGCTGCCGGGGCGGTGGTGACGCAGGATGTGGCGCCCTTCATGATCGTCGCCGGCGTGCCGGCCCGGCCGCTGCGGGCGCGGTTTGCGCCCAGCATCATCGAACGGCTGATGGCGCTCGCGTGGTGGGACTGGTCGCATGAGAAGCTGCGCGCCACGCTCGACGACTTCCGCCACCTGCCCATCGAGGCCTTTCTTGAGCGCCATGGCGGCTGAATCCCGGCATCGGCGGGCGATCAGTCGGTGGGATCGGGGGCGATGCTCATGCTGACCCGGTCGCCGGCGAAATGCGTCGCGCAATGCTCCACCGCGCGGCCCCGCGCATCGACATTGAGCGATTCGGCATGCAGGAGCGGCGCACCCTCGGGCAGGCGCAGATGCCGGGCCATCAGCGCTTCGGCGCGCCGCGCGGTCAGCCGGGTGCTGGCGCGGGTGTAATCGGCGATGCCGCAATCGCGCAGGGCGGCGGTGACGGAATGGCTTTGCGCGAAGGCCGGCAGGAAGCCCGGCAGCGCCTCGGCGGGAAAGACCGACAGGAAATGTGCGATCGGTGTGGCATCGGCCAGCGAGATGCCCTCGATCACATGCACCGGAGCGCCCTCGGGCAGGCCAAGGGCCGTGGTTTCGGCCGGGGCACCGCGCCGCGTCTCCTGCCGCAGGATCTGGCGCGCCGGCATACGCCCGCTCGCCAGGATGTTCTGATGAAACCGCACCCGCCGCCCCAGCGGATAATCGGTCGGACGCGCGGTGACGAACACCCCGGCGCCGCGGCGGGCATGCAGCAGGCCCCGGCCCGCCAGCTCGGCCAGCGCCCGGCGCAGCGTATGGCGGTTGACGCCGAAGCGGCCGGAAAGCGCCGCCTCGCTCGGCAGCTTGTCTCCGGGCAGATACTGGCCGGCCGCGATCTCGGCGGCGAGGCTTTCGGCGATATCGTGCCAGAGCGGGGCGGAAGCGGGCATGCTTTACAAACTCTTCACGTGCGGTGGCGGATTGCCCGTGCTAATAGATGTCTAGTTATATAGTAGTATAGACAAGATCGCAACCCATGCCGACGAGCCCCACACCCGAAACACCCGCCCCTGATGACCAGCCGCGCCGCGCCGCGCTGGGCCTCCTGGCGCGATCCGAACCCGCCAGGCTGGCTGCTCTGCTGGCCGCACATCTGCCCGAGCCGCCCGCCGTCACCCTGCTGCGCCCGGCCGAGATCGGCGCGGTGATGGTGCGCGGTCGGCAGGGCGGTCATGGCGTGCCGTTCAATCTGGGCGAGATGACGGTGACGCGCTGTTCGCTGCGGCTGGGCTGCGGCGCCGTCGGTCATGGCTATGCCCAGGGCCGCGACAAGGCCCATGCGCAGCGCATCGCACTGATCGACGCGATGTTGCAGACCCCGCAGGGCGAGGCGCTGCGAGCGGCGGTGCTTACCCCGCTGGCGGCAGCCGAAGCCGAGCGCCGCGCCGCAGCCGCGGCCCGCGCGGCGGCTACCAAGGTCGAATTCTTCACCCTCGTGCGCGGAGAGGATCAATGATGCAGAAACAGGCACTGGAAGGGGGCTTCACCAATGCCCCGGTCGAGGCCGCGCGGGGGTTTCGCGCCGTTCTTGATGCGCTGTCGCGCCCCGGCCGCATCGTCGAGGTCGCTGGCGCCACGCCACCCGCCCCGCTGTCGCCGGCGGCCGGCGCGCTGGTGCTGGTGCTCTGCGATCAGACCACGCCGCTGCATCTGGCCGGTGCGCATGATTGCCCGGCGCTGCGCGACTGGATCACCTTTCACACCGGCGCGCCGCTGGTGGATGCCCCGCGGGCCGCTTTTGCGCTGGGGCGATGGCCGGACCTGATGCCGCTGGAGCGTTTCGCCTGCGGCCTGCCCGATTACCCCGACCGTTCCGCCACACTGATCGTGGAACTGGACGAACTGGCACCGCAAGGCGCGCGGCTCAGCGGCCCCGGCATCCGCGATAGCGCCCGGCTGTCACTGCCCGAAGTGGCGGCCTTTCGTGCCAACCATGCGCTCTTCCCGCTGGGGCTGGATTTCTTCTTTGCGGCGGGCAACCGGCTGGCCGGCCTGCCGCGTTCGACCATCGTGGAGGAAGGCTGATGTATGTCGCAGTCAAGGGCGGCGAGCGGGCGATCGAGAATGCCCATGCCTGGCTGGCCGAGGAACGGCGCGGCGATCCGGCGCTGGCCGAACTGTCGCTGGCCCAGATCCGTGAGCAACTGGCGCTGGCCGTCAACCGGGTGATGGCCGAAGGCTCGCTCTATGACCGGGACCTGGCGGCGCTGGCGATCAAGCAGGCGCGCGGCGATCTGATCGAGGCGATCTTCCTGATCCGCGCCTATCGCACCACGCTGCCGCGCTTTGGCGCCTCGCGCCCGGTCGATACCGCGGCGATGGCGGTGATCCGGCGCATCTCGGCCACCTACAAGGATCTGCCGGGCGGGCAGGTGCTGGGGCCGACCTTCGATTACACCCACCGGCTGCTGGATTTCGCGCTGGCCGCCGAAGGCGAGGCGCCACCCCCAGCACCCCGCCAGCCCGTCCAGCCAGCACCCGTGCCGCATGTCATGGGCTTTCTGGACCGTGACGGGCTCATCGAGCGCGAACCGGCAGGCGATGCCCCGCCCCCCGATCTGACGCGCGAGCCGATGGAACTGCCCACCAGCCGGCCGCTGCGCCTGCAGGCGCTGGCGCGCGGCGACGAGGGGTTTGTTCTGGCCATGGCCTATTCCACCCAGCGCGGCTACGGGCGCACGCATGCCTTCGTGGGCGAGCTGCGCATCGGCACCGTGGCGGTGGAGCTGGACATCCCCGAGCTGGGTTTCGCCATCGAGATCGGCGAGATCGAGCTGACCGAATGCGAGACGGTCAATCAGTTCAAGGGTTCCAAGACCGAGCCGCCGCAATTCACCCGCGGCTACGGGCTGGTTTTCGGCCAGTCCGAGCGCAAGGCCATCGCCATGAGCCTGGTGGATCGTTCGCTGCGCTGGGCCGAACTGGGCGAGGAAAACACCGGCGCCCCCGCCCAGGACGAGGAATTCGTGCTGATGCATGCCGACAACATCCAGGCCACCGGCTTTCTGGAGCATATCAAGCTGCCCCATTACGTCGATTTTCAGGCCGAGCTGGAGCTGGTGCGCCGGCTGCGCGCTGAAGCGGCGGCGCTGGCGGCCGGCAAGCAATCCGAAGGAGATGAAGCAGCATGAAGGCGGTGGTGTTCGATATCGGCAATGTGCTCTTGCGCTGGGACCCGCATCTGGCCTTCCTGCCCGAGCTGGGCTGCCGGGCGGCGGTGGATGATTTTCTGGCACGGGTGGATTTCTACGCCTGGAACCTGGAAAACGACCGTGGCCGCAGCCTGGGCGAGGCGCTGGCGGCCATCGACGACCCGGCCGACCGGGCCATTCTGGCGCGCTATGGCGAGCGGTTTCATCTGACGGTGCGCGAGCCTATCGCCGGCACCTGGGTGCTGCTGGAGCGGCTGCAGGCGCGCGGCATCGCGCTGCATGCGATCACCAACTGGTCGGCCGAGCTGTGGCCGGTGGGGGTGGGTGTGCATCCGCGTCTGGGCGAGGTCTTCGGGGTGACGGTGGTTTCGGGCGTGGAGGGGCTGATCAAGCCTGACCCGCGCATCTATGCCACGCTGTGCGAGCGTGCCGGGCTGGCTGCGGCGGATTGCCTTTTCATCGACGACAGCCGCGCCAATGCCGAGGGCGCGCGCGCTTTCGGCATGCAGGCGCATCACTTCACCGAGCCCGCTCTTCTGGAGGCCGAGCTGAACGAACGGGGGCTGCTGGGCCATGAGTGAATACAACTTCGCCTATCTTGACGAGGGCACCAAGCGCATGATCCGCCGTGCGATCCTCAAGGCGGTGGCGGTGCCGGGCTATCAGGTGCCCTTTGCCAGCCGCGAGATGCCGATGCCCTATGGCTGGGGCACCGGCGGCGTGCAGGTGACGGCGGCCTGCCTGACGCCGGAGGATGTGCTCAAGGTGATCGATCAGGGTGCGGATGATACCACCAACGCGGTGTCGATCCGGCGGTTCTTTCAACGCACCGCCGGGGTTGCCGTGACCGAGGCCACCACTGATGCCAGCCTGATCCAGACCCGCCACCGCATCCCCGAGGCGCCGCTCACCGAGGGTCAGATCCTGGTCTATCAGGTGCCGATCCCCGAACCCCTGCGCTTTCTGGAGCCGCGCGAGACCGAGACCCGCAAGATGCATGAGCTGGAGGAATACGGGCTGATGCATGTCAAGCTCTACGAGGACATCGCCCGGCATGGCGAAATCGCCACCTCCTATGCCTATCCGGTCAAGGTGGAGGGGCGCTATGTCATGGACCCTTCACCGATCCCGCGGTTTGACAACCCCAAGCTCGGGGCCAACCCGGCACTGCAACTCTTCGGTGCCGGGCGCGAGCAGCGCATCTATGCCCTGCCGCCCCATTGCCGGGTGGTCAGCCTCGATTTCGACGATCACCCGTTCACCGCCTCGAAAGCCCCGCATGACTGCGATCTGTGCGGTGCATCGGACAGCTATCTTGATGAGGTGATCACCGATGATGCCGGGGGGCGGATGTATGTCTGTTCCGATACCGATTACTGCCGCAGCCGCCGCGAGGCCGGCCATGGCGGTCGCCTGACGGGAGAAGCGGCATGAGCGCCCCGGCCCTTAAGAATCCGGCCCTCAAGAATCCGGCCTTGAAGAATTCGTTGCAGCTGGATGATGCGCCGCTGCTGTCGGTGCGCGGCCTGTCGCGCAATTATGGCGCGCGGATCGGCTGTGCCGATGTCTCGTTCCAGCTCTATCCCGGCGAGGTGCTGGGCATTGTGGGCGAATCCGGTTCGGGCAAATCCACGTTGCTCTCCTGTCTGGCCGGGTTGCAGCGCCCCGATACCGGCGAGGTGATCTTTGCCACCGCCAACGGGCCGCAGGATGTGCTGACCCTGCCCGAAGCCGCGCGGCGGCGCCTGATGCGCACCGACTGGGCCTTCGTGCATCAGAACCCGCGCGACGGGTTGCGCATGGGGGTTTCGGCCGGCGGCAATGTCGGCGAGCGTTTGATGGCGGTGGGCGCGCGCCATTACGGCCAGATCCGTGCCGAGGCCATCGACTGGCTGGGCCGGGTGGAGATCGGCCCCGACCGCATCGATGACCGCCCGCGGCAGTTCTCCGGCGGCATGCAGCAGCGGTTGCAGATCGCGCGCAACCTCGTCACCGGGCCGCGGCTGGTGTTCATGGACGAGCCCACCGGCGGGCTGGATGTCAGCGTGCAGGCGCGGCTGCTGGATCTGTTGCGGGGCCTCGTGCGGCAGATGGGGCTGAGCGCCATCATCGTCACCCATGATCTGGCGGTGGTGCGGCTCTTGGCCGACCGGCTGATGGTGATGAAGGACGGGCATGTGGTGGAACAGGGGCTGACCGATCAGGTGCTCGACGACCCGCAACATGCCTATACCCAGCTTCTGGTTTCTTCGGTTCTGCAGGTGTGAGATGATCGAGATTGATAATGTTTCCAAGCACTTCACCCTGCACAATCAGGGCAGCGCGTCGATCAATGTGATGCGCGGCGCAAGCCTTTCGGTGGCGCCGGGCGAATGTGTCGGGCTGACCGGGGCCTCGGGCGCGGGCAAATCGACGCTGATGCGCATGATCTGGGGCAACTACCTGACCGATGCCGGCGCGATCCGGGTGGCCGGGCTGGATGTGGCCAGCGCCGCGCCGCGCCAGATCATCGCCCTGCGCCGCCAGACGCTGGGCTATGTCAGCCAGTTCCTGCGCGTGGTGCCGCGGGTGCCGACGCTCGATGTGGTGGCCGAGCCGCTGCTGGCGCTGGGCACGCCCGAGGCCGAGGCGCAGGCGCGCGCCGCCGATCTGCTGGCGCGGCTCAACATTCCGCGCCGGCTCTGGGCGCTGTCGCCGACCACGTTTTCCGGCGGCGAGCAGCAGCGGGTGAATATCGCGCGCGGCTTCGTGCATGCCTTTCCGGCGCTGTTGCTCGATGAACCCACCGCCAGCCTCGATGCCGCCAACCGCGAGGTGGTGCTGGCGCTGATCGAGGAAGCCAAGGCGCGCGGCGCGGCGATTGTCGGCATCTTCCATGACGAGGCGGCGCGCGAGCGGGTCTGCGACCGGCTGGTCGATCTGCGCGAATTCAGCCCGAAGGCGGCGGCATGATCGGGCAGGTTTTCGCCATTGTCGGCCCCTCGGGTGTGGGCAAGGATACGCTGATCGCCGGGGCGGTGGCGCAGGCGCCGCATCTGCATTGGGCGCGCCGGGTGATCACCCGCCCGGCCGAGCCTGGCGGCGAGCCCTATGAAAGCGTCACCGAGGACGAGTTCGACCACCGCCTGAACCGCGCCGATTTCGCGCTGCACTGGCGCGCGCATGGTCTGCGCTACGGCGTGCCGCGCAGCGAACTGGCGGTGCGGGCCAGCGGGCGTCATGTGCTGTTCAACGGCTCGCGCGCCGCGTTGCGCGCCGCGCAGACGGTTTTTCCCGATCTTCAGGTGGTGCTGATCAGTGCCTCGCCGGCCGCGCTGGCGCTGCGGCTGGCCGGGCGGGGCCGCGAAAGCGCCGAGGCGATTGCCGACCGGCTGGCCCGCGCGCCCTATGAGCTGCCGCCGGGGTTGCAGCTGCGCGAAGTGGTCAATGACGGGCCGGTGGAGCGTGGCGTGGCGCGGCTTCTGGGTGCGCTTCAGCCGGCCAGTGCGGCGCGGTGAAGCAGATGAAAGCCGCCCGCCTCATCCTCGCCGAACAGGCACAGATCCTGCACCGGGAAGGGGCGGGGCAGCACCGGGCCGAAATGCGCCTCGGCCAGCGGGGCGAGCATGGCGGCTTCCTCGGCGCCAAGCGCATCGCTCAGCGTCAGATGGAAATGAAACTCTTCCATCACATAGGGATAGCCGAAGCGTTCCAGCAACGCGCGCTGCCTTGCGCTCAGGCGTTCGGGGCGGCGGCGGGCGATCTCGGCGGGGTTGAGGGGCGCGCGGAAGGGCTCAAGCCGTTCCACCACCGCTGCCGCCAGCGCGTTGAGCGCGCTCAGATCGCCCTCGGGCATCAGGGCGAGAAAACCGCCCAGATTGCGCAGCGCCAGCCCGTCCATACTGATCGGCGCTAGGCCTGCGGCCAGCGTATCGAGCGCGGCGCGCAGCCCCTCGGCATCGGTGCCCTCGGCCAGCCGGAAGGGCGGCTTCAGCGTGCCGTGGAACCCGTAGCGCCGCGGCGCCTCGGTCAGTTCGGCCAATGGCCGGGGCAGGCCGGTCAGCGAGGGCTGCGCGCAGCTCTGCCCCGAGGCCGGGTCACGACCCAGCCAATGGGCGGCGGCCCGCGCGAAGGGACCGGGGCGCGGGGCGTAATAGACGGCATAGCGTTTCATCGGTGTCATGCCCGCCCGGTTATCAGCGCTCTGTCACATGGTTGTGACGGTGACATGCGAAGCCACGCCCTTCAAGATCAGTGCCGCGCCCCGTCGCGGCACCCCAGCCAAAAGAGCCTGCCATGACCCAGACCGCCACCGAAACCATCCTCGCCAATGCCACGCTGATTCTGCCGCAGGAGGTGATGCGCGGCGCGTTGCGCATGGTGGACGGGCGCATCGCGGCGATCGACAGCGGCACAGCTGTGCCGGCGGGTGCGGTCGATTGCGAGGGCGATCTGGTTCTGCCCGGTCTGGTGGAGCTGCATACCGACAATCTGGAGCGCCATATCCAGCCGCGCCCGAAGGTGGACTGGCCGCATGCGGCGGCGATCATCGCCCATGATGCGGAACTGGCCGGGGTCGGCATCACCACGGTTTTCGATGCGCTGCGCGTGGGTTCCGTGGTTTCGAACGAGGAGGCCAATTACGGCGAATATGCCCGCCGGCTGGCCTCGGAGATCCTGGAACTGCGGGCGATGGGGGCGTTGAGGATCAGCCATTTCCTGCATCTGCGCGCCGAGGTCTGCTCGGAAACGCTGATCGAGGAGCTGGAGAAATTCGGCCCCGAGGACCGGATCGGCATTCTGAGCCTGATGGATCATACGCCGGGCCAGCGGCAGTTCCGCGATGTTGACCAGCTGCGCAAATATGTCATCGGCAAACACGGGCTGAGCGAGGCCGAATTCGTCGATCATATCGCCAATCTGCAGGCGCTGGCGCAGCGCATCGGCGCCCGGCATGAGGCCGCAGCGGTGGCGGCGGCGCGGCGTTTCGGCGCGGTGCTGGCCAGCCATGACGATACCACCGCCGACCAGGTGGTGGTTTCGGCCGGTCATGGCGCCCGGATCGCCGAGTTTCCGACCACGCTGGAGGCGGCGCAGGCCTGCCGCGCGCAGGGTATCAAGGTGATGATGGGCGCGCCGAACCTGATCAGAGGCGGTTCGCATTCGGGCAATGTCGCGGCGCGGGAACTGGCCGAGGCCGACCTGCTGGATATCGTCTCGTCCGATTATGTGCCCTCCTCGCTGCTGATGGCCGGGCTGATGCTGGGCGATCTCTGGGGGGATATGGCGCGCGGCGTGGCCACGGTGACCCAGGCCCCGGCTGCGGCGACCGGGCTTGAGGATCGCGGGCGGCTGGTGAGCGGGGCGCGTGGTGATGTGATCCGCGTGGCACGGGTGGCCGGTGGCGCGGTGGTGCGCGGCGCCTGGGTGCAGGGCCGCCGTATCGCCTGAGGCGCGGGCCGGGCGGGGTTACTTCGCCACCTGCCGGCGGCGCATCACGGCGCTGATGGCGCTGGCGAGATCGGCGGATTTGAAGGGTTTGGCGACCACGCCATGGAAGCCCTGTTCCAGATATTCCTCGATCTGCGAGGGCATGGCATTGGCGGTGGCGGCCAGCACCGGCGGCAGGCAGATGCCTTCGGCGGCGGCGCGGGTACGGATTTCCGACAGCGCGCCGACCCCGTCCTTGACGGGCATCGAGATGTCCAGCAGCAGCAGATCGAAGGCGCCGGGCTGCCAGGTGTCGATCGCCTGCTGGCCATCCTCGACCATGGTGACCTTCAGCCCCAACCGGCCCAGCATCGCCTTCATGATGGTGCGGTTGGTGGCATTGTCCTCGGCCACCAGAACCCGCAGCCCGGCAAGCGGCTGTGCGTCGTCGGGGGCAGCGGACGGCGCCTCAGCCGGCGCGGGCGCCGGGGTGGCGGTGGCGCCCTCGACCAGTTTCAGCGGCAGCGATACCAGCACTTCGGTGCCCCGGCCCGGCGCGCTGTGCAAGGTGATGGTGCCGCCCATCAGCTCCACCAGCCGGCGCACGATGGGCAGGCCCAGCCCGGTGCCGCCAAAGCGCCGCGTGACCGAGGAATCGGCCTGTTCGAATTCCTCGAAGGCGCGCGCCAGTTGGCCCTCATCCATGCCGAGACCGGTATCGGTGACGCGCAGTTTCACCTGCGCGGGGTCTTCGGCGCAGATATGCAGCGTCACCTCGCCGGACTGGGTGAATTTCACCGCATTGCCGACCAGATTGTGCAGGATCTGGCCGATCCGCATGGCATCGCCAATGCGCGCCCGTGCCGCGCCGGCACTGGCGCTGACCTTGAAGCCGATCCCCTTCTGGCGCGCGATCACCCCATGCAGCGCCTCGATGCGCCGGGTCAGATCGGCCGGCATGAAGGGGGCACTTTCCAGGCTCAGCTTGCCGGCCTCGACCCGCGCGAGATCCAGGATATCGTTGATGATGCCCAGCAGCGCCTCGGCGGAATCGCGGATCGTGCCCAGCATCTCGCGCTGTTTGGGCGCCAGATCGGTGGACCCCATCAGTTCGGTCATGCCAAGGATGCCGTTCATCGGGGTGCGGATCTCGTGGCTCATATTGGCCAGGAAGGCGGATTTGGCGCGGCTCGCGGCCTCGGCCCGGCGCTGCGCCTCGATCAGCGGCGTCACGATCGAACCCACCCCGCGATAACCGGCGAAATTGCCCTTGGCATCATAGATAGGCGCGCCGCTGATGCGCACCCATTCATTGGTTCGCACCGCAGAATGCGAGCGGCAGACGAAATTGGCGAAGGGCTCGCGCTTGCGCAGGCGCTCGTTCAGCCAGTCCCAATCGGCGCTTTCCAACACCTCGGGATTGCCGGCGATCAGTTCCTCGCGGGTCTTGCCGATCGGGCTGATATCGGTGGCGGCATTGCGGTTGAACCCGTCTGATGCATAGGTGAAGCGCAGGTCGGCATCCTGCTCCCAGAACCAGTCGGAGCTGATCTCGGCGATGTCGAAGAAGCGCCGCTCGGCCAGCTCGCGTGCGCCCAGTGCCTCGCTCAATTCGTCGCGCGCGGCGCGCAATGCCTCCTCGCGGTTCTTCTGTTCGGTGATGTCGATATGGATGCCGGACTTGATCCAGGGCTGGCCATCGGGCAGGCGCTGCACCACGCGGCCATGCGACAGGATCCAGACCCAATGGCCGTCCTTGTGGCGCATGCGGAATTCATATTCGAACTGCGCCGCCGCCCCGCTGAACACGTCGCGCAGGGCGGTCTTCACATTGTCCATATCCTCGGGGTTGACCAGTTCGGTCCAGGTATCGATCGTCACCTCGCCCAGCTCGCCCGGCGCATAGCCCAGGATCTCCAGCCAGCGGTCGTTGACGCGGTTGATGCCGGTCGTCACGTCCCATTCCCAGGTGCCGACCTGCGCGCCGTCGATCACGTTCTGAAGCCGCTGCTGGGCCAGATGGAACTCGGTGATATCGGTGTGAATGGCGACCAGTTCGCCGCAGGCCATGCGCCGCTCGATGGTGCGCAGGACCTGGCCGCTGGGCAGGCGCTGTTCGATGATGCGCTCGTCCTGTTTGCGCCCGGCCAGACGCTCTGCCAGCCATTCCTCCTCGCGGCCGATGGCATCGGGCAGCTGGCCCTGTTTCAGCGCGAAACGTTCGATATCCTCGAAGCGCACGCCGGGGCGCAGCATCTCGGCGGTTTCGCTGTAGAATTCGCGGTAGCGCTCGTTGCACATCACCAGCCGGTCATTGGAATCGAACAGCACGAAAGCATCGGGCAGAGCGTGGATCGCGGCTTCCAGCCGTGTGCGGGCCTTTTCGGCCTGAGCCTCGGCCGCCTCGCGTTCGGTGATGTCTTGTGCCATCGCAACCAGTTGCGGGCGTTCATCGTGGATCAGCTGGATCTGCACCTCGACCGGATAGGTGCTGCCATCAGCCCGCCAGTGCCGCCCCTTGACCCGAACGATGGCCGCATTGCCGTCATGCAGCGGCGCGACGCGAGCGCGGAAGATCGCCTCGTCGAGTTTGGGCGACAGATCCAGCGGCGTCATCGTCAGCAACTGTTCCTTGCTGTAACCCAGATTGAGCCGCGCCCCGCGATTGACCTCGATGAAGCGCAGGGTCTCGGCATCGAAGACATAAACCTCGTGCAGACTGTCCTCGATCATCCGGCCCAGCCTTGTGGCACGGGCGAGATTGCTGGCGGCGCGCCGGCGCTCCAGAAGTGCGGCGATGCCATTGGCGGCCGATTGCAGCAGGAAGAGGTCGCCCTCGCGCAGCGCCATCGGTGCGCGCACCGCGTCATAGCCCACCAGCCCGGTGGTCTGGCCCTGCTCCTGCAGCGGCACCAGCAACAGCGACTGGATCTGCTGCGCCAAGAGGGTCTCGCGCATGGGTTCGTCATCGGGCAGGTCGCTCACCCGGGGCACATGCACCGCATCGCCGCGCGCGAAGATGGTTTCCCAGCCGGCGGTCATGCTGCGCGGCAGGCCCTGAAGCTGGTCGATCATTGGCTCGATGCCGGCTGCGCACCACTCATGGGAATTGTCCCAAAAGGCGCCATCGCGCTGGGCGAAAACATAGACCCGGTCAAAGCCGCCGGCAGTGCCCAGTTCGGCCAGAACGCTGTTGATGGCCCGATCGGCATCATCCGGGCGGCAACGCGCAAGCTCGTTCAACGCGCGTACCGCCCGCACCTCCAATGAGGTGGCGGTTTCGTGCGACGGCTGCACGTGACCGGGAGAATAGCTGTTCAGCGACATCACCAGAACCAAATGAACTTGCGTCACACTAAACGGATTGTGTTAACGAATCGGACATTAGCCGCGGCCATCCACGATGCAAACGATTTCTCTGGCGCCGTTGGCAAGCTTTCGCCCGCCCGCCCGCAGCGGGGAATCGCCGGATGAAAGACGTTTTCGTTGAAACCCTTGCGCCAATCGGTCAGGCTGGCTGTCTGGGCCGGGAAGCAGGGCGCTGCCGCATTTCGGGCAGGGCGTCGCGGGGTCACGCTGCTGTTGCCCGGCCGGGCGAAAAGTGGGTGCCCGGGTGCGACCCGGCAATGAACCAATGGGGGATACCATGAAGAATTCCGACAAGCCTGTTTGTCCCGGCCTCAACCGCCGTGGCTTCCTGTCGCTGGCGGGCGCCACGCTGGCGCTGACCGGCGCCGGTGGTTTTGCCATCAGCACCGCGCGGGCAGGCAGTGGCTTCAAGCTGGCGGTGCTGCATATCAACGACATGCACAGCCGCATCGACGAGATCAGCCGTTTCAATTCCAACTGCTCGCCCGCCGATGCCGAGGAAAGCCGCTGCTTTGGTGGTTCTGCCCGTCTGGCCACGGCTGTGCGCCAGCGCCGCGAGGCGCATGGCGCCAATGGCCTGCCGGTGGTCACGCTCGATGCCGGCGATCAGTCGCAGGGCACGCTCTATTACACCACCTATGGCGGACGCGCCGAGGTGCAGATGATGAATGCCATCGGTTTTGACGCCATGGCGGTGGGCAACCATGAGTTCAACCGCGGCCCCGACAATCTGGCGCGTTTCGTCGAGATGGCCGAGTTCCCGGTGGTGGCCGGCAATATCGCGGTGGCCGAGGGCGAGGCACTGGCAGGCAAGCTGGCGCCGCATGCGATCATCGAGCGCGAGGGCGAGCGTATTGCCGTTCTGGGCGTCACCACGCCCGATACCGTTTTCCTGTCCTCGCCCGGCCCGAACGTGACCTTCGAGGACGAGATCGCCTATCTGACCCGCGCCGTGGCGCAGATGAAGGCCGAGGGCATTCACAAGATCCTGCTCTTGTCGCATGTGGGTTTCGTGCGCGACCAGCAGATCGCCGCGGCGGTGGATGGCATTTCGGCGATCATCGGCGGGCACAGCCATACGCTTTTGTCCAATACCGTCGAAGGCGCGCCTTCCTATGCCACGCTGGTCGAAAGCCCCTCGGGGCGGGCGGTGCCGATCGTGCAGGCCTTCGCCTTCTCGCGCTATCTGGGCGATCTGGAACTGGAGTTCGGCGAGGACGGCGCGGTGGTCGCGGCCTCGGGCGATACGCTGCTGCTGGATGCCAGCTTCGAGCCGGCCGAGGATATCGAGGCGCTGATCGCCCCGCTGCGCGGCCCGATCGAGGAACTGACCTCGCGCCCGGTGGCCGAGCTTGCAGCCTCGATCGACGGCAGCCGCGAAAGCTGCCGTGCGATGGAATGCGAGATGGGCAATACCCTGACCGATGCCATGCTGGCCGAGGTCGAGGCCCAGGGCATCCAGATCGCGCTGACCAATGGCGGCGGGCTGCGGGCTTCACTGGGCGAAGGCATGGTGACGCTGGGCGATGTGCTGACGGTGCTGCCCTTCCAGAACACGCTCTACACGCTGCGGCTGCCCGGTTCGGCGGTGCTGGCGGCGTTGGAGCACGGGGTCGATGGCGTCGAGGAAGGCGCGGGGCGCTTCCCGCAGGTGGCCGGGCTGCGCTTTGCTCTCGATCTGTCGGTGCCGCCCGGCGGGGGGCGGGTTTCGCAGGTCGAGGTGCGCGGCGCCGATGGCTGGGCACCGCTCGACCCGGATGCCACCTATGGGCTGGTGACCAACAACTTCATGGCCGGTGGCGGTGATGGCTATGCCATGCTGCGCGACGAGGGCACGGAGGGCTATGATACCGCGATCGACCTGGCCGAGGTGCTGGCGCGGCATCTGTCCGAGCACGAGCCCTTCACGCCGGTGCTGGACGGACGCATCGCGCAATAGGCCGGGCTTTCGGGCAGGGAGGGGGCCGCGTTGCCGGCCCCCTTTTTCATGCTCAGATGATGTTGATCTGCCCGCCCAGCGCCCCGAGGTCGCTGAAGCCCTGAAGCTCGATCACCGTCGAGGCATCGC
>ERZ869909.807-NODE-807-length-30945-cov-4.625211_pt1 | contig 30945 bp, 25 predicted proteins | sample MGYA00520892_ERZ869909 | MGnify/ENA primary metagenome ERZ869909 (study PRJEB32215, sample SAMEA104723947) | bioreactor metagenome | biome: bioreactor; feature: anaerobic bioreactor; material: water | place: China | collected 2015-03-12 ...
TCTCCTCGTAGCTGGAACTCTTGCCGCCGGTATCGTGCCCCTTGTAGCGCCAGTGGGCGCAGACCCCCAGCTCGGCTTCATCGTGCATGGCGAAGGTACGGATCTGAATCTCGAGCACCTTGCTCTCGGGGCCGAACACCGCGGTATGCAGCGACTGGTAGCCATTCTTCTTGGGGTTGGCGATATAGTCGTCGAACTCGTTGGGCACATGCCGCCAGCGGGAGTGCACCAGGCCCAGCACGGTGTAGCAGTCGGCCACCTCCGGTACCAGGATACGCACCGCGCGCACATCGTTGACCTGGGAGAAGTCGATGCGCTTGCGCTTCATCTTCCGCCAGATCGAATAGATATGCTTGGCACGGCCATTCACTTCGCTAGGTGATATGCCCTGGGCTTCCAGCAGCCCCTGCAGCGTCTCGACCACTTCATGGATATAGCGATCGCGATCCAGGCGCTTTTCGGCCAGCTGCCGCGCGATGGTCTTGTAGTCATCCTCATGCAGGTAGCGGAACGAGAGATCCTCCAGCTCCCACTTGACCTGGCCGATGCCCAGGCGATGGGCCAGCGGCGCGTAGATGTCGAACACCTCGCGGGCCACCTGCAGGCGCTTCTCCCGGGGGGCATCCTTGGCCTGACGCAGGGCACAGGTGCGCTCGGCGATCTTGATCAACGCCACGCGCACATCGTCGATCATGTTGACCAGCATCTTGCGCAGGTTGTCCTGCTGGTCGTGCTGCACCATGCCCTGGCTAGGGGTCTGGGCGTTGCTGATGGCGGCCATCTGCAGCACCCCATCGATCAGACTCGATACCTCACTACCGAAGCGTTTGGTCACGCCCTCAACGGCGATCTGCCCTTCACGCACGGCGCGATAGAGCACAGCCGCCTCCAGTGCCGGCTGGTCCAGCTTGAGCTGACCGAGGATATCGGCCATCTCGAGGCCCATGCGGAAACTCGAAGCCTCCGGTAACCATGACTTGTGGGGGCGCTCCGCCTGATGGGCGAGACGCTGGGCAAGCTCGCAGGCCTCTCGCATCTCGGCGGGGTCACGCAGCTTGGTGTCTTCCTGCAGCCGTGCAAGCCAGTGGCCGATATCGACTTCACCCGCATCGGTCAATGGCTGATCGTCGCGCACTTTCACCATCTCTAAGCTCCTTGCGATGGTGGCTGCCGTTCGCAGTGCTCGAACAGCAGAATAGATTCCAGATGCGAGGTATGCACGAACATGTCGGCAACCGCCGCCCGGGTAATGCGATAACCACCATGCACGAGTCGTGCCGCATCGCGGGCCAGGGTGGCGGGATCACAGGCCACATAGACCAGCCGAGCCACCGGACGTTCCACCAGGGCGCGACAGACGGAGGCTGCACCATCACGGGGAGGATCGAGCACGACGGCGTCGGGCTCGATGCCCTCCAATAGTGCGACGACCGCCTCCTCGTGGCTCAAGTCTTCCTGGCGGACGTCAACCGCCAGCCCGTTGACCCTGGCATTATCGATAAGCCGCTCGACCATGACCGGGCTGCCCTCCACCGCGGTGACATGCGCCCCATCGGCCGCCAGCGGCAGGCTGAAATTGCCGACACCGGCGTAGAGATCGAGAACTCCTTCGCCTTCCAGAGGAGCCAGCCATTCCCGTGCCGTAGCTACCAGCCGGGCATTGACCGCCTCATTGACCTGCAGAAAGTCACTCGGGCCGAAGCACAAGGTGAGATCACCACCGCTACCTGGCAGGCGATAGGTCAGCTCGGGGGTGTCACCCAGCCACTCGAACGCCGGAGAATCACGCCCCGCCAGGTAACCCACAGCCACCCCCTGCTCCCGGGCAAACCCCTGCCAGCGCCGGCGGTCCGCATGGTTTTCACGCAGCTGCCGCACCACCACCACGGTCGCATCATCGGCGGCGACCAGTTCCAGATGGCCGACCTGGCGCGGTGCATCCAGCCGTGTCAGAAGTTCCCGCAGCGGTACCAGCAACGCTTCCAGTGACGGCACCAGCACCAGGCAACGCTCCACATCAACCAGGCGGCTGGCGTGGTGGACGCGAAAGCCCAGATGAACCCGGCCCTGTGCGTCGACCTTCACGCCCAGCCGGGCGCGCCGTCGATAGCCGGCCACGGCATCTGCCAGGAGGGCCGGAGGCGTCGGCAGGGCTATCCCCTCCCGGGCCAGCAGGTCGACCAACACGGCCTGCTTGTGCTGCCGCTGGGCCGTCACGGCCAGATGCTGAAGATCGCAGCCGCCACACTGAGCATAGTGGGGACAGGGAGGTTCGACACGCTCGGGAGAGACCTCGAGGAGCTCGCGAACATGGGCTTCGTCGAACCGCTTGCGCGAACGGTGCACCGCCACCTCGAGACGCTCACCGGCCAGCGCGCCGTCGATGAACAGGGTCTTGCCGCTGGCTGAGCGCGCCACACCGCGGCCATCATGGGCCAGGCGCTGAACCGTGACCGCCGTCACGCCGGGCTCGGTCGTCTGTTCGAGAGGTTCGCTGCTGCGACCCTGCAGGCCGGAGACACCCGAACGTTGACGCGGCGGCCGGCGCTTGCCAAGCATCGCCACGTCAGGCTTCCGGGGCAAAAAGGCCGGTGGAGAGATAGCGATCGCCGCGGTCGCAGACGATGAAGGCGATCACCGCGTTCTCGACCTCCGCGGCGATACGCAGTGCCCCCGCCAGGGCGCCGCCGGAGGAGACTCCGGCCAGGATACCCTCCTCCCTGGCCAGCCGCCGCATGTGCTCCTCGGCCTCGTGCTGGCCGATATCCAGCACCCGATCGACACGTGAGGCATCGAAAATGCTCGGCAGGTACTCCTTGGGCCAGCGTCGGATACCGGCAATGCTGGCGCCATCCTCTGGCTGCAGGCCTATGATCTGGATAGCGGGGTCGCGCTCCTTGAGGTAGCGCGACACCCCCATGATGGTTCCCGTCGTCCCCATGGAGCTGACAAAATGCGTGATCGTGCCGCCGGTCTGTTCCCAGAGTTCGGGACCGGTGCCGAGATAATGCGCCAGCGGGTTGTCGGCATTGGCGAACTGGTTGAGCGGCTTGCCTTCGCCCCGGGCGATCATTGCCTCGGCCAGGTCACGCGCCTCTTCCATACCGCCCTCCTTGCTGACGGTAATCAGTTTGGCGCCAAAGGCCGCCATGGCCTGCTTGCGTTCGCTGGAGGCACTTTCCGGCATGATCAGTACCATCCTGTAGCCCTTGATGGCCGCAGCCATGGCCAGCGCAATACCGGTGTTGCCCGAGGTGGCCTCGATGAAGGTGTCGCCCGGTGCGATCTCACCGCGGGCCTCGGCCTGTGCGAGCATTGACAACGCTGGACGATCCTTCACCGAACCGGCGGGGTTGTTGCCCTCCAGCTTGGCCAGCAGCGTGTTGTTGCGACCCGCCATGATACGCTTGAGCCGCACCAGCGGTGTATTGCCAACGACGTCCTCGATGGTAGGAAAATGCATGTAACCGTCCTTATGGAAACGTCTTTTCAACATTATATCCGTGCCGCCTCTCACTGGACAGGCATCCCGGCCAGCTGTGGCATACTGCAACAAGATTCACCGTGATAAGGGATCATCGATGTCGCTCGGAAACCGCTTGACGCTCTGGTTGCTGTGCCTGCCACTACTGGTATTGATGGCAGTGGTGACGCTGGGTCTGCACCAGGAATCCGAATGGCGCAAGTCGGCACTGCGCGATCGCCTGGCCACCGCGGCAGAGCTTCAGGCACCAACGCTCGCCCGAATGCTGATAACCAACGAAGAGTCGCAGCTGAATAGCCTGGCCAATCGCCTGCTCGATATCGACGAAGCCCGTGGGGTCGGTGTCTATACCGAAAGCGGCATGACGATCCTGGAGCTGGGCCGCAGCCGTGCCCAGGTAGCCATGACGCCACCTCGCGAGACGCAGTTGGACAGCCGGGGCGATCTATGGCGGCTGATGGTCCCCCTCGAGCTGGCCGAAGGCAACGGTGTCGTTCAGGGGCAAGCATGGCTTGAGATCGACATCGATTCACGAGCCCTGACCCTGGACCATTACCGCCGGCTGGCCAGCGCTGGCCTGGGGCTGCTGATTCTCGGCCTGCTGCTGTTCGTGCTGGCATCCTCGCTGGGGCGACGCCTCGATACCAATCTGAACGGCGCTGCCGAGGCGCTGCGGCGTATGCGCGGTGGCGATCTGCACACTCGGCTCACAGAGGAGGGGCCGCCGGAACTACGCCAGTTGGCCCACCAGGTCAATGCGCTGGGCGACGAGCTCGAACACTCCCGGGACAACATGCAGCGCCAGATCGAGCAGACGACCGCCGACCTGCAGGAGTCGATGGAGACCATCGAGATCAAGAACATCGAGCTCGACCTTGCCCACCGCCGCGCCCTGGAGGCCAACCGGGTCAAGTCGGAGTTCCTGGCCAGCATGAGTCATGAGATTCGCACACCGCTCAATGGCATCGTCGGTTTCTGCCGTCTGCTGGGGCGATCTCGCCTCGATCCGCGACAGCGCGAATGGCTGGATCAGGTCCAGGTGGCTTGCGACAACCTGCTGGCCCTGGTGAATGACGTGCTGGATTTCTCACGTATCGAGGCAGGACGCCTTGAGCTCGACCGCGCAGAAGTGGACATGGTATCGCTGGTGGATGAAGCATTGGGGCTTCAGGCACCACTAGCCCATCAGAAGGGTCTTCACCTGCTGGGCCTGGTCTATGACGACGTTCCCTCACCGCTTCGCGGCGATCCGCTACGCATCCGTCAGGTACTGATCAACCTGGTGCACAACGCGCTGAAATTTACCGAACAGGGTGAAGTTATCGTGCGGGTCATGGTCGAGGAACACTCCCAAAAGGATCAGGTTCTGCTGCGCGTCAGCATCAGCGACACCGGCATCGGGCTGACATCCCAGGAGCAACATGATCTGTTCCAGGCGTTTCGCCAGGCGTCGGCCAGCCATTCCCGCCATTATGGGGGTTCGGGGCTCGGCCTGGCCATCAGCCGGCAGCTGGTCGAACAAATGGGGGGCCGCATTACTGTCGAAAGCGAGCCGACCAAGGGGTCGACCTTCGCCTTCAGCCTGCCGCTGGAGGTGATCGGCGGCATGGATGCGCTGCCAGAGCGAATACTCGATGGAGAGCACATCGCACTGTATGAGCCGCACGCTCCGACCCGCCACGCACTCAACCACCTTCTCTCCCGCTGGGGGGCACAGGTAGTCGAAGTCCCTCACCCCTCGGTGCAGGCGCCGCTTCCCGCCCTGATGGTAGCCGGACTTCCTACCGTACTCACCGATGCAGTACTCGAGGAGTGGCAGACATGGCTGGACGCCTGCCCATGTCCCGTTCTGCTGCTGGTAAACGCCACACCCCTCGAACTGCCAAAGCTCACCCTTCCCGCCGGTGGCGAGATACTGTGTAAGCCCATCTCGCGCCAGGCGCTGGCCGAGGGGCTGCGGCGCTGCGGCTCGCTGCATGGTGAAGTCGTGATGGCACCCAGCCTGAATCGGCTCCTGGTGGTGGACGACAACGCCAGCAACCGGCGCCTGCTGAAGGACATGCTGCAGCGGCCTGGCCTGTGGATCGAGCAAGCAGGTAGTGGTGAAGAAGCACTGGCAGTGGCTGAGAGCGAACCATTCGACCTGGTGCTGATGGATATCCGCATGCCGGGAATGGACGGGGTCGAGACAACCCGGGCGCTGCGAAAGCTGGGTGGTTCCTGGTCGCACTGCCCGGTAATAGCAGTGACAGCCCACGCCCTTGAGGATGACCGGCAGCAACTGCTGAACAGTGGCCTTCAGGAGGTCCTGATCAAACCGGTGGATAGCGACTCCCTGGAGAGCATTCTCCAGCGGTATCTGCGCGTCACACCGTCTCTCAGGTTCATGGAGCCGGCTTCGGCAGAGCGGCAGGAGCAGAACGAAGCCTTGGACGTCGTCGACCTGGCTCTCGGCACCCGTCTGGCCAACGGCAGCGAATCCCTTGCCCTGGAGCTGCTGCAGGAACTCGCTGTATCACTTCCCGACAGCGCCAGGGAGCTGCAGGCGGCCCTCTCCACCGAGGACCCGGAAGCCCTGCTGGACACCGTGCACGCTCTGAACGGCGCCTGTCGCTACTGCGGAGCGCCGGAACTGGCGCTGGTGGCAGAGACCCTGGAGACCCGGCTGCGCTCGAAGGGCATGACCGGTGTCGAGCCATTGATCGACGACCTATTCCGGGCCATGGATCGGCTAAGGGCCTGGCATGCCCAGCAGCAGTGTCATCCTTCCAGCGCAACCATCACCAACGTCAGCGAGGCCTCCTCGCTCAAGGGCAAGTGAAGCGGTGCGATGCCCGGATGATCATCCGTGTTCGCTGTCTTCCTGGTCATCGTGGTGATGATCGTGCTCTTCCAGCGAGGCGATGAACCCCGCCTCCTGGCCGGCGATGATTAGACGCTTCATGTCGGCCACGGCTTCCTTGAGGCCCACGAAGAGCGCTCGGGCAATGATGGCATGGCCGATATTGAGCTCATGCAGGCCGGGAATCGCGGCGATGGCCTCCACGTTATGGTAGTTCAGCCCGTGACCGGCATTGACCGTGAGCCCGAGCTCCAGAGCCATTTCCACCGCCGCCGCCAGACGGACATGCTCATGGCGAGCCGCATCGCCGGCCAGTTCGGCATAGGCCCCGGTGTGCAGCTCGATGACCGGCGCTCCCGCCTTCACCGCAGCTTCGATCTGACCGGGCTCGGGATCGATGAACAGCGAAACCTCGCAGCCAGCCGCCGCCAGTCGCCGGCAGGCCTCGGCAATGGCTGGAAAACCGCCGACCACGTCGAGCCCACCCTCGGTGGTCAGCTCTTCACGCTTCTCCGGCACCAGGCACACATGGGCGGGGCGGACCTCCTCGGCCAAGGCAAGCATCTCCTCGGTGACCGCCATCTCCAGATTCATGCGAGTGTTCAGCACCTCGGCCAGCAGCCGTACATCACGCGGTTGAATGTGTCGCCGATCCTCGCGCAGGTGCACGGTGATACCGTCGGCACCGGCTTCCTCGGCCAGCAGCGCCGCTTGAATCGGGTCGGGATAGCGGGTGCCGCGAGCCTGACGCAAGGTAGCGATATGGTCGATATTGACACCGAGCAGGATGCGCGGGGGATGCATGGACTCTCTCCAAAGCAGATAGAACGGGGTCAGTGTTGGCCGGCACGGCGCCGCAGGGCAAGCTGACGCATCAGCTCGCGTGAACGCAGCGGCCGAGCACCCAACAGGGGAGCCAACGCGGCCCGGGTGATGGCCTTGGCCGGGCCACCCAGGCCGGGTTCGGACCAGTCGCCGCCGGCAAGCAGCCGAAGGGTGCGGCCATCGATACCGGGCTCGCCGGGGACGAAGGCGCGCGAGGCGCTATCGAAACGGTAGTGACAGTGGGGATCGAGTTCGCGCCCATCGGGTTCGGTGAAACGCGGCGCCGCATCCAAGGCCTCGAGCAGCGCCACCTCAAGCCGCCGCAGCGCCCCGGCCCTCCCTTCGGGTCGGGGCAACGCCTCGAGCAGTGCGCCATAGTAGGCGAATACTTCGGGTACCGGCAGTTCCACCGGCAGGGTCCGGGTCAACAGTTCGTTGGCATAGAGCCCGCAGAGCAGCCCTTCCCCCGCCAGCAGCGCCGCCGAGCCACGACTTTCCATCAGCCGCAGTCGCTTGAGTTCGCCATTTCCTACCCATGTCACGTGCAGCGGCGCGAACGGCTGCAGCCGCCCGCGCGAACGCGAGCCCGGTCGCTGCACGCCCTGAGCCACCGCCCGCACACGGCCGTGCTCGATGGTCAGCAGCTCGACCAAGGCGCTGGTTTCACGATAGGGACGCTTGTGCAGGAGCAAGGCCGGTTGCGGCTGCATGTCAGTCACCCGGCGAACGCACGGGCCTCAACGAGCGAAAGCCGTGGGTCACCATCAATCGAGGTTGTAACCGAGGCTCTTCAAGGCCCGCTCATCATCGGACCAGCCCCGCTTCACCTTGACCCAGAGGTTGAGCATCACCTTGGCATCGAGGGCACGCTCCATGTCCAGGCGGGCCTCGCGACCGATGCTCTTGATGCGCTCGCCGTTTTCGCCGATCAGGATCTTCTTCTGGCCCGAACGCTCCACCAGAATCAGGGCGCTGATATGCACCACACGCCCTTCGTCGCGGAACTCCTCGATTTCCACCGTCACCTGGTAGGGCAACTCGTCACCCAGCTGACGCATGATCTTTTCACGCACCAGCTCGGCAGCCAGGAAGCGCTGGCTCTTGTTGGTGACCTGATCCTCGGGAAAGTGGTGGACGCCCTCCGACAGGTGCTTGGCGACCTCAGCCTCGAGCTCCGGCACGTTGGTGCCGTGCTTGGCAGAAATGGGGATGATGGCGGCGAAGTCGCGCCGGGCCCCCACTTCGCCCAGCCATGGCAACAATGTGCTCTTGTCCTCGAGCCGGTCGACCTTGTTGACGGCCAGGATGACCGGCGCCTGAACATGCTCGAGGCGCTGAAGCACGATCTGGTCTTCATCGCTCCAGCGGGTGCGGTCGATGATGAAGACCACACAGTCCACGTCACGTAGCGCCTGGGTCGCGGCCTGGTTCATGAAACGGTTGATCGCCTTGTTGCGATCCTTCGCCATGATATGAATGCCGGGGGTATCGACGTAGATGAACTGCGCTTCGCCTTCGGTCTTGATGCCCATGACCTGGTGACGCGTGGTCTGTGGACGGCGCGAGGTGATCGAGATCTTCTGGCCGAGAATCCGGTTCATCAGGGTGGACTTGCCCACATTGGGGCGCCCCACGATGGCGACAAAGCCACATGTCTGGGTCATTTGCTGCGCCCTCCTCGGGTCTCGAGCTGCGACAGTGCCATCTCCGCCGCCTGCTGTTCGGCATGGCGCCGGCTGGCTCCTATGCCCAGGGTGTGCTCGTCCAGCAGTTCGATGTGGCACTCCACTCTAAAGGTCTGATCATGCGCCTCCCCCTCCACCGACACCACCTCATAGCGAGGCAAGGGGACCTGACGCGACTGCAGGAATTCCTGGAGGCGGGTCTTGGGGTCTTTCTGGGTATCCTGCAGGTCGATGGCATCCAGGCGTTCGGCGTACCATGCCAGCACCCGGGTCCGCGCCACATCCATCCCGGCGTCCAGGTAGATGGCGCCAAGCACTGCCTCGACGGCGTCGGCAAGAATGGAGTCACGGCGATGACCGCCGCTCTTCATTTCGCCGGAGCCGAGGCGAAGACACTCACCAAAGGACATCTCTCGAGCCAGTTCGGCCAGCGTCTGACCGCGCACCAGACGGGCTCGCAGCCGCGACAACTGGCCTTCCCGCGCCAGTGGGAAGCGCTGGTAGAGCGCTTCGGCGATCACGAAGTTGACGATGGAGTCACCGAGAAACTCGAGTCGTTCGTTGTTCTGGCCTCCGAAGCTGCGATGGGTCATGGCCAGTTCCAGCAGGGTGTCATCCCCGAAGGTGTGGCCGATGCGTCGGCTGAAGGCGTTGAGGGAGTTGCTCACGAAGCTCCTGCTATTTACGAAAAAACGGGCTGCCTGGCGGCAAGCTTAAGAACCATCGCCGAGAGACCCCGAAGGTCAATGAATACGACGAACATTGGAGAAGCTGGGTAGACCACCATCCCACTGCATCCAGACAGCAAAGGCACGCCCGACGATGTTCTCTTCGGGAACGAAGCCCCAGTAACGGCTGTCGTTGGAGTGGTCACGGTTGTCACCCATGGTGAAATAGTGGCCATCCGGCACCACCAGTTCACGCACACGCGGCCCCGGGTCACGAGGATTATTGTAGATTCGGTGGCTGATTTCGCCCAACTGCTCCTCCATCAGCCACTCTTGCGGCGCTTCGGCCGGGCCCTCTTCGATCAGGCGCTTGGGTACCGGCTCGCCGTTGACATAGAGCTGCTTGTCTTCGTAGCGCACGGTATCACCCGGCAACCCCACCACGCGCTTGATGAAGTTCACCGAGGGCTCATTGGGGAAGCGAAACACCATGACGTCACCACGCTGGGGATCATCCATCTCGACGAAGCGGGTATGGGTCACCGGCAGACGCAGGCCATAGGCATACTTGTTCACCAGGATGAAGTCACCGACTTCAAGGGTGGGCCGCATGGAGCCGGAAGGAATCTGGAAAGGCTCGACAAGGAAACTGCGCAGCAGCAACACTATCAGCAGGACCGGAAAGAAGGAGCGCGCATAATCGACCGGCCAGGGCTCCTTGAGCACCTTGGCACGCGTCTCTTCGTCGAGTCCTTCGGTCGTTTCGGCTTCGGCGGTGGCCAGATTCCGACGTCGTGTCGGACGCAGCAAGACCAGATCGAGCAGCCATATCAGACCAGTGACTGCCACCGCAATCACCAGCAGAAGTGAGAAATCCATAGTTTCGTCGGTCCCTAGTCATTCACCTTGAGTACGGCCAGGAAAGCATCCTGGGGAATTTCCACCCGACCGACCTGTTTCATACGCTTCTTGCCCGCCTTCTGCTTCTCCAGCAGCTTCTTCTTGCGCGAAACATCGCCACCGTAGCACTTGGCGGTCACATTCTTGCGCAGTGCCTTGACGGTAGAGCGCGCCACTACCTGGCCACCGATGGCGGCCTGAATCGCCACATCGAACATCTGGCGCGGAATCAGCTCCTTCATCTTTTCCACCAGTAGCCGCCCGCGACCATGGGCATGGTCACGGTGGATGATGACCGCCAGTGCATCGACCTTGTCGCCATTGATCAGTACGTCCAGGCGCACCAGCTTGGCCTCCTGGAAGCGTTCGAAACCGTAATCCAGTGAGGCATAGCCCTTGGAGATGGATTTTAATCGATCGAAGAAGTCCATCACCACCTCGCTCATGGGCAGCTCATAGATCAGCTGGATCTGACTGCCCAGGAACTGCATGTCTCGCTGGGTACCGCGGCGATTCTCACACTCCATGATCACGTTGCCAACGTATTCCTGGGGCACCAGGATGCTGGCCCGCACAATGGGCTCGCGCATCTCATCGACATCGGCCATGTCCGGCAGCTTGGAGGGGTTCGACACGTACTTGAGGTCGCCATTCTTCATCGCCAGCTCGTAGACCACGGTGGGCGCCGTGGTGAGCAAGTCCAGGTTGTATTCACGTTCGAGACGCTCCTGGACGATCTCCATGTGCAGGGTACCGAGGAAGCCGACACGGAAACCGAAGCCCAGGGCATCGGAGTTTTCGGGCTCGTACTCCAGCGAGGCATCGTTGAGCGCGAGCTTCTCCAGCGCGTCGCGGAAGTCCTCGTAATCGTCGGCGCCAACCGGGAACATGCCGGCATAGACCTGCGGCTTGACCTTCTGGAAACCCGGCAGGCGTTCCACGTCCGGGGTCTTGGCATGGGTGATGGTATCCCCCACCGGTGCCCCCTGAATTTCCTTGATCCCGGCCACCACGAAGCCTACCTCACCGGCACGCAGGATGCCGGTCTCCTTGCGTATCGGGGTAAAGATCCCCACCTCGTTGGCCTGCCAGTCACGACCGGTGGACTTGATACGGATCTTCTGGCCCTTCTTCAGGGTACCGTCGAAGACGCGAACCAGCGAGACGACACCCAGGTAGTTGTCGAACCATGAATCGATGATCAGCGCCTGGAGCGGTGCTTCCCGGTCACCCTTGGGCGGCGGAATGTCACGTACCAGACGCTCCAGCAGCCCGGCGATGCCCAGCCCGCTCTTGGCCGAGACCTGGCACGCATCGGTGGCATCGAGGCCGATGATCTCCTCGATCTCGTGGGCGACCTTGTCGGGGTCTGCCTGGGGCAGGTCCATCTTGTTGAGTACCGGCAGTACCTCGAGGCCCTGCTCGATGGCGGTATAGCAGTTAGCCACCGACTGCGCCTCGACGCCCTGGGCCGCATCGACCACCAGCAGCGCACCTTCGCAGGCGTAGAGCGAGCGCGAGACCTCATAAGAGAAGTCCACGTGCCCCGGGGTGTCAATGAAGTTCAACTGATAGGTGTTACCGTCATCGGCCTGATAGTCCAGCGTCACCGACTGGGCCTTGATGGTGATCCCACGCTCACGCTCGAGGTCCATCGAGTCGAGCACCTGCTCCTTGAGCTCACGCTCGGAAAGCCCGCCGCAGCTCTGGATGAGGCGATCTGCCAGTGTCGACTTGCCATGGTCAATGTGGGCAATGATCGAGAAATTCCGAATATACTTCAGCTTTTCGTTGCTTGCGTCGTTGCTCATCTAGCCCAGCCCGGTGTTCGTCACGTGCGCGGAGGCGGCCGGTTCGTCAGCGGCCCGTTCACGTCAAATGAATTCAATGGCGGGTATTGTACCGGCATGGCGGGGGGTTGGACAGCGCAGCCGTGGGCCACTGCCCGGAACGAAGGCGCCCCTCACCGGCAGATGAGAGGCGCTTCGAGGACAAGAGCGAGCACTGGGGCCCGCCAATGGATCAGTTCTGACCCAGCCTCAGGGCGACGAACAGGGAGCGTCCTTCGCGATACAGCCGTACCGGAACCGCACGGTCCGTCGGCAGATTCTCGACCAGCTCCAATAGCTGTGAGCCGCTGTCCACGGCATGATGGTCGATACTGACGATGACATCTCCACGGCGAATCCCGGCCAGGGCAGCCGCCCCTTCAGGCTCGACCTCACGTACCATCACGCCACCTTCGACACCCAGACGTTCGCGCTCGGTCTCATCGAGCTCGCTGACCGCAATACCCAGGCGAGCCTGAGCACTCTGTTCGTCACGGGCGTCTGCACGCGGCTCATCGCTGTCCGGCCAATCGCCAATGGTCACGGTGAGCTGTTCACGCTGGCCGTCGCGCATGATGGTCAACTCGGCGTCGTTACCGGGCGAGACTCGGCCGATCAGGCGTGGCAGATTCCGCGAGCGCTCGACCTCCTCGCCATCAACCTCGAGAATGATGTCACCTGCTCGAACGCCGCCCTCGGCCGCCGGCCCTTCCGGGTCCAGATCGGCGATCAGTGCACCACTGGCACTATCCATGCCGAAAGATTCGGCCAGATCCCGCGACACCGGCTGGATCATCACCCCGAGCCAGCCACGACGCACGCGTCCGTCATCGCGCAGTTGGCTGGCCACATCCATGGCAACGTTGATCGGGACAGCGAAGGAGAGGCCCATGAAGCCACCGCTGCGGGTGAAGATCTGGGCATTGATACCCACGACTTCACCGTCGAGGTTGAACAACGGGCCGCCCGAATTGCCGGGGTTGATGGCGACATCGGTCTGGATGAAGGGAACATAGGCATCCCGGGGCAGGGTGCGGTTGATTGCACTGATGATACCGGCGGTCACCGAATGATCGAAGCCGAAGGGCGAGCCGATGGCAGCCACCCATTCGCCAACCCTGAGCGTATCGGAGTCTCCGGTCGGCAGCGTCGGTAGACCCTCGGCATCTACCTTGAGCACGGCGACATCGGTCTGGGTATCGGCTCCGACCAGCTCCGCCTCCATCTCACGACGATCCGCCAACCGGACCAGAATCTCATCAGCGCCCTCGACCACGTGGGCACTGGTCAGAATGTAGCCGTCCTCACTGATGATGAAACCGGAGCCCAGCGACTGACGCTCCTGGCCCTGCCCGGGCCCGGGACCTGGTGCAGGTCCGCCCGGCCCTCCCGGCCCACCCGGAAAACGATCGCCGAAGAAGTGACGGAAGATATCGGGAATGTCCTGTCCGCCAAAGCCCTCGAATGAGGGGCCGCGCTCCACCGTGCGCGTGGTGGAGATATTGACCACCCCCGGGGCAGCCTGCTCGACCAGGTTGGCGAAGTCGGGAAGATCGCGGGCAACGGCCGCCTGCCAGGGCAGGAGCAGGGCCAGAAGAAGCGCCCACAGCGGAAGGGATCGGGTCATTTGTCTCATGAAAAACTCCTGCGTCATTGCGTACGTTTCACACGTCGGCGGTCACGCCATTATCCGGCTGTTGCCCTGTCACTCATCATCGGAGACTCCCTCCCAGGCCAGGCTGTCCGCGACCTGGGCCAGCACACGAGGGGGCAGCTCCCCCATCACCACCACCTGCATGGGCTGTTCATTCACCGTCAGATGGCGCACCACGGCCAGCGAGATACCCAAGCGGTGAAGTCCGGGAATGAGCCGCTCCCGCCCCTCCTCGATCGGCTCGACGAACAGGCTGAGCGTAGAGAGGCCATCGCTGTAGATGCGATGCCCCACCGTTTCACCGTGACGCTCGCTACGGGTGTCCACCGGCTGGTCGATGAACCCTTCCGGCAACCATTCGGGACGCCAGGGCTGCTGAGGCGGGGAACGGAGGTCATCGAAAAAGACGCTACCTTCATGCAGCTGCGGTGGCTGAAGCTCGGTAATCTGGAAGGTTTCGACCACCCGACCGCGGTCGTCGAGCAGTTCGCGCTTCAACGGCAGCGCTGTGCGGGAGTCGAGCCAGATGCGCTGGCCGAAACGCATCCCGTCGAGAGGTTCGATGTCCAGGCGGACGGCAGAACGATTGGCGATCCGCTCACCACTCCCCAGCTCAAGACGGTAGAACTGGTCGAGATGCCTGGCCACCCCAGCCGGTGAGGCTGGGGTGTCGTCACCGCTATCAGACCAGCCCAGTCGACCGATGCGCCCCCGGCGTTCAAAGATAAGCTGGGGGCCATCGAGAAAGCGTGCGACCTCGCGCTCGACGCCATCCTGGATATCGTGGGAAAGAGCCAGGGTCCTGACGCCATCGATGCCGATACGCACCGCGCGCGCCTGGAAGATGTAGCAATGGTTGGCCCACAAACTACGTTCGTACCAGTCGATCGCCGAATTCGGCGCCTCCCAGCCGGATAGCTGACGACAGTCAAAGCGCTCGTTTTCTGTGTCGGCATCGCGCGGCGTATCGGCGGCCAGCGGCAGCGCCATGACCAGGCCACCGATGCCGCAGAGGACAGCCAGGCGACGCAGGGTACGCCCGGCTCTCATCAACGTTGCCCCAGCGTCTCACTACCGGAAGCGCGCAAAAGCGGCATCCACACATCGCCACTGCGGTAGGCGGCACCCTCCGAGTGTCGATCGAGGTAGGACTGCAATAACCTCGCCTGCTCCTGGTCGGTACTCGGGGTCTGCCGCGACTGGGGTGACATGAACAGAGGGTTATCGAAGCTGGCGCCCACGGGCATGATGCCGGACTGTCCACCGGAGGCCGCCGGCGAGAACAAGGGCGCGCCCTGGCCGCCCGCCGGAGAGGCAAGGCTCCTCTGGGGCTGCTCCGGAGCGGTACGGGTCTCGGTACCGGCGACCGGAGAACTGCCGGTGCTGGCAAAATCGCTGCCGTTGTAGAACTGCACCCCGGTGATCACCATGAGCGAAACCGCAGCCGCAATACCGGCACCGCGAGCCAGGGAGGAAGAGCGGCGCGGCGCCAAGGGCGTCGTTTCCAAAGCCGGTACCGGTTCCTCCTTAAGGCGGGCCATGATACCAGCCGAAAGGTCCTTGCTGACATCGATGTCATGATCCCGTCGCATCAGGCTACGCATCAGATGATAGCGCCGCCAGGCATCAGCCGCATCGGGGTCGTCCTCCAGGGACTTCAGTGCCCGACGCAGCTCGAGATCATCACCTTCGTTGTCCATCAGGGCAGAAAGCGATTCCCGTGCATTCTGACTCATTCTCACACCCCCACACTGTCAAGGCACCCTGCCTTGCATCCAATGAAATCCGGTATCTCCTGTCCCACAATACCGGAAATACCGAGCAGCCCACGTACCCATCCAAACGTTGTAACGTAACAATCACTGCTTCTGACGCCGCTGGCGCCAGACAGTTCAGCGCCAGCGTAAAATCCTTCGACTTTTCTCACTCTGCTCTCACTCGGTTACCGACTCACGGGTCCGCGCCGTGGTCACGAGCGGCTGGATATGCTGGTCCACTGCCTCACGGGCACGAAAGATCCGCGAGCGCACCGTCCCTACCGGGCACTGCATGATATGTGCAATATCCTCATAGGAAAGCCCGTCGAGCTCCCGCAGGGTAATCGCCGTGCGCAGGTCTTCCGGAAGATTCTCTATGGCTTCGAAAACCGCAGTCTCGAGCTGGTCCCGCGCAAGAGAAGCCTCCGGGGTCTCGATATCGGCTAGGCGGCCGCTATGATCCAGAATTTCGGCATCGGCGATATCGAGGTCGCTGCCCGGCGGGCGCCGCCCCTTTGACACCAGGTGATTCTTGGCAGTATTGATGGCAATTCGATACATCCAGGTATAGAAAGCACTCTCCGCACGAAACTTGCCCAGCGCCCGGTAGGCCTTGATGAAGGCTTCCTGTGCGACATCCTGCACTTCGCTGTGATCCTGTACGTAGCGTCCAATCAGTCCGATGATCTTGTGCTGATATTTCCTTACCAACAGGTCGAACGCACGGGTATCGCCCTGCTGGGCGCGTTCAACGAGTTGCTGGTCGGTTTCACGGCTGCCCATTCACGCCCCCCCCGACCGGGAGAGGGCCTGTTGACTCGCGGATAAACGAAACATCGTGATGGATTCTGCATGCATGGTGTCAACCTGGTGCCTGTTGGCAGCTGAGTGTCCCTGAAATTTTGCCCCATCGAAACGGCAAGTGTTCCTGTTTATTGGCCCCGCATCAAGCCGGCTGCCATGCGCCGGCACTCAGACAGGCTCTGCAGCCCAGGGTTCCTGTCACAATTGATATTTTCTCTCTCCGCGGGTGTATAGTAGATCATCCTCCCAGCCTTCAACGCATCACGATACAGGTAGCGAAATGTCAGATCAGCAGGTCAGCAACCTCAACGTTCTTTCCCAGGACGTACTGATCACCCCCGAAGCCCTCAAGCACGAAATACCGCTCGGTGAAACTGCCGAAAGGACGGTCATCGAGGGGCGCCGGACCATTCAGAACATTCTCGATGGCACGGACCCCAGGCTGCTGGTGGTGATCGGGCCCTGCTCCATCCACGACGTCGATACTGCCCTCGATTATGCACGCCGTCTGCGCCGCCTGGCCGATGAGGTGAAAGATAGTCTCTATGTGGTGATGCGTGTCTACTTCGAGAAGCCGCGCACCACCGTGGGCTGGAAGGGCCTGATCAACGATCCGCACCTCAATGGTTCGTTCGAGATCGAGGAAGGGCTGCATATCGCTCGTCGGTTGCTGGTTGAACTCTCTGAAATCGGGTTACCACTGGCCACCGAGGCACTCGACCCCATCTCCCCCCAGTATCTGCAGGACTGTATCAGTTGGTCGGCGATCGGCGCACGAACGACCGAATCCCAGACCCACCGGGAGATGTCCTCCGGCCTTTCCAGCCCCGTCGGATTCAAGAACGGCACCGATGGCAGCCTTGACGTGGCCGTCAACGCCCTGCAATCGGTGGCGCACCCGCACAATTTCCTGGGTATCAACCAGAGCGGCCAGGTGTCGATCATCCGCACCCGCGGCAATGCCTATGCCCACGTGGTGCTGCGCGGCGGCAACGGCAAGCCCAACTATGACAGCGTCAGCGTCGCGCTGGCCGAGCAGGAACTGCGAAAGGCAGGCATCAAGCCCAACATCATGATCGACTGCTCCCACGCCAACTCCAACAAGGACCCGGCGCTGCAGCCACTGGTCATGGAGAACGTCACCAACCAGATCCTCGAGGGCAATCGTTCGATCATGGGCCTGATGGTGGAGTCCCATATCGGCTGGGGCAGCCAGAAAATTCTCGATGATCACAGTCAGATGCAGTACGGCGTCTCCGTAACCGACGCCTGTATCGACTGGGACACCACCGAGGAGGCCATGACACGCATGGCCACGAAGCTGAAGTCGGCCCTTGGCTCCCGTGGCGACACCTGACCCCATGTCGTGACTTGCCCATGGCATCGGGCCCGCCCTCACCGTCGGGCCCGATGCGTTGGCGCTGACTGGTCGTGTTTATCGCTTCTATCGCCCCTCCACCACACGCCCGATACCATATCCCCTTCTGTCATACGCCCTCTGTCTAATGCCCTCTGTCTAATGCCCTCTGCTGTCATACACCCTGTGGCACGCCGTCGATCTCACGCAGAAAGGGCGGTAGCGCATCGAGCAGTGCTCGGCCATAGCGACGCGTCAACACCCTGCGATCCAGCAGCGTGATGCGCCCCTGATCGGCTTCCTTGCGAATCAATCGCCCACAGGCCTGCACCAGCTTGATCGAAGCATCGGGAACGCTGATGCGCATGAAGGGATTGCCACCCTGGCTTTCGATCCACTCCGCCAGGGTCGCGCCGACCGGGTCGTCGGGCACGGCAAACGGTAGCCGGGTGATCACCACGTGGGTCAGGTAATCACCGGGTAGATCAATCCCTTCGGCAAAGCTCGCCAGACCGAAGATGATACTGCCCTTGCCGGCATCCACCTGGGCCCGATGCCGCTCGATCAACTCACGCTTGGGCAGTCGGTCCTGGGCCAGTACCCGCTCTCGCTGGGCCGAGGGCAAGGCCTTCTCGACGGCGCGTAGCTGCGCCCGCGACGAGAACAGCATCAACACCGCCTCGTCAGGGCCGAGGCAACCGACGAAGTCGATAATGGCTCGCTCGTGCACCTCCCGGTCCGCCGGGTCCACCGCCTCTCTAGGCACGCTGAGAACCGCCCGCGAATAGTCGAAGGGGCTCGGCAATCGCTGGTAGCGATAGCGGTTGGCCAGGCCGGCACGCTCCTGCAGCCGTTCGAAACGCCCCAATGCGGTAAGCGTCGCCGAGGTCACCACGGCGCCGTAGCAACTTCCCCATAGCGTCCTGGCCAGGGTGGGCGCGGCCGAGACGGGGCTGGCCGAGAAGATGAGCTCCGGGTCGCCACCGAAGCGCTCCAGCGTCATCCAGCGGGCTTGCGGCGCCTCACCGCCGGTATCGACGTCAGAGTAGGCCTGCCATAGCCCATGGGCCTCCAGCGCGCGGCCATGCAACAGCGCCATCAACGGCAACCAGGCTTCGGCCTGTTCGCGGGCAAGCCCCGTGTGCTTGTCCGGGTCGAGGCTCTCTCGCAGGATGTCGCTAAGGCTCTCCAGGGTTCGCGTCAGCTCGGCGAAAGCAGTCAACAAGGAGCCGGCATGTTCGCGTAGCCCATCGGGCACCCGCCCCATTTCGAAGCGGTGCTGAAGACTCTCCTCGTCATCAGCCAGGCCATGGGGCCGGCCTGCGAGCTGGTGACCCAGGGAAAAGGCCTCCCCCAGACGAGGCTCCAGCGCGGCAATGGCTTCCGGGAGCGTGCCCAGCAGCCTGGCCACAGTGGGCTGAACGGCCAGGGCCTGGTTGAGCTCGGTGAGCGACTTCTTCAGACTGCCGAGCCAGCGCAGCGAACCGCCCACACCGACACGATGGGCAAAGTGGTTGAGCGCCTTGTCCGGCAGATGATGGCCCTCGTCGAAGACATAGATGCAGTCGCCGGGAGGCGGCAGCACGACACCACCGCCCAGGGACAGGTCGGCCAACACCAGGTCGTGGTTGGCCACCACGACATCGGCCGTCTCCAGGTCGCGGCGCGCGCGGAAGAAGGCGCAGGCGGCGAAGTGGCCGCAGCGGCGGTTGGTGCACTGCCGGTGGTCGATGGTCAGGCGACGCCAGTCAGTGTCGTCAATCGACTCGGACCAGCTCTCGCGATCACCCTCCCAGCTGCCGCTGCCATAGGCCTCGGCCATGTCGCGAACCAGGGCCTGGAAATTGTCGCCGGACTCCTGGACCAGGCTCTGCTCGAACATCGACAGGGTGGGGTTGCCGGTCACGCCGTCCAGCTCCTGCTCGAGGCGAGCCACGCACAGGTAGCGACCACGCCCCTTGGCCAGGGCATAGTGGAAATCCAGGCCGCTGTGGGCCTTGAGGGCGGGGAGATCCTGATGCAGCACCTGCTCCTGCAATGCCACGGTGGCGGTAGCGATAACCAGGCGCTTGCCGCGGGCCTTGGCCACCGGCAGCGCCGCCAGCAGGTAGGCCAGGGTCTTGCCGGTACCGGTGCCGGCCTCGAGCACGCAGACATGTTCATCGGAGGTACGCTTGCCCGACTCGTCGGCCTCGATGCCGCTCAGGGTGCGAGCGATCTCGGCGATCATCAGCCGCTGACCGTAGCGTGGCGTCAGGCCCTGGGCCTCCAACACGCGACGGTAGGCAGTCTGTATCTCGCCCTTCAGGGCCTCATCAAGCATGCTGCCGCCTGTATCATCAAGGGGACCACGAGAGAAACACGGCTTTCCAGACGACAGGCCTTCGCGGAGGCGCTGTGAACCCTTCCCTGGGCGCCACATCCTTCATCCCTGAAGAATGACCTCCGCTCCGACCTGTCCCCGGCGCCGCGCAGTGGGGCGACTTCTCATGCGTAGCCCGAGCGGTTTTTTCTGCAAGCGATAGAGCATCGCTCTTGTCACTGCTGCTGCCACTACAGCAGCCATCACTTACAGCAGTCCCTCGGGCGGATGCACGCAGGGCAACTTGCCATTGATGTAGCTCTCGATCTCGGGCAGCGAGAAGGCATCCTCTTCGCCGACGAAACTGATCGATACCCCGTTGGCGCCGGCACGGCCGGTACGGCCGATACGGTGCACATAGTCTTCAGGGTCTTCCGGCAGTGTGTAGTTGATCACATGGCTGACATCCTCGATATGGATGCCGCGACCGGCTACATCGGTGGCTACCAGCACCTGGATCTCGCCTTCCCGGAAGGACTCCAGCGTCTTGATGCGCTGATTTTGAGGCACGTCACCGGAAAGCATCGCCGCATTGATCCCTGCCTTCCTGAGCAGCTCGTCGAGCTTGCGCACCAGATCGCGACGATTGCCGAACACCATCACCCGGTCGAAGCTCTCCTGGCGCAGGAGATTGATCAGCAGACGCTGCTTGTCATCGTCGCTGACCATGTAGACACGCTGATCGATGTTGGCGGCGTTCTCCACCGTCACTTCTATCTCGACGTGCGCCGGCTCATGGGTCCACTGGCTGGCCAGATTGAGGATGTCATGAGAGAAGGTGGCCGAGAACAGGAATGTCTGGCGCTCCTCCTTCTTCGGCGTATGGCGGATGATGCGCTTGACGTCGGGAATGAAGCCCATCGACAGCATGCGGTCCGCCTCGTCGAGCACCAGCACCTCGACCTGAGTCAGGTCGACGTCGCGCTTCTCGTGGAAGTCCAGCAGTCGGCCGGGCGTTGCCACCAGGATATCGACATTGCGACCCAAAGCCTCGCGCTGCTTCTGGTAATCCATACCGCCAACAACGCTGGCCACGTTGAGTGACGTGAAGCGTGCCAGGGCCTTGGCGTCCTTCTCGATCTGCAGCGCCAGCTCGCGAGTCGGCGCCACGATCAGGGCACGAGGTGCTCCGACCTTCTGAGCATTCGGCTCTTCCTCCTCGAGAAAGTAGGCCATGATCGAGATCAGGAAGGCCGCGGTCTTGCCGGTGCCGGTCTGGGCCTTGCCGACTACGTCACCACCCAACAGAGTCTGGCTCAGGGCCTCCGCCTGGATCGGGGTACAGTATTCGAACCCCAGGGCATGAATGGCTCGCATCAGTGGCAGCGGCAGATCGAAGTCGTGAAAGCGCCACTTGCCCGCCTCGACAGGCACCTGGAACTGGCGAAGATCCCAGTTCGATTGGCGGCGGCGCGGCTTGCGACGACGACGTTTGGGCTTGCGGTTCTCGGCCGGTGCTGTGGTCTGTTCCGACTCGCTCATAGGCTCTGTATCTTGTCCGTTGCAATGGGTGAGGGCTCATACAGCCGCATATTGTACCAGCCTATGGCGATGAGGGCGCGCCTGGTGCAATGGACTGATAGAATAACGGTCCATGTCCCTCTTCGACACTCAATGGAGTCCGGCCCGATGACACGCCGCAAGAAGACACGCTCGCTGGCCGACAAGGTGACCATCCGCACCGGCAAGCGCAAGGATTTCAAGCAGTGGCGCCACGAGAACCCTGACCAGGTGACCTCATCGCGCCGCTTCACCCAGAAGAAGCGCCAGCAGCGCAAGCTGCAGGCGGCGCGCAAGCAGGCCCGCCAGGAAACGGGGCAGGCCATTGCCATCCACCCCGAAAACCGCGGGGAGTCGCCGGAATAATGCGCCTGGTATCCTTCAACATCAATGGATTGCGCGCCAGGCTACACCAGCTCGAGGCGTTGATCGAGTCTCATGCTCCGGCGGTGATCGGCCTGCAGGAAACCAAGGTCCACGATGACGAGTTTCCCCGCGAGGCGGTCGAGGCCATGGGCTACCGCGTCTACTTCCATGGCCAGAAGGGGCACTACGGTGTGGCCCTGATGTGCCATAAAGAGCAGTGCCCCGGCGAGCCCGAAGCCGTCTATTACGGTTTTGACGATGACGACGAGCAGGCCCAGCGCCGCATGATCGGAGTGAAGCTTCACACTGCAGATGGCGAAACCTTGACGATATGGAACGGCTATTTCCCCCAGGGCGAGAATGTCGACCATCCCACCAAGTTTCCGATCAAGCGGCAGTTCTATGCACGCCTGGCCCAACTGCTGAAGGAAGCCCATCGGCCCGACGAACGGCTGGTCGTCATGGGGGATTTCAACATTTCACCGGCCGATATCGATATCGGCATCGGCGAACCCAGCCGCAAGCGCTGGCTGCGCGAAGGCAAGACCAGTTTCCAGCCGGTGGAGCGGGAGTGGCTCGAGGGGATCAAGGCATGGGGGCTGACCGACAGCTACCGGCTGCATTACCCCGACGTGGACGACCGCTTCAGCTGGTTCGACTATCGCTCACGCGGCTTCGAACGTGAGCCGAAGCGCGGCCTGCGTATCGATCATATTCTGGTCACGTCACCGCTGGCCGAGCGCGTACGGGGCGCCGGCATCGATTACGAGCTGCGCGGCATAGAGCGCCCCTCGGATCACGCCCCCGTATGGACAGAATTCGACCTGTGATCGATTGGAGCCTCGCCCGGCCCGGGAAACGCGCTCCCTAGCGGGTCGAGAGCCAGCGCTCGTCCACGTCACTACCCAGAGCATGAGCCTGCTGCAGGGCATCCCTCGCCATTTCACCCTGCCCCCAGGCGTGGGCCAGCAAGCCCAGGCGTTGCCAATCGCTACCCGCTTCGCTGCGCTCGGCCACCTCGCGCCAGGCCGCGAGCGCCCGCTCGCGATCCCGCGCCTCCTCCCAGGCGCGGGCCAGCAACCGCCGGTTGGCCAGGGAGTCCGGCAGCACCTCATCGGCCAGCGCCGCTTCCAGATGCTCGGCGGCCCGGGCCGGCGTGCCGGCAGCCAGGTGTAGCCCGATCCGCTGTCGCAGGTCCTCCTCTCCCGCCAGTGCCCCGACGTGCCACCCTGCCTCCCAGATGGCGGCCGCCCGTCGTACATCGCCGAGCCCCTGGGCCAGCGCTGCAGCACGGCGCCATGCATCGGGGTCAGCCTGCGCATTCAACGAAGCCTCCAGCCTGGCCAGTGCCTCCTCTCCTCTCCCGGTACGCTGGAAGACGGTGGCCGCCAGGGCCTGACGGCGATCCTCAGCCTCAGGGTCGTCGGCCAGCGCCCGTTCGACCCAGTTCGCTGCATCGTCCCAGCGCTCCAGCTCCGCCAGGGTGCGAGCGAGGCGCCAGCGGTCATCGACGCTGCCTTCATGGCGCTCGAACCACTCGAGCCACAGCGATACCGCTTCCTCGGTCTGCCTTGCCGCCAAGCGTAGCCCGGCCTCTTCGCGCAGCCAGCGATCGCGCTGACCCAGCGGCGCCTCCCGGGTTCCGCGTGCATGGCGCAACTGATCGGCAGCGGCTTCATGACGCCCCGCGCCTGCCTCGGCCCCCGCAACGAGCTGACGATAGAGCGCGCTGGCCCAGCGATCGGCCGCATTACCCGCTTCGAAACGACTCGCCTGCGCCAGGGCTCGCTCGCGCACGCCCTCGTGCTCGCCCTGCTGCAGTTGCTGCTGGAGCCGCTCCAGATCGGCGATGATATCGCCGGACAGCGCCGGTGCATCGGCCAACGCCGAGGCAGCCAGCAGCCACCCAATACAGGTCACCAAAATCGCGGCATGGATCTTCATAGGGTCACCTCAACTGGAACTCGAGGCGCTGCCGGGCGCGACGCACGCCATTCGCCGGTTCGAACTGCCAGCGCGCCACCGCCTGCTCGGCCGCCGCATCGAATACGTTACGTGGCTGCGACTCGATCACCTGAATCGACGAACGATCGACGCTGCCGTCAGGGCGGATCAGGAACTGCAGGTCCACATGCCCTTCCAGTCCCCGCCGCTGGGCCCGCGGCGGGTACTCCGGCGGCACGCGACTTGTCGGGGCGATCTGGCCGACATCCACCGGTCCCTGCTCGGCCGGCTCAGCCTGATCGGTCGCAGGGGCAGCACTGGGTGGCGCCGTAGGACTCGGCTCCGGTGTCGGTCGGGGATCCGGCGCTGGCTCGGGCGCCGGTTCCGGGGCCGGTTCGGGCCGAGGCTCCGGTGTCGGTTCAGGTGGGGGGTCAGGCTGCACCTCGGCCAATTCGGGCAGGCTGCTGTCGAGCTCCAGCGGCTCCAGCGGCTCGGGCGTCAGTTCCGGCTCGGGCATGGCAATGGTGCTTTCCAGCGGGGGGAGCGGTTCCGGCTCAGGTGTTGGGACCGCTTCCGCCTGGGGAGGCGGCGGCTCGGCGCTGGGCTCGACCACCTCATCCTGCACCGTCTCCGGCACCTCGACCATGCTCATGGTCATGGTCACATCGAGCACGTCAAACTCCTCCTCCGGCGGCGTCACCAGCAGCGCCAGCAGCCAGAACAGCAACAGCGCGAGGGCCGCCCCGCCCAGCGAGGAGAAGGGTATTCGAATCATGTCCGGCTCCGGCTGGCGGCAACCGCCATCTGCTCCACGCCGGCTTCACGAATGCGATCCATCACCTCTATAAGCAGGCCGATGGTAGAGTCGCGATCGGCCTGGATCACCACCGAGCCGTCCTCGCTCACCAGCCCGGCAACCTCAGCACCGACACGGTGCAGGTCCACCGCGCGGCCATCGACCCACACCGCACCTTCCGGCGTGATAGCCACCATCACCTGGGCGTCGGGCCTGGGGGAAGCGGCACTGGACTCGGGGCGATCGATTTCCACCCCGCTCTCCTTGATGAAGCTGGTGGTAACGATGAAAAAGATCAGCATGATGAAGACGACGTCCAGCATCGGCGTCAGGTTGACTTCGCTGGCTTCGCCCTCGTCGGCGCCAAGGCGGCGTCTACGCATCGGGATCCTCCACGGCACGGGCCAGGCGGTCATGCAACCGCTGATCCTCGCGACGAATGATCTGCTCAAGACGGCTGGTGAACATCAACCCCACCACCGCCACCGCCATGCCGGTCAAGGTGGGCAGCGTGGCGCGGGCCACGCCATCGGCCATGGCCCGCGCCTGACTGGTCTCGGTCATTGCCAGGCTGTCGAAGACGGCAATCATGCCGGTCACGGTACCCAGCAGGCCGAGCAGCGGGCATAGCGCCACCAGAAGCTTGAGCCACGGCAAGGTGCGACGCAGCCGCCCGATCAGTTCCCGTGCCCAGACGTCACGCAGAGTGAGCGCACTCCAGCTAAGGTGATCCCGGCGCGCCGCCCAGCGCGAGATCAAGGCACGTCGTGCCCGGCGGTAGGTGATACGGAAATACCACACACGCTCCAGCGCCAGGCTGAACAGCAGCATCGCCACCAGGGCGATCACTACCAGGACCGCGCCGCCCGCCTCGACCAGGCGCTCCAGCGGCTCAAGCCAGAGCGGCATCGCGACGCGAACTCCCGACAATCCCATCTGGCTCGTGCGGACGATGCTCGAGCTGCTCGGCCAGGGCGGCACTCGCCTGCCCTTCTACCAGCCCTGCCAGGTGTCGGCTGCGACCGGCAAGCGCAGTGTAGGCAAACAGCAGTGGTACGGCAGTAATCAACCCCAGCACGGTGGTCACCAGCGCCTGGCTGATACCGCCGGCCATCAGCTGAGGATCGCCGGTCCCGAACACGGTGATCGCCTGAAAGGTCACGATCATCCCGGTCACGGTGCCCAGCAGACCCAGCAGCGGCGCCACCGCGGCCAGCAGCTTGACCAGCGGCTGACCGCGCTCGAGGCGGGGCAGCTCCGCCAGCACGGCCTCGTCGAGTCGCGCTTCCAGCGCCTCCGGAACGGGGTCATCCTGCAGCTTACGGAAACGCTGCAGCACACGCCCAAGCGGATTGTCCGCACGCAGAGTGGTCAAGTCGCGCAGTTGACGGCGTATGGCCAGGCTCACCTTCAGCAAATAGGCATATTGCAGAAGTGCCACCAGCAGGCCGATAGCACCGAGCCCCACTACCACATAGCCGACCGCGCCGCCCTGGTGGAAGCGCTCGATCAGACTCGGCTGCTGGGCCAGCGCTGCCATTACCTGTCCGCGTGTCGGATCCAGCGCCAGCGAGCGCGATTCACCGGCATGGAAATCCGACAGGCTGGCGGCCACTTCTCGCGGCGTGCGCTCGACCACCGATAACACACCATCGTCGGCGCCACGGCGCAGTAGATGGCCGTCGGTGAACGCGGCAAAATCTCCCAGCCGGATGACCTGCTGCGGAGCAATCTCGCCGGTGGCCGCAGCCACCGGCGCCTCGAAACGCACCACCCGAGCCGTATCAGCCGTCAATGCCACCAGGCTCTCGGCGAAGGCTTCGAGATGTTCGAGTTCGAGCACCTCGGCATCACCCAACCGTGGGGGTAGGCCGGCACCTCCCAGCGTCAGCCAGCTTTCGGCCAGGTCGTCACGCAGTTCGCCGCTGTGCCGGACAAGCGATGCTAGTATCGCCTCGAGTTCGTCACCCTGCTCCTGCTGTCGGGCATCGAGCTGGGCCTGGCGCTCGCTCGAAGCCTGCGCCTCGACTTGCAGTTCGGCGTGACGGGTTTCGGCCTGCTCGTGTGCGGCGCGAGCGTTCACCAGAGCGGCTTCCAGGGCGCCGCGATCGTCGAGCAGTCCGGCCAGCCGTGCCTGATCCCTGGCCTCGGCGGCCTCGCGCTCGGCACGTAGAGAACTCAGCGGCTCTGTCTGGGCATGGATGCCGGGAGAAACACTCACCAGCACCGCCAGCAGCAGTCCGACCGTGAAACGTGACAGACTCATGCATCCTCCTCCCTGGTCCGTTCCAACGGCTGCGAAATGGGTAGCGTGAGCAGCTCGGGCGCCCGGCGATCGCGTGCCATGCGCAGGCCATTACGTACTTCGCGGCGCTGCGCTTCCTCGAGTGGCGCCCAACGGCCCGCATCGGCCTGCCATACTCCTCCGGCGCGGCCGTCCGGGCTGAGATAGTAGAAGCCCACGCGCCCCAGGCGCAGGTAGTCAACCTCGCGGCGCGAGTCGCCTTCGCCAAGATAGCCGCGCCAGGCATCGATTTCGCGTCCGTACTCCAGCTCGGTACGCCAGGCCTCGACGACCCGCTCCCAGCGCTCATCGGAAGAGAGCTCGTCGGTATTGGAGCGCAGACTGGCGACCCGTGCCTGGCGTTCCTGGTGCAGGAAGGGCATGTCGTGTTCGACCCACTGCTCAAGCCGCTCGACCAGACGCTCCTGCAGCTGCGGTAGGGCCTCGCGGGTATCCGCCAGGGTATCCAACGCTGCCTCGCGTCGATCCAAAGCTTCGGCCTGCCGCTCGAGCCGCGGAGCGAGTTCGGCATTTTCCCGGCTCAGGCGACCCTCGGCGCGCTCCAGTTCGCGCAGCTCCTCGAGCATGGCCCGCGCCTCATCATCGGCGGCATCGATGCGCGACTGCAGCTCGGCCTGACTGCGCTGCGCCTCTCCCGCTTCGTGCCGCAGGCTCTCTTCCCCGAGCACAGGCGATGCTGCTGCCAGTAACAATGGCACTAGCAGGCTGCAGACCGCGCGTCGAATCGGCATCTCACACCTCTTTCGTCAATGTCTATCGCCAATGGTGGCATCAAGAAATGCCTCGCTCACCTTTCCGTGCACACGAACCTCCCTTCACACAAACCTCCCTTGCACACGAAGGAGATGAGCCGTCAGGTCCAGGCAAACAATGCTAATCGTTATCACTTGCACTATCAAACCGGCCGCAATAGGATATCACCGCAATAGAAAATGACAATCAATACCATCCAATAAAGCAACCAACCAATCCATGCAAGGGGACATCATGGCTCGGCTCTCTCACCATGCTTCGCTGACAACAGCACTGACAGCATTGCTTTCACTTTCAGCCCAGGCTGAGCAACTCGAAACGCTGGTAGTCTCGGCCTCCGGTTTCGAACAAGCCATCGAACTGGCTCCGGCCAGCATTTCAGTCATCACGCGCGAGGAGCTGCAGGAGCGCAACGTCACAAATCTTGCCGATGCGGTTCGCGGCATTGAAGGGGTCAACAGCCGGCCACTGGATGCACGCTCCGGCAAGACCGGTAACCAGACCGTTAGCCTGCGCGGCTTGCCCAGCGAGTACACCCTGGTACTCATCGATGGCGTACGTCAGAACGTTTCGGCCACGGTTGCCCCAAACGCCTTCAATGATTCCCAATCCACCTTCATACCGCCTATCGCCGCCATCGAGCGCATTGAGGTGATCCGTGGGCCCATGTCCACCCTGTATGGCTCCGATGCCATCGGTGGTGTGATCAACATCATCACACGCCGCCCCGGCAATGAGTGGCGTGGAGCCGGCTCCATCTCCACCGAGCACTTCACCGATGCCGACTTTGGCGGCACTACCATTACAGAAGGCTACGTCAGCGGCCCGATTTCCCAGCACGTTGGCTTGCAGCTCTATGGCCGGGTGCTGGAACGTTCGGCGTCCAATATCGACATACCCGGCACTGAGCCAAGCCTGGTGGACAATCGCACCATGGGCCAGAACCCTTCCAAGGCCAACGTGGAGACCTTCGGTGGCGAGCTCGTACTGACACCCAATGAGACCCACGACATCAGTCTTCGCTTCGACACTTCTCAACAGACCCTCGACAATCGTCAGGGGGAGGTTGGACGTCTGCAAGGCACCGGCAATACGCCCGCGGACTTCACTCGCGGCTACGCCCGTGAACTGGTTTTCGAGCGCGATCAGTTCCGCCTCAACCATCGCGGCGATTTCAGCTTCGGTCAGCTCGACACCTCGCTGACCCGCGATATCGTGGAAATAAAGGGCCGCACCATCAATGAGGGCAATCTCCCCCATGCCGATATTGGTACGCCCCGCCAGCTCAAGCTGACTACCGATATTCTCGATACCCGGCTGACCAATGTCTTCGGTGACCACCTCGTTACCTTGGGTGGACAGTATCTTGACGCGACCTTCGAAGATGGCCTGTTGCCAGACGATGTCACCCGAGACCAGTACAGCCTGTTCGCCGAGGACGAGTGGCAGGCCACCGAGCGACTGGCACTGACCGGTGGGCTGCGCTACGACAAGTACGAGGGCATCAGCGGCGAATTCACGCCCCGGGCCTATGCGGTTTTCCAGGCTACCGATGAATGGACATTCAAGGGCGGCGCCGGCCGTGGTTTCCGCGCGCCACTGATGGAGCAGACCTTCGATGGCATCGTCGGCTTCGGGGACGGTGGCAGCACTCCGCTGTTCGGCGACCCGGATCTCAAGCCAGAGCGCAGTGACAACTACGAGCTCTCGGCACGCTACGACAACCGCCAGGGTTTCATGAGCCAGGTCACCGTCTTCCATAACACGCTGAAGGACAAGATCGAGCGTGCCACCGGCGCCAGTGATCGTACCAACGCCAATATTGGCGAGTCACGGATCCGGGGCATCGAGCTGGCTTCAACCTATGCGCTGAGCGATACCGTCACCTTGTCGGGCAACTATACCTATACCGACAGCGAAGTGAGGGAGGGTGCAACAGCCGCGAGTCTCATCGGCGATCCGCTGGTCAGCGTGCCGGATCACATGCTGAACGTCCGGCTCGACTGGCAGGCCACCCCGCAGCTCAACACCTTCCTGGGGGCCGAGTACCGCAGTAGCGCATTCCGCCCGCGCAATTTCCATGAGCCCCAGAACGGCGGAAGCTCACAAGGCGCCTACGATACTCTGGGAGACTTCCACAGTACTACCATGGTCAACATGGGCGCCCGCTACCGGGTCAGTGAGCACGTCTCGGTCAATGGGGTCGTCAACAACCTGCTGGATCGCGACTTCAAGGATTACCGCCCTTATGCACGCGAAGATAACCAGGAGATTGCCTATAGCAACGTCTACAACAACCTGTATGGCCCTCGTTCATTCATGGTCTCTCTGAACGTCGACTTCTGAGCGAAGCCTTGGCAAATCCTGTTTCGATCCTTGAGAGCCGGCCATGTGCCGGCTCTTTTTTTGCGAACAACACTGACGAATTCAATGTTGAGCCGCCTACCGGATCTTGGCCATGACCCACCCATCACAATGCATGGAACTGGTGTAGCAAAGAGTTAACCTTTATGATAATCAATCGTCTTTGCGCAAGAATCAAGCTGCACATGACCTCGACACCGGTATCTGATCGCACCTGTAGCGCGTCCCGATTTGCAAGCCTTGGCGGCATGCTCGGCTGGATATGTCTGGCTTCCTCATCCGCAATGGCCAGCAGTGGCCTGGTCAGCATCGACTGGACCCTGGCCGAAACCCTGGTGGCGATCGACGCTTCGCCCCACGGCGTCGCTCAGGTCGACGCCTATCACGATTGGGTCGGTGAGCCCCACTTGTCAGAGCGAGTGCTCGACATCGGGCTACGCTCCCAACCCAATACCGAACTGCTGGCACACCTGGCCCCATCGCATATCTTCATCTCGCCGATGTTCGCCAACCTGGCGCCACGCTTGAGCAGGATCAGTCAGGTCGACACCTTTAGCCTCTACACCCCCGGGCACGACACCTGGGAGGAAGCAGTGACGCTAACCCGCGCACTAGGCGAGGTGACCGGGCGCGCCGCAGCGGCCGAAACCCTGATCGAGGAGACAGCCATGCGCATCGAGACGTTGCGCCAACAGTTGCCCAACGACATCGCGCCCCTGCTGATCATCCAGTTCATGGATGACCGGCACG
>ERZ869909.808-NODE-808-length-30911-cov-32.782448_pt1 | contig 30911 bp, 27 predicted proteins | sample MGYA00520892_ERZ869909 | MGnify/ENA primary metagenome ERZ869909 (study PRJEB32215, sample SAMEA104723947) | bioreactor metagenome | biome: bioreactor; feature: anaerobic bioreactor; material: water | place: China | collected 2015-03-12 ...
TCCATACCGGCGGCGGGCTAAAATCCTTCCCTGAGCCAAGACCCCACGCGCTTGAGATAGCTCTCCGATTGGGGATCGCGGCCCTGGTAAATCCACCGGCCCGTGCGCGCCTGCGTTTCCGCAAGCAGAAGGCCGACGACGGTCGAAAACGCAGAACTCGACAATGCAGGCGGCAATCCGGATACCACCTGCGGACGGGCAACGCGAACCGGTCTCCCCAGTTCCGCCGCCGCAAAATCAGCAAGCCCCGTCATCTGACTCGTGCCCCCGGTGAGCACAAGCGCGCGGCCGGCCAGGGCCGAGAGCTCGCAGGCCTCAAGCCGCTCACGAATGTGATCCACGATGGCCTTCACGCGCGGACGGACCACATCGGCAAGCTCGGCTCGCGTCATCTGATGCACCACGGCGTCCTCCTCTCCGGCGGCCGGATACGAGAAGACGTCGCGCTCATCGGAGGGCGCGCCGATCACTGTGCCATAAAGCGCTTTGATTCGCTCGGCCTCGGCAAGGGGCGTATGCAACGCGCGCGCGATGTCGAAGGTGATCTGGGCGCCGCCGAGCGGGGCCGCGCCCGCATGCACGAAACGGTCCTCGGCGAACATGGCAAAGCTCGTGGCGCCGGCGCCGATGTCGATGGCGGTGACGCCGAGGCGCCGCTCGTCCTCGCTGGTGACCGCAAGCGCGCTGGCATAGGGCGCCGCGACGAGGCTCGCCACCTCGAGGTAGCAGCGGCCGACCACCATCAGGAGGTTGCGGAGCGGCGCTTCATCGGCGGTCACGGCGTGGAGGTCGATCGCGATCTCGCGGGCCGCGAGGCCGCGCGGATCGCGCGCGCCGGGAACGCCGTCGATGCGCAGCGCCACCTCGTTCATGTCTACGAGCGACCGGCCGCCCTGCTCGGCGAAGGCGCGGCCGGCATCGAGCATGCGGCCGAGATCGGCCTCGCGCACGACGCCGCCTGGGATCTCGGCGCGGGCCGCGAAATTGTACGAGCGCAGACGCCCGCAGGAGACGGCGACGTGCACCTCGGTGAGCTCGACGCCCGCCATGCGCTCCGCCTGCGCGACGGCGGCGCGGACGGCCTGCTCGGCCCGGTCGAGATCGATGACGACGCCGCCCTTGATGCCTTCGGCGCGCTGATGGCCGACGCCGAGGATGCGCACGCGGGGGGGCACGGCCCGGCCTTCGCCCTCGACCGCTTCAACGGATGCGATCAGGCACGCGACCTTGCTGCTGCCGATATCGAGCACGCCTTTGACGTGCTTCGGCGTTGCGCTGCCCCATCTGCGTTCGCGGCTCATTCCGTCCCTCCGCCTCAGGAGCCGGCGCCGGGCGCCGCGCCGGGCCCGGTACCGCTGCCGTTTTCTTCACTGCGGACCGCAACGCGTCCCGGCCCGCGGAAATCGAGCGATTGGCCGCCGGCGGTGACGACCGCGAGTAGCTCGGGATCGCGCGAGAGCATTTCGAGCGCGCCGACCTCGTTGTCGGCGGGCAGCACCAAGGTCGATCCGTTGGTGAGGCGCAGCGTCCAGCGGCGCTCGGAGACGCGCTCGGCTTCGGCCAGGCGGCTCGCGATCGCGGGATAGCGGGCCACGGTTTCCATGAGGCCCGCCGCTTCACCGGCTGCGCCTTCGCCTGCAAAGCGCGGCAGATCGGGCAGCGCTTCGCCGCTTACGGCGGCGAGCACGCGGCCGGTCTTGTCGATCAGGTAGCGGCGGTCGGCGCGCGACCACAATGCGTAGGGCTTGCGCTCGGTGACACGCACTTCGAGGCGGCCGGGGTAGACGCGGCTCAACTCGGCGGTGTCGATCCAGGGCAGGCGCTCGATGCGGGCCTTGACGGCGGCGCTGTCGAGGGCGGCGAAGGTGCGTACGTTGCCGAGGTCCATCGCGTCGAAGATCTCGCCGTCGAAGCTCATGCGATGGCCTTCGAGCGCCACCTGGTCGATGCCGAAGCCTGCAAAGCGCGCCAGGCGTTCAAGCTCCGGCGTGCCGGAGAGGCGGGCCGCCTCCTCCATCGCGCCGATGCCGAGGCCCGCGATCAGCGCGACGGCGAGGATGCGCGCGCGGCGCGAGAGCAAGGGGGACGACGAACGGGACTGGGCGGGTGTGCCGACGGGGAGAGCGAGGTCAGAGGCATGGGTGTCGAGAAGCGGATCATGCCCCTCGATACGTCGTGTCCGGCTCTGCGCTATCTCGAACAACTCGCGTCCTCAACGATCCATCGTACAAGCTCGCCGAACGACCAGCCTGCGTATGCCGCAAGCTCGGGGACCAGCGAGGTTCCGGTCATGCCCGGCTGTGTATTGACTTCGAGGCAGACCAGCTCGCCGGTGCCGCCCGGTGTGTCGTCGAAGCGGAAATCCGCACGCGACACCCCCCGGCAGCCGAGCGAGGCGTGGGCTGCAACCGTGTATTTCCGGATCAAGTGGTAAACATCCGGTAAAAGTTGTGCCGGCAGCTCGTGATGGGACCCGCCAGGGGCGTATTTGGCCTCGAAATCGTAGTAGGGGAGGTCGGCGCGCGGGACGATCTCGATCACGTCGGTCACGAAATCGCCGATCACGGCACAGGTGAGCTCGCGGCCCGCGACGTAGCGCTCGACCATCACGATCTCGTCGGGAGGCCCGCCGGCGAGGATCGCTTCGGGCGGCCGCGTGAGGCCGGGCGGGACGATGACGACGCCGACGCTCGATCCTTCGCTGGGCGGCTTCACCACATAGGGCGGCGGGAGGACGTGCCCGGCCGCCGCGTCGCGCCGCGTCGCGAGCCTTGCTTCCGCCACCGGAACGCCGGCCGCGCGCATCGCGGTCTTCGCCTGCTCCTTGTGCATGGCGAGGGCCGAGGACAGCACGCCCGAGTGCGTATAGGGAATAGCGAGCGTCTCGAGGATGCCCTGAATGCATCCGTCCTCGCCCAAGCGCCCGTGCAGCGCGTTGAAGCAGACGTCGGGGCGAAGCTCCTGAAGCCGGTCCGCGATGCCGCGATCGACGTCGACGCGGACGACGCGATAGCCCTCACCTTCGAGCGCTTCGGCGACGGCCGCGCCCGACTTGAGGCTCACCTCGCGCTCGGCCGAGAGCCCCCCCATCAGCACCGCGACATGCTGAAACGTCCGCTGCGGGGCAACGCCCAGCTTATCCGTCATGACACTCCCGTTTCGGCCAAAGCCTCACCGACGGGCCGGCCCGCGAGCGGCTTTCCGAGGCGAATGATCTCCCAATCGAGCGTGATGCCGGACGCCGCCTGGACGCGCGCGCGCACCGTCTCGCCCAGCCGCTCGATGTCTTCGCCCGTCGCACCCTGATCGTTGATGAGGAAGTTGCAGTGCTTCTCCGACACCGTCGCGCCGCCGACGCGGAGACCGCGACAGCCCGCGGCGTCGACCAGCTTCCAGGCGCTCGCGCCCGGCGGGTTCTTGAAGGTCGAGCCGCCGGTGCGCTCCTTGATGGGCTGGTTCTGCTCGCGGTACTCGGCCACCTCGTCCATGGCCGCGAGAATGTCGGCAGGCTCGCCCGGCTCGCCCTGAAAGAGCGCCTCGGTGAAGATCCAGTCGGCCGGCGCAGCCGAATGGCGATAGGTGAAGCCCATGTCTGCGTGCGAGAGCACGTGGATGTTGCCGTCGGGATCGACGGCGCGGGCTTCGACGAGCACGTCCTTCGTCTCGCTTCCGTGAGCGCCGGCGTTCATGCGCAGGGCGCCGCCGATGGAGCCCGGGATGCCGCGATAGAACGCGAGGCCCGCGATACCGGCCTCCGCCGCCGCGCGCGCGACCTTCACGTCCGGCACCACGGTGCCGACGCGAAGGCGATGTCCGTCCTCCACCGCGATACCGGCGAACCCACGGCCGAGCCGGACGACCACGCCCGGCACGCCGCCGTCGCGCACGAGCAGGTTGGAGCCCAGACCGATGACGAACGTCGGCAGGTCCTTCGGCTTGTGCTTCAGGAAATAGGCGAGGTCGGCTTCATCGGCCGGCGTGAACAGAACCTGCGCGGGGCCGCCCACGCGGAACCACGTGATGTCGGCGAGCCGTGCGTTGGCAACGAGGCGGCCGCGCAGCTCGGGCATCGCCGCTTTGAGGTCGGGCGTGAGGTCAGGATACGTCACGGGCTCTCCCGCTCGGTTTGGAGATGATCACAGCGCGCGACCCGCGCGGCGGGGCTCGCTCGCCAGCAGCCATTCGGGCAGCGCGTGCGCCCATTCGGTGGAGTTGCCCGCGCCGAGCAGGATCACCGTGTCGCCCGCCCGGCCATGGCGGCGCACGAGACCCACCAGCTCGCGCGGATCGCCGACGACGGCAACCGCCGCGTGGCCCATGCCGCGGATCCCCTCGGCCAGCGTCTCGGGGCTGATACCCTCGATGGGCTGCTCTCCGGCGCTGTAAAGCGGCGCCACGATCACGCTGTCGGCAGCGCGGAAGCAGGACGAGAACTCGCGGAAGAGATCGCGCACGCGCGTATAGCGATGCGGCTCCACGACGGCGATGACGCGGCCCTGGGCGCCCGTGCGCGCGGCTTCGAGCACGGCGGAAATCTCCGCCGGGTGATGGGCGTAGTCGTCGTAGATCCGGATGCCGTTCCAGGTGCCGGTGAGCTGGAAGCGGCGCTTCACGCCGGAGAACGCGGCGAGACCGGCGCGGATCACCTCATCGGGGATGTCGGCTTCCGTCGCGACCGCGATGGCGGCCAGCGCATTCAGCGCGTTGTGATGGCCCGGCATCGGCAGCGTCCAGCCGCGCAACGCGCGTGCGCCGCCCTTCACGTTTTCGCTCAGGTCCGCGTCGATCACGGTGGTGCCGCGCTCGACACGCAGCGCGCGCAGCACGAGATCGGAATCGTGGCGCGTGCCATACGTCAGCAGGCGGCGGCCGTCGCGCATCAAGCCGAGCCGTTCGACCATGTCGCGCACGACGGGATGGTCCATGCACGTGACCGCGAGGCCGTAGAAGGGAATGTTGCGCAGAAACCGCTCATAGGCGGCGTGCATGTTCTCGACCGAGCCGAAGTAATCGAGGTGCTCGGGATCGATGTTGGTGACGACGCCGATCTCGGTCGGCAAGCGCGTGAAGGTGCCGTCGCTCTCGTCCGCCTCGACGATCATCCAGCGGCCCTGGCCGAGACGCGCGTTCGAGCCCCACGCGTTGATGATGCCCCCCGTAATCACAGTCGGATCGAGACGTGCGGTCTCGAACAGCGTGCTGATCATGGAGGTGGTGGTGGTCTTGCCGTGCGTGCCGGTGACGGAAACGGTCGCGTAGAGGCGCATCAGCTCGGCCAGCATCTCGGCACGGCGCACGATGGTGAGGCCCTTGGCGCGGGCGGCCTCGAGCTCCGGATTGCCGGGCTTGACGGCCGTCGAGATGACGACGACGCGGGCGCCGATCAGGTTCACCGCGTCGTGGCCGACGAACACGCGCACGCCCTTGGCGCGCAGGCGCCGCACATTGGCGGATTCCTTCTGGTCGCTGCCTTGGACCTGATAGCCCTTGGCGAGCAGGATCTCGGCAATGGCGCTCATGCCGATGCCGCCGATGCCGATGATGTGGAAAGGCCCGATGTCGCGGGGCATCTGCATGGATGACGTTCCTATTTCAACTCCGGCGACGCGCGCTCGAAACGCGCGCGTCCGGGCGATCCGTGAAGAGATCTATCGTCGGCGTCGTGGCTTGCCCGGCCGTTACGCGGGGCGCGCGGCCGCGACCTCCTCGACGAGATCCGCCAGCAACCGGACGGCATCGGCCTGTCCCTCGGCCTTGGCGCTCGCCGCAGCGGCGGCCAGCGTTCCAGGCTCGGCGAACAGCCGGCCGAGCTCCGTCGCGAGCCGGAGCGGCGTCACATCCTTCTGCTCGATACACCAACTGCCCCCCGATTCGGCAAGATTTGCCGCGTTCTCGAGTTGATCACTGTCGAGAGAATGCGGCAAAGGTACGAGGATAGACGGCCGGCCGATGACGGCAAGCTCCGCCACCGAGGAGGCCCCCGCGCGAGCGATGACAAGATGGCTGGAAGCCATCATTTCGGGCAAGTTCTTGAAAAACGGCGCAATCTCGGCCCGGATGCCGGCCGCTGCGGTTGCGGCCTCGACGGCGGCGACGTCCTCGGGGCGGGCCTGCTGGACGAGGCGCAGGCGATGTCGCAGGTCGGGGGCGAGCGCCGCGAGCGCCGGCGGGACGGCCTCCGAGAAGAAGCGTGCGCCCTGGCTGCCGCCGAAGACGAGGAGATGGATGGGGCCATCGGCGGTCAGCAGCGGGTAAGGAGCCCTGGCCGCCTCGATGACGACGTCGCGCACGGGGTTGCCGGTCAAGCGCGCCTTGGCGGCGAGCGGCCCGTCCAGATAGCGCGTCGCGCGGAACGAGGTGGCGACGGCGGCGGCCGAGCGCGCGAGCAGGCGGTTGGCGCGGCCGAGCACCGCGTTCTGCTCGTGCAGGACGGCCGGGATGCCCGCCATGCGGGCCGCGATCAACGGCGGGACGGTCGGATAGCCGCCGAAGCCCACGACGGCGGCGGGCTTCAGCGTGCGGAGCAGCGCGCGCGCCCGATGGACCCCGCGGGCGAGCGTAACCGCCACGCGCGCGAGCGCGATCGGGTTCTTCTTGCTGCCGGGCGTCGCGGATGGGATCTGATACACGGTGCGCGCGGGAAAGCCGGTGCCGTAGCGATCGCCCCGCATGTCCGTCACGAGATCGACCGCGCGGCCGCGGCGCGCCAGTTCCTCGGCCAAGGCGTAGGCGGGAAACAGATGGCCGCCGGTTCCCCCGGCGGCGAGCAGGATCGGACGTGGGTCGGCGGGCATCACGATCTCGGCTCGCCCGTTGTGGCGAGGCTTTGCAGTTTCGGCATCAAGGGAGGTTTCCTCAAGCGATCGGCATCGGGCCGGCGGCGGGTCAAGGCCAGCAGCATACCGAGTGTGAGCGAGATCGCCAGGATGGACGAGCCGCCGGCGGACAGGAACGGCAGCGTCATGCCCTTGGCCGGCAGGAGGCCGACGTTCACGCCCATGTTGATCAGGGCCTGGAAACCGAACATCAGCGCAAGGCCGACGATTCCGAGCCGGGTCGCGGCATCGGGCTCGGTTTCCGCATGGCGGAGCGCGCGCACGACGATGAACGTAAACAGCGCGAGTACCGCGAAGCACGCGAGCGCGCCGTATTCCTCGGCCACGACGGCGAAGATGTAATCGGTGTGCGCGTCGGGAAGCGCCGTCTTGATGGTGCCCTCGCCCGGTCCGCGGCCGAGAAACCCGCCTTCGACGAATGAGCGAATGGCGCGGTCGCCCTGGCTGAAGTCGCCGGTCTGCGGACTGAAGAAGCGGTCGATCCGCGAGGCCACGTGCGGGAAGTAGATGTAGGCGCCGAAAAGGCCAGCCCCACCGATGGCGGCGAGGATCACCGCGCCGGTCGCCGCGAGGCCCGACACGAACAGCATGGCGATCCAGACCAGCGTCACGAGGAACGTCTGGCCGATGTCGGGCTGTACGACGAGAAGGCCGACCATGGCCGCGAGCAGCGCGACGGCGATGGGGAGCGCCGGCATGTCGGGCCGGCGGCGCGCTTCCGCGAGCAGCCAGGCCGAGACGACCACGAAGGCGGGCTTGGCAAACTCGGACGGCTGGAGCGAATGGCCCTGGACCGAGAGCCAGCGCCGGGCGCCGTTGATCTCGTCGCCGACGAAGTAGACCGCGACCAGGCCAGCGAGGGAGCCAGCCAGCACCATCAGGCTCAATCGGCGAATGGACGCCGGGCCGAACAGCGAGACGGCCAGCATGATCACGACGCCGGCCGCCGAGAATACGACGTGGCGCTCGACGAAGTGATAGGCGGCAAAGCCTTTCTTGAGAGCCACGGCGGGACTTGCGGCAAGCGAGAGCACGACGCCGGCGCCGGCAAGCAGCAGGATCGCGAAGATCAAGGCGTGGTCCACGGTGAACCACCATTCCGCGAGCCGGCTCCTGTCCGCGCGCGAAAACTTCATGGCGCCGCGTCTTCCGACGCAAGCTCGGCGACGATCGCCTTGAAGGCGTCTCCGCGCACCTCGAAGTTGCGGAACTGATCGAAGGAAGCGCACGCCGGCGACAGCAGCACGACGCTGCCCTCGCGGCCCGCTGCCAACGCATCTGCGGCGGCCCTGCGCACGGCGACATCGAGCGTGCCGCAGCGCTCGCAGTCCACCTTGCCGTCGAGCGTGTTTCCGAACTCGTGCATGGATTCGCCGATCAGATAGGCGCGGGTGATACGCGGGAAATAGTAGCCGAGCGATTTGATGCCGCCCGCCTTCGGCCGCCCGCCGGCGATCCAGTAGATGTCGCCCGTAAAGCTCGCGAGCGCCTTTTCGGTGCTGTCGGCGTTGGTGGCCTTGCTGTCGTTGATGAAGTCGACGACGCCGATGCGGCGCACCACCTCCAGGCGATGGGCGAGACCGGGAAACGTGCGCAGCGCGGCGGCGACGTCGCCCATGCCGCGCACAGCTTCCGGCAAGGCGCCGACGGCCGCCACCGCCGCGGCCGCGTTCTGCCAGTTGTGACGGCCGCGCAGCGTCGCGATGCCGTCGAGATCGGCCGCAAGCCGTTCCTCTTCCCCCGGCACGCTCTCGTAGAGCTTTCCGTCCGACGCGGAGATGCCGTCTCCGACGCGCTCGCCCACGGAGATGCGGCGCACCTTTCCGCCGCGTGCCTCCAGCGTGCGCGCGATGTCGGCGGACCAGGGATCGTCGATGCCGATGACGGCCGTCGTCTCGGCGGCATCGACGAGGCGGCGTTTCACATCCGCGTAGTGCTCGACGGTGCCGTGACGGTCGATATGATCGGGCGAGACGTTGAGCAGCACCGCGACGGTGGGTCGGACGCTGGGTGCGAGATCGATCTGGAACGATGAGAGCTCGAGCACATACACGCGGTTCCCGGCGAACGGCTCCAGCGTGAGGAGTGCGCGGCCGATGTTGCCGCCCAGCTGGACGTCGGCGCCAAGCTCGCCCAGCACGTGCGCGATCAAAGCCGAGGTTGTCGACTTGCCGTTGGTGCCGGTGATGGCGATGACAGGCGCGGCCGGGCACACGGCGGCGCGCTCGCGAAAGAACAGTTCGACATCGCCGATGACATCCACACCGGCGGCGTTTGCGGCCTTGACGGTCCAATGCGGCTCGGGATGCGTGAGCGGCACGCCCGGCGCGAGCACGAGGGCCGCGAACTCCGACCAGTCCGCGGTCGCAAGATCGACCAGCGGCACGCCCGCCTCGGCGGCGGCCTCGCGGCCCGGTTCGCTGTCGTCCCAAGCAGCGATGCGGGCGCCGCCCTCGACAAGCGCACGCACGGTCGCGAGCCCCGAAGCCCCGAGGCCGAAGACCGCAACGGTCCGATCCTTGAACGTCGAGACGCGAATCATGGCACCCGAGGCTAAAGTTCTTCCTTGATCGATTGAAGCGCGAAAGGGCTCGCGCTGTCGCGTCGCTCCGGCGGCGGCGTGGTTCGCGCGATATATCCCCGAACGCCGCTACCTGAGCTTGAGCGTGGCGAGGCCGATCAGCGCGAGGATCACCGAGATGATCCAGAAGCGCACGACGACCGTGCTCTCGTGCCACCCCTTTTGCTCAAAATGGTGATGGAGCGGCGCCATTCGGAACACGCGCCGCCCCGTCATCTTGAAGGAGGCGACCTGGATGATCACCGACAGCGTTTCGAGCACGAACAGGCCGCCCACGAGGGCGAGCACGATCTCGTGCTTGGTCGCCACCGCGATGGCACCCAGCGCGCCGCCGAGCGCGAGCGAGCCCGTGTCGCCCATGAAGATCATGGCGGGCGGCGCGTTGAACCAGAGGAAGCCGAGACCTGCGCCGATCAGTGCACCGCAGATGACGGCCAGCTCGCCGGTTCCCGCCACGTGGTGGATCTGCAGGTAGGTCGCAAACCTCACGTTGCCGATCAGATAGGCGATGAGGCCGAAGGTGGCTGCCGCGATCATCACCGGCACGATGGCGAGACCGTCGAGGCCGTCGGTCAGGTTCACGGCGTTGCCGGCACCGACGATGATGAACATGCCGAACACGATGAAGAACAGGCCGAGGTCGACCAGCACCGTCTTGAAGAACGGCAGCGCCAGCTTGCCTGCGAGATCCGGCGTCGAGAGCTGCATGATGAAGTAGACGGCAAAGGCCGCGACGAGAAACTCGAGGCCGAGACGCGCGCGTCCGCCGAAGCCGCTCGACTGCTGCTTCGTCACCTTCAGGTAATCGTCGTAGAAGCCGATGCCGCCATAGGCGAGCGCGACGAGGAGCACGATCCAGACGTAGGCGTTCGAGAGATCCGCCCACAGGAGCGTCGCCACCGTGACGCCGGCGAGGATCATGAGGCCGCCCATGGTGGGCGTGCCTTTCTTCGAGAAGTGGGATTGCGGACCATCCTCGCGGATGGGCTGGCCCTTGCCCTGCTTCAGCCTGAGCAGCGCGATGATGCCGGGCCCGAACAGGAGCACGAACAGCAACGCGGTGAAGATGGCACCGCCGGTTCGGAAGGTGATGTAGCGAAAAACGTTCAGGATGTTGATCTGATCGCTGAAGCTCACCAGCTCATAGAGCATCGTCTCCCCTTCCCCTCGTCCCCGTCCCCAATCAGCCTGCGGCGAGCCTTTTCCTCAACGCCTCGGCGAGCGGTCCCATGCGGCTGCCGTTCGATCCCTTGACCATCACCACGTCGCCTGGCTCCAGCCTTGCCGCGAGCGCATCCTCGATCTCCTCCGAGCGCAGCGCCCAGGCACCCTGGCGCTCCGGCGGCAGCGCGCGGAAAAGATGCGCCATGTTGGGCCCCGTGGCAAAGACCAGATCCGTGCCTGCGGCGTCAACAGCTTCCTTCAACGCAAGGTGGTGCGATTTCTCCTGGTCCCCCAGCTCGAGCATGTCGCCCAGCACGGCGATGCGCCGCTTGTAGGCGGCCCGCGGGACGGTGCCCAGCACCGCGAACGCCGCACGCATGGACGCCGGGTTCGCGTTGTAGCTCTCGTCGATCAGGAGGACATGGCCGCCGCGAAGCGGCAGCTCGGTGCGCACGCCCCGTCCCGGCGGCGGGGGAACGGTGGCGAGGGCCGCGAGCGCCGCCGCGACATCGGCGCCGGCCGCCTCGACGGCCGCGGCAACCGCGAGCGCGTTCATCGCGATGTGGATGCCCGGCACGCCGACCCGGCAGTGGACCTCGCGACCGCCGACGGCGATGTCCATCGTCGTGCCGTCGGCGGCAATCTCGAGCACTTTCGGGCGCACGTCCGCGCGGCCGTCCTGACCGAACGAGACAATGCGCGCGCCGGCCTCCTCGGCCCGGCGACGCAGCGTTTCGAAATGCACGTTGTCGCGGTTGAGGATCGCCGTACCGTCCGCTTCCAGCCCCTCGAAGATCTCGGCCTTGGCGTCCGCGATGGCCTCGACGTTCGGGAACTGCGCGAGGTGGACGGCATCGACCGTGGTGACGATGGCGACATGCGGGCGGACCATGCGCGACAGGGGGCCGATCTCGCCCGCGTGGTTCATGCCAATCTCGAACACGCCGAAGCGCGTCGCGGCGGGCATGCGCACCAACGTGAGCGGCACGCCCCAATGGTTGTTGAACGACTTGTCGGCGCCGTGAGCCGGGCCGATACGCGAGAGGGCGGCGCGCAACATGTCCTTGGTGCCGGTCTTGCCGGCGCTGCCGGTCACCGCGATGACGCGCGCGTCGGCCGACAGGCGCGCACGGGCGGCGCGGCCGATGCTCTCCAGAGCGGCCTGCACATCCGGCACGCGCACGAGCGGACCGTCGCCGGGCTTTGCCGCATAGGCCTCGGAGACGAGAGCCGCCGACGCACCCGCTTCAAATGCCGCGGTCACGAAGTCATGGCCGTCGCGCTGATCCTTGAGGGCGACGAAGAGGTCTCCGGCCGCGAGCGTGCGCGTATCTATCGAAAGGCCGGTGACCGGCGCCCCCGTCGCGTGCTCCGACCGGCCGCCGGCCGCGCGCACGAGATCTTCGAATGTCCACAATGGGTCTTGCAGGGTCACGTCGCGAAATCCGGACGCCCTCGCGGACATCCTCTCCTTGCTGAGGCCGTGTCGAGTCAGGACGCCCGTAACGCTTGGCCGAGACACTCATGATCCGAGAAGGGAATGACCGTCTGCCCCACGATCTGGCCGGTTTCGTGGCCTTTGCCGGCCACGACGACGACATCGCCCGGCTGGAGCATCCCGACGGCGGCACGGATGGCTTCAGCCCGGTCGCCGATCTCGCGTGCGCCCGGCGCGGCGGCCAGGATCTCGGCGCGGATGGCCGCCGGATCCTCCGTGCGCGGGTTGTCGTCGGTGACGATGACGACGTCGGCGTTCGAAGTGGCGATGGCGCCCATGATCGGCCGCTTGCCGCGGTCGCGGTCGCCGCCGCAGCCGAAGACGCAGATGAGGCGGCCGGTCGCGAACGGCCTGAGCCCTGCGAGCGCCGCTTCGAGCGCTTCGGGCTTGTGTGCGTAATCGACGACGGCGAGCGCGCCGTTCCTCTCGCCGACGATGTCGAGGCGCCCGGGCACGCCCTTGAGCCCCGCAAGCGCCGGGATGACGACGGCGGGGTCCTCCCCCGTTGCGAGGACAAGACCAAGCGCGACCAGCGCGTTCGCCGCCTGATAGGTGCCGATCAACGGCAGGCGGGCCTCATACCTCACGCCGTCGTAGACGAGCGTCATGCGTTGCGCGAAGCCGTCGCGATCGAGCGCGGCGAGCTGCAGCGTCTCGCCTGCCGTTCCCACGCTCACGATCCGGTGTCCGCGCAGGCGCGCGGCCTGCAGGACCGTCTCTGCCCCCGGCGCGTCGACATTGACGACGGCCGGCGCGCCGACGGGTAGCAACTCCTCGAACAGGCGGAGCTTGGCGGCGAGATAGGCTTCGGCCGTCGGGTGATAATCGAGATGATCACGGCCGAGATTGGTGAAGGCGGCCGCGCTCATGCGCACGCCGTCGAGGCGATACTGATCGAGACCGTGAGACGACGCCTCGAACGCGAGATGGGTGATGCCATCGCCCGCGAGCGCGGCCAGCGTCTCGTGCAGCGTCACCGGATCGGGCGTCGTGAGGGAGCCGTAGTTGGAGCCGTCCGGCTTCACGACTCCGATGGTGCCGAGCGAGGCCGCACGTCGTCCGGCGGCCGCGAAAAGCTGGCGCGTGAACTCGGCGACCGATGTCTTGCCGCTGGTGCCGGTGACAGCCACGATGGTGTCCGGCTGCCGCTCGAAGACGCGGGCTGCGATCAGCGCAAGCGCCCGGCGCGGCTCGCGGGCGCGCAGCACGGGAACGGAAAGCCCCTCCGGAACGTCGGCCGTCTCGCTCGTGAGGATGGCGACGGCCCCTTTCTCCACCGCGTCCGCGATGAAGGCGGCACCGTCCGCCTTGGTGCCGGTGAGCGCCGCGAAGAGGGCGCCGGGCGTCACGCGGCGGCTGTCGGCCGTGAGACCGGTGACGGCGATGCTGAAGGCGCCGGACGGCACCTCGGCAACCTCGTCGTGCGGAATGAGTGTGGAGAGGAGCATGGGATCCCGGCCAGGCGAAAAGCTCGGATGCTTTTAAACTGCTTCCTGCCTGGTTTGAAGCGCGTCGCTGCCGGCCTCAAACACGGCGGAGATGATTGTCAAACTCCGTAGACGGGAAACGGGTTTCAAGCGCGCCGTCGCCTTCCGCCACCTGCTCGGTCCTGACGACGCCGTGGCCCGAGCTGATCGCGAACGCGCGTGGGCCGCTCCCGGCGAGGCCGCAGGCATCCTTCAACGCCACCTCGTGCACGATGCGGCCGGTCTCCGTATCGGCGTAGACGACGCGTCCCGCGCGCGGTGCCGAGGCCGCAAGAAGACGACCTTCGGCGCACACCGCGACCGAGCCGATGTAACCGCGCAGCGCATCGCCTGCCGGACCGCCCGGCTCGACAAGCGCAATCGGACGGTCGAGGCGCGCCCGCCCGATCAGTCGCGGGGCGTCCTCGATGGCGCCCTGCCATTGGCCGCCGAACCAGACGGCGCCGCTTGCGTCGGCCGCGAGGTGGCGGATCGAGAGCAGGTTGATCTCGGGCGGCAGGCCATGCTGTGCCTTGAGCGCACCGGTCTCGACATCGATGAACGACATGTTGGGCTTCATGCCCGCAACGTCGATGCTCTCGCGGCCCGTGGCCGGATCGCTGCCGAAGCCGCCGTTCGCCGCGACGAGCGTCCTGCCGTCCGGCAACAGGATCGCCTCGTGCGGGCCGATACCGTAGGAGGGGAATTCGCCGATGCGGCGGAAGCCGTTGCCGGTGTCATAGACGCCGATGACGCCCTCCCCCGTGTCGACGTCGTGCTCGGTCATGTAGATGACGCGGCCATCCGGCGAAAACGCACCGTGGCCGTAGAAGTGCCGGTCCTGCGGCGGAGCGAACACCTCGGGCTCGGCGCGGCCGTCGAGATCGAAGCACAGCGCGAAGTATCCCGGCCGGCGCGCGCACGCGACCGCGCGGCGGCGTGCGCGGTCGATCGCGATGTCGTGCGCGCGTGCGGTGAGCGGGATCTCGCGCAGGATGCGGCCGTCGCCGCTGACGAGAAGGACCGCATAGCTGCTGCCTTCTCTCCGGGCAGCGGCGGCGTAGACGATTGCCGCATCCGCCTGGCCTGCCGCACGCGCCTCGGCCGCCAGCACGGCGCGCGGCGCCGTGAGCGCGACCAGCGCGCCTGCAACGAACCGGCGGCGATCAATCGCCATCGAGCTCGTTGAAGCCCATGATGATGCCGGCATTGGCCGCAAGCTCCCTGACGACGATCTGGCGAATGGACGTGATGTCGAAGCGCAGCTTGCGCACCACGTGCAAGTGATCCTTCGAGGCGACCTCGCCTTTCCGCACGCGGTCGAGCCGCTCGGATTCCACCATCAGCCCGTTCCAGCCGGCGGTGAGGAACCCTGTCATCCACCCCTTGTCGGCGCCGACGCGCGCTTCGAAGGCGCAGGCTTCGTAGAGATCCCGCAAGGCGCCCACGGTGGCGACGACGAAAACGCCGGTGGCGTCGGAGCGTTCGAACGGCAGACGCGCGCGCCGCGGGGGCGTGCGCGAGATGGCCAGCAACTCGGGCAGCGCGATGCGGTCGCGCACGAGGTCGAACCCGGTGACGAGCGCTTTCGCGATCTCGCGGGCGGATTCGGCCGTGTCGCGGTAGAGGCGGTTCCCGGGGCCCGGGTTCAGGATCTTCGCGCGGTAGCCATCGTCGCCGGCCCAGCCGCTTCGGATTTCGCCGGCGACGGTGTCGATGGCGGACGAAATGGCCGCCGCCATGCCGCAACGATAGCGCGCCGCCTCGTCGTCAGCGCTACCCAGCGGCTGCTTGTCATCGAAGAGAAGGGCTTCGAGCGCCGTCAGGCCCTGCACCGCCACGCTCTGCGCGGCAAGCGCGCCGGGCTCCAGCAGCTCGGGCTTCCGCGCGGCGAGCAGCGCGTTCAACTGGCGCTCGGCCGTGGCGCGGGGATCGGGCCAGAACAGCACCCGTTCGAGCCGGTGATTGCGCGCCGAGGGACCGAACCGGATGAGGTCGAGTGGCGCCCACGCGCGGACGGTCTCGACGAACGCCCTCTGCGCGGCTTCAAGCGCGGCGGGGTTCGCAGCGGGCTGGCACACGCCGGCGACGGCCTCGGCCAGCTCGTGCGTGCGGGTCTTGAAGGTATCGATGCGCGGCAGAATGAATTGGTCGACGGCGTCGCGGACGAGGGTTGCCTGGGATTTCGGCTGCGCCGCATGTTCGGCCGAGGCGCCTCCCGGCATGCCGCCGACAGCCACGCCGATCGCGGCAACGGCGATCGCGGCCGTCCTCGCGAGCCTCTCGAAATTCACACGGAAGAATCCCCGGAGCACCATGGCACCGATGTTTACGCCGTGGCGCAAGGAAACGGAAGGTGAAGCGAAGGCGAGAGCGCGCGAGGAAAGCCGCTCACTCGGCGAAGACGTAGTCCTCTTCGTCCGCCGTCAGAGGCACGTTCGCCTTCTGATTGCGGCGCTGCTGCTGCATGCGCATCAGCCGCTCGCGCGTCGAGAAGCTGCGGTACGGGCAGATCAAGCCCTTCTTCTCCAGCACTTCGAGACGCGCGTAGATGACGTCGACGGCCAGCGGCGCGCATCCGCAGCACTGCATCCGCTTCTGCATGTGGCGGTAGACGACGCCGGGCGTCGGGATGGGCGCCTCGGGCTGGTTCAGGATGTCGAGAAGCGCAAGCTCGATGTCGTGGTCGGAGATGCGCGTACAGGAGCAAACGATCATTTTTTGTCTCGTCCTCGCCGCTTACTGCCTGAGATCGGCGCCTGGGGCCGACGCATAGGCTGCGGCATTCACGATCAGGCCCGGCGAGAGCACCTGATCGAGGCCACGCATGGTGACGGCGAAGCTCTCGGCGTGGTGCACCACTTCGTCGATCAGCGAGCTTTCGATCAGCGCGAACGCACAGGCGCGCATTGCAGGGCAGGTGTTGTGCTGGCAGGCGGCGATCATCGACACCGCCAGGCACTCGTCGCGGCAGAAGCCCGCGCAATCGCCGGCGCAGACCTCGATCTCACGGCGGGCCGCAGCGCTCACCGCGCGCACCCAGGCGGAGAGCTCCGAGACGGCCGTGCGGGCGGCGTTGGGGCCGAGGGCGCTCGAATAGATGCGCCAGGCCTCTTCCCAGCGGTCGATGTCGCCAGACTTGTATCCGGCAACCCAATAGCGGAAGCCGAGGCCGATCAGCCGCTCGGCGCCGCGCTCGCCCGAAAGCGTCTGCAGCGGCGGGGGCGCAATAACGGGGCGCGCGGCATTAGAACGACGCATGAAAGACCTCCCGCATCTGCGACAGGCCTGGAACGCTCAAGCGACAGGAAGGAAAGGCAGGCCCGCGAGGCAGGCATGAGAACGGCACGCAATCCGCGCGCAACACCCGATGGGGGTGCGGTTCGAGAAGCATCGTTCGACCTTCCTATTGTCGAGGTTCAAGGCCCCGAAAAGGATATAGGTATGCCGGCCGCGCAACCGCAGCCTTGCGCGTAAACAAGCCTCTTTCTCAGTCGTGAGTCAAGGGTGCAATAGTGCCCTAGCCTATTGGAATCATTCAAATCTTTGTTTTGAAGAATTCCAAAGTCCAGAAAGCTTAATGCTTTCAGACCTGCACGCGCTGGCGGCGGGCTGCGGCACCCGAAATCGCCGCTGCCTTCGTGCGGCGCTGTGTCCCCGGCCGGCGGGGACGGGACGGCTGGGGCCGCTGCACCTTCAGCATCTGCTCAAGGGTATGCTCGTCCAACACGCTGATGAAGGCGTCGAGCGCATTGTCGAAGAGCCGATCCAGGGCCGCGAGCTGGCCTTGATTCTCGTCTTCGGTTCCCTCCTCCGTCTCCATTTCGAGACGCAGGATCTCCATCGCGCGGACGACGTCCCCGATGCGGATTTCAGCGGCCGGACGCGCGAGACGCACGCCGCCGTGGCGGCCCCGCACGGCCTGGATGAACCCGGCCCGGGACAACAGATGGACGATCTTGAACGTGTTCTGAACCGTGATGTCGCGCCGCTCCGCGATGTCGGCGACCTTCACGAGGTCAGGCGCGGCGACGGCGCAATCCAGCAAAATGCGGATGGCATAGTTCGTTGTCTTGCTCAGGCGCATGGTCTATCCAGCTCTCCTCCCCGTGCGCGCCACCGTTCGCGCGGGTTCGATTGATCTTTTATCGCAACAAAAATCTAGATCAATTCCAAACTACCAAAAAAAGTCCGGCGCAGGGAAAAATATTCCCGAGGCCCCTGGAGCGCCGCCCGCTTTCTCTCAGGGCGCAAATCGGCAATCATTGTTGACTGCTTTCGTCAATAAGTCCAGTCACGTTCGCCCGTCCATCCGGTCCCGAGGAGTTTGACCCGTGCCCCAGCCAACCCTCAGATTTTCCAATGTTTTCTTTGCGTTCGCGGCCGCTCTTCCCTTCGCGGGGGCTTTTTCGGCAACGGCCCATGCGGACGCACCCGCCGCCGACGCCGTGCTTGTCACCTACGCGGATATCGCCAAGGCGGGCTACGAGGACAGCCTCACCGGAGCCAAGGCGCTGCAAAAATCCATCGAGACGCTGCTGGAAGCCCCCAGCGCGGAGGCGCTCATCGCCGCGCGCCAAGCCTGGATCGACGCGCGCGTGCCCTACATGCAGACCGAGGCGTACCGCTTCGGAAACCCCATCGTCGACGACTGGGAGGGCCGGGTGAATGCGTGGCCGCTCGACGAGGGGCTGATCGACTACGTGGCCGAGGCCTACGGCGGCGATCATCCGGAGAACGAGTTCTACACCGCGAACGTGATCGCCAACGCCACGCTGAAGATCTCCGGAAACACCGTCGACGCCTCGGAGATCACGCCGGAGCTCATCCGCGAGACGCTGCATGAAGCCGGCGGCATCGAGGCCAACGTGGCCTCCGGCTACCACGCCATCGAGTTCCTGCTCTGGGGACAGGACCTCAACGGAACCGGTCCCGGCGCGGGGAACCGGCCGCACACCGACTACGATCTCGAAAACTGCACCAACGGCAACTGCGACCGGCGCGCCGCCTATCTGCGCGTCGTGACCGAGATGCTCGTCGAGGATCTGGCGTGGATCGCGGAGCAGTGGGGCCCGGAAGGCGCTGCGCGGGTCCACGTGACCCAGGACGAGACGGACGGTCTCACCGCCATCCTCACCGGCCTCGGCAGTCTCACTTACGGCGAGCTCGCCGGCGAGCGCATGAAGCTCGGCCTCATGATCCACGATCCGGAAGAGGAGCACGACTGCTTCTCGGACAACACGCACAACTCCCACTCCGGGAACGCACTCGGCATCCGCAACGTGTATCTCGGCAGCTACACGCGCATCGACGGCAGCGTCGTGTCGGGCCCCTCCGTGTCGGATCTCGTGCGCGCGAAATCGCCCGAGACGGACGAGGCCGTGCGGGCGGCGATGGACAAGACGATGGCGCAGATGAACGTGCTCGTCGAGCGGGCCAAGACCGTCGAGGCCTACGACCAGATGATCGGGCTCGGCAACGCCGAGGGCAATGCCGTGGTGCAGAAGACGATCGATCTTCTCGTCGCGCAGGCGAAGGAACTCGAGCGCGCCATCGCCGTGCTCGACCTCAAGGGGATTGCGTTCGAAGGCTCCGACAGCCTCGACAATCCCGATCGCGTCGAGGGCGCGAAATAGATCGAAACCGCACTCTTTGCCCGCCGGGAACGTCTGCATAACCGGAGACGTGGCTGGATCCCGGCCTGCGCCGGGATGACGCCAGTTTGCGGTGAGGCTGATTGCCCAAAATACTCCGTCGCACCGGCGTCATGGTGGAGCCATGCTCCGCATGGACGGCCGGTGCCCACACACGTGCGTTGAATGCATGTCCCGGGGGAGAGGTGACGTGCGTCCGAAACAATCACGCTCAGCCAGAAAGTCGCTCTAGAATTAGCTTTATGGCCGCTTCGAGCTGCGGGTCGTTGCCGTTCTCGAAGCGCACGTCCCGCGCGACCTCCTGTGTCGGCGCAACGCCCACGCCCTCGATCCGCTTGCCGTCGGTCACCACGTCCTGCACGGCGAGGATCAGCAGGCTGTCGTCGGGCAGCATGTAGGCGGTGCCGGCCAGGACGGCCCCGGCCGTGGTCGTTCCCACAAGCGGGATATCGTTGATCTTCAGCGCGTAGGCGAAGACTTCGAGGCCGCTGCGGGTGCCTTCGTCGATGATCGCCACGACGGGCTTTCTCCACCGCGTGTTGCCGGCGGCGACGGTGCCGTCGCGCTTTTTGAGCTCGGTCGGCGGCGTGCGGCCGACGAACACCTCTGCGGCATCGAGCGGCGCGCCACCCCACCGGCTGCGCAGGTCGAGGACCAGCGCATCGGCGCCCGCGAGGCGTCCCGTGCCCAGCTCGTCGTCGAGGAGCTGGCGGGTTTCCGTGGACGTGAAGGACCAGATCCGCATGTATCCGATCTTGAAATTTCCGCTCTCGATCGTGCGGATGCTTTCGGAGATCGAGGCGGTGAACAGCTCGTTCGGCCGGATGGCCTCCACCTTCACGGGAACCTCGACCGGCTCGGCGTTCTCCTCGCGCCTCAAGGTGAGCGTAACGGTCTTGCCGGCCTTTTTCTCGAACGAGGCGATCTCCCGATAGGGCTCGCCATCGACGGCAAGCACCTCGTCGCCTTCGCGGACGCCTGCGCGCGCGGCGGAACCGGCGTGGTAGACGTCGGTCACGAAGCGGCGCCCGCCGATCTCGGCCGCGATCATGCCGATGCCGGCGTATCCCACCGTGCCGCGGGGCGGAAAGATCCGGCGGAGATCGTTGCGCACGGCGAAGCGGAAGATGTCGAGCAACTCGAAATGGTCGATCCGGTCGGATGTGTAGCGCCCGGTATGCGAGACGCCGAGACCCGCCAGCGCATCGGCCGCCGCCTTGTCGAACTCCGCGGACGATAGCCCCTCCGCGCGGAGAGGCGCGGCGTCGAAGGTCTCGGCGCGCTTCGGGTCGTAGAAGTTGCTTTCGACGAGTTGCTCGATGCGGTCGGCGACCTTCCCATGGCCGGCCTCGTCCGCATGGGCCGCAAGCGGCAACCCGATCATCAGGACAGCCAGCAGAACCCGTCGTAACGGCATGGTCTCGCCTCCGCTTCGCCTTTGCAGCCTTCGTCTTAAAACCCGTCTGTGGCAACAGCGGTTCGGCGCTCCCCAGGGCGCGCTCCCTCGGTAACGCCCGCGATTTCACAGCAGCACCTCGGTGCTCGAGGCGGCGACCCTGCGTCGCTTGATCGGCGGAGGACTTTGAGCTTGATAGGACGGCAATGCCGGACACAGCCAGAACCCCGCCGTTCCTCGTCGCGCTCGCTGCCCTCGTGCCGCTCGCGGCGGGCGTCGTGCTCGCCGCGAACGAACCGCCGATGCCGGAGACGATTGCGCCCGCCACGCTCGAGGCCGGCGAGGAATGGCCCGGCGGGACTGCCACGTCGCGCCAGCGGGTCGACAACCGCGATGCCTTCTCGCATTTCTCCCACGGGATCGGCTTCGAAGGCGAAATGAACTTCCGCATCGGGAACTCGGTGTTCCGGCGGCTGTGGGTCTCTGCACCCTCCTCCACGACGGCATCTGACGGCCTCGGGCCGCTCTACAATGCGCGCGGCTGCCAGAACTGCCACATCAAGGACGGGCGCGGGCGGCCTCCGCAAGCGAACTGGCCGGAGGATACGGCCGTCTCGATGATCCTGAAGCTTTCCATCCCGCCGGAGACCGAGGAGCAGAGGCAGCGGCTCGCGGAGAAGAAAGCGACGTTCATTCCGGATCCCGTCTATGGCCGGCAACTGCAGAACGTCGCCATTCAGGGCCATGCCGGGGAAGGCCATCCGCACATCACCTATACCGACGTGCCGGTGACGCTCGCCGGCGGCGAGTTGGTCACGCTACGGCGGCCCGAATATTCTGTGAGCCACCTCGGCTACGGCCCCCTGCACCCGAACGTCCGGCTTTCACCGCGCGTTGCGCCGCCCATGATCGGGCTCGGTCTCGTCGAGGCCATTCCGGAAGCGGACATCCGCGCGGGCGCCGATCCGGACGACGCAGACGGGGACGGCATCTCCGGGCGCGTCAACGAGGTGTGGTCGCTGTCGGAGCAGCGTGTCATGCTCGGGCGGTTCGGCTGGAAAGCCAGCGTCGCCACCGTGCGCGACCAGAGCGGAATTGCGGCGGCGAACGATATCGGGCTTTCCAACCCGCTGGTGCCGCAGCCGTCCGGCGACTGCACGCCCGCACAGACCGCTTGCCTCGAAGCGCCGAACGGCAACTCCGATCACACCGGCGGCGTGGAACTCGGCGGGGAGCTGTTCGACCTCCTCGTCTTCTACTCGGAGAACCTCGCTGTCCCGGCGCGGCGCGATCCGGAGGATGCGACCGTGCTGAAAGGCAAGGCGCTGTTTCAGCATGTCGGCTGCGCGGCCTGTCATCGCCCCACGTTCACGACCGGCACGCTCGAAGGACAGCCCCACCTCAGCGGCCAGAAGATCTGGCCGTACAGCGATTTCCTGCTGCACGACATGGGGGACGGGCTTGCGGACGGATGGCCGGAAGGCGCGGCGAGCGGCAGCGAGTGGCGGACAGCGCCGCTCTGGGGCGTCGGGCTCACCGAGACCGTCGTCGGGCACACGTTCCTGCTGCACGACGGACGGGCGCGCAACGTGCAGGAGGCCATCCTCTGGCATGGCGGAGAAGCAGAGCGCGCGCGCGATGCTTATGCCGCGCTCAAGCCGGAGGACCGGGCTGCCCTGCTCGCGTTCGTCAACTCGCTGTGAGACGCCGCCTCAGGCGGCCGGCGTCCAGCCATAAAGCCAGTCGTACCGGCTCATGAAACGCTCGGGCGGGATGTGCCGCAGCGCGATGTTGCGGGCCGCGGCCATGACACCCTCCATGTGATAGATGCGCCCGTTGTTGCGCGACGCATCGGCCACGCGGCGGACGCGCGGCGTGCGCTCGCGCGCATAGGCCGCGAAGGCGCGCGCGGGGTCCTCCGGATCGGCGGCCAATGCGCGCGCGATGACGGCTGCGTCCTCCAGCGCCATCACTCCGCCCTGCGCGAGAAACGGCAGCACGGGATGCGCGGCATCGCCGATCAGCGCCATGCGTCCCACGGAAAACTTCGGGGGAGTCTCGAGGGCCAGCAGCGACCAGCGGCGCCACGTGTCCGGCCGGCCGACAACGTCCTTCAGCACCGGTGCGAACCGCTGGCGGCGCGCGCCCACCCAGCCGCGGTCGCACGGGGAGTTCCAGTCGCCCGCGATGCGGCCATCGTCGAAGATCACGACGAGCGCGACGGCCTCGCCTCCCGAAACGGGATAGTGCACGACGTGGACATCCGGGCCGATCCAGAGATTGACCTCGGGGCGGCGGAGCTCATGCGGCATGTCGGTCGCCGGGAGCACGGTGCGCACGGCGCATTTTCCCGTGTAGCGGGGCGCGCCGCCGCCGAACGGGTTGGTGCGCAGGGCCGACCACGCGCCGTCGGCCGCAATCAGCGCGCTGCCGTTCGCGGTCTCGCCGTCCGCCATGACGGCCGCGACGCCCTCGGGCTCGTCACGCAGAGCGGTCACGGTCATGTCGGTTCTGATGCGGATCAGAGGCTCCTGCCTGGCCGCCTCGATCAGCGCTCTGTGCAGGTCGCGCCGATGAAGCGTCCAATAGGGCGCTCCGTAACGCTCCGCGATCCATGGGCCGAGCGGAAAGCGCGCAAGATCCCGGCCGGTCATCGCGTCGCGGATCTGGAGCGCGTCCGGCGTCGCGGCGCACGCTTCGAGCATGGGGGCAACGCCGAGCGCGGCCAGGATGCGCGTGCCGTTGGGTCCGATCTGGATGCCGGCCCCGTCCTCTCCGAACGCAGGACGCCGCTCCAGGACTTCCGTCGGGATCTTTTCTCGTGCGAGCGCGAGCGCGGTCGCGAGCCCACCGATGCCGCCGCCCGCGATCACCACCTGCCCGGGCGGAGCGGTCGTGCGCGTCATGGTCTCAGGCCGCCAGATCGCTCGCGGAGACGAGACAGTTCTTGGGGTCGCTCTCGTCTGCGGCGAGGCGCGGGTCGTAGACGTACAGCGTCGAGCAATAGGGGCAGAGAATCTGGCTGTCGGCGCCCATGTCGAGGAACACGTGCGGATGATCGAAGGGCGCACGCGCGCCCATGCACTGCAGCTCCTTGACGCCGACGAAAATCTTTTCGGCGCCGACGTCGTTCGCGAAGTGGGGGGTCACGTTCCTGGCCATTGCAGTGGTCTTTCCGCGTCGCTTCGTCAGATCGAATGCGCGACCATAACGGCGGGGCCCCGAAATGAACAGAGGACGGTTCGCCCCGGGGCTAGAGCCGTTCTGGTTTTAGTGGAATCGCAGAACGGCTCTAAGTTTTTGCTTTGTCGTGCTTCTTATCGGAAAACCGGTTCCCACTTTTCCGGAAGCACTCTAAGGCGCGTCCGCCTGCCGCAAGGCATTGCCATCCATGGCGATTTGCTGCCACCCTCGCCCTCCGTCTCCGCCGCTCCGGCGAGCGGACGACCTGCAACACCTAATCTGCGAGACAGCGACGTGACCTCTCGGCCCACCCAGACGCGCTTCAACTCCGACGGCGTCGAGATCGCCTACATCGACGAACGTCCCTCGACGCCGAAAGACACTCCCGTGCTTTTGATCCACGGGTTCGCGTCGAACGTGTTCACGAACTGGGTCGATACCGGCTGGGTCGGCACGCTGCTCGGGGCCGGCTACCGCGTGGTCGCGCTCGACAACCGCGGGCACGGGGCAAGCGAGAAGCTCTACGCGCTCGAAGACTACGGCGCGCCGCTGATGGCAGAAGACGCGCGGCGCCTGCTCGACCATCTCGCGATCCCGCGCGCGCACGTCATCGGCTATTCCATGGGCGCCCGGATCGCGGCCTTCCTTGCACTTGCCCATCCCGAGCGCGTCCGGAGCCTGGTGTTCGGCGGGCTCGGCATCAACATGGTGCGCGGCATGGCGGGCACGGGGCCGATCGCGCACGCACTCGAAGCCCGGCACGTGGACGACGTGAAGAGCCAGGCGGCGCGCACCTTCCGCGTGTTCGCCGAGCAGACGAAAAGCGATCTCAAGGCGCTCGCGGCGTGCATCCGCTCGGCGCGGGCACCGATCACGGCGGAGGCCGTTGCGCAAATCGGCGCGCCCGTGCTGGTGGCGGTCGGCGAGAATGACGTGGTCGGCGGACCTGCGCCCGATCTCGCCAAGCTGATCCCGGGCGCGGAGGCGTTCGTCATCGCGGGCCGCGAACACATGAAGGCGGTCGGCGACCGGACGTTCAAGGAGGCGGCGCTGGCGTTTCTGGCCCGTGTGGACGGGGAGGAGCGGTAAGGCGCACAGCTTTCAAGGAGGGCGTCGGAGTCGCAGGGCTTTGGAGACACAGACGTCGGAGTCACAAGGCCCCGGTGTCTCAGCCGTTGCTCGTCGAGGGAACATCGTGGGGGATGCCGAGCGAGCAACTCTGACGACGGGCCGGGGCCTCGACGCACGAAGAAGTTTGACGCCTTACGCCTACGCTACCCAGTTTCGGCCGCCTCCGACCCATCCATTCAGAGGGCTGGATGCTGCGTCGGAGACCGACCTGCGTCTCGAAATCCGGGCAGTCCGGATTGTAGCAGGCACTCAATTATGTGGTGCACGGATTCTCTGCGCTCCCCTCCGTTGCCTGTGGATATCTTGACAAGCCGCCGGAAAAGCGCCCCCGAGCCGCCCGCGCTCGGCCGCAGACCGGGCCGCAAACGGCCCGAAATCCCTGGCACACCGTGCCAGGGAGGATGGGACATTCACCGTTCGTTAGCCCTAACGGGCTTAGTGTCCCGAAGTCATGCGTCTCAGTCGTGTACTCGTGTTGCCGGTGCTCGTTCCGGCCTTGCTCTCGGCGTGCAGCTCCGGGCCGAATTTCGTTGCCCAGTACGAGCCTTGGCGCGACCAGGAGGAAAGCGCGTGCATCGCTTCCGGCGTGCTCCAGCGCACAACCTACCTCACGAGCCGCTCCGCCCTCGGCGGGCCTGGCGTATGCGGCACGGAGCGTCCTTACGAAGTGACGGCCGTGGACGACGGGCGCGTGCGAATCAAGCCCGCGGCCCTTCTGCGCTGCCCCATGATTCCCCAGATCGAGCGGTGGATTCGCGAGCATGTCTCGCCTGCCGCGCTCTACCATTTCGGCGCGGAAGTGGAGGAGATCACGACGGCAGGCTCCTATAACTGCCGTCCCATCAACCACAAGTCCGGCGGCAAGCTCTCCGAGCACGGCTATGCCAACGCGCTCGACGTCTCGGGCTTCGTTCTTTCCAACGGCCAGCGCATCTCGCTCGTTCGCGACTGGAACGGCAATCGGGCCCAGCGGGCGTTCCTGCGCGCCGCCCATCACGGCGCCTGCCAGCACTTCACCACCGTGCTCGGCCCCGAGTACAACCGCGCGCACCGCGATCACTTCCACGTGGATCTGGCGCGGCGCGGCCGCGACGGCCTGGGCCGGGTGTGCAAGTAGCGCACACGCAGGGTTCTCCCCGGAGACGGGCGGCGTCTCAGACCTTCTCGCCCGCCTTGCGCTTTGCGGCCCGCCCTGCCGTATCGGGCCCTTCATACGTGCAGCGCCCGGGCGCACGGACCTTCCATACCAGCCCGGTCTCGGGATACTCGACGGTCACCTCCGCATCGAGCGACTTCTCGACCATGGCCACCATGATGGTGTGGCCGAAGCCGCGCCGCTCGGGCGGTATGACGGGAGGTCCATCCTTTTCCCGCCATTCGAGCAGGAATTCGCGCTCCTCGGCCCCCGGCACCAGGTCCCAGGTGACGCGGACCTCGCCGTTCTCGTCGGACAGCGCGCCGTACTTGCTGGCATTGGTCGCGAGCTCATGGAGCGCCATGCCGATGGCCTGAGCGGCGGGCGGCTGCAGGCGCACGGGCGGACCCGAGATCTCGATGCGCGTCCCCATGAGCTCGCGAAAGAGCGCAAGCTGGGAGCGCACGAGATCGGCAACCCGCACGCCCTGCCAATTGCTCTCGATGAGAAGATCCTGGCTCGCGGCGAGGCCGACGATGCGGTCCGAGAACTGGCGCACGAACTGCTTGGGCTCCTTGGAGGGCATCTGGCGCGCGATGGCCTGCACCACGGCCAGCATGTTCTTCGAGCGGTGATTGACCTCGCGCATGAGCAGCATGATCTGCTGCTCGGCCTCTTCCCGAAGACGCGCCGCCTCGACCAACGCGGCGCCGATCGCGTTCGCCTCCTCGACGAGGGTCGGCTGGAAATCCACGGGCCGGCCTTCGCCGAGCGATTTGGCGGCCTTCTCGGCGAGCCCGAGCGGGCGGGTGATGACGCGCGCGACGCCGACGGCGCCGGCGATCCCGGCGCAGGTGAACGCGGCGACGATCAGCACATAGCTCAACAGCGCCTCGCGGGCCGAAGCCTCGACCAGGTCGGCCGGGACCGAGACGGAGATCAGCCAGCCGCTGGTGCGCGACGGCGCCGAGCCCCAGATAACCGCGCGGCCCTCCAGATCCGTGCCGTGGCGGGCCCCCTCCATCTTGTCGCGCAGCGCCTCCTCCTTGAACGGCTTGCCGAGGAACTCGTCGTGAAGGCGTGTGCGCGCGATGACGTTGCCTTTGCGGTCCGTGATCGTGCCGCGCCATTCGGGCGGGAGCTTCTGGCGATCCAGCAGTTCCTTCATCAGGGCCGGATCGAGCGAGATCGAGAGGACGTAGTGGATCTTTTCATCCCGTATGACGGGAACGGACACGGCCATGACCGGCTTTTTCGCCACCTGCCCGATGACGATATCGGAGACGTGAGGACGCCCGTCCTCAAACACGGGCTCGTCCGTCCCTTTCGCATTGGGGAGCGGCGATCCGTAGGGCAGGCGGGTGTTGAAGCGCTGCTGTCCGCTGGGGTCGCGGAGGAACGCGAAAAGCCGGCGCGGTTTGAGAGCGGCCACGGCCTGATGGTAGACGGTCTCGAAATCGTCCTCGGCGAGCGCAGGCGTGGTGGCCAGCGATTCGAGAATCGCCATGTAGCCGTTCAACGTCTGATCGAGGTCGGCTGCGATCCGCGCGGCCGAGCTCGCCGCCTCGCCGACGAGGCGCTCGCGCTCGGATGCGGTGAGGCGGGCGGCCTCCATGGCGAGCAGCGCGAGCAGCGGAACCGCCAGAGCGATGATCGACAGGGCCAGGAGAAAGGAAACGGGCCAGGGCGGTCTTAAGGAGAAAGAGCGTTTCATACCTGGCGCTGCATCCCAAGCTTGCGGAAATTCGGCCGCTCTACCTGAATGCGAGCGGCCGCCGTCAGAGCTTCAAATAGCGCAGTTGGCCAAATTGTTCGAGCCCGATCGCCCGAACCGCACCGTCTTCCAAACACGTGCTTCCAAACACGGGAGCCGAACGGCCCTATGCGCCGCGCGCCTCAGCGGATTGCTCGATCTTTGCCCGCACGACCGATTCCGTCAGCGCAGGCGAGCAATACTCTATGAACCGGTAGGCATAGCCCCTGAGGTAGGCACCGCGGCGCACGGCGATCTGCGACGTATTAACCTCGAACAGATGCGTGGCGTCGATAAGGCGCAATTCCGGATCGCGCTGCGGCTCGAACGCCTGCGAGGCGACGATGCCGACGCCGAGGCCCAGCTCGACGTAGGACTTGATGACGTCCGCATCGAGTGCGGAGAGCACGATGTCGGGCACGATGCCGGCTTCCGAAAAGGCCTTATCGATCTTCGGCCGCCCCGTGAAGCCTTCGCTGTATGTGACAAGGGGCCATTCCGCGAGCGTCTCGAGCGTGAGTTTACCGGCGGCCTGCTCCAGCGCGTGGCCGGCGCGCACGACCACGCCGTGGTGCCAGCTGTAATAGGCGAAGGATGCGAGCTCGGGTGCGTCCTTCAGCGATTCGGTAGCGATGCCAATGTCGGCCGTTCCCTCGGCCAGCATGCGTGCGATCTCCGCCGGGCTGCCCTGGTGCAGCACGAGGTGGACGTTGGGGAATGCGTCACGAAACTTCGCGACCACGGGCGGCAGGGCGTAACGCGCCTGCGTGTGGGTGGTCGCGACATCGAGCTGGCCTCGGTCGCGATTGGCGAACTGCTCACCCAGCTTCTTGATGTTCTGCGTATCGAGCAGGATCCGCTCGACGATTCCCACGAGCTCGCGTCCCGGCTCGGTCAGCCCGAGCAGGCGCTTGCCGCGGCGCACGAAAAGCTCGACGCCAAGCTCGTCCTCGAGATCCTTGATGTGCTTAGAAACACCCGACTGCGAGGTATAGAGCGCGTTCGCAACATCCGTGAGATTGAAGTTTCGCCTGACAGTCTCACGGATGATGCGCAGCTGCTGAAAGTTCATCGGTTCTCGTTTTCTCCGAACAGGCTCAGGCGCCTGCTCTTGATGCGAACGTTGTCGCCAGCCGAAAGGCCGAGAGACGCCAGGTGGTCGGCGGTCACTTCCACCTCAAAATAGTCGTGTTTTCCGCCCCGCGCATCCCCATTCGCAAGCAGCTCGACCCGGGTGATGGCGCCGCTGCTGTCGAGAATGCGGTTCACGCGGGCCGCGATGCCCTCTCCGTCCGCAGATTTCACGATTTCCGTGTCGTGCGGGCGCGTGAACGCAATGACCGGCGCGCCGTCGTGAAGATCGGTGCGGCCATGCGGGAGCAGGTCGTTGCCGACGCGCACATAGCCGCCTTCCACGTGCCCGCGGAACTCGTTCACGTTGCCGATGAAGCTGTAGGCGAACGAGGTTGCGGGATTGTTGTAGATCTCCTTCGGCGAGCCGATCTGCTCGATCCTGCCCTTGTTCATGAGCACGATGCGGTCGGAGACTTCGAGCGCCTCCTCCTGGTCGTGCGTCACGAACACGGACGAGATGTGCAGGTCGTCATGAAGACGCCGGAGCCAGCGGCGCAGCTCCTTCCTGACCTTCGCGTCGAGCGCGCCGAACGGCTCGTCGAGCAGCAGCACCTGCGGCTCGACGGCGAGGGCACGGGCGAGTGCGATGCGCTGGCGCTGGCCGCCCGAGAGCTGGGCGGGGAAGCGGTCGGCGAGCCATCCGAGCTGGACGAGATCGAGCAGGCGCTCGACGCGCTTCTTGATCTCGGCATTGGACGGGCGCTGGCTGCGCGGCTTCACGCGCAGGCCGAATGCGACGTTCTCGAACACGGTCAGATGCCGGAACAGCGCGTAGTGCTGGAACACGAAGCCGACGCGGCGCTCGCGAACGTGCTTCGAGGACGCGTCCTCGCCGGACAGGATGACCGTGCCCTGGTCCGCCTGCTCGAGGCCGGCGATGATGCGGAGCAGCGTGGTCTTGCCGCAACCCGAGGGGCCGAGCAGCGCCACCAGCTCACCCGGCGGCAGGGTCAGGTTGATGTTGTCGAGCGCTTTGAACGTCCCGAAAGACTTCGAGATGTTTTGGACCGCGATGCTCATCCTACTTTCTCCTCGGCGTAGGCTGCACTCGCGCGCCACTCGATGAAGGTCTTCACGGCGAGCGTAATGAGCGCCAGGAAGGCCAAGAGTGAAGCGACGGCGAACGCGGCCGCGAATTGATATTCGTTATAAAGGATCTCGACGTGCAGCGGCATGGTGTTTGTCTGGCCGCGGATGTGGCCGGACACCACCGACACCGCGCCGAACTCTCCCATTGCACGCGCGTTACAGAGGATCACGCCGTAGAGCAGGGCCCACTTCACGTTGGGCAGCGTGACGCGCCAGAACGTCTGCAATCCCGAAGCGCCGAGCGTGGTCGCAGCCTCTTCCTCGTCGCGGCCCTGAGCCTGCATCAACGGGATCAGCTCGCGCGCGATGAACGGAAAGGTGACGAAGACCGTGGCCAGCACGATGCCCGGCACCGCGAAGATGATCTTGATGTTGTTGTCCTGGAGCAAGGGACCGAACCAGCCCTGCGCGCCGAACAAGAGCACGAACACGAGACCCGCGACCACCGGCGACACCGAGAACGGCAGGTCGATGAAGCTGATCAGGATCTGCTTGCCGGGAAAATCGTGCTTGGTGATGGCCCAAGCGGCGGAGATGCCGAACACGAGGTTCAGAGGCACCGAGATCGCCGCCGCGATCAGCGTGAGGCGGACAGCCGAGAGCGCATCCGGATCCGAGAGGGACGTGATGTAGACGTCCCAACCTCTGCGGAAGGCCTCGAAAAAGACCGTGATCAGCGGGAGGATAAGAAACACCAAGAAGAACGTCAGGCCGATGCCCAAGACGAGGTATTTCACCCACGTCTCATCGCGCGTCGCGACGTTGTTCTCGAAGCGGGTCGCGGACCCTGCGAACCCGTGCAGATTTCCAACAACTCCGGCCATCAGGCTTCCCTCCCACCACGGCGCGACGACCAAGCCTGCAGACCGTTGATGACGAGCAGCAGGATGA
>ERZ869909.809-NODE-809-length-30851-cov-7.673426_pt1 | contig 30851 bp, 29 predicted proteins | sample MGYA00520892_ERZ869909 | MGnify/ENA primary metagenome ERZ869909 (study PRJEB32215, sample SAMEA104723947) | bioreactor metagenome | biome: bioreactor; feature: anaerobic bioreactor; material: water | place: China | collected 2015-03-12 ...
TGGATGATGTTCTGGCTCATCGGATGCTCGCCGGCCGAGATCCAGATCTTCTGGCCGGAAATCTTGTAGGTGCCGTCGCCGTTGGGCACCGCCTTGGTGCGCAACATGCCAAGATCCGTGCCGCAATGCGGCTCGGTCAGGTTCATGGTGCCTGACCACTCGCCGGAGATCATTTTGGGCAGGTAGAGGCGCTTCTGCTCGTCAGATCCGCCGACATGGAGCGCCTGCGCCGCGCCGCCCGTAAGGCCCGGATACATGCCGAACGCCATGTTGGTGGCCGTCACCATCTCGTTGAAGGCGAGATTGAGATAATGGGGCAGTCCCTGCCCGCCATATTCCGGATCGGCCGAAAGCGCCGTCCAGCCACCTTCGGTCAGCTGGTCATAGGCCTCCTTGAAACCCTGGGGCACCACCACTTCGCCATCCGGCTGCAAGCGGCAACCTTCATGGTCGCCTGTCTTGTTGAGCGGATGGAGCACGTTCTCACAGAACTTTGCGCCCTCTTCCAGAATGGCGTCGACAATATCCGCGCTGGCGTCGGCAAAGCCCGGCAGATTGCCGTATTGCTGCACATTCAGGACATCGTTGAGTACGAAGCGCTGGTCACGGATCGGGGCGCGATAGCTGGGCATGAGGGGTGTCTCCGGATACGATAAGGGTCGGTTTTTCGAAGTGCAGGCGTCAGGCGGACCATACTCTAGTCGGGCGGGCCGACGGACCATTGCACGAGGCGGGCGGCGGCCAGCGCCTCGAAGGCGCGGGCACGGCGCTTGATATCTTCGGGCGGTTCGCGGTCATTGAGACGCTCTTCCATCCACACCACACCTGCCTCCAGTTCGCTGATGGCATCATCTATGTCATCGCGCTGGCGTTTCAGGTCTTCGATGCGCGCGCGGAAACGGGAGATCGAATTTTCCAGGTGGGACTGGCTGGCATGCTGGACCGCTTCCAGGTCCAGCATGTCCTTGATCTCCGCGAGCGAAAACCCGACACGCTTGCCCCTGAGAATCAGGATCAGGCGCGCCCGGTCCGCCGCCGTGTAGAGCCGGGTCGCCCCTTTACGCTGGGGTGTGATCAGGCCCTGCTGCTCGTAAAAGCGCAATGCGCGCGGTGTCACGCCGAACGAAGCAGCGAGATCGCGGATCGAATAGAGCGCGTCAGCGGGTGGTTTTGCCGTCATGCCGACACTGTCTGCCAAGTTGACGTTCACGTCAACGTCAATTCGAGTTAACGCACGCTGATCGCCATCGCGCCTTGACCGCGCCGCATTGGCGGGCTTGGCTCGCAGCGAGCTTTGCGCCGGAGGAACTGTTTGCGATGCCTGTCAGCACGATATTTCTGGCCCTGACACTGGGGGCGTCACTGGTGGCAACGCCCGCTGGCGGTCCTTCGCGCCTGGACCCTGACGATATCGAAGCCCTCGAAGCGCTGCTTCGGGCAATGACTGGCGAAGCGCCCGAAGAAGCCGGCCCGGACGCCCCGGAGCCGGGCTCCGGGGAAGATCAAGACGAAGAGACCGTCCCGGAGGCGGCCGAGCCGCAGCCAGCACCTGCGGCCGCACAGCCCGCACCCGCAGCCAGCGCCGATCCTGCTCCCCCTGCGCCGTCAGTTGCCGTGAGAACGGCGCCACCTGCTTCGCGCGCGGTCGCGCCCTTTGGCCGGATGGGGCCGCACACCGGCTTTGAACGCTATGCCGAGGCGCGCGGCAGCGCGCTCGGCAACGGGCGCAGCCTGACCTGGCGGGTAGTGGTTGGCGACATGGGCGATGACGGTGCGCCGCCTGCTGACAGCGCGCCTGCAGACGGTACGCCGGTGCGCAACCGCACTTTCTTTGCCGGCAATGGCTGGGCCGGCGAGACCGGGGCCAACGCCACCACGCTTTTTGATCTTGCCGCAGAGCGCATCCTCACGCTGGATGCCGGAAGCGGCACCTATACCAACACGTCCCTGTTTGCGGCCGTCCGGCGCAATGTGGACATCTACACAGCGCTGTCGCGGGCAGGCCAGGCCGAGGAGATCGCCTTCGGCCCGTCGACGCGCTTTCACCGTTTCTGGCTGGAAGCCGCCATGGGCGTCGCTGCCGCACCGGCGGGGCTGACCCGGTCGGCGCGTCCGGCCGAGCGCGGCGGCGGCCAGGTAACCAGCTGGTACCGGGCCGGCCAGACGGTGCCCGTCGCCAGCGCGTGGACAGGGTGTGAGGCCGCTGACCGCGACCCGGCACGCCTGCGCAGCTTGGTAACCGTTCTGGGACACCGCGTACCGCTTCATCCCGATATCCTGGGCGCGCTGCGCGATGGCGAGCCGCTGTGTGGATTCTCCTTCGCCGTCATCAGCCCGGACAGTCCCGACGGGCGCACCGAGCTTTGGCAACTGACCGATCACGCCCCTCTCAATCCCGCCACGCTGGGCTTCCAGCAGGCCCAATTGCTGGCAGGCGAGTCTGGCGTGATTGCCCAGGAGGTGCAGGACGCCATTCTGGCCGTGCTGGCAGGTGAGCTGGGCGCTCCGCCCTCACCGCCTGACTTCCTTGTCGAGATACAGGCTTTGAGCGAGAGAGGCGATTACGCCGGCGCGATGCTCACCCTGGCGCAGGAGACGGCACATTTCGGGCTGTGTCCTGCGGAAACAATCGGATCGGAGCGCCTCGCATGCGCAGGCGCATTCACCCTGGCAGAGGCCGGGGCAGGCGATCCCGGCTTCCAGGCTGTCATGGAAGCTACCGAAGCCGCCGCAGATGGTGCCCATCGTCTGGCGGTAGAGCGGCTGTCTCCCTTCCTAGAGCGCACCGACCGGGCCGGCTCGGCAGCCCGCACACTTGCCGCGCGCCAGCTTGTGGAATGGGGCGAGGGCGGCGCCGCGGCCCATCCTGATCTGGACCCGCCTGCCCTGCTGGCCGAAGCGCTGGTGATCGACCCCTTTGCGGCGGCCATTTACTGGCATCTGGCACAACGCTACATGGCCGCGGGTGCGCCGGAGGAGGCATGGTTCTTCCTGGATGCGGGCCGGGCCCTCCCCGGGCGCGATGAGGCGGACCTCACAGCCCAGGCCAGCAACCTTGAAAACCGGCTTCGCCAGCTTGCTCCAGCGCTCGTTTTCCCCACTGCAGCACAGTGAGCGGAATTTAAGGAAACTTTACGCGCCGTTAACCGCATCGCGGGCTCTTGTTAACAGTTAGGGAGAGGAGCCGGGCGGCCGCGTGTAGCCGATAGCTGTGGAAACACCACATTTTGGGGTCAGCCATCTGGTTTACACAATATTAACCGTTCCGCTACCCTCGCCCGATCGGGTCGGGAGCGCGTGAGTCGGATGACATCCGGAACACCTTGGAGCGTTAAAGGCATCGACCCGCGTGCGCGGGCGATGGCCAAGACTGCTGCGCGCCGCCAGGGCATGACCCTTGGCGAATGGCTCAACCGCGTCATTCTCGAGGACGGCCCGCTGCCGGCAGACTGGTCTGACCGGCTCGGCGGGTTCCCCGGCTTTCCGGCTTCACCCGCTGGTGAGGACGGCGGTGATGGTGATGATGATCTCCATGAGATGATCGCCCGGCTGGGTGCACGTATAGAAGCCGCCGAATCTCGGGCCCAGCTCGCCATTTCCGGGGTCGACCAGTCCGTGAACGGTCTGGCCCGGCGGCTCGAGCGCATCGAGGACGGGCTGGAGGAGGAGGATGGCTCGACCGCCGCGGCCCTGGCCCGCATGCGCGCCGGCCAGGACGAGCTCATGGACCGCCTGCGCAAGCTGGAACGCAATGGCGGCTCCGGCGACACGGCGCCGGTCCGCGCTGTAGAGAGCGCACTCGGCAAGGTGGCTGCGCGCCTGTACGAGACCGAACGCGACTTCCGCAGCGAGATTGACGGGCTGCTCGACCGCGAGGAGCGGCGCAAGGACGGGTCGGAGAAATCCATCCGGACGCTGGCCGAGCGCATTGAGGAAGCCGAGCGGCGCAGCCGCGCCGAAGAGCAGTCCTTGCGCGATCTGGTGGAACAGCGCCACCGTGACATGGCGAAGGCGCTCGAAGGCGCACACGACAGTTCGCGCGCCATGCAGCGCCGGCTGGTCGCTGCAGAAAGCGCCACCCACCAGGCCGCTGAGGCGCTGGCCCGTTCCCACGAGCGGCTGGAAGCCCGCCTGGCCCAGCTTGAGCATGGCTCCGGCTCGGCCATGACACACGAGCAGTTCCAGCAGCGGTTTGACCGCCTCGCCACGGAACTCGCCGAAGTGATCCGCGATACACGCCGGGAATTTTCCAGCCAGCTGGACACGCTGTCGCGGTCCGGCGGCGAGGGCGCGCGTTTCGAACAGGCGCTGCAAGCTACCGAGTCCCGCCTGTCTGCAGCAGAAACCCGCCAGGCCGACACGCTGGCCCGCATCAGCCAGGAAGTATCCCGGCTCGCCCGCGCCATCGACCGGCGCTTCTCCGACAATGAAACCCGCCTCGAGGCTCGCCTGCGCGAGGACGAGCAGCGCCGCAGCCAGCTTCGCAGCCAGGCGGATATCGAAACGCGTCTTGACGCGGTGCGACGGGAAAGCAGTCATGCCGTCCGGCAGATTGGCGAGCAGGTGGCAAAGCTCGGCGAAACGCTCGCTGAACGGGTAAGTCATGCCGAGGAACGCTCGGCGCGTGCGCTGGAGGCGGCAGGCGAACGCATGGCACGTGTTGTGGAGACACTCGACGCTAACGGGCGCGTGCGCTCGGAAGACGACGTGCTTCAGGCCCGCATTGCCGCATCGGAGGAACGCACGGCCCAGCGCATCGCCGAAGCGATGGAAGGCGTGCATGCGCGGCTGGACGCGGCCCGGACCGAAACCGCCGATGCACTCTCCCCGGTCCAGCGGGCGATGACGGCGCTGGCCGAGCGGCTGGAAGCCATCGAACAGAACGCCCTGCACGAACCTCCGCGGCGGCGCACTCCGCCGGCCGCCTTCCAGCAACGCGCGGCACAAATCACCGAGGCGGCCCCGGAAGCAGACAGTTTTGCCGCCCCGCTGCAGCCGCCTCCCGGCCAGCGCGAAACCGCGCTCCGCGGCGAGTTCGCCATCAGTGGCGACGACAGTTTCGTTGTTGCGGTGGAAGATCCGCTCGTCAGCGCGCGTGAGCCGGCCGAAGATACTCCGGTCCATCAGGACAGCGACGATCTGTGGCAGGAAGCCCCCCAGCCGGCGCCTGTGCCCCAGCCCCAGCCGACCCGGCACACCCGCGCCGCCCAGGTGCTCGGCGCCACGGCGGACTCCGAATTCCTGGCGGCTGCCCGCCGCAAGGTGCGTGTGGGGGGCTCCGACCCCGCACGCTTTGACTGCACTGCGGCCACACAGCAAGCCACCCGCAGCGACGGCAGCCGCAGCCGCTGGCTGCTCGCCAGCGTGAGCCTTCTGGGCTTTCTCGCGCTCGGCGCGGCCGCCGCCTTCATCCTGATGGATGGTTTTGGCCGCACCCAGCAGACCGCACAGGGCGATATCTCCCGCGAGGACCTGTCCAGCCTGTTCGCTGATGTGCGCACCGAACAGCCCGCGGCCGCGGATATTCCTGCCCTTGCCGCAATTCCCGCAGGCGAGGCCGCCGCTGATGAGGCTGCGGCGGCTCTGGACGAACCTGTCGAGGTCGCAGCAGCTCCTGTCCGCCCTGCCGCGGAGGAACCGGCCCGGACAACCCAGACGACAACCGCCACCCCGGCAGCGTCTACGGTGGCGGACACCGCCCTGACCCTTGAAGCTGCGGCCACGTCGGGCGATCCCGTGGCCCGCTACCAGCTCGCACTGCAACGCATCGAGGCCGGCGACATGCAAGGCGGCCTCACGCTGATGCGCCGCGCCGCCGAGCAGGGCGTACCCGATGCCCAGTTCCGCTACGGCCGGATGCTGGAGCGTGGTGAAGGCATTTCGGCTGACTCCGAAGCTGGCCGGCAATGGATCGTGCGCGCCGCCGAGAACGGCAATCTGCGTGCAATGTACGAGGCCGGCGTAGCCTATGTGAACCAGCCCCCGACACCGGCCAACCAGCAGGCCGCCGCCCGCTGGTTCGAGCAGGCCGCCCTGCACGGCATGGGCGACAGCCAGTTCAATCTTGGCCTTCTGTTCGAGGAGGGCTTCGGCGTGCCGCAAAGCGCCGCTGACGCCTATGCCTGGTTCCTGATCGCCGCAGCGGGCGGCGACACCGCTGCCGGTGAACGCGCCGCGAGCCTGCGCCGGGAGCTGTCCGCAGAGCAACGCGCCGCCGCTGAAGATGCCGCGCGCACGTTCGCGCCCCGCCCGCTCGACCCGCAGGCGCAGGGCCGCTATCCCGCCCAGGCCTGGGAACAGGGCACCAGCACGCGGCTGATCGCGCGGGCCCAGGAACTCCTGCTCGCCGCCGGCTATGATGCGGGTCCTGCTGACGGCGCCTACGGCCCGCGCACCCGCGAAGCGGTGGTCGCCTATCAGCGCGCGCAGGGACTGGAGCCCAGCGGAGCGGTCGACACCGCCCTGGTGTCCCGGCTCGAGCGCGGCCCGTCCCGGTAGGGCGGGGCGATGGACATCTACCTTCCCATTGCGGAAGTCTCGGTCAATCTCTTCCTGATCCTCGCACTTGGTCTTGGCGTCGGCTTCCTGTCGGGCATGTTCGGGGTGGGCGGCGGGTTCCTGATGACCCCCATCCTGATTTTCATCGGCATCCCGCCCCCGGTAGCGGTGGCGACCCAGACCAATCAGATCGTCGCCTCCTCCGCGTCAGGCGCCATCGCCCATTTCCGGCGCAAGAGCCTTGATCTGAAGATGGGGCTATACTTGCTCGCGGGCGGCGTACTGGGCTCGATTGGCGGCGTGCAGATATTCGCGTTCCTGCAGGCAACCGGGCAGATAAACCTGGTAATCTCGCTGTGCTATGTGGGCTTTCTGGGCGTTATTGGCGGGCTCATGTTCATTGAGAGCGCGGGCGCGCTCTGGCGCCGCTACCGCCAGGGCAAGACCGGCACACCCCCCAAGCCCCGGCGGCGCAGGCGCGGCCTTATCGACACTATGCCCTTCAAGGTGCGCTTCCCGGTATCCGGCCTCTATATCAGCCTGATCCCGGTCATCGGTATCGGCGCGATGGTCGGCATACTGGCAGCGCTGATGGGGGTTGGCGGCGGCTTCATCATGGTACCGGCCATGATCTACATCCTGCGCATGCCGACTTCGGTGGTGATCGGCACCTCCCTGTTCCAGATTCTGTTTGTCACCGCGCTGACGACCTTCCTGCAGGCAAGCCAGAACCAGACGGTCGATCTGGTGCTGGCCGTGCTCCTGATAGTTGGCGGTGTGATCGGCGCGCAGTTCGGCGCGCGGGCCGGCCAGCGTATCCGCGCCGAGGAATTGCGCGCAGCGCTTGCGCTGATGGTGCTGGCGGTATGCATCAAGCTCGCCTTCGACCTCGTCTCCGACCCGGCCGACATGTTTGAACTGATGGAGATGAGCGGGAGGCCGACATCATGATGCGCGCCCTCCACGGTCTTCTTGCCGGACTGCTCTGGCTGGCGCCTGCGGGCGGCGCCCTGGCCGCGCCCGAGGACGAGATCCAGCCGGTCGGTATCATCGCCGCACTGACCCAGGAAGTCGTCGAGATACGCTCCAACTTCACAGGCGCTGACTTTCTCGTCTACGGCGCCGTCACGGGCCTGGCCGAGGGCGATGACATCGTCATCGTGGTGCGGGGACCGCAAGAGGATCTGCGCGTCATGCGCAAGATCCGCACCTTCGGAATATGGGTGAACCGCGCGCCCATCGCTTTTGAAAACATCTATAGCTACTACGCGGTTGCATCGACGCGTTCTCTCAGCCAGTTCGCCACATTCTCCTCGCTTCGGCGCGAGGGCATCGGCATGGAGCATCTGCGCCTGTCAGCCCCCGCGCACGAGCGCGAGGAAACCCGGTTCGGGGTGGGCGGCGTGGTGGTAACCGAGCTCGGCGCCGAAATCGTGGACTATCGGCGCGCCATCGTGCGCAACCGCGCGCGCGACGGCCTCTACGTGGAATCGCCCGGCGGCGTGGACATTATCGACGGGGGGCTGTTCCGCGCCGCGGTCCGGCTGCCGCCCGTGACGCCTGTCGGGGAGTATGCGCTCGATATCTACCTGTTCCGCGACGGTGTACCCGTTGCCAGCCGGCGTACAACCTTGCAGGTACGAAAAGCCGGTCTGGAGCAGGCCGTCTATGACTTCGCCCATAATCACGCCCCGCTTTACGGCATTGTTGCCGTTCTGATCGCTCTTGCTGCAGGATGGGGTGCTGCGGAAGTATTCCGCCGCCGCTAGGGGATCCAGACCATGCTCAAACAGCTTTCCGAGGCGCCCGGCACACCGCTCGTCCTGGGCTTTGCAGGCCTTGTCCCGTTTTTCGCCGGGGCGTTTGCCATCGCGCTGGGCGGGCAGGCCGCGCAGCAGGCGGCAGGTTTCCTCCCCGTCTACGCAGCTGTGATATTGTCATTTCTGGCGGGCGGGCGCTGGACGGCCGAAATCGTGCTGCGCGCCGACGCCCCCCGCACCGGTGTCCTGCTGCTCGCGGTCGCACTGTCGCTGTCTGGCTGGTTTGCCGTGCTCCTCCAGGGATGGAACCGGCCCGAGCTTCCCATGGACGCAGAGCTGGTCGGCTGGGGTATCCTGATCGCCGGCTTCGTCATCCAGTATCTGTGGGACAGGGGCGCCGTGCGCGGCGCCACCTTGCCGCGCTGGTATCTGCCTGTGCGCCTTGTCCTCACGCTCGGCGCGGTCATCAGCCTGGGTGCCGCGCTGGCCATACGGGCGATGTGAATTCTGCCCCTCGCCCTTCGAGACGCTCACTGCGTTCGCCCTCAGGGTGAGGGGCAAAAGGCACCGTCTTCCCTCATCCTGAGGAGGCCGAAGGCCGTCTCGAAGGACGAGGGAAGACAGGCTATCGTACTCAATCGCCCAGCACGCTCCTGCCGGGCACACGGTAAACCCGGTCCCGGCCCAGCATCCAGACATCGGGCGTGCGCTCGAAGCAGGCGGCAAAGGCCGCATCACGCACGTTCAACCCGCCCGTATAGGCGCCAAAGGCAGGCAGGATCAGGCGGGTGCCGTCGCTGGCAAAGGCGCGCCGGCGTACCGAGCGGCCTGACCGGCTGACCTTGGCGCACGGATGGAGATGGCCCGCCACCTCGCCTGGAGCTGCGCCCCCGCGCGGTTCGTGACGCAGGACCAGTCCGCCCAGATCCATCTCCCCGGCCACTTCGCCGCCATAGCGCGGCGGCGGCGCCGGGTCATGATTGCCCGCGATCCAGACCCAGCGCTCCACGCACGCAACCAGATCCTGCAGAAAGGCCTCATCGTCCGCATGCATGCGGGTTTCGGCCGTCCCGTCATGAAAACTGTCCCCGAGCGCGATGACCGTTTGCGGCTGCAGACGCACCATCGCATCGGCGAGCCGCGCCAGCGTCGCGCGTGTATCATAAGGCGGCAGCATCACGCCCTTGGCGGCGAAGGACGAGCCCTTCTCGAAGTGCAGATCCGCCACAAGGAGTGTCCGGCTGCTCTCCACGAACGCCACGCCCGACACGTCGGCCAGGACCGCCACGCCGTTGACGTTTATGTGCTGAACGATGGGGGGCGCGGTCTGCAGCATCCGCCCAGACAAGCGCGTTCCCCATCCGTTCGTCAATCTGCCTCTTGCAGGACGCCCACATCGCCTGCCCTTAGCGCATTGATATGACGAGATATCTTTTCCACCGGCCAGTCCCACCAGCTGATCCGCAGCAGGGCGGCGATGGTGGTGCCATCAAAGCGCTTCTTCTTCAGTTCGGCCGGATTGCCGGCAACGATTCCGTAATCGGGCACGTCGCGCGCGACGACGCTGTGCGCGGCGATGATGGCGCCATGGCCGATGCGTACACCCGGCATGATGACGGCCTGCCGCCCGATCCAGACATCGTGGCCGACAATCGTGTCACCCTTGTATCCGCTGTCGAGGGAGCTTTCCTCAAAGCCCGCCTCCCAGCCGCCGCCGAATATCTGGAAGGGGTAGGTGGAGATGCCATCCAGCGCGTGGTTCGCGCCGTTCATGATGAAGGTCACGCCGGTCGCAATCGCGCAGAAGCGCCCGATCACCAGACGGTCGCCGGTGAAATCGTAATGATAGAGGACGTTGCGGTTCTCGAACTCTTCGGGCGCATCGGGGTCGTCGTAATAGGTGTATTCGCCGACCTCGATATTGGGCCGGGTGATGACGGGTTTGAGAAAGCAGACGCGGTCAAAGCCCGCCATCGGGTGCGGGTTCATGGGATCGGGGCCATGCATGGATTGGTTACCTTTCACGCCCTGCGCGATGGCGCGCGGGCGTTCTCTGTTGCTGGTTTTACCGGAGACGGCGCACGCGCCGGAAAGGTGCTAGTTCATAATGCGCGGCATTTGCTGCAATTACGCGGCTGGCGTCAAGCCCTTGTCGCTTCCTCGATCAGGTCTTCGGACGCGGCTTCGAGGATGGCCTCATGGGCCTCGCCATAGACCGGCTCGCGCCCGATCTCCAGCATGACCGGAACGGCCAGCGGCGAGATGCGCTCCAGCGAGACGGCATCAATCCGGCCCTCGATGGCCGCCAGCCGGTCCGACAGGCGGCGAATGTCCAGCAAGCCGGTTGCCGCATCGGCCCAGGCCGCCTGCAGCAGGATATGGTCCGGCTCATGCTCGCGCAGCACGTTGTAGATGAGGTCTGAGGAAAAGCTGACCTGCCGGCCGGTCTTCTCCAGGCCCGGATGACGGCGCTCGATCAGGCCGGAAATCAGCGCGCACTGGCGGAAGGTGCGCTGCATCAGCACGCTTTCATTCAGCCATGCATCAAGATCATCGCCCATCAGGTCGGGCGAGAAGAGCGCAGCGAAATCGACGCCTGCCATATCCTCGAGCGCCCAGACCGAGAGCGCATACTCGTTGGCGACATAGCCCAGCGGTTTCAGTCCCAGCCGCTCCAGCCGGCGCGTCAGCAGTACGCCCAGCGTCGCATGCGCCAGCCGCCCCTCGAACGGATAGCAGACAAGATAATGCTTGCCTGCACGGGGAAAGGTTTCCACCAGCAGGCGGTCGGCCTGAGGCAGACGGGAGCGAAGCTGCTGCATCTGCAGCCATTCGCGCACCTGGTCTGGCAGCTTGCCCCATTGCTCCGGTTCGCTGACCAGCTTGCGGACCCGCGCAGCCAGATAGGTGGAAAGCGGAAACTTGCCGCCCTGCCAGGACGGAATTTTGGGGTCCTCACCGCTCGCCCGGCTGACGAAGAGGTCCGTCTGGCTGACCCCTTCAAAGCGCAGCACCTGACCGGCAAACAGGAAGGTATCACCGGGGCTGAGCTGGTCTGCAAACCACTCTTCCAGCTGGCCGAGGCGGGGGCCTGAGGCTCGCAGGCTTTTCGCTCCGCTGCGCGCGCTGATGACGCGCACATCCAGCATCGGGCTTTCCACGATGGTGCCGATATTCAGCCGGTGACGCTGGGCGGCACCGCGGTCGCGCGCACGCCAGAGGCCATCACGCCCCTTCACGATCCGGCAGAAGCGGTCATAACTGCCGAGCGCATAGCCGCCGGTCGCGACGAAGGCCAGCACCCGGTCGAAAGTCTCTCGGGGCAGGTCCGCATACGGCGCGGCGCGGCAGATCTCGGCATAGAGCGCATCCGCCTCGAACGGGTCACCGCAGGCCCGGCCCATCACATGCTGGGCCAGCACATCCAGCGCGCCGGATTTGAGCGGTTCGCCGTCCAGCGCATGTTCGGCCACGGCATCGCGCGCCGACAGGCATTCGAGATGTTCAAACCGGTTGGTCGGCACCAGCACGGCGCGTGACACCTCATCTAGCCGGTGATTGGCCCGGCCGAGCCGCTGGATGAGGCGCGAGGTACCCTTTGGCGCGCCGAGCTGGACCACCAGATCCACATCACCCCAGTCAATCCCGAGATCGAGCGTCGAGGTGCACACCACCGCGCGCAGCTTTCCTGCCGCCATCGCGCCTTCCACCTTGCGGCGCTGCTCAACGCTTAGAGAGCCGTGATGGAGCGCGATGGCGAGATTATCGTCGTTGAGGCGCCAGAGCTGCTGGAAGGCGAACTCGGCCTGCGATCGCGTGTTCACGAAGACCAGCGCCGTGCGGGCTGTCTTGAGCAGTTCGTACACGCCCTCCATGGCGTGATGGCCCATATGCCCGGCCCAGGGGATGCGCGCATCAGGTGTGAGGATCGACACCTCCGGCTCCGCCCCCGCAGCGCCGCGCACGATGCGCGTGGTCGGCGAGGCGCTTTGCGGGTCACGCGACAGCCAGCGGGCATGGCCCTCCACGTCCTTCACGGTGGCAGAGAGGCCGATACGGCGCGCAGCGGGCGCGTAATGGCTGATCGCCGCCAGCCCCAGCGCCAGCAGATCGCCGCGTTTTTGCGGAGCCAGCGCATGCACCTCGTCGATGATCACGGCCTTCAGATCGGCGAAGAATGCAGCGCCGTTTTCCTGCGCCACGAAAAGCGCCAGCTGCTCGGGCGTGGTCAGCAATATGTCGGGCGGGGCGGCGCGCTGGCGCGCGCGTTTCGATTGCGGCGTATCGCCGGTGCGCGTCTCGATGCGCAGCTTCAAGCCCATCTCGTCTACGGGCGCCATCAGATTGCGCGCCACGTCCTGCGAGAGAGCCTTGAGGGGCGAGATGTAGAGCGTGTGCAGGGCGTGGGGGCGGTCCTTGCCTGTCCCGGCGGTCAGTTCCGCCAGCGCGATGAGCGAGGGCAGGAAACCGCCCAGCGTCTTTCCGCCGCCCGTCGGCGCGACCAGCAGCACATCCTCGCCCGCCTCTGCCGCCTCCAGCATGGCCAGCTGGTGGGCGCGCGGCTGCCAGCCCCGGCTTTCAAACCAGCGGGCAAAAACCGGAGGCAAGGCGGGCGGGCGGGGCGCACTATCCATAAGGGCAAGACATAGGGCCAAATGCCCCCGCCGGTCGACAATTTCGCCCCGTCCGCATAGGTTTCCCGCCAAACATCCATCAACTGGGGAGCGCATCACATGAAGCGTGCAATTTTCCTTCCGCTGGCCAGCGTGCTGGTTCTGGCCGCTTGCGGCGAACAGGTTGCCAATGGCGAAGGCGATGCCAGCGCCGTCGTCGCCGGTGCTGCCCATACCCAGGAACGCCTGATATACCCGACCACCCGTACGGTGGAGCAGACCGACACCTATCAGTCTGCCAGCCGCGGCGAGGTGGAAATCGCCGACCCGTATCGCTGGCTGGAGACAGATGTGCGCGTCAGCGGCGAGGTTGCCGCCTGGGTTACCGCGCAGAACGCTGTCACCAACCGCTATCTGGAAAATCTGCCCGGCCGCGCGATGATAGCCAACCGCCTGCGCGAGCTTTGGAATTACGAGCGGGTCTCGACACCGTCTGCACGCGAAGGGCGGTATTTCTATTCCTTCAATGACGGCCTGCAGGACCAGTCGGTCTACATGGTGCGCGACGGGCTCGACGCCGAAGGCCGCGTCATCATCGACCCCAACACGCTCTCCGACGACGGCACTGTGGCGCTGGCCGGCACCTGGGCCAGCCCGGACGGGCGATACGTCGCCTACCTGCTGCAGGATGGCGGTTCGGACTGGCGCACGGCAGAGGTCATCGACGTCGAGACCGGCGAGCGCCTCGAAGACCGGCTGGAGTGGATCAAGTTCTCCAATCTGTCCTGGGCGAAAGACGGGTCGGGCTTCTTCTATTCGCGCTATCCCCAGCCGGCCGACGGCGAGGAATTCACCTCCCTGAACATGAACCAGGCGATCTTCTTCCACGCCCTAGGCACCGGCCAGAGCGAGGACCGCCAGATCATGGCCGACCCGCAAAATCCGGAAGTGAGCTGGCGCTCGTCCGTCAGCGATGACGGCGACTATCTCTTCATCTATTCCTCGAGCGGCACGGACGGGAACGCGGTCCATATCCTGGACCTGACCCGTGCGGACGCCGAGCCGGTCGCCATCTTCGAAGGATTTGCCAACAATCATTCCGCTGTCGGCAATGACGGCGAGACATTCTTCTTCCTCACCGACCTGGATGCGCCCAACCAGCGCATCGTGGCGGTGAATCTCGCTGATCCCTCAAGCCTTTCAGACGTCATTCCTGCGGGTGAGTTCCCGATCACCAGCGCCAGCCATGTCGGTGGGCACCTGATTGTCCAGACCTTTGAAGACGTCCGCTCGGTCGTGCGCGTCCATACGCTGGAGGGCGTGGAAGTGCGCCAGGTCGACCTGCCCGGCCTCGGTGTGGCAAGCGGCTTCAACGGCCGGCCGGACAATCCGGAAACCTTCTACAGCTTTGCCAGCTTCAACCGTCCCGGCACGGTCTACCGCTATGATGTGGAAACCGGCGAAAGCTCGCTCTTCCACGAGGCGCCCCTCACCTTTGATCCGGAGGACTACCAGGTCAGCCAGGTCTTCTACCCGAGCACTGGCGGCGTGCAGGTGCCGATGTATATCGTCCACCACCGCGATGTGACGCCCAATGGCCAGCAGCCCACGCTGCTGTTCGGTTACGGCGGCTTCAACATCCCGATGACGCCGGGCTTTGACGTGCGCCGCCTGCAATGGATGGAGATGGGCGGCGTGTTCGCGCTGGCCAATATCCGTGGCGGTTCGGAATATGGCCGCGACTGGCATGATGGCGGGCGCCTCGCCAACAAGCAGAACGTCTATGACGACTTCATCAATGCCGCCGAACACCTGATCGAGCTGGGCTGGACGAGCCCGGCGAATATCGCGATCGAGGGCCGCTCCAATGGCGGGCTTCTCGTCGGCGCGGTCGCCAACCAGCGCCCGGACCTGTTTGCCGCCGCCCTGCCCGGCGTTGGCGTGATGGACATGCTGCGTTTCAACCAGTTCACCGCCGGCCGCTTCTGGGTGTCGGACTTTGGCAGCCCGCAAGATCCGGAAATGTTCGACGTGCTGCTGGCCTATTCGCCGCTGCACACCATCCCTGAAGGCCAGGGATACCCGGCGACGCTCGTCACGACGGCCGACACCGATGACCGCGTCGTGCCCAGCCACTCCTTCAAGTACATCGCCGCGTTGCAGGCGGCCGATACCGGCACCGCGCCCACGCTCATCCGCATCGAGACGCGGGCCGGCCATGGTGCAGGCACGCCGGTTTCCATGCTGATCGAGGAGACGGCAGACAAGTGGGCCTTCATCGCCTTCCACACCGGGCTGGACCTCAGCCGTCCGCGCACTGCGCAATAGCGGTGGAGCAGTCTGCGGCCCTCGCCCGCCTCGGCACGGCGCATGAAGCGGTCACCGCCCTTGGCGGCGGACCGCGCCATGCGGCTGCCTGGTTCTCCGCCTATGCCCTCACTGCATCCGACAGCGAGCCGGCGGCGAGCGCGGCTGCCATGGAGGCAATTCGCCGCGAACTGAAAGCCGCTCTCGGCGGCTGGCGGGCACCTACCGGCGATCTGCTCTGGATCTATGCCGCGCTGCTGGCGAGCCACGGCAAGACCGCGGCTGACTTCCTGAAAGTGCGTGATGCGCTGCGTGAGGGTGAGGCAGACTCGCTTACCCGCAAGCTGCATGAGGGCGGCAGCCGGGCTGCACTGGTTCTTGCCCTGGCCGATGCAGGCTCGGCACAGGCGGTCCGCCGCTTCTTTGCCATCAAGCAGGCTATCCTGCCGCCCTGGTGGCGGGCCAATGCGGAGGTGACGGACCTTGTTGCCGCCTCACATGCCGCGCGCGACGACAGCCCGGACACCGTCCGGCGCGAGCGCGAAGCGGCGATAACCGTGTTTGAGGCAGACCGGGCAACGCGCGGATTGAAGCGTGAAGGCGCCCGTCTCAGCGCGCTTTACCGGGAGCCGGCGGGCGAGGTGCTGGCCCGCTATCTGGCACTTCGTGAAGCGGTGAAAGCCCATGGCAAGGTTCGCCATGGCGGCAACCGGCATATCTGGCTGGAATGGGCGGCGCAGGGCGTGGCCGCCGAAGACCTGCCGGTAATCGCAGCCAATATGGAGGCGCTCGGCAAGGTCTCCCGGACCGGCTCGGCGCGCCTGCGCCTGGCCCAGCTTGTCTGGCTCGGTGAACGCACGGATGGATCGCTGGGCGCCGTCTCGGCGATGTCGGCGTTGATCGCTGCACAGACGGCCGCCCTCATCGCGGTTACCTCTGCCACTGCCGCGGTCGCGGCCACGTCGGCGGCACGGTAGACCGGCTCGTCTTGCCGCCCCGGCCTGTCAGTGGGACAATGGCGCCCATGAGACGCGATGAGCTGCTGACCCGCCTGCGCGAACTGAAACCGTGGTTTGAGGACCACGGCATCATCCGCGTGCGCGTGTTCGGCTCCCATGCCCGCGACGAGGCGGGCCCGGTCAGCGATATCGACCTGCTGGTGGAGTTTGCGGAAACACTCAGCCTTCTGCGGATGATCGGCCTTGAGAGGTCGCTCGGCGAGAAGCTCGGATGCACCGTCGATCTCGCCACAGAGCGTGGCTTGAAGCCGCGCGCGCACGCCCGTGTTGCGGCCGAGGCCGTTGATGCCTGAACGCAGCGACCGCGACTGGCTGAACGACATACTTGATGAGATCGCGCTGGCCCGCCAGCTCACCCAGTCGATGGACTATGACAAGTTCGGCGCGGATCCGTTCGCGCAGCGCGCCCTGCTGCACATATTGCAAACCATAGGAGAGGCTGCAGGCAAGCTCTCGCCGGAGACGCTTTCAGCTGTGCCCGATGTGCCTTGGCCCGACATTCGTCTGGCGGACCGCGACCGACGACCTTCCCGAGATGGAAGCGGCAATCCGCAATAGCCGATCGGAAGCCTCCCACTAAACTCCTTGCGCGATCATGCGCTTGTAGGCTTCGCGGGCATGGGCGCGTGTGAGCCAGTCTTTCGTCGCTGGCGCATTGTCCAGCAGGCCGGACTTTTCCATGCCATCGAGCTGGAAGCCCATCAGACAGTCGGCAGCGGTGAACATGTCGCCAGCAAACCAGGTGTGACGCGACAGATGCCCCTCAATGGTGGCCACCGCCTTGTCGCGCTCGCCGCTCATCCAGCCTGCCAGCAGGGAATCCTGCAGACCCGTCGCCCGCGTGAAGACCAGAATGAGCCCGGGCAGGAAAGGCGAGCCTTCTGCGGCATGCATCCATTCCAGATAGCGGGCAAACTCAGGCCGGCCCGGCTTGGGGTGAAGGCGATGCTCGGTATCGAAGATCGCCAGTATGTACTGCGCAATGGCGCCGGTCTCGGCGATCACCTGCCCCTCATGCTCCAGCAGGGGCGCCTTGCCCATCGGGTGGACCTTCAGCAGCTCCGGCGGGGCGAGCCGCGTCTGCGCGTCGCGCTCATGCCGGACGAGGGTGTAGGGCAGCCCGAGTTCCTCCATCAGCCAGATGATGCGCTGCGAACGCGAGGCATTGAGGTGATGGAGGACAAGGCTCATGGGCTTACCCCTAAAGACCCGGCGCGCTGGCAGGCACTTCAAAGCCAACCGGGGCGCCCGGACCCACCGGAATGCCCATCGCGACCCAGAAGATGGTGAGCGCCAGACCACCGATCAGGAAGAAGAAGGAATATGGCAGCATGTTTGCCAGCAGGCCGCCCATCCCGAACTCGGGATCCCAGCGGCGGCAGAAGGCGAGCACCATCGGGAAGTAGACCATAAGCGGTGTGATGATGTTGGTCACGCTGTCACCGACGCGGTAGGCGGCGGTGGACATTTCAGGGCTGACGCCGAGCAGCATCAGCATCGGCACCAGGATCGGCGCGATGGCCGCCCATTTTGCGCTCGCCGACCCGATGACGAGGTTGAGCGCCGCAGACAACAGCACGACAGCGGCCAGCAGAAGCGGCGCAGGCAGGCCTGCCGCCTCGATGGCCCGGGCCCCCTCGATGGCAAGGATGCCGCCCATATTGGTCCAGGTCAGCAGCACCACGAAATGCGCGGCCGTGAACGCCAGCACGATATAGCCTGCCATGTCCTTCATGGCTTCGGTGGACATGTGCACCACGTCGCGATGGCTGCGGATCGTGCGCACCGCGGCGCCAAAGGCGACGCCGGTAAACAGGAACAGGAAGAAGAAATAGGCGATCAGGCTCTGGATCATCGGGTCGAAGCGGAAGGCCGGATCCACGTCGAGATTCTGCAGATACTGGCCGGGCCCGAATGTCAGATAGACCCACAAGCCCGTGACGGCCAGGAAGGCGAAAAGCGACCACCACAGGCCTTTGCGCTCCTCGGGCGTGAGCTGGGAATCGGCCTTCTGGCTGGAAATCGGTGTCGCCGAGGTGGGCACGTACTGACCCAGGCGTGGCTCGATGATCTTGTCGGTGACGAACCAGCCGAGCGGGAAGAAGACCAGCGCCATGCCGACAATGAAATACCAGTTGCCTGCAAGGTTCGCCATCCAGCTGGGATCAAGCACGTGGACCGCCGGCTCGGTCACGCCGAGGATCAGCGCATCGATCGGACCGGGCATGAAGTTGGCCGAGAAACCGCCCGACACGCCGGCAAACGCTGCCGCGATGCCCGCGATCGGATGTCGGCCGACGGAGGCATAGATCACCCCGGATAGCGGAATGAGCACCACGTAGGCGGCGTCAGAGGAGTGCGTGGCCACCAGCGCCAGCAGCATGACGATCGGCGTCATGGCCCGTTTGGGAGCGTTCCTCAGCCCCGCCCGCAAGGCGGCCGAGAAGAAGCCCGAGCGCTCCGCCACCCCTGCACCCAGCATGATGACCAGTGTCAGGCCAAGCGGGGTGAACCCGGTCAGGGTCTGCGGCATCGAGGTCAGCAATCGCTGCACATTCGCCCGCGACAGGAGCGAGCTGGCCTGCAGGGTCTCACCCGTGATGGGGTTGACCGCGCTCATGCCCATCCCCGCGGCCACGGCGGAAAGCGCCATCAGGATCAGGATAAGCCAGACGAAGATGAAGACCGGATCTGGCAAGGCATTGCCGAAACGCTCCACCCCGTCGAGAAATCCGCCCTTGCGGGGCTTGTCCGCATCCTCAGCCATACTCACTCCGTTTCACGTCTGCTGTTCTGAAAGCCGATACGCCTAGTTGGCGGTCGGCAGGGTGTAGCCGACCTCGGCACCCGGACCGAGCGGCAGGCCGAGATACACCCAGGCGATGGTCATGATGATGCCGCTGACCAGCAGCCAGATCGAGTAAGGCACCATGGCCGCTGTCAGCGAGCCGATGCCGAACTCGGGCACCCAGCGCCGGGCGAAGACCAGCACCAGCGGGAAATACACCATGAGCGGGGTGATGATATTGGTCGCGCTGTCACCCACCCGGTAGGCCGCCGTGGCCATTTCCGGGCTGACGCCCAGCAGCATCAGCATCGGCACCAGGATGGGGGCCATGAACGCCCATTTGGCGCTCGCCGAGCCGACAAACAGGTTCAGTATGCCGGCGAACACCACGATAAGTCCGAGCACGATCGGCAAGGGCAGGCCCGATTGCTGGATCGCCTGCGCGCCATTCACCGCCGATATCAGGCCGAGATTGGACTGGTTGAACATCTCGACGAAGTACGCGGCGGCAAAAGCCAGCACCAGATAATAGCCCATGTCCTTCATGCCGCCGGCCATCATCTCCACCGTGTCGCGATGGGTCTTGATGGTGCCTGCTGCCATGCCGTAGGCGACCCCGGCCGCCAGGAACAGCACCAGGAAGCCCGCCACCAGAGACGAGAAGAACGGCACCAGCTGCTGGGCAGGCGCGAGGGTGGGATCAGGGTTGAAGAGCGGCGGATTACCGCCCCAGACCGACACCGCGCCGAAGGTTACCGCCTCGACCAGATCAACTGTCAGGAACAGCCACAGGAACATGACCGCCAGCACGGCAAGGCCGGCACGCCCCAGTCCTTTCCTCTGGCCTTCGGTGAGCGGAGCGTCGGGATCGTCGTCAGCCGAGGTGCTGCCGGCGACGGCACCGCCCGTCCACGGGCCCAGGCGCTTCTCGATGATCATGTCGGTCACGAACCAGATGATCGGCAGGTAGAGGATCGTCATCGCGGCGATGAAGAACCAGTTGCCCGCGATATTCATCGTCCAGTCGGCAACCAGCGTGCCGACTGCCGCCTCGGTGATGCCAAACAGCAGCGCGTCCAGCTGACCGGGGAAGAGATTGGCCGAGAAGCCGCCCGAAACGCCCGCAAAGGCCGCAGCAATACCGGCGATCGGATGCCGGCCGGCCGCGGCGTAAATGACGGCGGCAAGCGGGATCAGGACAACGTAGGCGGCGTCTGCGGCGAGGTTTGCCATCATCGCGACGAGCGCCACGACCGGTGTCAGCAGGAAGCGGGGTGCGTTGCGCACGGCCGCGCGCATCGCCGTGCCGAAAAGACCCGCCCGCTCGGCCACGCCCGCGCCCAGCATCACCACCAGCACATATCCAAGCGGATGGAAGGAGGTGAAGATGGTTGGCATGCGCACCAGCAGGCTCTCGATGATCTCCGAGCGCACCAGCATCCGCGCCGGTTCAATCGCCGGCGTGCCATCGGGATTTACCCGTACCGGGTGCTCGACCGACACGCCGAAAAGTTCGGCGATGACCGACACCACCACCAGCACCAGGATCAGCCATACAAAGATGATGACAGGATCGGGCAGCTTGTTGCCGGTTTTCTCGATCCAGCCGAGAATACCCTTCTGGCGCTCTTCGCGAACGGGCGCGTCTGCATTGGCCATTGTATTTCCCCCTTGGAGCGCGTGGCCCTCCCGCTAGGAATGACCCGGCCCTGTCTTGTCGGGCGCGGTCCTCGCCGCGCTCAGAGCGGCAAGGTTAAGCACTTGCGCGCCCTCTAGGAAACCCTGCATTTTCCGTTGCTGGCGGCATTTTAGCGGTGGGCCCGCCTCCGGCAGCGGCGGGGCCTGCCCCAGGTTCGACCTCGCTGCCATTCCATGCTAGAGCCGCGCTAGCATCTGAAATCATTGGAAAAGGGCCGGTGGTCATGGAATTTGGCGGCGAAGTGGACAGTCAGCTCAACACAATCCTCGAATACCTGGCCACGCTTGGTGTTGCGGTGCTGTCCAATATCGCTCTGGCCGCACTCATTCTGGTGGTTGGCCTGTATGCTGCCGGCTTCATTTCGCGCCGCGTACGCAAATGGGCGGTCGAGCACCCCAAGATTGACACCACGCTCGCCGTCTTCTTCGCGTCAGTGGTGCGTTATCTGATCGTCGCTGTGGTGATCATTGCCGTGCTGACGCGGTTCGGTGTGGAAACAACCTCGCTGGTCGCCGCGCTGGGCGCCATGACGCTGGCCATTGGCCTTGCCCTGCAGGGCACATTGTCGAACGTGGCAGCCGGCGTGATGATCGTCTTCTTCCGCCCCTACAAGATCGGTGATTTCGTCGATATAGGCGGCGCATCGGGCACGGTGCGCGACATCACCCTGTTCTATACCGAGCTCAACACCCCCGATAATCGCCAGGTCATTGTGCCCAACGCGCAATCCTGGGGCCGCGTCATCATCAATTTCTCCGGCTATTCGACGCGCAGGGTCGATTTCATGTTCAGCGCCTCCTACGACGCCGATATCGAGAAGGTGCGCAGCGTCATCCGGCGGGTGCTTGAGGAGGACGAGCGTGTCCTGCCCATGCCCGAAGTGGTGGTGGAAGTTGCGGCACATGGTGCCTCGTCGATCGACTACACGGCCCGTGCCTGGGTGAACTCGGCGGACTACTGGCCCTATTTCTGGGAAAAGACGCGCCTGATGAAGCTCGCCTTTGATGCCGAAGGCATTGAAATTCCCTATCCGCATCAAGTGCATATCAGGAAAGAGGCCTGAGTGGAATTTTGGCCTCACACGTGCCGCAATCTTTAAGTTAATCTCGCCGCATGAGCGATACGGCCCCTACCCGAAAAAGCTTCTTCCGGCGCGTTGTCGCCGTGCGCCTGCGCGACCTGCTCGTGCTGTTCATCCTGTGCGTCATTGCAGGCGTCGTGCTGGCCCTGTTCAATATCGACCCGGCCGAGTTGTGGGTGGACTTCTTCGGGACCATCGCCAGGGCCTGGGACCGCTTCTTCGTGATCGTCTCTGAGTCGCTTGGCTGGTCGGTACGCTACTTCCTGCTTGGCGCGGTACTGGTGGTGCCACTATGGATCATCTGGCGCCTGATATCTGCTGCCAGCCGGCGTTCCTGATCCTCGTTACCCGCGATTAACCCTGCCAAACGATGGCGCGCGATTTTCTGCCGCGGCTCCGCTAGCGTCCTGCGGTCAGGGGTCATTTTCGTGCGGGCGGGATAGCGATGCAATTCGATGACATAGCGATGAGCACGCCTGTGCGCCTGCCCGTATCACGACGGTGGCAGGACCGCCCCGTGATTGTCGTCGACCCGTCCAGCTTCCTGCGCCGTCTGGTTGCCGATGTGCTGCGTCACGCGGGCGGGGATAATGTCCACACCTTCGGCGACGTTGAAGCAGGACTCAGCGCAGCGATCACCTATGCGCGCCCGATCATCATTTCGGACTGGTCTGACAAATCCTCGCCGGGCCCGATACTCACAAGGGCCTTGCGCCGGAAGAACCTTCCGGTGCGCCGGGCACCGATCATCGCCCTTGGCAATAGCGGGCAGATGCGGGAGGTGGAGCGTGCCCGGGATGCAGGCGTGAACGCCTTCATACTGCGCCCTGTCTCTCCGGCCGCGCTGTTTGCGCGCCTGGATGACTCGATGCGCAATCCGCGCCCCTATGTGGAAACGGAAACCTTTGCCGGACCGGACCGGCGCATCCGCCCCAACGAGGATGGCCGCATCGCCTGGAAGCGCGGTGTTGACGTCGAAGCCGGCCTGGCGACACCGCTGGAAGCGGCTCTGGCGCAGGCCGACGCAATGGCCCTTGCCATGATGCGCCAGGGCGACATGGTCGCCGCCAGGGTGGGGCGCTCGCTGCGCCAGTACCTGGAAACCGTCCGCGAGGTCGGCCCGCGCGAGACCGAGATCATCACCTTGCACCGCTCGGCCCTGCGCCGCCTGCAGGAATTCGAAAATGCGCCCACCGCCCACCGCAACGAACTGGTCAACGGGCTTGAGGAAATCACCGCACGCAAGATCGCTGCCTGACATCGCCCCCTGAACGCGACTCTGGCCTTATCGGCTGCTGCCCTTTAAAGGGCGGGCATGGCTGACGATCTGCAGACGCTTCTCGACACGCTGGCCCCGCTTCTGGTGGACGGCTCGCCCCACGCCGTCGCGCTCGGCTTCAAGCTGGAGCGCATAGAGCCGGGCATCGCCGAAATGCGCGCGCCCTACCGCGACGACCTGATTGGCGATCCCGATACGCGCGTGCTGCATGGCGGCGTGGTAACCGCGCTTCTGGACCATGCCTGCGGGCTGGCGGCCTTTGCGGGACTCGGCGGCAAGGACGCCACGGCGACACTCGATCTGCGCCTTGACTACATGCGGCCGGCAGAGCCGGGGCGAGACGTCGTGGCCGTCGCCCGGTGCATCCGCGCCTCCGGCCTGTTCGCGTTCGTCAGCGCCATAGCCCATGATGGTGATGAAACAGACCCGGTGGCGACCGCGGCTGCCGCCTTCATGGTCAGCCGCGTCAGCCAGGAAGCAGCCGAAAAGGCACGGCGTGCCTTCGGCAAGTCGGCCACGCCGATCAGCAGGGTGGAAGACGAATGAGCCCGCTAGAGCCACTTCTCTCCAGCCCCTATGTGCGCATGATGGGTGTGCGCTTTGACGGTCATGGCGACGAGCTGACGGCCATCCTGCCCTATACGGGCGAGCTGGTGGGCAATCCCCTGATCCCGGCCCTGCATGGCGGGGCCATCGGCGCCTTCATGGAAATTGCCGCCTCGGCGGCGCTGCTGGCGGGTACACGGCTGGCGGCCCTGCCCAAGCCGATTGATGTGTCGGTGGACTACCTGCGTCCCGCCCGTCCGCAGGACGTGTATGCCAGAGGCATCATCACCCGTCAGGGCGCCCGCGTCGCCAATGTACGTGTCGAAGCCTGGCAGGACCGCCGGGCGGCGCCCGTGGCCGCCCTGCACGGCCATTTCCTCATCAAGCCGGAAACTGAGGCCTAGCGGCCCGCCAAGGCTTCGCCGAGAGCCGTACCGCTGTCCCAGGCCAGCTCCGCGCGCCCGCCGAGCCGCCAGTCGCCTGCGCAACCGACACTGCCCGTCTCGTCCAGAGAGAATGGCGTGCCGGGCGCCTTCTCGCTCAGGGCATAGCGCCAGCGATGGGCTGCTGACCACGCAGGGCGGGCGGGAAAGCCGAAGCGGATATGTGCCTCTTCCAGCAGGTTTCGCACCACATCGTCCGGCGCGGCCTCCAGATTGGCCGCTGACCACCCGGTATTGGCGTGCAGTACCCAGCTTTCGGGACCTTTGCGGCCGGGCCTTGACCCCATGCGGGCCAGCCAGGCAAGAGCACCGCCATACAGTTTGGCGCCGTCAAAGCCCGGATCGAAAGGAGCGTCCAGCACGGCCATCACGGCCTGGCAGGGACCAATCACGGCGCTGTTGCCTTCGGCGATCTGGGCAGAAAAATCTCCGTCGGTGCGCGCCAGCAGATCAACCATCTGCTCGGGCGGTGTGGTGATCGCAACCGCGTCGAACGGCCCCTCCGTGCGGCCGCCCTCAAACACGAGCATCCACGCGCCCGGCGCGCCTGCCAGCCGTGTGACGCGCGATGAGAACTGTGTCTCGAAGCCGTCAAGAGCATGCTTTACCAGCGCATTCATGCCTGGCACGCCAACCCAGCGGTCCTCTTCGCGCAAGGGTTCAATATTGCCCCTGCGGTCAATGGAGACCAGCCGCCCCTCCCAGAGCGCAGCCGCGCCCGCCTGCCGGGCCGACTGCATGAAGGTGGAGAATGCCTCGCCGCGCGCGGTGATGAACTGGGCGCCGTGATCCAGCCGTGCCTCGCCGACAGGGGTTTCCACACGCCGCGTGGACAGGCGCCCCCCAGGGCCGCGCCCCTTGTCATGGAGCACGCATGCATGCCCCTGCGCGGCGAGCGCCCGGGCACATGCCGCCCCCGCCAGACCGGCGCCAATAATGGCAATGCGACCTTTCGCCATGTCCCCTTTTCCTGCCCCTTCAGCCTGCTAGATAACAGCGTGAATGGACCACAAAACGCAAACACAAGATCAACACGCTGCAAACGCGCCCGAATATGGGGCGTGCGAGGTCTATTTCGACGGCAGCTGTCCGATGTGCCAGGCGGAAATAGGCTATTACCGCAGCAAGGGCCCGGCAGCCGCCTTCCACGACATTCACGGTGACCCCGCGGCCCTGCCTGCCGGATTGTCCCGGGGCCAGGCTCTGGCGCGCTTTCACGTGCGCACGGCCTCAGGCGAGCTGGTCAGCGGGGCGCGGGCCTTTGCCGAGCTTTGGAAAGTCACGCCGGGCTGGCGCTGGCTGGGCCGTCTGGCCATGATCCCGCCGCTGGTATGGCTGCTGGAAGGGCTCTACCGCGCCTTCCTGCCGGTGCGCCCGTGGCTGCAACGGCTATGGCGGCGATCAGTCCGATGAGGCGAAAGGGTGATCTTCCTGCGAAGCCGTGCGCGGCGTGCGGGCGGCCGTTCACCTGGCGCAAGAAGTGGGAACGCGTCTGGGAGGAGGTACGCTACTGCTCGAGGCGCTGTTCGGTCGAAGCGGGAAGAATGCGGCGGCGGACGGCAACTTAACGCAAGTTCATCACGGCGCCATGACCGCGCAATATTTCCCGCTCCAGAGTGGGCCTTGCGAAACAGGAGCGACCGGGGCGCCAGATCCCCGGCACCTGTCCCGCATGGTCGATACAACACTCAAGGAACAAGGAAACACCCTCATGAAAGCCCAATCCCTCGTGCTCGCCGCCTTGGCGGCCGCCAGCGTCTGCGCGCCTTCATTTGCTGCAGACACCCCCTCCCGCACCGTGGACTTCAAGCCGTCCGAACTGTCCATGGCGGACGGGCGTGAAGCACTGGAACAGCGCGTTCAGGCAGCCGCGCGCCAGGTCTGCCGTCAGCCCGGCCTGCGCGGCATTGATCGCCAGAACGCCGAGGCCCGTTGCCGGACCGAAGCGCTCGGCGAGGCGCTGGATTCCGTCTACGGCAAGGAACATGCGCGCATGCACCCGCAACGTCAGCAAGGCCGCGTCATGCTGGCCGGCAACCAGCGCTGACCCTCACCGTCCAACCTCGCCCGGCTTAACCCCTTTGCCGAGGCAGTCACTGGCCCTCGCGCCCCTCTGGCGCGGGGGCCGTTTTTCATCAGGCAAAGTCGTTTTCCAGCACGATGCGGTAGCGCGGCTTGCCCTCGCGAAGGCGCTGAAAGGCCTCGTCGATCCGGCTCATCGCCATGTACTCGACATGAGGCGCAATTGAATGGCGTGCGCAAAACTCCAGCATTTTGGCCATTACCGCGGGGCTGCCGACGGGCGAGCCGGACACCGATTTCTGACCCCCGATCAGGGCGAAGGCCGGCACCGGAATGGGCTCTGAAATGACGCCCACCGTGTGCAAGCGGCCCTTGGGTGCCAGCGCGGCGATGTAGCGGTTCCAGTCCAGCGGTACGGCGACAGTGGAGAGGATGAAATCATGCCGGCCGGCCTCGGCTTTCAGCGCATCTTTCGACCGGCTGTCGACGACCCGGTGCGCGCCAAGCGCACGCGCTTCCTCCGCCTTCGATCCGGTGGAGGTAAAGGCCGTCACCTCACAGCCCCAGGCCCGCAGGAACTGAACGGCAAGATGGCCCAGCCCGCCAATCCCGATCACGCCTACCCGGTCTGTCGGCTTCACGCCAAATTCGAGAATGGGCGCAAACACGGTAATACCGCCGCAAAAGAGGGGCCCGGCGCTGCGCGCATCCAGCCCCTCGGGCAGCTTTACCGCCCAGGCCGCCTGCAGGCGCACCGCCTCGGCAAACCCGCCAAACCGGCCCACCGCGATGCCTTGCGAATCCCGGCAGAGATTATGATCGCCGCTCATGCAGTTGTGGCAGGTCAGGCACGAGCGGGCCATCCAGCCCGCACCCACCCGGTCGCCGGGTTTGAGATGCGTCACCGACCGGCCTACGGCCGCCACCGTGCCCACCACCTCATGGCCCGGCACTAGCGGAAACTGTGTCTCGCCCCATTCCTCGTCCAGCAGGGAGAGGTCTGAATGGCAGAGACCACAGGCCTCCACCCTTACCTCCACTTCGTCATCACCCAGAGGGCCCGGATCAAAGCTGATCTGCTCAAACGCCCCGGCGCGTTCCTTGGCGGCATAGGCACGGATCATGGGTGGTCTCCCTGTCTGGACGGTGTGGCGTCACGTCCCGCAAGCTAATGTGATCACTCGGCGTTTGCGAGGGGCGGCAATTGGATTTATGCGGCGTTGATGACAGCCGCGCCGCCCCTGACCCGACGTGAAGTCCTGGCCCTTGCCGTACCCATCATGGCGGCGAATATTGCAACGCCGCTGGTGGGGCTGGTGGACATTGCCGTCATTGGCCGCACCGGCACAACGATGGAAATTGCCGCCGTGGCGCTGGGCGCGCTGATCTTCAACTTCATCTTCTGGGCGTTCGGATTCCTGCGCATGGGAATGACGGGCCTGACCGCGCAGGCAGACGGGCGCGGCGATGAGGCGGAGGTACGCGCCAGCCTCTTGCGCGGCATCATCACCGGGCTTGCCATAGGGTGCGTATTGCTGGCCGCGCAGTGGCCTTTGAGCGAACTTGCCTTCACGCTGTTTTCCGCTGAAAGCGGCGTGGAGGCGGCAGGGCGCGCCTATTTCGATGCACGCATCTGGAGCGCGCCTGCGGCGCTGGCCGGATTTGCCCTTTATGGCTGGTTGATCGGTCTGGGACGCACCGGCATAGCGCTCGCCCTGCAGGCGGTGCTGAACATCATCAATGCCGGGCTTTCCATCCTCTTCGTGACCGGGTTTGGCTGGGGCGTGGCGGGTGTCGCGTGGGCGAGCACGCTGGCGCTATGGCTGCATCTGCTGCCCGGCATCGCGATCATGGCATGGATACTGCGCGGCCGGATCACGGCGGCCGTCCCGCTTGCGCTCATTCTTGCGCCTGCTGCCATCCGCCGCCTGCTGGGCGTAAACCGCGACATCTTCCTGCGCACGCTGGCCCTGCTGGCGGGCTTTGCCTGGTTCAACGAGGCGAGCCTGCGCGAAGGCACCGAAATGATGGCCGGAAATGCGGTGCTGCTCCAGTTCATCTCCATCATCGCCTATTTCCTCGATGCCTTCGCCCATGTGACCGAGACCGTGACCGGCAGGGCCGCCGGAAAAGGCGACTGGAAGGGGCTTAAACGCGCGCTGCGCCTGACAACCGAACAGGCCGCAGGCTTTGCCGTGCTGGCGAGCCTGATGCTCCTGCTCGCCGGTGAAGCGCTGATCGGCCTCGTCACGACTGACCCTGCGACACGCGCGGCGGCGCTTGCCTATCTGCCGTTGTGCGCGCTGGTGCCGGTGATGGGATTTGCCAGCTGGCAGCTGGACGGGCTGATGATCGGCACGACCAGAGGCCCGCTCATGCGCAATGCGATGATTGCCGCCCTGCTGATCTATCTGGCGCTGGATTTCGCCCTAAGGCCCGCCTTTGGCGGGACGGGGCTCTGGCTGGCGTTTCTGAGCTATTACATCGCGCGGGCAGGCACGCTCAGCTTCGGCCTTTCAGGGCTGAAGCGCGATGTGACCGCTCAGGCGTCCACGCCCACCGCTTCGGCCAGAGATGTATAGCCGTCGGCGCTGATGCGCGCGGCGAGGCCATCACGCAGCCGCTTCACAAGCCCCGGCCCTTCATAGACGAGCGCGGTGTAAAGCTGGATCGCGCTCGCGCCTGCGCGGATCTTGGCGTAGGCGCTGTCGACCGAGTTGATACCCCCCACGCCGATTAGCGGCAGGTCCGGCCCGGCCGCCTTTCGCACCTGGCGCAGCACTTCGGTAGAGGCATGGGTCAGCGGCGCGCCGGACAATCCGCCCGCCTCGACTTTATGTTGGCTTTTCAAGGAGTCCGGCCGGGCGAGCGTGGTGTTCGACACGATCAGGCCGGAAATGCGGTTCGCCATCGCCACGCGCACGATGGACTCGATCCCTGCTGCATCAAGGTCAGGGGCAACTTTCAGGAAGACCGGCTCTGTCCAGCGCGCATCGTTGACCCGCGCGAGCAGCGCGCCCAGCGCCTCCTCGCCCTGCATGTCCCGCAGGCCCGGTGTGTTGGGCGAGGAGATATTGATGGTGAAGAAACTGGCGAGACCCTTGAGCGCCTTCACAAGCGTCACGTAATCGCCTGCCCGGTCCTCGCTATCCTTGTTGGCCCCCAGATTGATGCCGACCACGCCGGGCTTTCCGGCGCGCGCCTCCAGCCGGGATTTCAGCGCGTCCAGCCCCTCATTGTTGAAGCCCATCCGGTTGATGACCGCTCGGTCCTCGCGCAAGCGGAAGAGCCGCGGGCGCGGATTGCCGGCCTGCGGGCGGGGCGTGACGGCCCCCAGCTCCACAAACGCAAAGCCCGCCGCCAGCAACGCGTCCGGCGCTTCGCCATTCTTGTCATATCCCGCGGCCAGCCCGACCGGGTGTGCCAGCTCTATGCCTGCGATGGACGTCGCCAGAACGGGGTCGGCGTCTGCCGGAAGCCGTGGCCCCAGCCCCGCTGCCAGCGCCTTCAGGCTCATCCTGTGCGCGGTTTCCGGAGGCAGCAAAGTAAGGCTTTTCGCAGCGAGATCAGCAAGCGCCATTACAATTCCTCCGGCAGGCGCCAGCCGCCCGCCTCGTCACGCCGCAGAATATGCACAGACATGATCGCGGCGAACGGCAGCGCCCCGTAAATATGCGGGAACAGCTCTCCGCCGCGCGACTTTTCCCATTTCAGGCCGCCGCCCAGCGCCTTTGCATCAATGACGGCGAGCGCCACCCGGTCGACGCCCTCGAAATGGGCTGCAAGCGTGCCTCCCAGCTGATGGCGGGCCGAGCAATGGATGAAGCCATCGGCATGGTCGTGCGCCTCGCCCTCATAGCTGCCCGACAGCGCGGCAGCGCCCAGCGCGGCGGGATCAGCGAAACGGTAGATCACATCATCGGTCATGGCATCGCTCTAGACCGCCAGCAACGCTCCGGCAAGGGCGGGCACAAGGCTTGACATCCTTCTCCGATAAAGGAATAAATTCCTCACTCAAGGAAAAGGAGGCGCGGCCATGCTAACCCATGCACAGGTCTGGCGCGGTATTGACCGCCTCGCCCAGCGCGCCGGCACCTCACCTTCAGGGCTCGCCCGCCAGGCGGGACTGGACCCCACCACCTTCAACCTGTCAAAGCGCACCGCCGGCCAGAAGCCGCGCTGGCCCTCCACCGAAAGTCTGGCCAAGGCGCTGGACGCCGCCAAGGTCAGCTTTTCCGAATTTGCAGGCCTTGCCACCGACACGATGGTGGGGCGCTCGGTGCCGCTCATCGGGCTGGCGCAGGCGGGCAATCAGGGCTTTTTCGATGATGCCGGCTTTCCGGTCGGTGCCGGGTGGGAAGAGGTGATCTTCCCCGGCCTCGACGACGCGGCGTGCTATGCGCTCGAAATTTCCGGCGACTCCATGCTCCCCGTTTACAGGCCCGGCGACCGCATTGTCGTTGCGCCCCATGCCCAGCCCCGGCGCGGCGACCGCGTGGTGGCCAAGCTGCGCTCGGGCGAGGTGATGGCCAAGGAACTCGGCCGCACCACCGCCCGCACGGTGGAGCTGATATCGCTCAACGCCGAGTACGAGACCCGCGTGCTTGATGTCAGCGATCTGGTCTGGGTGGCCCGCATCGTCTGGGCGAGTCAGTAGAAAGCCCATCAGTTTCGTCATCCCCGCGCAGGCGGGGATCCAGAGATCATAGAGCGAAAGCCATTGCCAGACGGCTCTGGGTTCCCGCCTGCGCGGGAACGACGAAGGGAGAGGAAGCGAGGGGAACCCTCAATCCTCG